>Ga0164295_10000829_pt1 | contig 25667 bp, 24 predicted proteins | sample GEODES006metaG_FD_111798 | JGI IMG/M metagenome (GOLD analysis project Ga0164295, IMG submission 111798) | Oligotrophic lake water microbial communities from Sparkling Lake, Wisconsin, USA - GEODES006 metaG | ecosystem: Environmental > Aquatic > Freshwater > Lake | place: USA: Sparkling Lake... | reverse complement strand
ATTTCTAATTCTTCAGCTTGTTTCAATACTTCAGACACGTGAAGAGCTTTGAGTTCATTCAGATGCATACAGTTACTCCTTTAGGAGTTCATTCATAGTGGGGGGAGGTTCAGACCGAAAAGTCTGGGATGAAGAAACTTGTCAAACTGCTTAACGATATGCAGTTGTCTTGCTAAATTGGATTATGACATGAAATAGCCTGAATAAATTCAGGCGAGTTGCTGCTCTAAAAACTCAGTCAATTGGGCTTTACTCATCGCTCCCACTTTGGTCGCGGCAAGTTGTCCATTTTTAAAAAGCATCAGTGTTGGGATTCCGCGGATTCCAAATTTAGCAGGTATGTCCCGGTTGTCGTCTACATTCATCTTAGTTATTTGCAACTTGTCCTTGTAGGTTGTAGCAGCTTCGTCAAGAACAGGTGCAATCATTTTGCAAGGGCCACACCATTCAGCCCAAAAATCGACAAGAACGGTATTTTGAGATTGAATGACAACTGATTCGAAAGTGCTATCAGTGATGTGTTGAATAAGTTCGTTTGCCATGGTTTTCCTTTAGACAAGAGATTTTAAGATAATTTCATTCTGACGTGGCGGAATAAGAAAAATCAAGATTAATTATCTAGAATGTTCCGATGTTTACACATTTGCGACTTCATACCGAATTTTCAATCACTGACGGGACTTGTCGCATAGAGGAAATTGTTGAAGCTGCACAGGCAGACAGGCAGTCCGCTCTGGCTATCACTGACCTCAATAACCTTTTTGCAGCGGTTAAGTTTTATACAGCTTGCAGAAGAGCAGGCATCAAGCCTATTCTCGGTAGCGAGATTTGTATTTTTTATCCCGGATTAGATTCAACAACAAGCGATCCTTATAGATTACTTTTGTTGGTTAAAAATGATACTGGATACTTTAACTTATCCAAATTACTTACCTTGCTTTGGACTGAGCAAAATGGCAAGAGTCAACCCGGCGTTGAATGGTCTGAAGTGGTTAAACATTCCGAAGGTTTGATATTGCTGTCGGGCGCACAGCACGGCCCCATTGGACAAACCTTAAAGGCAGGTAATTTTCATAAAGCTCAAGATATCACCCTGGAAATGGCAGCGGTATTTGAGGACAACTTTTACATTGAATTACAAAGGTGCGGCAGGGCAGATGACGAAACTTATGTCGCCAGTGCGCTTGAGCTGGCTTCCAACTTGCAACTACCCGTTGTAGCTACCCATGCGATTCAGTACCTCAAGCCAGAAGATTTTGAGGCTCATGAAGCCCGAGTTTGTATTTCCCACGGAGAAATACTTGGCAATTCAAAACGCCTGCGGAGATTTACCAGGGAACAGTTTTTTCAAACTACGACCCAAATGGTGGAACTCTTTCACGATGTTCCATCTGCAATTACAAATAGCTATGAAATTTCAAAGCGTTGCAATTTGAGTCTCACTTTGGGGAAACCCCAGCTACCGGCTTTTCCAACCCCAATCATCGAAGGCAAGTCAACGCCCGTTGATATTCATTTTAGGAAGCTTGCTTTTCAAGGCTTAGAGAATCGATTAGCCGTCTTGTATCCCCATCAAGCTGAGCTTGAATTGAACAAGCAAAAGTACATAGACAGGCTGGAGTTTGAAATCGAGACGATTTTGAAAATGGGATTTCCTGGATATTTTCTGATCGTCAGTGATTTTATAAATTGGGCTAAGCAAAACGGATGTCCAGTGGGACCAGGCAGAGGGTCTGGCGCCGGTTCATTGGTGGCGTTTTCTCTCAACATCACAGACCTTGATCCGCTTAAATACAACTTGCTATTTGAGCGTTTTCTCAACCCCGAGCGGGTTTCTATGCCTGACTTTGATATTGATTTTTGTCAGTCAAACAGAGACCGAGTCATTGATTATGTAAAGAACCAATACGGACGTGAAGCGGTCAGTCAAATTGTGACCTTCGGCACCATGGCTGCACGTGCCGCTATTCGGGATGTGGGCAGAACATTGGACATGAGCTACTCCTTTTGTGAGGGCTTATCCAAATTAATTCCGAATAAGCCAGGGCAGCCGATGACCATCGCGCTGGCTATGGAGCAAGAGCCGATACTGGCACAAAGATACAAGCAAGAAGATGAAGTAAAAATTTTAATTAATTTAGCTCAAAAACTTGAAGGACTCACGCGAAATATTGGTATGCATGCGGGTGGCGTTTTGATTGCTCCCGGTCAGTTGACTGATTTTTGCCCTTTGTATCAACAACCCGGTAGTCCCGCGGCAGTCAGCCAATTCGATAAAGATGATGTGGAGTCAATAGGTTTGGTTAAATTTGACTTTTTAGGACTCGCAACTTTAACCATACTAGAACAAGCTAAAAATTTCATAGTTTCTCGTTACCCAGAACACAAGCATTTCTCGTATGAATCCATTGCATTAGATGATCAGGCAACGTACGAATTATTTTCAAAAGGAAAGACAGAGGCAGTTTTTCAATTTGAAAGTAGAGGCATGCAAGCCATGTTGAAGGATGCCAAACCCAGTCGGTTGGAAGACTTGATTGTTTTGAATGCCTTGTTTAGGCCGGGCCCTATGAGTCTTATACCGAGTTTCGTTGCCCGCAAACACGGCCGCGAAGAGGTGATTTATCCCCATCCCTTAGCCGAAAGCATATTGTCTGAGACGTATGGCATCATGGTTTATCAGGAGCAGGTGATGCAAATTGCTCAGGTTCTTGGCGGATATTCCCTGGGAGGCGCTGACCTTCTTAGACGCGCAATGGGCAAGAAAAAAGCTGATGAAATGGCTTTGCATAGATCTGTTTTCAGAGAAGGTGCTGCTAAAAATAGTATTTCAACAGCGCAAGCCGATGGTATTTTTGACTTGATGGAAGAATTCGCTGGCTATGGTTTCAATAAATCACATGCAGCGGCGTATTCTCTATTGGCATACCACACCGCATGGATAAAAGTTCACTTTACCGCCGAATTCTTCAGCGCAAATATGACTGTTGAAATGGATGACACGGACAAACTAAAAATTCTTTACGATGATGCTGTTGAGATGGGCGTCAATTTCGAGTTGCCCGATATCAATTCAGGTGAATATGGATTTGTACCTGTTTCAAGTTCCTGCATCAGATATGGCTTGGGGGCTATCAAAGGAACGGGTCAATCAGCGATTGAATCTATTTGTGAAACCAGATTAAAAGGCGGAGCCTATCAAAGTCTTTTTGATTTCTGTTTAAGAGTTGATCGAAACAAAGTCAATAAACGCACATTAGAGGCGCTGATTAAAGCCGGTGCATTTGACAAAATTTGGTCTCATCGAAGCGAGTTGTTAGCCTCAGTCAGTTTGGCGCTTGAGTTTGCAAATTCTCAAGAAAACCATTTGAATCAGTCGGGGTTATTTGACTCGGCAGATGAGCACGGTTCCAGCACCCAAGAGCCAGAGTTAATCACGCAAGCAGAATGGGGCGTGCGAGAAAAATTGACTCAAGAAAAATCTGCCTTAGGTTTTCATTTGTCTGGTCATTTGTTCGATGAAGTTGAAAGTGAAATTAAAGTCTTCATCAAGTCCAGATTGTCAGAAATCACAGAGAGTCGCGATCCACAATGGATTTGCGGAATAGCCAGATCAGAAAGAACAATCAACACAGCCAGAGGAAAACTCAATATATTTCTGCTTGACGATGGCAGCACTTCAGTCGAAATAACTTGTGATGATTTGGTTTTCAATAAATACAAGAACTTGATCAAGGAAGATCTGTTGGTCATAGCCAGCGTCAAAGTTCAAAATGACAGACGCAATGCAGGGGTGCGAATGAGTTTGATCGAAGCTATGGATCTTCCTACTGCAAGATGTCATTTTGGGAAATATTTAAAAATCTCTATGACTGAAACAACGTTTGATGTGGTTGAATTCTTTAAGCGACAAGAGCATCAAAAAGCCACCACTTTATCTTCGACAACCCCGGCAATTGCAAACCTGCTGGGTGTTAGATTGGCCATACAACTCAATCAAGGTGAGGTTGAGCTTCAGTTAGGTGGAAAGGCCAAAATCTATCCATCTGAAGAAAATTTAGCCAATTTAAAGTTGAATATCCGAGCAATAGATTCACGCATTATTTACGAGTAACTATGTTTTTCAATATCCCAACAATCATGACCTGGACCAGAATCATTGCCATTCCTTTATTGGTGTGGGTATTTTACTGGCCACTAGATATAGTCACGCGTAATTTGATAGCAACATGTATGTTTATCGTTTTTGCACTGACAGATTGGTTGGATGGATTCCTTGCTAGGAAATTGAATCAAACTTCTGCGTTTGGTGCCTTCTTAGATCCAGTGGCCGATAAATTTTTAGTTTGCGCCAGCTTGCTGGTTCTCGTAGATCTTGGTCGAGTTGATGTCATCGTTGCTTTACTGATTATTGGTCGCGAAATTGCAATTTCATCGTTGCGAGAATGGATGGCGCAAATCGGCGCGTACAAATCAGTAGCTGTTCATATGCTGGGTAAGTTAAAAACAACTGTTCAAATGGTCGCTATACCGTTCTTAATTTATGATGGAATGCTATTTGGTTTCATTTCCACCGGATACTGGGGCAGTGTGCTCATTTGGCTGTCAGCTATTTTGACCATTTGGTCAATGATTTTTTACATGCAAAAAGCCATTCCTTTCATTAGAGAAAACTCAAAATAAATCTTTCGTGACCAAAGGATCACATAAAACCATTTAGAATAGCGGAGTGTTCAATTGAAGGGTGATGCACATTGAATGGTTTGTCAAAAAACCATTCAATGCTTTTGAACTTGATGATCTTGAGTCCCTTCGTTGCAAACACTTCATCAACCTAACATACACACCTGTTGTCAAAGGGGCCTTTGTGAATAAATCTGAACTCATTGAACATATTGCGACTGAAGCTGATATTTCTAAAGCAGCAGCTACTCGCGCACTTGAATCCACTATTGATGCCATCACAGCATCACTGAAAAAAGGGAATGCAGTTTCTTTAGTAGGTTTTGGTACTTTCGAAGTTTCAAAGCGAGCTGAAAGAAGCGGTCGTAATCCAGCTACTGGCGCAGCTATTACAATTAAGGCAGCTTCAGTTCCGAAGTTTCGTCCTGGCAAAGCCCTGAAAGATGCATTGAACTGAGTCGAGATCACGGTGGGGTGCTTAGCTCAGTTGGTAGAGCGGCGCCTTTACACGGCGTAGGTCGGCGGTTCGAGACCGTCAGCACCCACCAACTCACTTAGGCGAACACTGTTCGCCTTTTCTTTTTAACGGATAGACAAGCCATGTTTGATTTCATTCGCGACCATAAAAAGATCATGCAGATATTGCTGATCATTCTCATTTTCCCTTCCTTTGTGTTGTTTGGTATAGATGGATACCAACGTTTCGATGGACAAGGTAAAGTTGTTGCTACGGTTGATGGCATTGAGATTTTTGAGGAAGAATGGGACAAAGCTCACAAAGCAGAAATCGATCGTATGCGTTCGTCAATGCCAAATATAGATGTCAGCATGTTCGACACGCCTGCTATCAAGTACGGCGTTCTTGAACGGCTGATTCAATCCAGAGTTCTAGAAGCAAGCGTACGAAAATTAAATGTCAAAGTCTCAGACGACAAAGTGGTTCAAGCGATATCTGAGATGGAAGTGCTGGCGCCCATAAAAAAAGCCGATGGAAGTCTTGATCTTGATAAATACAAACAACTATTAGCAAGTCAAGGCATGTCCCCGGAAATTTTTGAAAGTCGTATGCGCTCAGACATAGCCGTTAAGCAAGTTATTAATGGCGTAACACAAAGCAGTGTATTCCTGCCTGCGCAAATGGATACTGCTGTGGAAGCTTATTTTCAACAAAGGGAGATTCAGGTTGCGATTTTTTCTGGCTCTGACTATATTGATCAATCGAAACCATCAGATGATGAAGTACTTAAATATTTCAATTCACATAAGGATGACTACAAATCGGTTGAATCTGCAGACATTGAATACGTTCTCTTGACACAAGAGTCAATAGAGAAAAATATCACCGTCAGTGAGGCTGAGCTCAAAGCATATTTCGAACAAAATCAAAAAAATATGGCAGCCAAAGAAGAACGCCGCGCCAGTCATATTTTATTTAATGCTCCCAAAGACATTTCCAGCGCGGACAAAATCAAAGCAAAAGAAAAAGCTTTGAATCTTCTTGAAGTCATAAAAAAATCCCCCACTCAATTTTCTGAATTAGCTAAGAAAAACTCTCAAGATCCGGGTTCTGCAACCAACGGTGGAGACTTAGGTTTTTTTGCAAAGGGTGCAATGGTTAAAGCCTTTGAGGACGCGGCGTTTAACTTGAAAAAGGGTGAAATCAGTGGCGTCGTTGAATCTGATTTTGGATTTCACATCATTCAGTTGACTGATATTAAATCTGTAGCTGAAGCCAATTTTCAACAGCAAAGAGCCAGTCTTGAAGTAGATTTAAAGAAGCAGTTAGCTCAGAAGAAATATGCGGAAGTCGCTGAACAGTTTACAAATATGGTTTATGAGCAGTCAGACAGTTTTAAATCTGTCAACCAAAAACTAAAGCTCGAAGTTCAGACAGCTGAGAAAATAACTCGTGATTCAAAGTCAGAAAATAAAACAGCTCCTACCAATCCTAATGTTCTCAAGGCATTATTCTCCCCTGATAGTGTCAAGGCATTGCGTAATACTGAGGCAATTGAGATCGGCCCCAATATGCTTGTTTCTGCGCGAATTACCAAATACTACCCCTCAAATTACCTGACATTGGAAGAGGTCAAGCCCATCATTGTGCAGACTGTACTTAACCAAAAAGCTTTATCCCTCGCAAAAGGAGATGGTCAAGACAAATTGGAATTGTGGAAAAAAAATCCGGAAAAAGCACAGTGGCAGGCGCCTGTTGTCTTGAGTAGAGATCAAGCCATGAATTTACCTTCTAATTTGGTAGATGAAGCATTGCGAATAGACCCCACTAAATTACCAATGATTTCTGGCGTTGACCTTGGTTCAAGAGGGTTCGGTCTTGTCAAAGTCAATAAGCTTCTACCTAATTCACCTCAAATTAAAACTCCTGAATTAAAGCAAAAATTTATTAAATCTTGGTCTACCGCAGAAAATCAAGCTTATTTTAGTTACCTCAAGAGCGTGTTGAAGGTATCTACAAAGGCATCTGCGCCGGATCAAAACCCTTTGTTGAAATGATTCTTAAAAATTGATTTGCTAGTTATAATGCAGAAGTGGTGGCTGTAGCTCAGTTGGTAGAGTCCAGGATTGTGATTCCTGTTGTCGTGGGTTCGAGCCCCATCAGCCACCCCACTTACATTTCCCACAATAATGGAGTTCTCAAATGCCTGGACTGATACCTGAAATTGATCCTGATGGTTTGCTAGAGTTCTCTGTTGTCTATACCGACAGGGCTTTGAATCATATGTCGCAACGCTTTCAAGGCGTCATGAAAGACATATCAAAAATCCTTAAAGAAGTTTACCAAGCACACGCTACAGTTCTGGTTCCTGGCAGTGGCACATTTGGTATGGAAGCCGTGGCCAGACAATTTGCAACCAACAAAAAAGTATTGGTAATCAGAAATGGTTGGTTCAGTTATCGCTGGTCTCAGATTTTTGATATGGGACATATACCCTCTGAATCGATTGTTTTGAAGGCTCGACCCTTGTCCAAAGACAAGAATTCATCTTGGATTCCTTGTCCAGTTGAGGAAGTTGTTGCCACTATTCACAAAGAAAAACCTGCAGTTGTTTTTGCTCCTCATGTTGAAACTTCTGCTGGTTTGATTTTGCCTGACGATTACATAAAGCAAGTTTGTCAGGCGGTTCATCAGTACGGTGGAATATTTGTATTGGACTGTATTGCATCTGGTGCAATGTGGGTCGATATGAAAGCAACCGGCGTGGATGTCATCATCAGTGCGCCTCAAAAAGGTTGGAGCGGATCTCCCTGCTGTGCAATGGTTATGCTGAGTGAACATGCCCGCTCTGTGATTGACAGCACGCAGAGTTCCAGTTTTGCGTGCGATCTGAAAAAATGGTTGCAGATCATGGAAAGCTACGAAAACGGATCACATTCATACCACACCACAATGCCTACAGATGCTCTGACCCTGTTGCGTAAGGTCATGCAAGAGACGCAAGTTTATGGATTTGAAAAAGTCCGTCAGGAGCAAATTGAATTAGGTGCGAGAGTCAGAGAGTTGCTGGAAAGCAGAGGAATACAAAGCGTTGCTGCCAATGGTTTTAAGGCGCCAGGTGTAGTGGTAAGTTACACATCCGATCCTGAAATTCAAAGCAGCAAAAAATTCCTTGCGCTTGGTTTACAAACCGCATCTGGTGTTCCTCTCCAATGCGATGAACCTGCTGATTTCATGACATTCAGAATTGGATTGTTTGGTCTTGAAAAACTTCACAATATTGACAGAAGCATTGGTCATCTATCATTTGCACTTGATCAGTTAGGTTTGAAAGAAAAAGTTCCACTGGCTGCTTGATAGCTCTAGATGCTTATACAACTTGCTGATTTTTTAATTAAAACAGTTTGTTTTTTTTGGTTAGGCTTATTCTTAATCAGGTTTTATTGCTTACTTATCAAATTTAATTTGGGTTTGATGGGTGGCAACTTAGGTCACTTTATTTTTCGGCTCACTGACTGGTCAGTTTTGCCGTTGCGAAAAATATTACCAAAATTTGGTAATTTTGATTTCTCTACATTGATTAATGCTTATTTCGCTCAATATTTGTCACTGTTCTTCCATTATTTCTTATCAACTGGTCAACTTCCTGAGCATGTTCTTTTTATCGTTGGTTTGTTTGAATTAATCTCATCAGTTATTTCTGCTGTTACTTGGCTCATCATTATTTATGTTGTGATCAGTTGGGTATCTGCAAAAGATGAAATCAAATATTTTTTTGAAACCTTGGTTAACCCCTTGCTAAGACCTATAAGAAAAATTGTTCCTCCCATAGGAGGAATTGACTTGTCTGCTTTCTTTTTGCTTTTGTTACTTCAATTTATCAACATAGTCTTGATGAATATTAAAACTACGTTTATTTTCTAATTCAAAAAAAACCGCCCTGATTTAAACAAGGCGGTTTGTTGAGATAGAAAAAATATCTAGCTCATCAGAGCCCAGCATTTTGCTGTGCGACCATCATATACAGCATGGTGATGGACAGCAATGTATTGATGCGTGAGGTCAGCATGGCTGTTCTTGCTGCTTTGGCTTTTTCAGGTGCTTCAACTGAAACAATGCCTAAGGCCTTTTTCTGGTTGGGCCAAATGATGAACCAAACATTGAACGCCATAACCAACGCAATCCACATGCCCAAACCGATAGCAATAACTCCTGGTTGTAGGGTCAATGCACTGATCAGATAACCCTGCATGGTGGCAACAACCAAACCTGTGATTACTGTAGCCAGTGCAGCGTATCTAAACCAGAAGAGTGCTGTAGGCGCAATGACTTTGCTGATAGCAGGTTTCTGTTCATCTGGAATACTTGGCATAGAGGGGATTTGTACAAAATTGAAATACCAAAGTAAGCCAATCCACATCACGCCTGATGCAACGTGTAACCAGCGAAAAACAAAACTTCCCCATGCGTGGCTGAATTGAATGGGATTACCAGTGATGCTGGTGACTACCAGCAAGACAATAACGAGTAATGCCAGACCTGCGGCTAAAGTTTTATACAAGGATTGAAGAATTTGCGCCATATTTCACCTTTAGAGTTGTCAAAAATCAATGTGATTCAAAAAGAAACTTGAAGAAAACATATTTTGCCATTAATTCATTCATCGCTGCTATTGATTAAACATCACGAGTTTGCCCATCACCGAGCGAGAGTTCATTCTGCTGAATGCTTGCGCCAGTTGATCCATAGGCAGGGTAGAGTCAATAGGTGGTTTGATCTTTTTATCAAAGTACCATTGGATCAATGTTTTCATCATTGCTGCATTGTTTTCAGGTTCGCGCTTGGCAAAATCGCCCCAGAAAACCCCAACTAAAGATGCGCCTTTGAGCAAGGCCAAGTTGATGGGCAGATTGGGGATTGAACCTGCGGCAAAACCCACGACCAAATAGCGACCGCGCCATGCGACAGAACGAAAAGCAGGTTCTGTGAATTCGCCACCTACTGGGTCGTAGATGACATCGGGCCCTTTGCCATGAGTCAATTCTTTGATTTTTTCTCTGAGATTATCTTCACTGTAGTTGATAGTTTTGTCTGCGCCTAGTTTCAAACAAAAATCACACTTCTCTTTGGTTGAAGCCGCAGCAATCACTGTTGCCCCCAAGGCCTTAGCAATTTGAATGGCCGAAGAACCTACTCCCCCTGCGGCACCTAATACGAGCACTGTTTCATTTGGTTTTAATTGGGCTCTGTCAATGAGGGCGTGATAGGAGGTGGCGTAAATCATGATGAAAGCAGCCGCGTCCACAGGATCAAAATTCTCTGGCAGTGGTATGCATAGGGATGCAGGCGCTAAAGTGTGTGTTCCAAATCCACCCGTGCCACTTAGGCAAGCAACAGGCTGACCTACTTTTAAATGGGTCACATCTTTGCCAACGGCAACCACAGTACCTGCAAATTCTGAGCCTGGTACGAAGGGTAACGGCGGCTTCATTTGGTATTTGTTTTGAACAATGAGCAAATCGGGAAAGTTAAGGCTAGCGGCTTGAATTTTTATAAAAACCTCAGATGCTGCCGGTGTCGGATCAGGCATATCCTTCCAACTAAGCGCCTCGACGCCAATAGGATTTTCACAAAGCCAGACTTTCATATTCAATTCCTTTGGAAAAAATAAAGACACATTGATCAGTTTTTAGAAAATCGACAAGCTGACCCTACAATTGAGTTTTACAGGGATTTTCATGAGAATTTTGATTTCAAATGATGATGGTTATCAAGCCCCGGGCATTATCGCTTTGTTTAATGCCATGAGAAAAATCGCAGATGTTGAAGTAGTAGCCCCTGAGCAAAATAACAGCGCAAAATCAAATGCACTTACATTGCATTCTCCCATCTATATTCGGCATGCAGACAACGGATTCAAGTACGTCACCGGTACCCCCGCAGATTGCGTTCACATTGCATTGACAGGCTTATTGGGTTACAAACCTGATTTGATCGTTTCTGGTATCAATAACGGCGCAAATATGGGGGATGACACCATTTACTCCGGCACTGTAGGCGCCGCCATGGAAGGGTATTTAATGGGAATTCCAGCGATCGCTTTCAGTCAGGTTGAGCGCGGTTGGACACATATAGATGACGCGGCACTGTGGGCGCAACAGTTTGTCTCTGAGTTGATGCGTTCCACTGCCCAAGACTCAACGCCTTGGTTGCTGAATGTGAACATACCGAACAAACCGCTTGCAGATTTGAAATCGGTAAAAACTTGCAGGCTAGGTAGACGTCACCCGGCTGAAAGAGTGATCACTCAAACCAACCCCAGAGGCGAAACCATGTACTGGATCGGTGGCGCGGGTTCGGCCAAAGATGAGGCCCATGACACAGACTTTTATGCAACCGCGAATGGACATGTTTCCATCACACCTTTACAGGTAGACCTCACCAACCATTCTGAGTTAAAGGATTGGGATTCAATAATGCAGAAATTCAAGAGTTAGGCATGAAGCAGCGCCCTGGTTTTCCAGTCAAATTAGATGTTTCTAATCAAAAGAAAATTGAAAAAAAATCAGTTTCTTTGAACTGGATTGAAAGCGACCGAACAGGAAGTAGCTCAAATTCTGTCTCTTTCACTGCGACCGGTTTAGGTTTGGATTCTTCAGTTGTTAGAAAAAATATGGTTAGACGGCTTGCTGATTCCGGGGTCGAGGACAACTTGGTATTGACTGCATTAGAAACTGTTGAGCGTCATAAATTTCTTGATACAGCACTTGCCAATCAAGCCTATGAGGACACAAGTTTGCCTATTGGATTTGGACAAACCATCTCAAAGCCAAATGTTGTTGCCAGAATGCTTGAGTTACTTCGCCAAGGGAAAAATCTTCGCATCACCGGAAAGCTTGGTAGAGTTTTAGAAATTGGTACAGGCTGCGGCTATCAAGCAGCACTTTTAAGCCAACTCGCGACAGAGGTTTATTCCATAGAAAGAATAAAAGGATTGCATGAGAGAGCCAGGGAAAATTTACGTTCAATGCGCATTGCCAATCTTCATTTGTTATTTGGTGATGGCATGACTGGGTATCCTGCAGGTGCGCCTTATTCAGGCATCATTGCTGCTGCGGGGGGCGATAATATTCCACAATCATGGCTGGATCAGCTTGATGAGGGAGGGAGAATTGTGGCTCCTATGGTCGTAATGAAGGGTACACAAAGCTTAATTGTCATAGATAAAATCAAGGGTGAACTTCGCAAAAGCATCTTAGAGCAGGTTAATTTCGTTCCCTTAAAAGCAGGTATAGACTGAATGACCTCCTATAAATTTGATTTAAGTAAGCGCGGCTTTCAATGGATAGCTTTGGTGTGTGCTTTATCTATGACGGGGTGTATGACTGCGGGACGAGGCACGCCGGCACCGGTTGAAGACCGCACAAATGCAAAATCTATGGCGGCAAAAAAAACGAATTCAGAAACCAGCAGAACTGCTAAGACAGTTGTAAGTCCTGAACCAGTCAATAAGCCCGGATATTACACAGTAAAGCAAGGCGATACCTTAATCAAAATCGGGCTTGACCAAGGCCAAAATTGGCGTGACATTATTCGTTGGAACTCAATAGAAAATCCAAATTTGATTGAAGTGGGGCAGGTTCTTCGTGTTGTCCCGCCCAGCTCTGAGACTTATACCGATCAAGTAGCTGTTAAGCCAATTCATTCACCGGGACATTTATCGTCTGGTCAAGATATTTCCGCATCCAGTCAAACCACTGCGGTCAATTCAAGCCCAACGGTTCAATCCTCCGAGGACAGCTTGGCTTTTATTTGGCCATCGAATGGAAGTTTGCAATCAGTTTTTGATGAATCCAAAAATAAAGGTATTGATATCGCTGGGAAATTGGGCGATGAAGTTGTTGCTTCGGCGGATGGCAGGGTTGTCTATGCTGGTTCAGGTTTGAGAGGCTATGGCAATTTAATTATTTTGAAACATAACGGAAATTATTTGACTGCTTACGCACACAATCAAACCTTACTGGTAAAGGAAGATCAATCCATTAAAAAAGGTCAAAAAATTGCCGAAATGGGTAATTCAGATTCGGAGCAAATAAAACTGCATTTTGAAATTCGCAAGCAAGGCAAACCTGTTGACCCTCTCAAGTTACTTCCACAGCGTTGAGTCCTCAATGACTAATGAAATCTCAGCTAACGATGCCTCTTCCTTGTTAACTATTGAGTCGCTTGACCTTGATGCCCAAGGCATTGCCCATAGAGAAGATGGAAAAGTTGTTTTTGTAGAGGGGGCGCTTCCTTTTGAAGTCGTCACAGTCAATGTTCACAGGAAGAAAAATAATTGGGAGCAGGGCACTCTAAAACAATTATTTAAATCGACTTCACAAAGAATTTCTCCGCACTGTGAATATTTCGGCATGCATGCTGGGGCGTGCGGTGGATGCAAAATGCAGCATCTGAATATGGCATCGCAAATTGCAGTTAAACAGCGTGTGTTGGAAGATAACTTATGGCATATTGGAAAAGTTAAACCTGAGCTTGTCTTACGACCGCTACAAGGACCAGATTGGGGTTACCGTTTCAGGGCGAGATTATCTGTACGGTATGTCATCAAAAAATCTAAAGTGCTGATTGGGTTTCATGAGAGAAAAAGCAGTTTTGTTGCTGACATGTCGAGTTGTAAAGTCTTGCCGCCCGAGATTAGCCAATTACTTCTGCCCTTGAGAGACTTGATAGCCGATTTGGATGCCAGGGATAAATGTCCACAAATCGAATTGGCATGCGGTGATGAATTAACTTCACTGATCTTGCGTCACCTGACACCCTTGAGCGAATCAGATTTGAAAAAACTGAGAATATTTTCTGAGGTGCATCAAGTTCAATGGTGGTTGCAACCCAAGGGAACTGATTCGGTTGCATTACTCGACGAACCCGATCAGAAAGTTTTGCAAAAAACTTTATTTTATGAACTGCCTGATTTTGGATTGAGGATGAATTTTCGCCCCACAGACTTCACCCAAGTTAATCCTGCGATGAATAAGGTATTGGTTTCAAAAGCAATCGGCTTATTGTCTATTGGCCCAGAAGAATCAGTTATTGATTGGTTTTGTGGCTTAGGTAATTTCACCTTGCCTATGGCTAGATTGGCCAGCAAAGTGACCGGCGTAGAGGGAAGTCAAGCATTATTAGATTGGGCGAATCAAAATATTGAAATCAATTCTTGCGCTTCGAGTAGTTATCAAAAAGCATTTTGTCCAATTGACTTCAAGTGTAAAAATTTATTTGAAATCACATCACAAGAACTTTTGACATTTGAAAGCGCTTCGAAATGGTTGATCGACCCACCGCGTGAGGGTGCTTTTTCACTTGTCAAGGCACTTGTGGATTTGATGCAAGATGCTTCACTCAGTGAAGCTTGGTCTGCGCCTAAGCGGATTGTTTATATCAGTTGCAATCCGGCCACGTTAGCAAGAGATGCAGGAATATTGACCCAACTTGGTTCATACAGGTGCACAGCAACCGGTATGGTCAATATGTTTCCACATACGGCGCATGTGGAGAGTGTGACTGTTTTTGATTTGAATTAAAAAAGGCTCCAAACTGGAGCCCTTTACTTTTAAAGAAAAAAAGGTCAGTCTTTCTCGCCGCCCATAATCCCAAGAAGTGCCAATAAACTTTGGAATATATTGATAAGGTCTAAATAAATAGCAAGCGTTGCGGAGATGTAATTGGTTTCACCACCATCAATGATTTGTTTGATATCGTAAAGCATGTAGGCACTGAATATGCCGATTGCCATCATGGATATGACCATCATTCCTAAAGAAGAGCCAACAAAGATATTGATGATGCTGCCAACCATCAGAACCATGGCGCCTACAAAAAGCCACTTGCTCATTCCGGATATATCTCGCTTGATAAAAGTTGCGAGACTGGCCATCAAGAAAAAGACTCCAGCGGTTCCGCCGAACGCTGTCATCACAAGTTCTGTACCGTTTTTGAATCCCAGAACCATTGCTATCAATCTAGATAGCATCAATCCCATGAAAAAGGTAAAGCCTAAAAGTACAGCGACACCTTTAGAGGAGTGCTTGGTTTTTTCAATAGCGTAAATAAACCCGAAGGTACCTGCAAGAAAAAAAACCAAACCAAGTCCGCCGGAGAATAATTGTCCCAACCCGGTTGAAACGCCTACCCATGCACCTAATACGGTGGGAATGAGTGTGAGGGCGAGAAGCCAATATGTATTTCGCAATACTCTGTTTCTCTGGATGGCATCAAGTCCAAGTTCTTGGTAAGAAACTGATTGAATATGTTCCGACATAAGATACTCCTTTAAATTCGTGCTTTGTATATGATACCTAATTGCAAGGTATCAAGTGCTTATATTATGCTATTTTCGTGTTAATTTAAAGGTCAATTAACTTCTGAATGTGTAAGAAGACGCATTCATTGAACTCAAGGGTATGCTTATAGGTTTTTAGCTTCAATTTTTGAACACACTATGAAAAGCAAACATATTCTTGAACTCGCTGATATCCAAACCATTGCCCATGCTGCGCAGGCCGAAGCAATCAAAAATGAATGGGCCGTGACGATAGCCATTGTCGATGATGGGGGGCACTTGTTATGGCTACAAAGGCTTGATGGCGCAGCTCCTATCTCTGCCCACATAGCGCCAGCCAAAGCTCAGACGGCCGCACTAGGACGAAGAGAAACAAAAATTTATGAAGACATCATCAATAATGGCAGAGTATCTTTCTTAAGTGCCCCGGTCATACAAGGAATGCTTGAGGGTGGGGTGCCCATCGTCAAGGATGGAATGGTCATCGGCGCTGTTGGCGTCAGTGGTGTCAAGTCAAGTGAAGATGCGCAAATTGCCAAAGCTGGAATCTCAGCGCTCGGACTTTGACGCCTCAATAGGTCAGCCGTTCTGGTTGGATTTCCTGAATGATTGTGGTGGCGATTTCTTCAATGCTTTTCGTGGTTGTCGACAACCATCTGATCCCATAAAGCTTCATCATGCTTTCAGCTGCAGCGACTTCTTGTTGGCAATTATTTAAGCTGGCGTATTTCGACTGAGGTCTGCGTTCATGACGGATCTCGCTCAATCTTTCTGCCGAGATTGATAAGCCAAAAATCTTCTTTATATGGGGGATCAAAGCAGTTGGCAGTTGCTGTCGATCAAAATCCTCTGGTATCAAAGGATAATTCGACGCTTTGAGACCATATTGCATAGCTAAATAAAGACTTGTTGGAGTTTTTCCGCTGCGACTCACACCAACCAAAATAACGTCTGAGTTCTCCAAGTCTGAATTTTTTTGACCATCATCATGTGCAAGGCTGAAGTTTATGGCTTCAATACGGTCATGATAGGCTTTGCTTTTACTGATGTCTGAAAATCTGCCTATTCTGTGGTTTGATTTGATTCCAAATTCAATTTCCAAAGGCTTCACAAATGTACTGAACATATCCAACAAAACTGCCTGACTGTTCGAGGACAAAATTTCGAGTAATTCGTCCTTGGCCAGGGTAGTAAAAACAATAGGTTTGCTGCCTTCTTTTTCGGCCGTTTGGTTGATTCGCTCTACAACTTGCCAAGCTTTTTCAGTCGTATCAATAAAGGGTAGTCTGATGTGCAAGGGCTGAATTTCAAATTGAGCCAAAATAGCATTTCCGAATGTTTCTGCAGTGATACCTGTGCCGTCGGATACAAAAAAAACAGTTCTATTCGCCATAATGTGCTTTGCCAATGGGGTTGAATGTAAGCCTTAAAATAGGACTCATTGAATTAAATCATGCCAGTCCTATGTAATTTATACCATTGAAAAAATTACTCGGAAATTAAAGGTATGTCCGGTGAGAACTTGTCGATAAGTTCTTGCCGAGTTTGGTTTTTTATTTTTTGGAGTTTTTGATGTCAGCTCTTTTCAATTCCTCAGCAATGGTTGTACCTTTTGAAAAATTAAGAATGACCGATATAGAAGTTGTCGGGGGTAAGAATGCCAGTTTAGGAGAAATGATTTCGCAAATCCCAAGTGGAGTTAGAGTCCCCGATGGTTTTGCCACAACATCTCATGCTTTTAGAATTTTTCTCCAACGAGATAACTTGGATGCACGCATTGAGTCTGCACTCACAAATTTAGACTCGGACAACATAAGCCAATTATCTTCTACTGGGGCCATGATTCGTCAGTGGATCATTGAGCAAAGCTTGCCTGAATCTTTAGAAAAAGATATTCGCTTGGCATTTCAAACATTAAATGAAAACGACTCCTCCGCATCGTATGCGGTGCGGTCATCAGCTACTGCGGAAGATTTACCAGACGCGTCTTTTGCAGGGCAACAAGAAAGTTTTTTGAATGTTCAAGGAATTGAAGATATTTTGTTGAAAATCAAAGAAGTGTTTGCTTCACTTTACAACGATAGAGCCATCAGTTACCGAGTACATAAGGGGTTCAAACATTCGGATGTCGCTTTATCTGCTGGAATACAAAAAATGGTCAGATCAGACCTCGCGACGTCTGGTGTGATGTTTACTATCGATACAGAATCAGGTTTTAAGGATGTTGTCTTTATTACGTCTAGTTACGGACTTGGTGAAACAGTTGTTCAGGGAGCCGTGAATCCCGACGAATTTTATGTTCATAAGCCTATGTTGCAAGCTGACAAAAAGGCCATAGTGCGAAGAAGCTTGGGATCTAAATTGATTCAGATGAAATTTTCTTCAGCGCAAGAAAGACAACAAAGTGGTAAGTTGGTTACTCTCGAGGATGTGCCATCTGAAATGAGAAATCGCTATTCGCTTACTGACGTAGAAATTATTCAGTTAGCAAAATATGCTGTACTGATTGAAAACCATTACGGTCATCCCATGGATATTGAGTGGGGCAAAGACGGCTTAGATGGCAAGTTATACATATTGCAGGCCAGACCCGAAACTGTAAAGAGCCAATCCAAGGGAAAGTCTGAGCAGCGGTTTAGATTAAAAAATAAAGGTAATGTTCTCACGGAGGGTCGTGCGATCGGACAAAAAATCGGAACTGGTCCCGTCAGATTAGTGAGTCACGCTTCTCAAATGGATAGCGTGCAGCCCGGCGATATTCTTGTGACGGATATGACAGATCCCAATTGGGAACCTGTGATGAAGCGCGCCAGTGCGATTGTCACTAACCGTGGAGGACGTACCTGCCACGCTGCGATCATTGCCCGCGAGCTTGGAATTCCAGCCGTCGTAGGCTGCGGAAATGCAACAGAGGTTTTACTCCCTGAAAGTTTAGTTACCGTCAGTTGCGCAGAAGGGGACACTGGATTTATCTACGATGGCGTGCTGGAAACTGAAGTGTCTGAAGTGCAGCGCGGCAACATGCCTGAAATAAAAACAAAAATCATGATGAACATTGGCAATCCGAGTATGGCTTTTGACTTTGCTCAGTTGCCTAACGCCGGCGTAGGACTGGCTCGCTTAGAGTTCATCATCAACAACGTTATCGGAGTGCATCCCAAAGCTATTTTGGATTACCCACATATCGATATGGAGCTAAAAAAGGCAGTTGAATCGGTTGCTCGTGGACATGCTTCACCTAAGTCCTTTTTCATAGACAAGGTTACAGAAGGCGTAGCCACTATCGCTGCTGCATTTTGGCCAAAGCCAGTCATTGTCAGGTTGTCCGATTTTAAATCTAATGAATACAGAAAGTTGATTGGCGGCAGTAGGTATGAGCCGGAAGAAGAAAACCCCATGCTTGGATTCAGAGGTGCTGTCAGATATTTGAGTGATGATTTCCAAGAAGCCTTCGCCATGGAGTGCCAAGCTTTGCGTTATGTCCGGGACGAGATGGGGCTGATCAATGTGCAAATCATGGTGCCCTTTGTCCGAACTGTGGGGCAAGCCCAAAGAGTTGTCGATCTCTTGGCTAAATATGGATTGAAGCGCGGTGAGAATGGATTGAAACTCATCATGATGTGTGAAGTACCCAGTAACGCTTTGCTTGCGGATGAGTTTCTTTCCTTCTTTGATGGTTTCTCAATTGGTTCAAACGACCTCACTCAACTCACTCTAGGCTTGGACAGAGACTCAGGAATGCCATTGCTGGCTGCCGATTTTGATGAACGAGATCCTGCGGTGAAATTATTACTTTCTAAAGCAATCGAGGCTTGTCAAAAAAACAATAAGTACGTTGGCATTTGCGGCCAGGGGCCTAGCGATCACCTCGACTTTGCTTTATGGCTGGTTGAGAAAGGAATTGAATCCATTTCTCTTAACCCTGACAGTGTCATAGCGACATGGAACGCTTTAGCAAAGAATAAGGTCTAAGCTAAATATAGTTGCTATAATGTTAGGCTTTCACCTTGCCGCACCACTGTAGACGCTGTGGGTGGCATTATCCACAAGGAGAGTTCATGCGTCATTATGAAATCGTATTGCTGATACACCCAGACCAAAGTGAGCAGGTACCTGCCATGCTCGAAAGGTACAAAAGCCTCATCACCAATGGCGGAGGCAAAGTTCACCGCCTTGAAGACTGGGGAAGACGACAGTTGACTTATATGATCAACAAATTGGCTAAAGCGCACTATTTGTGTTTGAACATTGAAGCCAATCAAGAAGTCATGGCCGAGTTAGAGCATGCCTTTAAATTTAACGATGCAGTGCTTCGTCATTTGACAGTCGGCAAGAAAAAAGCTGAAACATCACCATCATTGATGATGAAAACTGTCGAACGTGAAGAGGCTCGTAAAACTCAGCACACCGAATTCCAAGCTTGATTTTTTGACCAGATGTGAACCGTGTTGAGTTGATTGCGTGCATTGTTGAAGTTTCATCTTTGCGCTACACACCATCCGGGCAACCGGTCGTAGACATTCGACTTAGTCATGAATCACTTATTGAAGAAGCCGGAATCCAGAGAAAAGTTAGTTTTTTGATGAAATCAAAGGCGATTGGGTTCTTAGCTGAAAAGTTGATCCTTCTGCCCTTGGACTCCACTTTTTTATTCAATGGTTTTTTAGCATCTGGTTCAAATCCAAAAAATGTTGTTTTTCACATTCAATCGTACCAATCTGTTTCCTAGGAGCCCATGATGGCAACTTTCAAAAAGTTCAACAAAGACAAGCGTCCCAAGCGCAACACCCAATCGTTGCTTTTCAAGCGTAAAAGATTCTGTCGCTTTACAGTCACCGGCGTTGAAGAAATCGACTACAAAGACATCGATACTTTGCGTGACTTCATCGCTGAAAACGGAAAAATTATTCCTGCGCGTTTGACTGGAACCAGAGCAATTTATCAGCGTCAATTAAACACTGCTATCAAGCGTGCTCGATTCCTGGCCATGTTGCCTTATACCGATCAACACAAAATCTAAGGAGTCGCAACATGCAAATTATTCTTCTTGAAAAAGTAGTTAATCTCGGCAATCTGGGTGAAATCGTTAAAGTCAAAGATGGCTACGCCCGTAATTTTTTGATCCCCTCTGGCCAGGCTCGCCGTGCCACCAATGTGGCCATCAAAGAATTTGAAGAAAAACGAGTTGAGCTCGAGAAAGCCGCTCATGAAAAGTTGGTTGCAGCTCAGGCGCAAGGTGAGAAATTGTCTGGCACTACTGTCAAAATCACTCAAAAAGCGGGTGTGGATGGTCGCTTATTCGGTTCAGTTACCAACTTTGATATTGCAGAAGAGCTTGGCAAGCTGGGTTACAGCGTTTCTAAAGCCCAAATCCGTATGCCAAAGGGTCCAATCAAAGTGGTTGGCGATTCACCCGTGTCTGTTTCACTTCACACGGATGTATTGGCTGAAATCCAAGTATCTGTGTATGGTGAATCTGCGTAATTAACTATTACTCAGCGAAAACCGCTCTTTGTGAGCGGTTTTTTTATGTCAAAGTTATTCACAGCTTTCAGCGTATTTTTTTCATTTTTTCCACAGGTTTATACAGTGACAAGACGCTCTGGTTTGAATACCATCGTTTTTTAAGAGGTAACACATGGCTGTTGTTTTTCCAGAGTTTGAAGAGTCTTCTTCTGCCATTGATCGGCAAGTAGCTCAGTTACGCATTCCACCCAATTCTGTTGAAGCAGAATCCAGTGTTTTAGGCGGACTTTTACTCGATAACACTGCCTGGGACAAGATCGGTGATGTGTTGAGCGACAGTGATTTTTATCGCTATGAACATAGACTTATCTTTACTGCTGTCAGTGGCTTGATTAACGCAAACAGAGCTGCTGATGTCATCACTGTGTTCGAACATCTTCAAAGCCAAGGCAAAGCAGATGAAGTGGGTGGGTTGGCCTTTTTAAACTCACTGGCGCAATATGTACCCAGCTCTGCAAATATTCGACGTTACGCTGAAATTGTTCGTGAGCGAGCCATCCTGAGAAAACTTGTCAGTGTGAGCGATGAAATTGCCACGTCCGCCATGAATACAAATGGACGTCCAGTACCCAATATCCTTGACGAAGCAGAGCAGAAGATTTTCAATATTGGTGAAGAAGGCTCGCGAATGCGACAGGGCTTTCAATCCATGGGTAATTTGGTTGTTCAACTCTTGGATAGGGTTGAAGAAATGTCGCAAAACCCGAATGACATCACTGGTGTTCCCACTGGATTTTTTGACTTGGATCGAATGACATCTGGAATGCAAGCAGGGGACTTGATCGTCTTGGCCGCAAGACCATCGATGGGTAAAACAGCGCTGGCAATCAATATTGCAGAAAACGTAGCTTTGAACGAAGGATTACCAGTCGCTGTTTTCTCTATGGAGATGGGAGCATCGCAGCTAGCTATTCGTATTGTGGGTTCCATTGGTCGAATAGATCAAACCAGATTGCGCACTGGAAAACTGCTGGACGATGAGTGGCCCAGATTGACAGAAGCTGTTGAGCGACTTCGCAATGTTTCTTTGTCTATAGATGAAACTCCTGGCTTAACGCCTGCCGAACTCAGAGCGAGTGCGCGTCGACTTGCACGCTCATGTGGAAAATTAGGTTTGGTCGTTGTGGATTACTTGCAATTAATGAGTGGCAGCAGCGGCGGAGACGGTGACAACAGAGCAACTGAATTAGGTGAAATTTCCCGAGGCTTAAAAATGTTAGCGAAAGAGCTTCAATGCCCTGTCATTGCGCTTTCTCAGCTTAACCGAGGGGTAGAGCAAAGAACAGATAAACGCCCCATGATGAGTGATTTGCGAGAGTCTGGAGCCATCGAACAGGATGCCGATGTGATCATGTTCATCTACAGGGATGATTATTACAACAAGGATTCGAAAGATCCTGGTGTGGCTGAGATCATCATTGGAAAACAGCGTAATGGTCCCACAGGAACTGTGAAACTGACTTTCCTCAAACCGATCACGAAGTTTGAATCATATGCTGGAGGTAATCCAGACTATTAAGATTAAAGCACTTCGCTGGCGTAATCAGCCAATCGTGATCTCTCACCTCTGGCCAATGTTATGTGACCGCCATGTGGCCAGCCTTTGAATCTGTCAACTGCATAAGTCAACCCTGAAGATCCCTCAGTCAGATATGGCGTATCAATTTGGGCGATATTTCCCATACAAATAATTTTGGTTCCAGGTCCTGCTCTGGTTATCAAAGTCTTCATTTGTTTGGGCGTCAGATTTTGCGCCTCATCAATGATCACAAATTTATTTAAAAAAGTCCTGCCTCGCATGAAGTTGAGACTTTTAATTTTGATTTTGCTTCTGATCAGTTCACTGGTCGCCGCACGGCCCCATTCCCCAGCGCTGGTATCGGTTTTACCCAACACTTCTAAATTGTCATCCAAGGCCCCCATCCAGGGACCCATTTTTTCTTCTTCTGTGCCTGGTAAAAAACCAATGTCCTCACCGACACTGACGGTGGCTCGCGTCATGATAATTTCTGTATATCTGCGTTCATCTAGTACTTGAACAAGTCCAGCAGCTAAAGCGAGCAAAGTTTTACCTGTACCTGCTGTTCCAGTCAGCGTCACAAAATCAACCTCTGAATCCATCAACATATTCAGTGCGAAATTTTGCTCACGATTGCGTGTGGTGATTCCCCACGCAGCATTTTTTAAATGACTGTAATCTTTGAGGGTCTTGAAGACAGCGGTTTTTTCTCTGATCTCAGTTACTCGTGCATAAAGACTGGGCTCACCTGGAGACTCATAAAAAATGAATTGATTGATGTGAAGACTGGATACGATGGCGCCACTGATTCGGTAATAAGTGTTCCCTGCGCTTTGCCAACTCTCTACGGTTTTTGCTTGCTTAGACCAAAAATCCGAATTCAGCGCTAAGGATCCTGAATACAGCAAGTCACCGTCTTCAAGTGTTTTGTCATTTTGATAGTCTTCAGCCTGCAAGCCTAGGGCTCTGGCCTTGACTCGCATATTGATGTCTTTGCTAACCAAAACGACTTGTCTTTTGGCGTTTACATCGCCTAGCGCTTTGACTACAGCTAATATTTGATTGTCCGCTTTTCCCTGAGGAAGACTAGACGGCAGATCAAAAGAGAGAGGCATGGTTTGGAAAAAAAGTTTGCCACCCACTTCTTTATGTCCAGTGCTTGCTAAGCTCAGGCCATTGGAGATGTCAACATCACTAACTCCAACCAAAGCATCAAGCATTCTGCTGGTTTGACGTGCATTGCGAGCAACTTCAGTCATGCCCTTTTTGTGACTGTCTAGTTCTTCTAAAACAATCATAGGCAAGAAAATATCGTGCTCTTCAAAACGGAAAAGACACATGGGGTCATGCATCAAAACGTTCGTGTCTAAAACAAACAGTTTTTTGATAAAGCCCTTTTTCTTTTTAACTTGCTTATTCAAAGCTTCTTCATCTGAGCTTTTCTCAACCGACTTGGTTGAAAAAGTTTGCCTTTCTTTAGGCGGTATGGTGTTAGTCGTGCGAATAGTCGAAATAGTTTCTTGATTACTCAATGCCAAATGTGAATTTGGCAGCACATCATCTTCTTTAACTTTTTTATCACTACGAGGTTCAGCAACTTTAACTGTTGAGGCTGAATGAAGACGATCGGCTTTTTTTCGGGGTATCGAAGGAAGTGGCATGAATCAAACCGCAGCGATTGTCTTTTTCAAGGCTTTCACGGCTTTGAGAACTTCATCAACATGTCCGGGAACTTTCAGTCCGCGCCATTCTTGTTTGAGAAAACCGTCTGCACCAACAAGGAATGTGCTGCGTTCAATTCCTTTGACCTTTTTGCCATACATGATTTTGTTTTTGACTACACCAAACATGTGACACATTTTTTCTTCCGTGTCGGCAATTAGCTCAAAAGGAAGTTCTAGTTTTTCTTTAAAGCTGTCATGTGAGCGCATATTGTCTCGAGAGACTCCAAAAATGACTGCGCCTGCTTTGGTGAAATCTTTGAATTTATCTCGGAACTGCATGGCCTCTGTTGTGCAACCTGGGGTGTTGTCTTTAGGGTAGAAGTACAGGATGACTGTTTGACCGATGTGAGAGTGATGTGTAACTTTGACGCCGCCTGTGGCGTTTGCTTCAAATTCAGGAAGGTGTTTATTGAGAACAATCGCCATGATGCTGTATCCGTTGTGACAGAAAAGTCCGAAGAGTTAATTCGGTGAAACTACATTTTATCTCTAAAAGAGAACTGCTTTTTTTTCAAGCAATTACCAAGTCTGCTAGGAGCAAAATAGCGCATACCTTACGACCTTCATTGGCCAATATATTGAATGTGCGGCAAGCGGCAGCGGTGTCCATAGATTCAACCCCAATCCCTTGTTGAGAGAAACTCATCAGAACTTGTTGAGAGGGAAATTTTGGTTTACCCCATGCGCCCCATATGAGAATTTCACAGTTTGACTCTAAGAGGAAATTGAATTCCTTCGAGCCCAAATTGTCTAAAGAGGGGCTGCTCCAAGGCAGTATTTCTCCAGCTGAGCTGACGAATAAACTGTGTGTGTAAGTTTGTCCATTGACAGAGATCGAAGCGTCACTGTAAGAAGTGATTGAAAGCTTGTCTGTTGTATCAGGCTGTATTTTCATTATTCCAAAGGGGAAATCAGGAAAACGTCCCGAAATATGGTCAAATTATAGACTTTTCATATGAATCGATCATGGAGTTGAGTTGAAAACCATTCATAAATCATCCAAGTTGGACAATGTTTGCTATGACATTCGCGGTCCTGTGATGGAAAAAGCACGCCAAATGGAAGAAGAGGGCCATAAGATTATCAAGCTCAATATTGGTAATCTTGCGGTGTTTGGTTTTGATGCCCCAGAAGAAATTCAGCAAGACATCATTCGTAACTTGCCCGGCGCAGCAGCCTATTCAGACAGCAAAGGAATTTTCGCTGCTCGCAAAGCTGTTATGCATTACTCTCAACAGCAAGGCGTGGAGGGCGTTAACTTAGACGATATCTATTTAGGTAACGGTGCCAGTGAGTTGATTGTGATGGCTACCAATGCTTTGCTCAATACCGGTGACGAATTGCTGCTCCCTGCACCAGATTACCCGCTTTGGACTGCGGCGGTCAGTTTATCGGGGGGTACCCCAGTCCATTATT
>Ga0164295_10000827_pt1 | contig 25695 bp, 21 predicted proteins | sample GEODES006metaG_FD_111798 | JGI IMG/M metagenome (GOLD analysis project Ga0164295, IMG submission 111798) | Oligotrophic lake water microbial communities from Sparkling Lake, Wisconsin, USA - GEODES006 metaG | ecosystem: Environmental > Aquatic > Freshwater > Lake | place: USA: Sparkling Lake... | reverse complement strand
TCATCCAGGAGGGGAACACGGGGCTGATGCGGGCAGTCGACAAGTACGAATACCGGCGCGGGTTCAAGTTCTCGACCTACGCCACCTGGTGGATCCGGCAGGCAATCACGCGGGCGATCGCCGACCAGGCCCGGACGATCCGCATCCCGGTCCACATGATCGACGTCCTCTCGAAGCTCCGCACCACCGCCAAGCGGCTCCTCCACGAGCTCGGCCGCGAGCCGACGACCGAGGAGATGTCGCAGGCCGCCGGGATCCCGCTCGATGAGGCGCGGCGCGTCCTCGACATGGGGCGTCAGCCGATGAGCCTCGACCGGCCCGTGGGGGAGAGCGAGGATGCGAGCTTCAGCGAGTTTGTCGAGGATCTGTCGGCGGAGAGCCCGACACAGTCGGCCACCAACGGCCTCCTCAAGGACCGCATCGATTCGCTCCTCAAGACCCTCACCTTCCGGGAGCGGGAGATCATCCGCCTCCGCTACGGCCTCACCGACGGCTACACCTACACCCTCGAGGAAGTGGGGCGGATCTTCCGCGTCACCCGCGAGCGCGTCCGTCAGATCGAGGCCAAGGCGGTGAAGAAGCTCCAGCACCCGGTCCGGTCGCGGCAGCTCGAGAGCTTCCTCGGCGGCGTGCCGGGCTGAAGCCCACAGCGCACGATCCGCACCGTTCGGCGGGCCGGCCGTACTGGTTTGCTCCCCCGGGAGCCGACCGGCGGCCGGCCCGCCCTCTTTTTCACGCTTGCCGGAAGGCAGGAGCCAGCCCTCGACAGGCCCGACGGATGAATGGCGAGCAGCGGTCTGGTAAGCTGGCCTTTTCTCGTCCGCCCCATCTTTTTCCTCTTAGGCTCCCATGGCCCTTGCCGTCACCGCCGATGCCGTGCGCACCCTGCACCGCATGCATCGTCAACTCGAGGATCTGCGGTCGCGGCTCGCCGCTGGCCCGCGGGCGATCGACGCCCGCAGCCGCAATGCCGACGCGATCACGGCCCGGCTGGGCGTGCTTCAAGAGGAGATCCGTAAGGCCCGGCTGATCGCCGATCAAAAGCAGCTCCAGCTCCGCTCGATGGAGACCCGCATCAAGGATTGCGAGGCGAAGCGCAACGCCGCCAAGACCAACCGGGAATACCAACTCCTCGGCGAGCAGATGGCCGCCGACGACGAAGCGAAGAAGGTGCTCGAGGACGAGATTCTCGAGGCCCTCGAGCGCGTCGACGGCCACAAGGCCACCCAACCCCCGATCGAAGCGGAGCTCGCAGCGGCGAAGGCCGCGCTCGAGGAGATCAAGGTGAAGGTGCAGGCCGAACGTGGCGCCCTCGACACGGAAGTGGCCCGGATCGCCGCCGATCTGGAGCGGGCCGAACAGGAGCTCCCCACCGAATCCCGCGAGTCATACCGGCGGATGGTGCGGAGCAAGGGGGCCGATGCCATGGCTCAACTCGATGGCGAGAGCTGCGGCGGATGCTGTCAGCAACTTCCCCCCAACGCCGTCGCCGAGTTGTCGCAGGGGCGAGTCGTTCCCTGCCGCAGCTGCGGCCGCATGGTGTACGCCTCCAGATCTGACTGATCCGGCTCGTCCCCTCCCTACGGCGCCCCTCCCCGCGGAGGCGGTAGCCGTATTTCCCCTCTCTTTCCGTTTCCTTATTTTCCGAGGATCCGATGTCCGACCGCATCCCCATGACCCAGTCCGGGTATGACAAGCTTCGCGCCGAAGTCGAACACATGAACTCGGTGGAAATGCCGAAGATCGCCGCGCGCGTGGCCGCCGCCCGGAGCGAGGGGGATCTGAGCGAGAACGCCGAATACCACGGCGCCCGCGAGAGCCAGGGGATGATGCAGGCGAAGATCAACATGCTCGCCGACAAACTCGCCCGCGCCGTGATCGTCGAGCGGCCGAAGGAGGCCAACGGCGAGGTGGTGTTCGGGGCCACCGTCGTTGTCAAGGATCTCAAGTTCGGCGACGAGGAGATCTACGTCCTCGTCGGCGCCGGCGAGGAAGACTTCGACGCCGGGCGAATCAATGTCGCCAGCCCCTTGGCCCAAGGGCTGCTCGGCCGGAAAGTCGGGGAGACGGTCGCGATTGCCGTGCCTGCCGGAACGATGCGGATGGAGATTCTCGAGGTCCGCTTCGAGGACACCTGATCAGCCGGCCTCGCCTTTCGAATCGTCCATGCCCTCCCAGAGGGTGCTGCCGATGCGGACGATCGTCGCCCCCTCGAGGATCGCGTCGACGAAGTCGCCGCTCATCCCCATCGACAGCTCGACAAGCCCGGGATGATCGGCGGCGTGCCGGTCGCGAAGGGCCCGGAGGAGAGCGAACTGGCGGCGGGCCGTGCCGTCATCCCCTGTGGGCCCCCCTGGTGTTGGCGCCGATGCCATCCCCATCAGCCCGCGGATCTCCACGGGCCCACCGGCTGCCGCGTCGAGGAGCGCTGCCACCCCCTCGGGGGCAATCCCGCTCCGGCCGGGATCGCCGTCGAGATTGACCTCGACGAGCGCTGCCACTCGACGCTGCTGCGCGAGCGCTTCGGCCGTGATCTCGTCGAGGAGGCGGCGGCTGTCGAGCGAATGGATGAGCGACACAAGCGGCAGCGTCCGCCGCACCTTGTTGCGCTGCAGGCGGCCGATGAGGTGCCAGCGGGCGGCCGACCAGGGCGCGCCCGCGGCCGTAAAGGCCGTCGCCCGCTCCCACAGGTTCTGCGGGCGGCTTTCTCCCAAGTCAGCGCACCCGGCCTCGAGGAGCATGGCGGCCCAGGCCGGCGGGACATACTTCGTCACCCCGACGATCCGCACCGTTTCCGCCGCGCGGGAAGCCTGTCGGCAGGCTTCCGCCACGGCATCCCGGACGCGGGCCAAGTTGCCACGGCAGCGGTCGCGGAGCTGCGGATCGGGCGCAGCGGGATCGAGCGAGGGGAAGGCCTGAGTGTTCATCGGAGGCGCCCGCGGGGCGTCATTCGATCTCCAGCGTCCGCGACACTTCGCCGCTGCGGCGCAGCCGCCCGACGAGGAACTCGCAGGCGACATTGCAGCCGAGGAGGGTGCGGTTGCGGGGGGTGTCGAGGGCCCGATAGAGGAGCCACTGCTCGAGCCCAACCTGGACCCTGAAGCCGACCGCCTCGTGAGCTTTGAGGTTCTGCCGCTGATCGGCCACCGACAGCGGCCGCCAGGTGAGGGGGAGATCGGACCTGTCGGGATCGAGATCGAACCACACCGGAAAAGAGTACCGCCCCCCCTGCCCTTCGCCGCGGAGCCGCAGCACATCCCCATCCTCGTCGAGCCCGCCTGCCGCGGTGGCCACCCGCCATTCGGGCAGCGCCAGCGGAAGCACGCGCCACGCCTGCCGCTCGCCGACTTTGAGGCGAAGCTCGCGGGTCTCTGCTTCGCGGCTCGCTCCGGCCTCGGCGAGGGGGAGATGACTGCGGTAGGCGATCCGGTCGGGCCGCCCCGAGGCAGGAAGGCAGGCCCCGGCGTCGGTGATCGAATCGGTGAGGATGAGGACCCGGTCTCGCGGGAGGAGGACGATCTGTCGCTCCGCCTGGAGGCCCCCGGGGAGCGGGGCGACGATCTCGAGGAACGACGCTTTGGCGTCCGACTCGAAGCAGCAGACCGTCCACGGACCGGTGGGAAGCAGCGGCACGCCGTCGGCCTCAACCGACCAGCCCCATTCGCCGGCGACAACGAGCCGGTCGCCAACGGCAATCTCGAGCTGCTGACGCGGGGCGCTGAAGTCGAGAAGGAGCCGAACGCCTCCCCGTCCCCAGCCGGTGCGGAGCACCGCCACCGTTCCCCCTTCAGTGACGCTGTCGCGCGGAACCGTCTTCCCCACTGGGGCGGAATGGCTTTGCCCCTTCACGGCCGCGGCCGTGCGGCAAAGCGGCGGGCTGTCGGCCGCGGCGAGGATCTTCAGGAGCGGGGAGGCATCGAGGGCTTCAGGGCCACCGCGCCCCGGCACGCGACCACGGTCGCCGAGGAGACGGAGCGCCGCGACGCAGCTCCCTTTCCAACGGGCGTCGGTGGCGCTCTCCCAAGGGAGGCCGAAGCCGCTCGACTCCGCCGCTGCCCGGACGCGGGTCCAAGCGAGGACGCGGGTGATGAAGGCCACTGCCGGCCCCGCTTTCGGCGCTCCGTCGGCCGCCGTCGTCGCGGCGAGGTCCGCGGCGAGCACCGCCTCGACATCCTCTTTCAGTGCTCCCACCGAGAGGCAGAAGAGCCCGAGGAGCGTGACAACAAACGGCCCTCCGGCAAGATCGCCACTCCGCAGCGCGGCGGCGGCAGCTTCTCCTTCAGCGGCGAGCCGTTCGACAAGCCCCGCCGCGCCGGGGTGTTTCGAGCGCACCAGCCAAGCGAGGCTCCAGGCCGCCCCTTCGTCGAGCGCCCACCGTCCGGCGGCGTCAGTCCCAACCGCCGCTTCATCGAGGCAGCGGGCCGTGGCGGCCGCCACGGCGTCGGTCCCCTTGCCGCCACGGCGGCCGGCGGCCACTTCCTTGGCAAGGTCCTCGAGGAGCGACACGTGCGGGGATTGGTGCGGATGGAGCGCCGCGGAAATCCGCGCCACATGGCCCGCCACGTCGCTGCGGCCGACGCGACGAGCGCCGTGAAGGGTGTCCCGCTCCTGCTCGGCCTCGGTCGGCGTGTGGATCGTTACGGCCTGCGGCGAATCGAGGCCGACCGCGTCCTTCGCCGGCCCGCGATCGCTCCACTCCGCCCGGGCCCGTTTCCGCTTCGTCTTTTCACCGCTTCCCATGGCATTCCCCGAGCGTCGAGTGTGTCGCTGATCCGTTCCCGCCATCCCAGTCCCGGCAGCGCGTTGCGACCGGAGCCAAGGGAGCGGCCCGCCGACGTCGTACAGCCGGGTGAGGCGCGGTATCGTAGCGGAGCGACCACCCTGCATTCCACGGGCACTCCTCCGATGATTTACCCCGGCGATTCTGCGGCGTTGATCCGTCCCACCACCGGGAGCCCAACCACCGGGAGCCACGGTCGGCTGCCGCGGCCCCCACAGCTCCGGCTGATCCGGCTGGCTTTGGCCGTTTTCACGGCGGCACTGTTCGCCGCCGAGTTCGCCGCCGAGTCCGCCGCCGAGCCCGACGACCCCGCCGAGTCCGACGCGGCGGCGACGGCCATCGCCTCCCCCGCAGACCGTCACCCCGACCTGCGCCGCCTGTCTCCGACGGAAGAGGTGTGGATCGACCGGGAGCGAGGGGAAGTGGTTGTGGGGGGGAGCGTAGCGCTCGACGACGGGCTGCTCGAGTTCTTCGCCTGCCCGGCGGGGACGAAGGAGCATGAATCGGTCGTCGCGGTGGCCGCAAGCGCCCGGCTCGTCCATGCGGCGCTGCTGGCGGTCGGCCTCGAGCCGGGGAAGCCGGTGTCGTTCGATCCGGAGTACCGGCCAGCGACGGGGCCGAGGATCCGGGTAACGATGCGCTGGACGGACGCTGACGGCGCCGTCCAGGAAGCCGATGCCCGCGGCTGGATCCGCAACACCCGGACAGGCAAGGCCCTCGAGACCGACTGGGTGTTTGCCGGCAGCGCGTTTTGGACAGACCCGGCCGACGGCCGCGAGCACTACCAGGCCGATGGCGGTGATCTCGTCTGCGTCTCCAACTTCCCCACCGCCACCCTCGACCTCCCCATCGAGAGCTCCCAGTCGAACGAGGCGCTCCTCTTCGAGGTCTTCAAGGAGCGCGTGCCGAAGCGGGAGACGCCGGTGGAGATGATCCTCTCGGCAGCCGAGTGAGCCGCCGGGAGCGACGTCAGCCGACCCGGCAGTGCTCGAGGATCCGCGCCGCGTCGGAGACATACCCAACATAGAAGGGCCCGAACTCGGCGTAGCGGGCGCTCGCCTCGTCGAAGCGCATCGTGTAGACGATTTCCTTGAGGAAGTCGGGGTGGCGTGCCCACAGCGTCACTCCCCACTCCCAGTCATCGAGGCCGACGCTGACGGTGATCAGCTGCGTGACGCGGCCGCCGAACGACATCCCCGACCGTCCATGCTCGGCCATCAGCCGGCTCCGCTCCGAAAACGGCAGCGTAAACCAGTTCTCCCCCACCTTCCGCTTCTTGTTCATCGGATAGAAGCAGGCGTTGGGCCACGGGGGAAGCTCCGGCTCGATGCGACTCTTCCGCATCGCCCCTTCGCGGGCCGCGTAGCCCTGGACCTTCGCCCGGTAGGTGGGGCTGTCGGCCGTCTCCCCTTCCTCGAGGAGCCGCTGCCCGAACTGCTCAGGCGTCGGGACATACTCACTGACCTCGGTGAGCGACACGAACGAATAGCCAGGCACGAGGGCGGGCCCGAGCGGACCGGCCAGAAGCCGCTGATGGAGCCCGTCGATGACGAGCGGATCGGGATCGATGGCCATGACGGCGAAGTCGGCCTTGTGCCCCGGCACGATCCACGTCTGCAGCCGGATCGGTGCCCCGGGCGCCGCCGGATCGAGCGTGGCGACAAACGCTCGACGGCCCGCTTCGATCGTCGCCGCCGGCATCGTCGCCAGCTTGGCCCGGTCAAAGGTGTAGAAGAAGTGGCTGCAGTGCCAGCCCTTCTCCGGCTGGAACGAGACAGTCGAGCCGGCGGCAGCGTGGGCCGGTGCCCCGTAGCCTCCCCCTTCGGGCCGCCCGCCACCACCGGCCGATGGGGAGGATTGATGCTGCGGGGGCGAAGGGGCAGAAGAATGCGGGGCGGGATCGGGGCGCGACATCGCAGGCATGACTCCAGGCTGTGGGAACTCTGAGGAGAGTCTACCTGCCGTGGAAAAAAACCAACCACGCCCCGGCCCCGCCCAGCCGGCTTCGGAGCGGAGCGTGTAAGATGCCCACAGCCGGGACAGTCCGTCACCGGCCCTCGAAGGGGGATCATCCGATGGGACAGGCAATCGTCGATCCGCAGGAACTCCGCCGGTTCGCGGCCCGGCTCCGCCACTTCAGCGGCGAAGTGATGGCTCAGATGCAGACCGTCCAGCGTCAGCTCTCGGCGCTCGGCGCCACGTGGCGCGACGGCGAGCATCAGAAGTTCAGCGAGGAGTTCGAGCAGCAGCTCAACCAGTTCGGCCGGTTCGTCGAATCGACCGGCGAATATGTCCCATACCTCATCCGCAAGGCGGAACGGATCGAGGAATACCAGCAGCAGCGGTGAGCCGTCGCCGTCGGGGGGGAGCAGCATGTCCGGTCAGGCCGATGTCAAATCGATCGACACCCTCGCCTTCGTGAAGGCCGCCTTGGCGTCGTTCGCGCACGAGGCTGGCCAGGCTCTCGGCGAGGTCGAGCTCGAGGGGCGGCGGGGGGTCGAGTACGTCACGATGGAGCGGGCCGCCCATTGGAAGACGGAAGTCCGCAAGGCTGGTGACGCGGTCAACAAGGCGATCAAGGATCTCGAGCATTGTCGGGCCTTCAAGAAAGTCGGCGACAACACCCCCTCCTGCGTCGAGGAGAAGAAGAATCTCGACAAGGCGCGGAAGCGGCTCGAGTATGCCGAGCAGAAGGAGGCCGCCGTCCGCCGTTGGAAGCCGGTCGTCGAGCAGCAGTTTCGGGAGACATGCGTCCGGCTCGTCCACTTCCGCGAAGTGATCGACGTCAACTGCCCGAAGGCGATGGCGGTCCTCGAGCGGATGCTCAAGGCCCTCGATGCTTACCGCGAGATGCAGGGGCCGGCCGCCGGAGGCTCTGGCGGCGGCAGCGGCATGGCGGCCTCGATGGCCCGGCCCGCCGACGAGGCTCCCGCTGGTGCTCAGGTTCCAACAGTCGTTCAGGCTCCCGCTGGCGCTCCAGCTCCCACAGTCGCTCAGGGCCAACGTGCCGCCGAGCCGACCGCCGGCTCGACACCGCCAGCCACACCAGGGGAAGCACAGGGATGAAATCGTTCGATCTCTCCGGGGGGGCCTCGAAGCTCGCCCTGGCCCTCAAGCAACTCGACATCAAGTGGAACGTGGCCACCGACGCCTGGAACGACACCACGGCGAAGACGTTCCACAAAGATCACCTCGAGCCGATCATGCCGGACGTGAAGCAGACTTTGGAAGCAATCGGCCGGCTCGCCGAGGTGCTCTCGCGCGCGGCACGGGACGTCGCCGACGAGGGAGGACGCTAACGGCGTCAGAACGTCTTCTTCCTTCCGCCGCCCCCTGCTTCCCCGGCGAGCCTCCCCGGCCCTTCCCCTGACGGCCTCTCCCCTGCGGATTTCCATCGCGCCCCTTCTTCCCCTGCCGATTCCCGGAGTCCCCATGTCGACTGAAGCGCCTGCCCCCGCCGCCGGGGCCACCGACAACGAGGCCTACGACCGCGACATCCTCCGCCGCCAAGTGGAGCTTCTCCGCGCGGCCGCAGCCACCCGGGCGCGACTGGAGAACGAGATCGTCGCGGAACGCGACCGCGAGGTCGCGGTGGCGAAGGAAGAGGCGAAGTCGGGAATCGCCGCCACGACGGCCAAGCACCAGCACGAGATCGAGGCGGCGAAGAAGGAGTACGACGCGGTGCTCAAGCGCCTCCAGTCGCAGGGGGCGGCCGAGCAGCAGAAGATCGACGAGCAGCGGAAGACGAAGGCCGCAGCCATCGATCGCGCCTGCGACGAGCAGTCGACAAAGATCCGCGAAGACAGCGAGTTCGAGCAGGGCTCGGTGAAGGAGGTCTTCAAGGAGAAGCGCAACGACCCGCCGAAGCTCCTCGCCCGGGCGGAGAAGGATCACGCCCTGTGGGGCAGCCAGCTCGACGAGGCGATGGCGAAGGCGAAGGAGTTTCTCACCAAGTGCGGCGTGAAGGCCGGCGCGGCGGCGGCAGACGACAGCCCGGTGCCTGAGGGGGATGAGCTCCTTCTCCAGCTCAAGGGGGCGCACGAGGGAGCGATCGCGCGGACCAAGGAGCTCCTGGCGCTCGAGTCGTCAAAGACGATCTTCGGCGGCCTCAAAAAAGAGGCGGCCCAAAAAGCCCTCGAGCTGTGGACGGCCATCGAACGCGATGTCCTCCGCGGCAAGCGGCTTCTCGGCCCTGCGGCCGAATGGCTCAAGGTCCGCTGCGGCCTGCAGTCGAAGCAGATGGAGGCGAAGGCGAAGCAGGATCTCGTCGAACTGGAGTCGCGGGCGAAGAAGACGCTCGCCGACCTCGCCGCAAAGCGCGATGCCCAAGCGGCGGAGCTCGAGGGGAAGTACCAGACCGCCACGACGACGATCCGCACGAAGGTCGAGAGCGGGCGGAAGGAGGCCGAGGAGAAGTATCCGGCCCGCATCGCCGCCCTCGAGGCCGGCCTCGTCGAAGACATCCGCCGCCGCGAGGCGAAGCGCGATGCTCGGCTGGCAAACGCTGCCGAACACCATGCCGCGCAGACCCGCGCGATGACGGAGGACTGGGCCCGCGTCCGCCGCGAGACGGCCGCGGTCTGGGAAGAGGCCAACCGGATCGACGCGGCCTGCTTCCCCTCCTGGGACGCCCTCGCCGATGGATCAGCGTCGCTCCCGTCCCACGATCCCCCCGGACTACGCTTCGGCACGCTCGGCCTCTCGATGGCGAAGATCCCCGGGGGCATCTCGGCGCAGAGCGATCTCAACGCCTTCGGCCCGGCGACGTGGACCCAACCGGCGGCCGTCCCCTTCCCCGCCGAAAGCTCGGTGCTTGTGAAGACGACGGCCGACCAGAAGGAGGCGGCCGGCGCCTTCCTCCAAGCGCTCACCCTGCGAATCGCCTCCGGCGCCCCTGCCGGCCAGACTCGGTTCACGATCATCGATCCGCTCGGGTTGGGCAAGCACTTTGCCGGATTCATGCATCTGGCCGATCACGACGAGCTCCTCGTCACCAGCCGAATCTGGACCGAACCGCAGCAGATCGAGCAGCGCTTGGCCGACATCACCGAGCAGATGGAGCTGGTGATCCAGAAATACCTCCGCAACGAATACCCCTCGATCGGCGCTTACAACGCCGACGCCGAGGTTCCCGAGCCCTACCGCTTCGTCGTCGTCAGCAACTTCCCGGCGAACTTCACTGAGACCAGCGCCCGTCGCCTGGCGAGCATCGCCGCCAGCGGGGCGCGGTGCGGCGTCTACACGATCGTGTCGGTCGACACGAAGCAAACCTTGCCTGCGAACTTCAGCCTCTCCGACATCGAGCAGCACGCCACGACGCTCGTCCTCAAAGATGGCACCTTCACCTGGCAAGACGGCGAGTTCTCGAAGTGGCCGCTCGGCGTGGAGCAGAGCCCGTCCGACGAAGTCTTCACAAACGTCATCCAGCGGGTCGGCAAGGCGGCGAAGGCGGCGAAGCGCGTCGAGGTGCCCTTCGACCGCGTCGCGCCCGCGGAAGACCGGTGGTGGACGGGGAGCACGGCCAGCGGCATCGACGTGCCGCTCGGTCCCGCCGGCGCCAAGAAGATGCAGCACATGAAGCTCGGCAAGGGAACGAGCCAGCATGTCCTCATTGCCGGCAAGACCGGCTCGGGCAAGTCGACGATGATGCACGCGCTGATCACGAATCTCGCGCTCACGTATAGCCCGGATGAAGTCCAGTTTTATCTCATCGACTTCAAGAAGGGGGTCGAGTTCAAGATCTACGACCACTACGAACTCCCGCACGCCCGCGTCATCGCCATCGAGAGCGAGCGTGAGTTTGGGCTCTCGGTGCTCGAGCAACTCGACCGCGAGCTGAAGCGGCGCGGCGACCTGTTTCGGGATCTGGCCGTCCAGGATCTCGCCGGCTTCCGCGGCACTGGCAGTCCCGAGTCGATGCCGCGGATCCTCCTCATCATCGACGAGTTCCAGGAGCTGTTCATCGAGGATGACAAGCTCGCCCAGGATGCCTCGTTGATCCTCGACCGCCTCGTCCGTCAGGGCCGTGCCTTCGGGATGCACGTCCTCCTCGGCTCGCAGACGCTCGGCGGCTCCTACAGCCTCCCCCGGGCGACGATGGGGCAGATGGCGGTGCGCATCGCGCTGCAGTGCAACGAGGCCGACAGCAGCCTGATCCTCTCCGAGGACAATTCGGCTGCCCGGCTCCTCACCCGTCCCGGCGAGGCGATCTACAACGACGCCAACGGCATGGTGACCGGCAACAATCCCTTCCAGGTCGTGTGGCTCGACGACGCCCGCCGCGAGTGGTATCTCGGCGAGCTGCGCCGCCTTGCCGATCGGCGCACCGACATCCAGCCGGTGCCACGGATCGTGTTCGACGGCAATCAGGCGGCCGATCCCGACGGCAATGTCCTCCTCCGCGAGCTCCTCGCCGAGGGCACGACCGGAGGCCGCGATCTCGTCGCCCCGGTCGCCTGGCTCGGCGACGCGATCGCCATCAAGGATCCGACGACGGCGATCTTCCGCCGACAGGGAGGCGCCAATCTCCTCATCGTCGGCCAGCGCGAGGATCTGGCGGTGAGCCTCTTGGCGATGGCGGTCGTCGGGCTGGCGGCCGCCAACGACCCCTTCCCGGGCGGGAAGCTCGGCCGCGATGCCCGCTTCGTGCTCCTCGAGCCGGCGGTCGCCGACGAAAAGCCTGAGCTCCTCCTGTCGCAGCTCGCCGCCAGCCTCCCCCACGACTTCCTCAATGTCGGCAGGCTCGGCGTCGCCGATGCGATGGCCGACCTGGCCGCCGAGGTGAAGCGTCGCCTCGATCATCAGGTGATCGACGGCGAGGCGGTGTTCGTCGTCGTCCGCGATCTGGCCCGGTTCCGGGAGCTGCGCAAGGCCGACGGCGACTTCGGGTTCTCCTTCAGCGGCGGCGACAAGAAGGCCGGGCCCGCCGACAACTTCGCGACGATCCTCCGCGACGGTCCGGCCGTCGGCATCCATACGCTCGTGTGGTGCGATTCGCTCACGAATCTCATGCGCACCTTCGAGCGTGGGGCGCTGAAGGAGTTCGAGCTCCGCGTCCTGTTCCAGATGAGCGCCTCCGACTCGAGCCAGCTCGTCGACAGCCCCCTGGCGAGCAAGCTCGGGCCGCAGCGGGCCCTCTTCATCCACGAGGAGACGGGGACGTTCGAGAAGTTCCGCCCCTATGCCTTCCCCTCCGCCGAATGGCTCGCCGGCGTGTCGACGAGCCTCCGCGCCCGCCCCCAGGGGACGAAGGTCGAGCGGGGCCAGGTCGAGCGGACGACGAGCGGGGCGACAACGGCGGAGCCGGAGAAGGAAGAGTTCAACTTCGGCTTCGGTGGCGGCGACGGCGAGTTCAACTTCACGAAGTTTCTCGACGACCCCCCGGCCTCGGGCAGCACCGAGGGGCCGGCAACGCCCCCGACGGCGTCTGAACGGCCCGAGGCTGATCGATTGTCGTGAGCCTTTTTTTCTCGAGCCACTTTTCCCAAGAACGCCCTCCAGCCGCCGCCACCATGCCTTCCCTCGCTTCCCTGTGCCTTGCTCGTGGTCCCGTCCCCGGCCCGGGAAGGCGGGGGATGTGGTGGGTCGCCATCGGCCTCGTGCTCGCGTTCGCGCTTCCCGCCGCGGAGAGTCGCGCTGAGCTTCCCCAGTCCGAGCCCTGGCAGCAGACGCTCCACAAGTTCCTCGCCTCGCTCACCGAGCGCGACATCGCCATCGAGGTCGTGCCGGTGCAGTACATCGAGGAGCAACTCGACGACGATGCCCGCTACCGCGATTGGCTCCTCCTCGGCTCAGGGCTCTGGCGGCGGCCTGGCTCGCCCGAGCAGCCCAACATCGATGCCCTCCGCCACCCTGGCGAGGTCTACCTCCTCCCATCGATCGAGCGCGATGGTGGCGTGTGGATGTCGCCGCGGCAGTATTCGCCGATGGCCCCGGCTTGGTGGTCGAGCTGGGCCTATCCGGGGAATCCCTACTTCGGCTCGCGGGCCTGCAAGCTCCGCGGCTTCATCCCCGCCGCGGTCGACATGATGATGCTCGCCGGGGATGGATCGGCCCCCGACACGACCGTGCCCGCCACGAATCTCCTCGCCAACACCTACGCCTACCTCCACGCCCTCGACGTCCTCCCTAACGAGGTGCGGCAGGCTTTCGAGACGGCGATCGGCCAAGCCCTTGCCCGGCTCGAGGAGCCGGACTCGACCGATCCGGCCGACGCCTCCCCTCCCCGCGCCGACGTTGCCGCGCGCGCCGTCGCCGCCTGCGCCACCATCGCCCGCGCCGTCGACGATGCCGAGATCGCCGCCCGCGCCGAAACCCTCGCCCGCGCCCTCCTCAGCCGCCACCTCACCCCGGCCGGCCATCCCGTTCACGACGGCGGCTACGATCCCGCTACCGCCGGCTCGAGCTTTTATTTTCTCACCTGGGCGGCGCTTGCGGCGCCGGAGGAGTGGGAGTTTCTCCGCGCGGCGGTCGCCGCGATGGCCGATCTCAAGACGCATCTCCTCCTTCCGGAGCCGGGCTCCTCGCTCGCCTTCGGGCCGACCCACTTCGCCCCCTGGACATCGGCCGACGGCTTTCAGGATCAGGCGGCCCACCGTCACCGCGACGTTGGCGCCGCGATGCTCACCACGCCGGGCTTGTGCCTCCTCTTCCAGGATCGTCCCCGCCAGGCTGGATCCGCGGTGCCTGAGCCGGTGGCGGCGATGGAGAAGGAGATCGTCGAAGCCTTCCGCACCGGGGCCGATCTGCGGAGTGTCAATTCGCTCCTCTCCGTCCCCCACGATCCCGCCCCGACAGCGGCGTGGACGAGGGGCGAGAGCCAGCTTTCGATCGTCCCCTACGACCACGACTATTACCGCCCTGGAACCTTCGAGCGCTTTCGCCGCGCGGCGGGAAAGCCGGTGTCGCGGTTGCCCTTCGACCGTGACGAGGACTTCGTCCGCAGCTTCGCAGGCGAGTTTCTCACCGCAAAGGTCGGAAGCGTGGGGGTGATCGTCCACACTGGCGCTACCGTGCCGGGCCCGGTGGCAACCGGATTCTCCGGCGGAGCGTTGTCCGCTTTTTGGACCGCCGACACTGGCGCCGTGGTCCTCGGCCGCAGTCACCACCGCCCCACCGAACAAGAGGCCCAGGACAGCTGGGCCAACTGGTGGCAGTGGCAGACCCACGCATTGGCCGGCGTCGGTGCCAACGGCCAGCCGTTCAGCACCGCGCGGCTGCCGCGGGGAGCGTTCACCGAGTGCACCCATGACGTCGGCCTCGATCGGGCCAACGTCCGCGTCGTCGCTCTCCTCCATGGAGAAGGGGATCAGGGTGGCGATGCCGCACCGGACGACGTCCTCGTCGGCCGAGTCGCCTTCACGCGGACGTTCGACATCGACGCTGCGGGGCTACGGGTCGAGACGTCGATCGAGGGGGATGGCCGCAACCGCGTCACCCGGCTTTACGAAATCCTGCCACTCTTCAACGCGGCTCCGATCGACCGGGTCACCGTCCCGGGAGCGGTGGCGACGGTCTATTTCGATGTCGGCCGCGGTTGGAAGCCGGCGGCGGACAAGCCGGTCGCCGGTGTCCGGCGGATCCGGGTCGATCGCCACGAGGGGGCTGTGGTGATCGAGTTCGATCGTCCGCAGACGGTTGGCCTGGCGGAGAAGGCCGGGCCGTCGTGCCACAACCTCCTCATCGATCTCCTCCGCAACGACGGCACGCCGACCGAGCTGACCACTGCCGGCGTGGCCTACACGATCAGGCCCCTGGTGGAGCGCCGCTGACACCGCCGGGGCGGGCCCGATGAGGCGCCCTCCGCCCCCCGGCGTGGTACAGTGTCGCGCGTTCGCATTTCCGTCTGGGAGCTCGGCAGGGGCAGGATCGATCGCGACGGGAGGAACGTCATGGCCGGCGACAGGCACGCCGATCCCCAGCCGTCCGAGGCGACCGCCTCGACCGATGGCCGCAGCGAGCGGATCGCCGGCTGGCTCGCGGCAGCGCGGCGCGGCGATGTCGCGGCCCGCGATCGGCTCTTCGATGCCTGTCGCAGCTACGTCGATCTCGCCGCACGCTACCACCTCCAGCGGCGATTGCAGGCGAAGGTCGATGCCTCCGATATCGTCCAGCAATCGCTCCTCGAGGCCCACCGCGGCTTCGACCGCTTTGCCGGCGAGTCTCCCGGCGAGTGGCTCGCCTGGCTGAAGCGGATCGTAATCCACAATGCCTACGATGAGGCGAAACGCTGGCGCGGAACCGCCAAGCGCGACGCCGGCCGCGAGGTTCGCCTCGACCGCAATGACGATCGATCGTGGGCCCGGCCTCACGATCCGGCATCCCCGGAGCCGTCTCCGAGCCAGCATGTCCTCCGCGGGGAGCAGGAGCTGCTCATCGCCGCGGCCCTCGAACGCCTCCCCGAGGATCACCGCGACATTCTCCTCCTCCGCAACCTCGAGCGGCTGCCGTTCGAGGAAGTGGCCAAGCGGATGGGGCGATCTGCCGGAGCCTGCCGGATGCTCTGGATGCGGGCGATCGCCGGCCTCCGGGAGCAACTCGGCGAACCCTCCACCGATCCCTGATGCACGACTCGCCCCCCCCAACATCTGCGGCGTCGCCGGAGGAGCACGACATCCCCCCGGAGATCCTCGACGCCTACCTCTCGGCCCTCCAGGCTGGAGATCAGGCCGCCCAGACGGCGCTGCTTGCTGCCCATCCATCCCTCGGCGCCTGGACAGCCTGCCTCCGCGACCTCGACGGGCTCGCGGCCGGAATCGCCGGCAGTGGCGAACCGGAGACGGAGACTTCAGAGACCCTCCCACGCGCGTTCGGGCCCTTTGAGCTTCTCTCCGAACTGGGACGGGGTGGGATGGGAGTCGTCTACCGGGCCAGGCATCTCCATCTGGGGCGCGACGTGGCGTTGAAGCTCCTCACCGCAGGAAGCTGCGCCACCAACGAGCAGCGCCGCCGGTTCCTCGCCGAGTCGCGACTGGCCGCCCGCATCCGCCATCCGCGGATCGTGTCGATCCACGACGCCGGTGATCAGGAGGGGCAACTGTGGTGCGCCATGGATCTCGTCGACGGCGACGATCTGGCCGCCATGCTTCGCGACGGGCCGTTGCCTGTGAAGGATGCCGTCCAGCTCGTCGCCCAGATCGCCCGCGCCGTCCATCACCTCCACGGCCACGGCATCCTCCACCGCGACGTCAAGTCGTCGAACATCCTCATCGATCGGACCGGCACCCCCTACCTCACCGACTTCGGCCTTGCTCGCAGCGATGACAGCGACGCCACGGCCACGGGCACCGTCCTCGGCACCCCCGCTTCGATGTCCCCCGAGCAGGCCGCCGGCCGGGTGCGGGAGATCGACGCCCGCTCCGATGTCTACGGCCTGGGGACGGTGCTCTACGAGGCCCTCGGGGGCACGCCACCATTCGGTGGCAACTCGCCGATCGACACCCTCCTCGATGTCCTCGAACGCGAGCCGTTCCCGCCGAGCCATTGGAATCCGAACGTTCCCGCACCCCTCGATCGAGTTTGCCTGCGGTGCCTGGAGAAGTCGCCCGCCCGGCGCCCCGCCACGGCGGCGGCCCTGGCCAACGATCTCGACACCTGGCTAGCAGGAGAGCGGATCGCCGCGACTGACGACTCGTTTGCCGTTGGCATCGCCCGGCTCGTCCGGCGTCACCCTGCCGCTGGGTTTCGGCTCCTCGGGATCGCCGGGACGATGGCCATCGTCCTCATCCGATGCCTGGCCAATCCCGAGACGGTGGGATTCTACCGGCCGGTCGTTGTCGGCCTCGGCCTGTGGGGAGCCCTGACAGTGTTGTGGGAAACCCTCGGCACACCGCGCCGCGGTGCCGGCATGGCAGGCCGACGCCTGCGGCTCTCGCCAGTCGCGGCAGGAAGCTGGCTGGCCGCAGCGCTGGTGCTCACCGACGTGATCTTCGTCACGGGGCTCCTCGCCCTCGTCGACGGCAAATCGGGCCCGCTCGTGGCGGTCTATCCGCTGCTGGTCACCGCCGCCGGCCTGTGGCTCGACCGGCGCCTCGTGCGGGTCGTGACCTGCGCCTGCCTCGCGGCCCACCTCACGCTCCAGATCGCCGCGCCGGGGCCAGTGGTCTGGCACGTGGCCCTGATCCTCGACGTCCTGATGCTCTGCACGGCGGCGATCACCGATTTCCAGATCGGACGGATCCGGCTCCCCCGTGCCGCCACGCGCTGAGATCCGAGGCCCGAGAATCGGCAATTGTTTAGTAGCGCGGTTGCTGCCCGACGCGGACGGTGAAGGTGAGCTTCCGGTCGCCACGAACGACCTCCATCACCACGTCGCCACCAACCTCGGCATTGAGGATCAGAAGCGACAGATGGGTCGAGCCGGCGACGCGCTCGCCGTCGCAGGCCACGACGAGATCTCCGGCCCTGATCCCCGCCTGGTCGGCCGGGCCATTGGGAATGACGGCCCGAACGAGGGCCGCCCCCGCCACGGCACTGAAGCCGGCAGGAGGATCCTCCGGCTGGATCCCCACGAATCCACTCTCGACAGATCCGTCACGGATGATCTCCTCACTCACCCGTCGGGCGGTGTTGCTCGGGATCGCGAAGCCGATCCCCTTCGACCCGGGCTGGGCGATGGCGGTGTTGATCCCCACGATGCTCCCGTGAACGTCGACGAGCGGCCCGCCGGAGTTGCCCGGATTGATCGAGGCGTCGGTCTGGAGGAAGTCGCCAAAGGTGTTGCCGACGACGCCGCGGCGGCCGACGGCGCTGATGATTCCGTAGGTCAGCGTCCGGTCGAGCCCGTAGGGATTGCCGATCGCCCACACCATCTCGCCGACCTCGAGGGAGTCGCTGTTCCCCCACGAGGCACAAGGGAGATCGGTGGCGTCGATGCGGAGGACGGCGAGATCACGCTTTTCGTCGGCCCCCACGAGGTTGGCGACAAACCGGCGCCCATCGGCGAGCGTGACTTCGATCCGATCGGCCTCGTCAACGACATGGTTGTTGGTGACGATCACGCCGTCGGCGGCGACGATCACCCCCGAACCGATCTCGGTGTCGGTGGCGCCCAGGGATCCGCTCCCGCGCAGGCCCACGCTCTCGTCAACGGGGAGGAGGAGGCGGCGGGTCGTCGTGACATTGACCACCGTCGGCCCGATGAGCCGGGCCAGGGTCGTGAATAGCTTGCCGACCGGGGCGAGCTCACGGACCGCGGCGGCATCGCGGATCGCGGCGAGCTCACCGCGAACCTTCGCGTATTGGATCCGCTCCATCACCCCGGGCGCCGCGATCAGCGACACGAGGATCACGAGCCCGAGGGCGAGGATCGCCGTCTGCAGCACCGCTGCGACGGAGCGCGAGGCGGGCGACTCGTGGTCGTCGGTCGTCATCGGGCCGCTCCGCGGGGCTGATCGTCGCCAGCCAACGGGACGAGCGTCGTCCGCACCAGATCGATCGCCGTCTTGGAGGCCCGCGCGAGCCGAACAGAGCCCGCCCCGCCGAGGCGGTGCTCGAGCCGCGTGATCCCGTCGGGCCCGGCCAGCACGATCTCGACCATCGTCACCCCGCCGCCGCTTTCCCCGATCGCTTCCGCCACGGGGACGATCGGTCCGACGGCGAGGGCGTGGGTGGCGCCGGAGTCGGCGCGCCGGTGCTGGGCAAGCTCGGTGACGGTTGTCCCGGCCGCGATCGCCGGCAGGACAACGCCGCCGCGAAATCTCCCCTCCGGTCCGCGGGCCGCCGCCGCGGCGAGGAGCCCGGCAATCTGCCCGAGCGAGCCGATCTCGACGGTGGCAAGCGTGGCCCCGGCGGTAGCCAGGGCAGCGAGGGCGGCATCCTCGATCTCATCGTCTTCGGTGCCGTAGACGATTCCACCGAGACACTCTCGGATCACCGCCTCGGTGGGGGCGATGGACCGCTCACAATCGGCCGCATCGCGCCCGCGGGCAGCGATCCGCAACGTGATCGTCGCCTCGTGGGCCGTGATCCCGACCAACGGCTCGCGTCCCCGGCGGACGAGATCGGGGAGCATCGCTTCAATAGCGCTCTCGCCGGCGCCGAAGCATTTGATCCGCCGGAAGCGGATCGTCCCGGCGCCGGGGAGCATGGCGAGAATCGCCGGCCCGACCGTCGCCTGCCACATCGTGCGCATCTCGCCCGGCACGCCCGGGAGGGCAAACACCCGCGCGCCCCCTGCAGACGACGTCCGGCGGAGATCGAGATCGATGCCCGGGGCCGTCCCTTCGGGGTTGGCGATGATCCGGCTCCCGCGGGGAAAGAGCGCTTGCCGTCGGTTCGACTCCGGGCACGGGACGGCGCGGCGGGCAAACCGGGCCTCGACGTCGGCCAGGGCCGCCGCGGAGAGATCGAGCGGCACGCCAGCCACCCGCGCGAGGACATCCCGGGTGAGGTCGTCCGCCGTGGGGCCGAGCCCGCCGGTGACGACGATGATCTCGGCCCGTTCCGCGGCGATGCGGAAGGCGGCGATCCCGTCGTCGAGGCTGTCGGTGATGGTCGTATGAAAGGCGACGGGGACCCCGAGGACGCCGAGTTCGCGCGAGATCCACTGGCTGTTCGTGTCGAGCCGCTGCCCTGTCGTCAGCTCGTCACCGATCGAGACGACCTCCGCGCGGAGCGTCTCCGCCGTCGTCGCCCGCTCACCCACGCTCGGCCCGCTCGACGTTGCCACCGGCTTTCCCGGCGGATCCGCCGGCTCCTGTCGGGTCTGCTCCGGGGCCAACTCCGGCCGCGGGACGATCACCACTGGTCACTTTCCCCGGTGCGGGGAACAATTGCAACGATGAACCTCGGCCTGCTCGGAATCGACCCCTCGACTGCCACCGTCGCCGCCGCCGCTCTCCGCGGTGGTGTCCGCATCCCCGTTGCCTGCGACATGCCGGCGGGAGTGCCGCCCCTCGAGCCTTCCCCACGGTCGGTCTCCTGGGAACACCTCCTCGATCCCGCCACCTGCGACGCCGTCCTCGTGGCCTCCTCGGATTGGAGCGACGATCGGGCCGAAGTGGTCCGCAAGCTCGTTCAGGCCGGCCGGCCGCTGATCCTCTCGCAGCCGCTCGATCTGTCGATGCTCTTCGCCTACGAGCTCGACATGATCCGCCGCGATTCGGGCGCCGTGCTCGTGCCGATCCTCCCCGACCGGCTTCATCCCTTCATCGCCCGCCTGCGAAACTGGATCGAGATCCGGCTGCCGGCGGCCGGCATCGAGACGATCAACCTTGAGCACCGCCTCGTCGACCGCTCGAAGGCCGACGTCCTCCGCGCCTTCTGCCGCGATAGCGACTTGATCCGCGTTCTTGCAGGCGCGCCCACGCGGATCTCCACCCTCGGGGCCCCGGAAGGGGACACGGCCTGGTCGACCCTCGCCATCGGACTCGCCTGCCCGTCGCGTCCGCCGGTCCGCTGGCAGGTGGTCCGCGCCGACGAGCCCGGCCTGATGATCACCGTCGTCGCCACCGATGGCACCGTCCGCGTGGAAGTCCCGGAGGAGCCTGCCGATCAGGAAGGACGAAGCGTCAGCGCCAAAGCATGGCGTTGGGTGGGGCCTGAGGGGACAGAAGATTCGTCATTCGACCGGGGCGACACGATCCTGGAAGTGCTCCGCGCCGCGATCGCGGGGCGCACCGGGAGCGAGGATCCTCCTGCGGCCTCCTGGGACGACGCCGCCAGAGGCGTGGAGCTCGCTGAGACGGTGCCGCGCAGCCTGACGAAGGGACGCGGGATCGATCTCCATCAGGAAGAGTTCACCGAGATTGGCACCTTCAAAGGAACGATGGCTTCGCTCGGCTGCGGCATCGTTCTTCTCGCCCTGGCGTTGATCGTCTGCGCCACGCTCCTCGGTGGGATCGCCAAGCAGACCGGCTGGGAGTTCGGCGAACGGCTGGCGGGCCTGTGGCCGATGGTCGTGCTCGTCGCCATGGGGCTCTTCCTGCTCCTCCAGTTCCTTCCCGTCCTCATCGCTCCGGCCCCCCGCGCACCGGCATCCCTCGCCGACAGAGACGCTGGCAAGCCTGGCAATCGCGGTAAGCCCGACAAGCCCGGCAAATCTTGACGCGCGTGTCGAGACTGGCCCCGCTGTCGGCCGGCTCCTTGACCCAATCTCAGTCGCACGGTTCTCCCCGGACAATCCCCCTGAAACCGGCATCGTCCCCCACCGTGGGGTGCGAACTGGGAAAGGTGTGCCGTCGAACGGGTGGGCGGGTCAATCGTCCACCGGCCACATCCGATCATCCTTGAGGCCGGGGTCGCCGCAGGGATGCGGATGACGCACCGGCTCGTGCGAGCGAGCGGGCCGGAGCAGAGTCCACCATGCGGTGTCCGTGGGTTGCCCTGCCGATCGTGGCCATGGTCTTGTCGGCCCCGATGGCCCGCCCCGCCCAAGCTGGTGAGACGCGGCGCACCGCCATCGTCCAGGCCATCGAGAAGGCCCGCGATTCGGTCGTCAACATCCACGGCCAAAAGCTTATCGCCAACACCGACGAAGAGGCCGGCGGCGAACTGCGGCGCGTCAACGGCATGGGCACCGGGGTGATCATCGATCCCCGCGGCTACATCGTCACCAACTACCATGTCGTCGAAGGGGTGAGGCGGATCGAGGTCACCCTCGCCTCCGGCCGGACGACGACGGCGACACTCCTCTCGCACGACCCGCGGACCGACTTGGCCGTCATCAAGATCCCCGCCGAGGCGAGCCTCCCGGTGATCGACGTCGGGACGTCTGGCGATTTGATGATCGGCGAGACGGTGCTCGCCCTCGGCAACGCCTTCGGCTACGAGCACACCGTCACCCGCGGCATCGTCTCGGCCCTCCATCGCAGCGTCGAGGTGAGCCGGACGCAGCGCTACGACGACCTCATCCAGACCGATGCCAGCATCAATCCTGGCAACTCCGGCGGCCCCCTGCTCAACATCGACGGCGAGATGATCGGCATCAACGTCGCCGTTCGCGCCGGTGCCCAAGGGATCGGCTTTGCGATCCCGATCGACCGGGCGATGGTGATCGTCACGGAGCTGATCTCGTCGGAACGGATCGACAAGACCTGGCACGGCATCGTCGGCAAGCAGGGAAGCACGCCTGGCCTCGTTGTCGAGACGGTTCACCGCGAGAGCCCGGCGGAATCGGCCGGCGTCCGGGCCGGCGATGTGATCACGCAGATCGCCGACGTCGCGGTGAGCTCGCAACTCGACGTCGAGCGGGCGATGCTCGGGCGGAAGGCGGGCGACAGCGTCCTCGTGAGCGTCAACCGCGGCGGTGAGGAGACGAAGATCGAGGTTCCGCTCGCCGCGGCGCGCCCCCAGGCGATGGGCCAGGGGGAGCGTTGCTGGCACGAGCTCGGCCTGAAAATCGAGCCGATGGCCGCGGCCAAGGTGCAGCGGCTCCAGTCGCGCTACCGGGGCGGCCTGCTTGTCACGTCGGTCCGCAGCGGTGGCCCCGCCGGCGACCAGGGGATCCGCGAGGGGGACATCCTCGTCGGGCTCCACGTCTGGGAAACGATCTCCCCCGACAACATCGTCTACGTCCTCGACAAGGCCCGCGAGGACAACCTCGGACAACTGAAGTTCTACGTCCTCCGCGGCCGGGAAACGCTCTTCGGCCATCTCACCAGCGACACGATCCGGCGCTGACAATCTGGCAGGGAGCCTACAATCGAGGCTCCACTCCCCCGGATGCCGCTCCCTTGGAAGCGCCGTTTGTCGACTGGCTGCTCGCCCGTCTCCCCCGCGATCCTCGTCTCGAGGTGCCGCCGGGGGACGATGCTGCCGTGCTCCGCCCCCCCGCCGGCCGCCGCACGGTCGTCACCGTCGATCTCCTCACGGAAGGGGTCGACTTCCTCCTCGGCGGCGACACGACCCCCGAGCGCGTCGGCCACAAGGCGCTGGCGGTGAATCTCAGCGACCTGGCCGCGATGGGGGCCCGCCCCGAGGCAGCGGTCGTGGCCGTCGCCCTGCCGCGAAGCAACGCCGCGGCGATCGGCGCGGGGCTCTACGCCGGCCTTGCCCCGCTTGCGGCCCGCTTCGGGGTGACGATCGCCGGCGGCGACACGAACACCTGGGATGGCCCGCTCGTGATCAGCGTCACGGCGATCGGCAGCGTTCCTCCCGGGGCGGCATGGCGCCGCGATGGTGCCAGGCCCGGCGATCTCCTCGTCGTCACCGGGGCGTGCGGCGGGAGCCTCCTCGGCCGCCACCTCGATGTCGAGCCGCGCTGCCGCGAGGCCCTCGAGATCGCTGCCCGGTTCCCCGTCCACGCCGCGATCGACATCAGCGACGGGCTGTCGCTCGATCTGGCGCGGATGATGCACGCCAGCGCCACCCGCGGCATCGTCGACCTGTCCCGCGTGCCGATCCATCCCGACGCCGTCCGCCGCAGTCGGCTCGACGCCGACGGCAAAAGCCCGCTCGACCATGCCCTCAGCGACGGTGAGGATTTCGAGTTGCTTCTCGCCCTGCCCCCCGCCGCTGCCCTGGCGCTGGTCATCGATCCGCCGACCGGCCTGTTGCCGGTGATCTTCGGGGAGGTGACGGCCGGGGAGGGCCTTGCTGGCCGGAGTGCCGAGGGCACCATCGAGCCGCTGCAGCCGAGGGGATGGCTCCATGACGGGACGTGATCCATCCCCCACCGCGAGCACGGTGATCGTGACCATCGCCGGCGAAGCAGCGCTTGGCCCCCTGGCCAGAGCCCTTGCCGCTACGCTCCCGCCGCACGCCTTCCTGGCGCTCGATGGCGATCTCGGCGCCGGCAAGACGACGTTCGTCAAGGCGCTCGCTGCCGCCGCCGGCATCGACCCGACCGAAGTCGTCAGCCCGACGTTCGGACTTGTCCACGTCCATTCCCTCCCCGACGGTCATCGGGCCGAGAGGCTCGTCCACGCCGATCTCTACCGGCTCGCCGGCTGCGACGATCTGTTCGAGCTCGGCTGGGAAGAGCTGACCGCGGCGCCGGGCTGGGTGGCCGCGGAATGGAGCAAGCGGATCAAGCCTGCGCTCCCTACCGAACGGCTCGACATCCTCCTCGAGGTCGAATCGGAGACGGCCAGGCGGGCGTCGTTCACCGGCCGGGGCACGGCCTTAACGCCGCTCTTCGCGGCGCTTCGCGCGCTCCCCGGGGCCTCAGCGGGCTGACCGCCCGCCAGCCATCGATACGAGCTCGTCGCGGATCGGCCCGTTGAGCGTCTCCTCGAGGGCGGAGAGCGCCCGGGCAACAGGAACGCCGTCGAGAAGGCGGTGATCGGCCAGAATCGTGACGGTCATCCGCCCGCGCTCATCGAGCGGCGTCCAGGTGAGGCTCGTGGTCAGGAAGGTGGGGTGCATGCGGTTGGCGGCCCCTTCGCCGGCCAGCGTCGAGAGGCTGAACGTTCCGACGCGGAGGGCCCGCTTCGCCGACGGCGCGTGGGCATTCCAGCGGAGGATGAGGCGGCGGAGCGGGCCGGGCACACGGACGAGCTCGAGTTGCCTGGCAAAGACCTCTTCGACCGGCGCCGTGGCATGGCGGTGGATCGCCGCCTGGAGCTCGGTGAGCGGCCGGTTGTCGGGCTCCCGCAGCCGGGCCCACCACAGCGCCTCGGCGTCGAGGGCGACGTCGGCCGGATCGGCATGGGGCCCGTTTGGATCGCGCGGCCGGCTGATCGCCAGAGAAGCCACGCTCACCGGGCTTGTCGCCCAGCGTGGCCGGCGCCACGGCGTCAGGATTCGCCACGGCACATACCAGCTCCGCAGCGCCGGCCGGTCGCGGGCCACGATCGCGTAGGCCTTCATGAACACCGCCGACCAACCGATCCTCGGCACCGCCTCCCGGCGGACGGCCTCGAGCTCGGAGAGCGCCATGATTCGATCGACCGGGAAGATCGGCACCCGGTTGGAGAGGCGAACGATGTCGCTGACGAGCCGGCGCTGGCCGTCGAGCCGTCGGGTGGTGATCCGCATCGTCGCATCAGTCATGCCACACTCCTCCACGCCGTCCGCTGCCGAACAGGCACCCAGGGGCCAACACGGCCGCCTCCGCGGCACTTGGAATAGCGGATCGTCCCCACCGGGGGCAAGTCGGTCGAGCCCTTGCCCCCCGATGGAAAAGCCTTCGGGCCGCTACACTCCCCTCCATCCCCCCGGAGCCATTCCCATGCGCCTCTTCCCCGCCACGTCGCTGGTGTGCGTGATCGACGTCCAAGAGCGGCTCCTCACCGTGATCCCTGAGGCCGAGCGGCTCGTGGCCCGCGTGGTCAGGCTGGCCGAAGCGGCAAAAATCCTCGGGGTCCGTCGCCTCCTCACCGAGCAATATCCCAAGGGGCTGGGGGCCACCGCCCCCCGGCTCCGTCCCCTCCTCCCGCCGGCCGAGGAGAAGCTGGCGTTCAGCTGTGCCGGCTGCCCGGGATTCGATGCGGCCGCGGCAGCGGGGAGCGGCGTCAGCGCGATCATCGTCTGCGGCCTCGAGACCCACGTCTGCGTCAGTCAGACCGTCCTCGATCTCCTTGCCACCGGGATGACGGTGTTCGTGGCCGTCGATGCCGTCGCCTCCCGGCACCGCATCGATCATGACGTCGCCCTCCGCCGCCTCGAGGGTGCCGGGGCGATCCTGACGACGACCGAGGCGATCCTCTTCGAGTGGTGTCGTTCAGCCGACCACCCGGCCTTCCGGGAGATCCGCACCCTCGTCCTCGATTCCGCCGGCGAAGCAACGACGGGCTAGCAAGCTGTGGACAACCTGCCGCGCCGCTGAATGCGGCGGCCTCACGACCCAGCCGGGGCGTCGCGGAGGTCGACCTTCTCTGGACTCGTTTCTGGGCTCGTTCCATCGAGCGCCCGCAAGCGGGCGATCTTCGCCGCCGCCGAGGGCTCGCGGTCGAGTTCGCGCCCCGGGGCCGATCCAAACACGATGATCCTGCCGTCGGCGCCGACGAGTTCCCACACCCGGCGTTGGCCGTCCG
>Ga0164295_10000826_pt1 | contig 25706 bp, 25 predicted proteins | sample GEODES006metaG_FD_111798 | JGI IMG/M metagenome (GOLD analysis project Ga0164295, IMG submission 111798) | Oligotrophic lake water microbial communities from Sparkling Lake, Wisconsin, USA - GEODES006 metaG | ecosystem: Environmental > Aquatic > Freshwater > Lake | place: USA: Sparkling Lake... | reverse complement strand
TAAAGCTGTTAGCAAGAAAGCACAAGAAGGTGGCGGCTGGCTAACCTGGGTTTTTGCAACTGAAGATATTTCAAAGGTTGAAGAGAAATTTGGACGCAGCGCAACCCAAGGTCACCGCACACGACCAGATGGCACCGACCTTAAGTGGAAGCAAATTGGAGTTAATGAAATTACTGACTCTCGTGAGCTTCCTTTTTTCATCCAATGGTTAACAGCAGATCACCCATCACAAGATGGGAAAGCGGTTGCTGCAATTGAGAAAATTACGATTGCTGATACTGATCATTTATCAGACTCATGGTTTAAGACAGAGATTCTTGCTGGATTAAATGGCACAGATATTGAGTTTATTGACCCGTCAACAAATGATGGTGAGTATGGAATTGTTGCGGTGCATTTGATGACGCCAACGGGATCTGTAGTTCTGGATTAGTTTTTAGGTCCTTGCTTGTCTCTGTAATTGAAAACCATGGACATGTTCCCTTAAGAAGTCAGTTCCACTAGACTTGATCTATGATCCGTGGAGTTGGGATTGATGTTGTAGACATCGATCGTTTCAAGCAGTCTTTGGAGCGGACTCCTGGCCTCAAGACAAAGTTGTTTACCGAAACTGAATGTATCAAATCAATCCAATCACTTGCAGCAAAGTTTGCTGCAAAAGAAGCTTTAGTAAAGGCTTTGAATGCCAAAAATGGAATTTTGTGGCTGGAAGCAGAAGTTGTGAATTTGGAAGGAGGCAAGCCCGAGTTTATTTTCTACGGGGCTGTTGCAGATCTACTTGAAGGTGCGAATGTTCATCTTTCAATTTCTCATGACGCTGGAATAGCAACAGCAATTGTGATAGTGGAAAGTTACTGATGAGAATATGAGCACGGGTTTATCGAGAACGAATCGCAACTTTTATAGAACACTGAAAGCAATTTTAGGATTTTCTATAATAGCTTTCACTGAATCTGATGCTTATAAGAATTGATCAATTACTATCGCTCAAGCATGGCTAGGCGCCCTAGAATCCTTATTAGCAGTTGAGGTACTTTTCACCCTCAAAAACCCCGGCCCCACGCCCACCATTGGTACTCATCTGCCCCTTTCATAGGGCAAGATTTCCCCATGCACTCAGACCGTGAACCATATGTAACTTCCCCCGATTATTTAGCCGACACCATCCAACGCCTCGGCTCACGTTTTGGTAACACATTCGACGTAGATGTTCAGTTTATTGACCCCTCAGTAAATGATGGCGAGTACAGAAATATGGATGTGCTGTTAACGCCACCTTGTAGCGTTGTGAATTTGAATCAGAAATGGAAGTAGAAATGATCAAGATTTCTTTTGTTTTACCAGTCTTTAACAATAACCAGACTATTGCTAAGTCTGTTGAAGATATCATCGAACTAAGCCGCACATCTTTGAAGAGATACGACTTTGAAATTGTCTGTGTAGATGATGGATCTACTGACGCTTCATGGGCTGAATTAGTAACTTTACAGAAATTATATCCCACAGTCTTAAAAGCAGTAAAGCTTTCAAGAAATTTTGGTCAGCTGGCTGCAACGGTGTGTGGTTATAAGCATGCATCTGGTGATGCCGTGATAACTATTTCAGCTGATTTGCAAGATCCAATTTCCTTAGCTCCAACACTGTTACAAGAATTTGAAAAAGGTAAAGATGTGGTAATCGCATTTAGAGCAGAAAGGCATGATGGTATCGCACGTAAGATTACGAGCGGTATTGCCTACAGACTTGCCGGGCGGGACGACAGCGGATTTCCAAAGGGTGGATTTGATTACACATTGTTGAGTAGAAAAGCAGTCGATCAAGTTCTAACTTTTGACGGTCGCCATCGATTCCTACAGTCGGACATACTTTACATAGGGATGAATAGAACTTATGTACCCTATACACGTAATCAAGCCCCTGAGAAAAAGTCGGGGTACACTTTCTCGAAGCGCGTTAAAGTCTTTGTAGATTTGATGTTAGATTCTTCCTACAGTCTGATTAAGGCAATCACAAGACTGGGAATGTTCATCGGGTTGCTTGGATTTTTATTTGCACTTTATTTGGTTGTGGTAAAGATTTTTTCGACAAATGTTATTCCGGGTTGGACATTTATTGTAGTTTCGATTTTAGTAAATTCAGGAATAATAATCTTTATTTTAGGATTGATAGCAGAATACCAATGGCGAATCTACGATCAATTGCGCTCCAAGCCACTCTTCATAATCGATGAAATCTTAGCTCCGTAGTTAATCAATTCTTCTCCAACGCCAACCTAATTTGATTTGCGATCAATTCACCTCTTAGTCCGTATTTCTCTAGCAAAAACTCATAACTTCCCGTCTCACCATACGCATCAGGAATTCCTATCAAAGTGATAGACCGAGAAGCCTTCTTACTTGAAAAGTATTCAGCTACGGCACTTCCTAATCCACCAATGATTGAATGTTCTTCCAGCGTAAAAATCGGGACGTTCCTCAGAGCTACTTTCTCCAAAACTTCATGATCAATAGGTTTGATTGTGTGCATATTGATTACAGAGGCTGAAATTCCAATCGCCTCAAGGAGTTTTGCGGCATTCAATGCTTCTGCAACCATTGATCCTGACGCAATCAATGCAACATCGTCGCCATCTTGAAGCTCAATAGCCTTACCAACTTCAAATTCGTAGTCATCTGTATTGACTAATTGACTGCCAGGTTGGCCGGTTAGCCTGATATAAAATGGTCCAATCGAATTGCTTGCAGCTTCGACGGCTTTCGCTACTTCAGTGGTATCTGCTGGCGAAACAATAGTTATATTGGGAATTGATCGAATAACAGCCAAATCTTCTGTTCCATAGTGGGAATTACCAAGGAAACCCATTGATAGGCCGCTCCCGATACCGACGGCCTTAATGTTGTGACACATGTAACCCAAATTCATTCGAAGCTGTTCCCCTGCTCTGAAGCTAATAAATGGAGCAAAAGAAGATGCGAACACGGTAAAACCCTCTTTAGCTAAACCCGCAGCAACTCCAATCATGTTCTGCTCTGCAATACCCGTGTTAATGAATTGGCTTGGTAAAGCGCTTTTCATACGGTCCAGGCCTGATGAATTTCCAAGATCTGCTGAAAGTGCAACAATTTTTGAATCTTGAGAAGCTAGAGTCAACAAAATCTGTCCGTAAGTCGCACGGGGACCCAAGCGACCCCACTGCAAGATTTTATCCGAAGAAAAAACTAAAGCACTCACTTTGCTTCAACTTCCAACTTAGCTCGTAAATATGATTCCTTGGTCAACCGATTGTGGTGCCAGGCATTATTATTCTCCATGAATGAGATCCCTCGCCCCTTTATGGTTTTAGCCAAAATAACTTTTGGTATTGATGGCAATGTCGTTTGCTTTAGTGAATTCTCAATGGATTCATGGTCGTGACCATCGATTTCGATGACATTCCATCCAAAGCCCCGCCAACGATCTGGAAGATTTCTGTTGTCAATAACTTCTTCAGAAGGCCCGTCACTTTGAAAACCATTCCAATCAATTATCGCAGTCAAATTATCTAACTTGTACTGAACAGCGAACATAGCAGCCTCCCAGATGGAGCCTTCGTTACACTCTCCATCACCTAAGAGAACGAAAGTCTTATACTTTTCCGACTTCAGTTTTGCTGCAAGCGCAATACCTGCAGCCATTGAAAGCCCGTGTCCTAAACTTCCGTTAGAAGATTCGATTCCGAGCTCTTGCTTCCAAACAGGATGTGCCACAAGGTCGCTTCCGTTAACTTTAAAACTTTTGAGTAGCGATTTATCAAAATAGCCAAACTGGGCAAGAACGGGGAAGTACCCCAAAACACCATGACCTTTACTCAAAATAAATCTATCCCTTGTCGATAAATCTGGATTGAGTGGATCAAAATTCAGAACCCTTGCATACAAAGTGGTCATCAGCTCAACCATTGAAAGTCCACCTCCAAGATGCGCAGGTCCATCGCATTGATACGCCATCTCTAGCATGTTTAGTCTAATTTCTCGGGCGATTGAAGGTAAAGATTCATTCTCTGGAATTAACAAATTTGACCGCCATTCACATTTATGGATTGACCAGTAATATAGGAACTGGATTCTGACAATAGAAATTCAACGGTTTGTGCCACCTCATGAGGAAGTCCTATTCGACCTTGAGCGGAATTAAGTAACTTTTTTTCAAGTACACGTGGATCCATGGCCTTCAACATGTTTGTCTCTATCACACCAGGACTAACAGAGTTTACCCGAACTCCATATTTCCCAGATTCCGATGCGAGAACTTTCGTAAAGTGCAACAATGCCGCTTTACTTGCCCCATATGCCAAAGTTCCAATATCAGAACCAATGCCAACCATGGAGGCTATGTTCACAACGGCACCGAATCTTTGAGAATACATTTTTTTTACGAAATACTGTGTAAACAAGACTTGATTAATAAAATTTATATTTAATACACGTTGTAGGTCGTCAACACTCGTCATTAACACTGTTGCACCAAACGGCACACCTGCACAATTAACTAGATACTGTACATCATGCGCCTGGGTAATTTCTATTGCAATTTTTTTTACTTGATCGCCGCTTGAAAAATCAAATTGTACCAATTTAATTTCAACACCAAATCTAAACGCGAGATCTCTTCCCCAAATTTCCCATTCTTCATTAGTTCTATGTGAACAGAGAACTAAGCTCATCCCCTTGGATGCAAGTTCTATAGCAGTAGATTTACCTATACCGCCACTCGCTCCGGTTATTACGGCAGTTTTTGATCGATACTTTTCTGAACTACTGCTTTCCATTTGGTTTCAACTCTTTTCAGAAAGGTTAATAACAGGCTCTAATATCTCTAAATTATTTTGTGGCATTTTTCTATGGCTTGGAAATACAACGCCGGCAAATTCGGGATACACCGTCAGTACCATTTTGTCTGTATAATAGAGTTCAAGAAGTTTTCTTAAAAATGGGCTAACTGAAGAACCCCCCTGAGCAGCAAACTTAAGAATTAGGTCCGATCTCATGAAATTCACTCTATCGTGAATTTCACAAAATTCTCGGTAATCTTGGGCAAATTGCTCAAATGTGAACTCTACTTCCTCGCCGATCTTGGAATTTAATTTGAACAATTCGGCTGCGCTCGGCAAATTAGAGTCCAAGTCTCCGGGAATCAATGTCTCAAGTACTAATAAAAGCAGCTCTGACATCTTTAGATCTCTGTCACTTGTGGTCATCACGAGAACCCTTCGAGCACTCTATTCTTTTTGCAATTGCATCTCCTGCACGAAGTGCAATAGCTTGAATTGTATTTGCGGGGTTTACGCCAGATGATGTAACGAAGACACTGCTGTCAACAATATATAAATTATCAATGTCATGGCTCTTGCAGTTTCCATCAACTACTGAATTAGATGGATCACTACCCATTCGGGCAGTTCCCATAATGTGCCATCCCGTATCCTTAACTGGCCCAAAGGCAATGACTCGCTTAGCGCCAGCCGCTCTCATTATTTCTTTTCCTTTCGTAAGAGCATGTGACAACATTTGCTTCGAATTTTCGCTTAACTCATAATGCACACGGGGTGCGGGGATGCCGAACCTATCCTTTAGATTTGGGTCTAAGTCGATGTAATTATTTGCGTCCGGTAAATCTTCAATAATTGCAGCGAGATCTGCCGTCCTATTGAACCTAGTTTTAAAGAATTCCGCATGCATCTTGCCCCAAACTATTTCCTTGCGTCTTAACTGAGAAATAATCCATTCAAGTGGGCCCGGTCCCCTCAAAAGTTGGAATGTATACCCTCTCCGAAAGGCATGTTTGGGATTAGTTTCATAAAATTCTTGACTCAAAATTGCACAACCCTGAGGGCCCCAATTAGATTCCAAGTTTTCAGTAAATTCACCCTGTATGTATGCGAGAGGATGCAACATTAGGCGTTTGCCTACCAGACCACTGCTATTCGCGAGGCCTTGAGGCTGGAAAGTGCTCCTCGAATTTAATAAGATCCTTGGAGTACCAATTCCGCTAGCCGCTAACACAACGAATCTAGCCGTCATTACCTTCAATTCTCCAGTCGAATCGAAGTATTCAACAGCCGAGACTTCACCCTGTACTGTAGTTTGAATTCTTGCAACAGTGCATTCTGAAAGTAATTTCACTCCCAAATCTAGCGCCATTGGCCAATAGCTCACATCAGCGCTAGATTTTGCTCCTTGTGAGCAACCTGTATTACATGGGCCTAAATTTATGCAGGGATTTCGCTGGCCAGAGGGTTTTGTGAGGATGGCGCTATATGAGGGCCACCAGTGCCATCCGAGTGTGTTGAAGGCTTCACCAATTTTGTGCCCCATTTTACCTATAGAAACGGGTGGGGCAAGTTCCTGAATATCTGGATACTTTGGATCTCCAACCAATCCAGAAATATTTTGTAATTTCTCATTCAATGCATAATAATTTACAAGATCTTCATATTCTATTGGCCAATCATCCCCAACTCCATCAGTTTCATAAGTTTTAAAATCCGTTGGATGAAATCTAGGAAAGTGCCCTGAGTAGATTACTGTAGATCCACCAACAGCATTAAAATTTGCAATTTCAATCGGCGATCCATTGTTGTTTACTGGATAATCATGTTTACCTTGTCGAATATTTGGATTAGGACTGAACTCAGTAATTTTCCTAGACTCCCAATTAACAGAATTTGAAGGGAATTCGCTCGGCAAATATCGTCGACCTTGTTCAATACAAGTCACACTGATACCGAGGCTCCCAAGACGCCACGAGATTGCAGCGCCTGCTGCCCCCGATCCTATGACGATGACGTCGCTCATCTTTTCAGGAGTCACAAAGGTTAATTCTTCCGAGGCAGATAATCTTCTAGGATTTCAGGTATTGCAATGAGCATTTCAGCTTCGCACGCAATAGTCCCATTAGTCATTCCAACGCCAGTACCTCTAGCTACGCCACGGGACCAAGAAAGCAATTTGGTTTCGATAACTAATTTGTCACCGGGAGTAACCTCTTTACGAAAACGAACTTTATGCGATAAGGCATGGGTGACTTTACCTTCAAGCCCCGGAAGCGTTGTGATCGAAATTGTCAGCATTTGAGCCAAAGCCTCAAGCTGTAGAGCTCCTGGCATATTAGGATTGCCTGGAAAATGCACAGGAAAGTACCACTCGTTTGAGGTCAAATTCTTAAAACCTTTAGCGCTTTCACCCGGAACGACCCAATCGACATGATCTATCATCAAAAAAGGGTAACGATTTGGTTGAAATCTAAGAAGCTCAACCGAATTCAGACTAAATCCTTTCAAATTACAACCACCCCTTACTTGAAATCGACAATTCTAGATAAAGCTTCCACAAAATTTATTCCATCCCAGTTGATTGAAACATCAAATGCCTGACCTACGGGAACGATTCTATCTATCCCCCTTAGGTTAATGCGAGAGAAAACTGCAATTAAATCAGGACGATCATATCCAAAATATGTCATTGTTTGAAACTTTTCAGACACAATAAGTTCAAGGTCAGACCATTCCGAAACCCTGCACTGCAAAAAAGTGCCATATCTTCCCTGAAAGTCGCCAATCAGCGAAGAATCCATTTTTGCGTCGGCAACCAAAAGGAAATTGTTTGTCATATCCATCCGAAGAACCGAAGAATCCGACGAAGCTATCAGACATGCGTCAACAAACTTATCCATAGAACTCTTTGTTTGAAGGTCATATCTTTGCTCAGCTTTAGACCTAAGTTGCGCCCAAAATATTTTTGACATGCTTTCTATATTCGCACTCGAACCAGTCCAGCATACTAATTTTGGCGAACTACATCCTCTTTGATCAAATAAATACGCGTCTGCGAAAAACTTTTCAATCAATTGATCTAACTTTTCATTTTCGATATTAATCATATGATCTGCATTCAATAGCGAGAATGAGTATCGATCAGGAAACGTGAGTTCTATTGCCCTTGTCGGGATTTCAGAGAGACGAATTTGTCGTATTGTTGAATCCCCACCCCAAATTACTCGCACCTCGCAGTTTTTCGAAAAGAAATCTGTAACTTTTTGGTTGTGGGGGTACTTCACAAAACACGTCGATTTCTTAATAAAATCAAATTCCGGATTCTGCAATACACCCTTTAGGATATCGTTGAAAAGATTGACTTGCGGGAATTCTCTTGATGAAAGTCTGATCAGACAAGGGTTTCCCGCCAGAAGTGCGAACACATATGAGAAAACAAAATTAAGCGGGACATTTGCAGGTGTAATGTGAAAGCTTCTACCGCGACCTTTTCTTTGAATTCCCGAAACAAAAGAGGTTCGATAAAGTTTTAAATTTGTGGGTCTAATTGCAAATGCAATCGAAATCAAGTCTGGAAATTCCTTGGAACTTTTTTCCGTTAAAATTGCCCTGGATAACATCGAGAGCATTTTCTCAACTTTTTCGTCGAATATGGCCCAACTTGGTTCAGAATTAAACTCTTCAAATGTTCCTAAAACTTCTTGGAACTCGGAAAAATCAACGTTCAAACGTGTCACTACAGCCCCTTACTTCTGCCTCTGGAACTCTGCCATGAACTTTAAATCTTTGACCAAGTCGTCCACATTCACAATCGTCAATGCCTAGAATTTCGCCTAAGTCTTCTGTAAGAATTGAATGCCCAGGATAACTTAGCGGTAACACAGATTGAAGTTGTAAGACGCCAATTTTACCAAAACCTAAAACTTCAAAGCTAGATGGCTCTCGAATAATTATATTTGAATAGTTTGAGCAATGGAAAAATCCACTCACACATTCAAAAAATACAGAACCCGTTTGTTCCACCAAACCGTAGTAGTTAACGACCCGATTAACTTGCAATTTAGCAATAAGTGATTCATTAAATGTATCGATGTCTATATTCAGATCTACTAACTTTTTCCATCCGCCACCATGCAGCAAAGTTGCCTTGGGAAACTTTAGGCCTGATTCAAGTAATGGGATGCTGTTCATAAAAAATTCCCAGACAATCGATGTAAAGCCAAAGATCAGGATATCTTCATTCTCATGTTTTGCCAGGAATCTGGCAACTGCCTCTAAATCAATTGTAAAATCATTTCGCAGGGCGAAAGTTAGATCCCGGCCAAGATACGAGAACCCGAGAATCCCCGCGGTCCGGGCAGAGAAAGAACTTCGATTTTTAATCGTATCAGGTGCATCAACGATTAAAATCGGTGGCCTGTTCAAACCGATAAATTCCTTAAACAACTTTGCCAATGTAACGGATTGTTTCTGGGCGGTATGACGATCTAGAAAAATTCTAGAAGGATTTTGTCCTGAGGTGCCAGAGGAGAGCAACTCCTTGAATACGTCTTCCTCAGGGATACTTCTTAATTCAAGGTGTTTGAAGAGTCTAACTGGAATGAAAGGTAGATTTTGTAAATCATTGGTATCCCATTTCAGCGATCCTGATAGAAGTTTTACGATTTGGGAATATGACCAACAGTTTTCAGTGTGGTGGTCGCTTAACTCCTGCATAGCTTTTTGCATTAGACAATCTTTCTCAAATTTTTCAAGAGTGAATGGATCCGTAGATAAAATCTCGGTTGTTGAAGGAAAAAACTGATCGCCTAAATCCACTTTTTCAGTTCCTTATAGCTTATCTTTCCTGAAAAATTTCTAGGAAGACTAGTAACATTTAAAATTTTGAGTAAAGTTGATCGCACCTTTGTGAAGTTGGAGATATCTTGTAACAAATGTAGATCAACTTCTGGTGCCTCAATAAATATATAGAGTTTTTTGTCGTCAGTAACACTTGCACCCAAAATACCTTTTCCAGATAAGTAATCATCAATTTCTTGCAGATTAATTCTTATGCCATTAATTTTTGCGAGTCGATTTTGGCGACCAGTAATGAAAAAATCTCCTTCGGAATCAACGTAAGCCACATCTCCCGTAGATAAAGCCTTATTATCACTTTCACTTGAGTGTAAATCACTCAGTACTTCTGCATAACCTAGAAAAACATTGGGACCCTCATACATGAGAAGCCCTTCTTTAAACGGGTCGGTAATAATATTTCCATCGGAATCTTTGAGGTAAATTCGCCCATCAGGTATTGGTCTGCCAATGCTGCCTGGCTTTAAAATTGCGCTATCGCCATTTAGGTAACTTATTCTTGCTGTTGCTTCTGTCTGACCATACATCACAAAAAAGTTTATAGATTTGTCCTTACATTTTTCGGCAAAAAATTTGACATCATCTTCAGGGAGTTTTCCACCTGCCTGGGTCATTATCTGAATAGTTGGAGATGAGAACAATCGCTTCTCAAATCGTTTGAATACTTCATATGAGAATGGCACTCCTCCGATGTGTGTAGGAGCAAACGATTCAAACGCATCCCAGAATGCAATGTCGGTAATTGAATTACTATTTAAAACAATCGAACCGCCAACTAATAAATGTGTATTAACAATTGATAGTCCGTAACTGTAGTTAAAAGGCAGTGTGGTGATCGCTCGACTGCTTGAATCAAGATTCATGAATTTGACAATCGATTGGGCGTTGGACTGAAGATTTGAGTACGAAATCTTCACTAACTTCGCATGCGAGGTAGTACCTGATGTAGTCAGCAATAGCGCCAAGTCTTTATCCAAGAGATTCTCACTACTTGGTCTGGCGAATAAGACATACTCTCCAATTTTAGTAACCGGATCAAAGTTTGGTGGAATGTTTGCACCTGGATCAGGAATTAACAAATAAGTAGCTTTGAATGATTCGATCAAACTTAATGCTTGTGAGATTTCATAGTTGTCTGGTAGAAGAATAGGAACGATTCGTTTTCTAAGTAAGGAAACAAATGCGGTGAGAAATTCAGGACTATTTTTCGAGAAACAGATCGCTATCTGTCTGGAATCCAATTCTCTTGAAAATATCTCGGCATCACTTACTAAATCTATATAGGACTTTTGTTGACCTGAATTGCTTATATAAGCGACTTTTTTACCATGCTTCAATAAATCGTCAGCAAAAAAAGCGGTGTTCACAATTATTCAATTACGATCTCATACTTTTTTAGAATATCTATCCCTTTTTGAAAGGAACTGAAATCTATGACATCGTCCATTTCCATCATGATGTCAAAATCGCTCTCAAGCTTCGCAATCAGTTCCATGTGACCCACTGAATCCCATGCCAAAACACCTTGGTACTCTAACCCAGTTGCTAGAATTTCTTTCTCCACTTGAAAAAGTTCGATAAATGCCGATTCATAAATAGTTCTATTGCTCATTTATGCCCCTTACTCACCTAGAATTCCCAAATATTACCCCAGTTTCATTCTTTCGTACTACACGTGCTGGGTTTCCAACAGCAATAACTCCCGCGGGAATATCGGTAAATACAACCGAACCCATTCCAATGACCGTCTTTTGACCAATAGAGACACCCTCGCGAATCTGCACCCCCATGCCTATGTAGGTTTGATCACCAATTCTCGTACCGCCACCAATATTAACTTGAGAAGAAATCGAGCAATCCGAACCAATCTTTACATCGTGCCCTAAAATGGATTGAAGATTTATTGAAGTGTTTATCCCAATTTCGCAATTATTAGCAATACTTACTCCGTTTGAGATCAGTACTCCCGGTTCCAGTTTCGCTAAAGTTGACACAAAAGCAGAATCTGAAATAAACGTTGCAAGTGATATTTCCACCGAGTCTAATTTCTCCCGGAGTAACTTTCTGACTTCAGGTGAGCCGACAGCAATCAAGACTCTACAAGAACCATCACCCAGTGACTTGTATTCATCTAATTTTACATTTCTGACACCCGAAATTTCTTCGCCTGAAACTCGGAAGTCATCTATGAACAAAACTTTGCCTTTTAAGTTTTTGAAGTTCGACATTGGAAGCATATCAATCACTTCTCTACCGAAACCACCCGAACCGTAGATTCCTAATATCATAAACTTATTGTCGCACAGAAGAAATATGATCGAATGTAGCCTCGCCAAGTCAATTAGGTTGGCTGCAGCTGTAGACTAATAAGACAAGACTAATTTAGATCTCCTAATTCAACTTGGACAAATCCTGTTTTAGAGAATCTATAGGATGTCAAGAAAAGCCGAGAAGCAATTTCTATTTGGGAGAGGGCTCAAGTGAATAACTCATTATTCGAAAAGCCTGTTTGGATATTATGAATCAGAGAAAACTCAGGTTTTTGCTCGTTGGTGCCTGGAATACATTGTTTGGCTTTTTTACTTTTTTATTTCTTTTTCATACAATTACATATGAAAATCCGCAGTTAACACTATTCATTTCATTTATTATCGCAACATTTCAATCCCACTTGTCTCAAAGAATTCTAGTTTGGAAGTCAAGCGCACGTTACCTAAATGAATTTAGCAAATATGCAACAGGGTCCCTCGGTCTTTATTTCTTAAATGTGTTCACTCTTGAAATATTAATCCGCCATTTCGCAATGCAAGCGATATTTGCTCAACTAATATCTTTGTGTGTCTCAATTCTGGTTAGTTACTTTCTCCAACTTAAAGTGGTCTTTACGAATTGATTCCTAGGGAAATTGGACTCAATCCGAATAAAAATCGCTTAGGAGTGAAGAAATCAAACTGATTTCATTTTCTGAAATCCCTTTCCACAGTGGTAAACCTAGCTGTGTTTCAGCCAAGAATTTAGCGTTTTCAGTCAAGTGAAGTTTTTTCAATCTGGAGAATGCCGGCATATCGCTAATGCGAGACGACCACCAACTACGACTTTCGACACCATTTGCAGAAAGATAAGCACTAAGTTCTATTTTCTTTTTTGAATCCGCTGTCTGAATAATCCAGTAAGGCCTGAATCCCATGTAATCGTCAACGGCTGTACGAAGGTGTGCAGGAAATTCCGCTTTCCTTATCAATTCAAGAGCACTTTCCCATTGTACTTTTTCTGTCTGCAAATTAAGGATTGAAGAAAAAGCGACGGCACAGGAATACTCGCTCATTTTTGCATTGGTTCCTGCGATATTCGAAATGCGCGAGCCATCAAAGCCAAAATTTGACCATGCTCTCAACTTCTTCGCGTGAGAAGCGTTTTCGCAAATAACGAGAGCTCCTTCACCCGCTCCTAAAACCTTGGTGGCATGAAGGGAAAAAACCACCATGGAATCCCGTGGCATTGTTGAGAATTTCGGGTACGGGGCTCCCAGACTTGCAGCCGCATCAATAACAAGCGAATTAAATCCATTCCATTCTTCAAAAATTATGGGAGCCCCAAAAGGCATTACCGGGAGAGCTCCATAATGACGACGTTCTAACTCATCAGGAACCTTCATTTTCATGGATTGACGATCTACATCGCATAAGGAAATGGATTTATTCGCTCCAAGCGCAGCGTGCGCTGTCGCAGAGAAAGTGTAATCGGGTAGGACCCACTCTTTCTGATCAAGAATTTGCAGCGCGCCTTGTATTGCGAGAGTGGCATTAACTATTGGAACAATATGATCTACAGCAACATCTAGATACTTGCTGTACTCCTCTTGAAGTCGTCTAGAAAGCGGCCCATAATTTGAATAAATATTATTATTATCAATTTCGCTCAGGAGATTAAAGAGAGATTCCGCTTCCGGTAAGGAAGGCTTCATCACTGGAATCATAGCTAAATCATAATGCTTACTTGACCGTTTTTATTGACGTTAAGGAGTATTCTCGCATCATAATTCTTTGCGGATAGAGAGAATATCGACCATGAAGGCATCAAATGCTAAGTAGAACGAATAGAGACTCTATTTTTGTTCTTTCTATCCTTTCAGCTGCCGTGCTATTTATTATACGGAAGATTTCTCAGTCAAGTCTATTATTCGAGCAAGTCAATTTTTCAGTCGTGCTTGTTTGCACAATCTTTCTTCTGTTTAGACCGGTATCTTCAGACCGATTTACATTTGTTAATCTGCGAGGATATTTGATTACAGGTCTTGCCATAGCATTCTTACTCAACACCCTCTTTCTAAACATTGATAGAAGCCGTTCATTTTATGTCTTGGCATGGGTATCTAATGGTCAAGTTGAAAATGTAGCCGGTAAAGTGAAAGTAAGTTCACCAAGCGTGGAAGCCCTCAATCAAAAAGCGGCAAAAATCAGAATTGAAGAAGCTCAGTCTCGAGGTTTGCTAGATATTGAAAATAATCAGTACAGGCTTACCCTCGTGGGGGAACTTTTGCTTTCTTCAAGCAACATTTTAGCAAATCTGTTCGAATTGGAACAATGGAAAGAAAATACTAAACGATAAATGGTAACCATGAAAATATTCAGAAATCTGAGATCTCTGCTTCCAGAGATAAGTATTGCTACCTTAGGGGGACTTTTTCAAATTCGAGGCTACCTTAACAATGGGAAATTAACCGGTGATGTCGGTGACGCTCGTTCCACATTGATTGCATGGGAACACTGGAATCAATTCTATTTGATGCAAGAGAATTTACGAGATCTAAATATTTTTTATCCTGCAAAAGACATGCTTGGAGCCTCCGACCCGGCTTTCTTTCAAGGAATCATCTATACATTTTGGAGATGGCTGGGAGCAACAATTCCAACAGGTTTCCAATTGACGATTTTCATGATGTCAGCTCTGGGTTATTTGGGTTTTGCGTTACTAAGTAGGGAGTTGTTTAAAAACTACTCCTATAGATTTGTTTTCATTATTCTTATAATTGTGAGTTATCAGATAAATACACAATCTGGCCACCCACAAACCTACGTTTACCTGCTGGCATCTTGGTTGGTACTTGCAAATTTATGGCTTCTAAAAGGAGTCAACTTTAGATTTAGTTTTGCAACCATACTCATCTCACCACCGTTGATCGCTATTTCCGCCCTATATTCAATGGTTTTTTTGGGGATAATATCTTGCTTACTAGTAGTTAATTTCCTAATTGTCGACAAGAAATCTACTGAAAAAACTTTAAAGTTCTTCCAGAATTTAGTTGTTAGAATTAAGTCAGACAAAATTTTTGCATGTCTTGTCTTTCTCATGTCTACTTACTCCTATCTCTTTGCAGCTTACATATATTGGCCTTATCGAAACGTAGAAAATTTCTCAAATTCTTTTTCCGTGTACTCACCAAGATTATTTGATATTGTGAACCAGTCAACTTTGGCAGAGGGATTTTTAGCCAGACTATTTGAGTATCTAAGATTGGGTACAGCACCAACATTTGAAAGGGCCATGGGCTTTTCGCTCGTTGCCATTGGTTTTTTCATTTTTCTAGAAATTTTACGCTATCGCAACGGGATTAAACTTTCGAAAATGCAGATAGCAGTCAGTTTACTTTTTCTGCAATTGATTTTACTTCCATTAACAGATGATCGCGGCCAATCGGTTTGGCAATTACTCAGTTCACTTCCAATTACAGATAGCGTTAGAGTTCCTTCGAGAATATGGATTTATGCAGGTTTCATTTTTTCGTACTTAATTGTCAATTCAATACAGAACCTCAAGCTCCTAGAAAAGCAAAGATTTAAGCAGAAATATTTTTCCATATTTATGTTGTTTTTATTGGTGGCGCTTGAATACAGACAACCCTGGGCCTTCTGGAATAAAGGAGACTACTTTAATGTTGTAAATTCAACTGAATCTAAATCGATTCAGGAGTTATCTTGCGAATCATTCTATATAGCCCCACCTGACGAAAAAAACGAAGACGAAGCAGCACAAGTTCAGATTCAAAGTATGTTGATTGCAACTGAGACGGGAATTCCGACTATTAACGGGTACACCTCTATTCCACCTGATGGATGGCCAAGTAAAGGGAATTGGGGCAGGGCTTCTGAAAGCGATATAAGGGAGTGGTTGCTTCTCAACAAAGTACCACCGAGCCACAAGTCATGTTACCTAGATTCGGGAAGTATTGAAGTATTGAAGCGTTAAATTCCTAATGGGAAAACAACTACGAGCCGTTCACTAAGAAAGTTAGTAATTTCGAGGTAACTCTATCTCGAAGGTTTTAATTCAACGAAAAAGTCAAAAGAGTTGACACCTGTTTCCCAGATGTTCTCAACAACAAGATTTGTATGTCCCATTTGTCCCAGCGCTTCAACGATTGAAGAAAAACTAGAAGGCGTAAATTGCCAATTATGAACGTCGAAATACTCAGTTTCGTTATATTTAGAGTAAGCATCATTGTATCTGAATTTGATATCTTCGTAAATGGAACCATGGTCTCCAGTCCAATGTCTGACCGGATCATTATGTGTTGTCAATGCCCAATGCTCAATAACCTTATGTCTGAGAGGTTTCATCGCCTTTCTATGAAAGGCATCCAAAACTTCAGATAAATTACTAGCAGCGATGAAATGATCGAAACAAAACCTATGGTCGGGAATGATTAAAAAGTATCGAGAAGTTGAGTCTCGTAGAAGTTCAGAAACTTGAGATAAATGAGTCACTAGGTCCGGCTGATGTTCAATTACATGACTACTAAAGACTACATCGAATTTTTCTTGAATTCCTAAAAGCTGACCAGTGGGGTTTACGAAATGTATATGAGGGACATTTTCCGGGGGGAGATTATTCTGGATAGCTTTTACGATCAAGGAAGATCGATCCAGAATATCAAAGTATTTTGTTGAGGCACTACTTAATTGAGGCGAGTTCAGGGGCCCAATTTCAAGACTGTCTAATGAGGGATCGATTAATTCGGTAAAACTTCTTCTAGTCATTTGTGGATGCTCTTCGGCCATTGGGAATGCCGCTAAACAAGATTGTTGACTACTTTTTACTTGCGTAAAATTCAAAATTAATTTTTGGAAAACCTTCATGTTTCCTCTAATTCTTTTCATAGAAAGCAACCTTTATTCAATCAAATGATTTTCAAGTCCAATATCGTGCAATACCATCCTTCGTACAAGATCATCAAAACCAACTTTAGGATTCCAGCCCAATTTCTCTCTCGCCTTGGATGCGTCTCCGATTAGTAAATCGACTTCACTTGGGCGAAAAAATCGTTCATCTTGCCGAACATATCTATCAACTCCACCCTCAAGGCCAGCTACTCTTAATGCGGCTTCGATAAACTCTCGAACCGAATGAGTTTCGCCGGTAGCGATGACATAATCATCGGGATGATCTTGTTGCAGCATGAGCCACATTGCTTCAACGTAATCGCCTGCATATCCCCAATCTCGTTTTGGATCTAGATCACCAAGTGTCAAGTGTGGAATTTTCCCAGCTTTAATTTGTGCGACCCCCTTCGAAATCTTTCGAGTGACAAACTCGAGCCCACGACGTTCTCCTTCATGATTGAACAAAATTCCACAGGAGATGTGCATTCCGTAAGCTTCGCGATAGTTAACACAAGCTTGATGGGCAAAAACTTTCGCTACACCGTAGGGTGATCTTGGGTGGAAAGGCGTTGTTTCGTTTTGCGGGACCTCACGTACCTTGCCAAACATTTCCGAACTTGAAGCTTGATAAACTCGGACAGAATTTGTCATTTTGTTAGCTCGAATCGCTTCGAGCAATCTAAGCACACCAAGTCCGGTGATATTTGCTGTCAATTCTGGTTGTTGGAAAGACATTCCAACAAAACTTATTGCTCCCAAATTATAAATCTCATCAGGGTTGGTTTCTGCTAAGACTCTCGCCAAACTTGAACTATCCGTCAAATCACCCCTAACCTGTTGAACGGCTGGGAATTCTTTAGCGAGTTGGTTTGAATCATCATTTCGCTGACCGTTGATCATGCCGAATACTTCATAACCCTTGCTTAGTAGCAGCTCAGAGAGATGCTTACCGTCTTGACCAGTTACGCCTGTAATGAGTGCTTTAGACATGCTGAGACTTTATCATCAATGTGGCAGGAGTTGGATAAGATTTGGTAATTCTTTTGCAATCTCAATGTCAAAGGCAGGCGAAATGAAGTCAAATTTGCGTTTCTTGACAGAATCAGAATTCTCGAGCATACGGGAAAATGATCAAATTGAATTTGAAGCAATAATTAACTCTGATGATTGCATCATTGAAAGCGGGAAAAATAGTTTCGAATTGAGGAACTCAAAAACCTTCCAAGATTTCATGAGCAATGATCAGGAAATAATACTCTCTAGCCTTCCTATAAGTGATCAAGTTTTCAAAAAAGAATCAATAAGAAAATTAATGAAATCCAGCAGCTGGCATTTCAATTATCCTGTAGGAATCATTAGTGATTCACTTATAAAGATTCAAACTTATAAATGGCATTTACTTAATTGCCCGAACTGTAGTTGTTCACTTGCAGAAGTAGTTAGCTCCGTTTTAAGTTCAGGGCTTCGTCAGATTTTCTCTTCAGACGTAATTGATTTTGACCCTTCAATTCAGAATGGGATTGATCATCCAGTTATGTCAGAGATTTTGGCATCTCTCTCCATAATGGATTCAGGGATTACTATTGCAGTTGATGGCGAAAGAATAGATTCGAGATATACCGGGACAAATCGAATCGCAGTACAGCTATTGAATCAATTGCAAAAATCAGAGTTCGTGAAAAGCATTGACGTACTTATTCCCTATGGTTACGAACCCAGCTCGGTCGATTTGAAGGCGAATGTTATTCAAGTAAACACAAAACCGAATTTTGAGAACAGCTATGACGTTTTGTTTAGACCGAATCAAAGTTGGGAGCCTTCTTGGTTGGTAGACCAATGGAATCGATTTAATGTACATGTGCAGTGGTGGTTAGATTTTATATCTTTCGAAACACCTGAATACGCGGGTGGAGTTCATGGAATATCACATAATCTCGAAAATGCTAGGTGGGCATTCTCGAATTACGAATCAACACTTTTTTTGTCTCCTAGCTGTGAGAGAAAATCAGTATGTCTTGGAACTTTTGAAAATGGAAAAAATGGCATCCTCCCTTGCACTATTGAACAAAAACAAGTGTCAATCAATTCTCACCGTGAAAGAATTATTCTTGTTGTTGGGAATTCATTCGTGCACAAATCAAGAGTGTATGTCTTGAGATTATTCGAAAGACTTATTGAAGTTGAACCTGACTTCAGACTCGTTCTTATAGGAGGAAATCCGGGATTTGCTTCGTCGGATAAAGTCGAGGATGAAATTTATCAGAAGAGTTCTTTACTTGCATCAAAGGTTTTAGTTCTAGGTAAAGTATCAGAAGAAATCCTGCTGGAATACTACAAAAAAGCGATGTTTGTATTCAGCCCATCAACTGTTGAGGGCTTTGGATTAGTTCCCTTTGAGGCTTCCAATTATGGTGTGACTCCATTGACTTCAAGGATCGATGCCTGGGAAGACTACTTGAATCCTGATTATTGGTTAGACCTGTTTTCTATCGAAAAGTCACTTGTGTCGATTCTGCAGCTATTGGCATCCGAAGAAGCGCGCCAAAAGCAAATAGGTATTTTTCAAGATTGGGCTCGGGAAAATAACTGGGAGTATTTGGGAAACAAATGCTTGCTCCATTTTGCTCGCACGATGAGTGTTATTGATTTTCAGGAGAAAAAAAACAATCCCATGAAGCTAAGTTATAAAAATTTGATCAAGCGCAGTAGAGCTTTTGTCTTCTTAATGCAGATCAGAAAGTTCATAAATAATGTCTAGTCTCACTTTTAGCGTCATCGTACCAATTTTCAATCCGAACAAAAAACATTTACAGGAATGCCTTAATTCAATAATTAATCAAGATTTAGAATCGGATCATTTCGAGATTGTTTTAATCCACGATTATGATGGATTGCCATTTGAAAATATATTAAGCACAGATATAAATGAATTAAACAATGTCAAGATCATCCAGTCAGATAGCCATCTAGGAATTTCTGGTGCAACAAATCTAGGTGCGTCCCTGGCAGAGGGAAAGTACTTAGTTTTGGTAGACCAGGATGATTTAATTGAGTTGAATGCACTTACAGAAATCTTAGACTTCATAACTAGTCAGGTTGACGCTCCAGACTTAATGTATAGTGATTACAGATTGATTTCTGAAAATGGGAAGAAGTTGGAAGTTGTTCGGACTCCAGACCACTCGCCCATTAGGTTATTGGCATTGATGTATGCCGCACACCTGAAGGTGATTTCCTATCGTCTTTGGGGCGAACTAGGTGGTTTCAAAGAAGAGTTTGATGGTGCGCAAGATCATGATTTTTTCTTGCGTGCCACTAGTCTCACTATTCCGAGGCATATACCAAAAGTAATCTATTCTTGGAGAGCTAGCCCGACTTCCTCCCAATCAAATAGCAAAGCAAAACCATTAGCTGGTCAGCGCTCTTTTGACTGCATCAATTCAAATCTCGGTTCAACTCAATTAGATCATCGTATTGCTATCGCAAATTGGTTTCCTCGGCTTTACCTGACAGACCTAATCTCTGTTAAGCAACAAAAGTTGTCGATAATAATTCCCAGTGCCTTTGCCGAGATTGATGGAGAAATCGCATTAATTAAACTTTTGGAATCAATAGCGAGGACTGCCGATCTAGATTACATTGAAATAAATGTTGTGTATGATTCGAATCGAGGACTGCAACAGAAATCCAATGCCATTTACAGTCGTTTTTCCATAAATTGGATTGATTTTCATCAAGACGAGTTTAATTTTAGTAAGGCTGTAAATTACGGCGTAGAAAGGGCTAATTTCGAGCACCTACTCATTCTCAATGACGATACAGTTTTTCTTACAGAGCCGTGGACTCATATACTCCATGGATTTCTTGATCATAGGGATGTAGGTATTGTTGGCGCTAAATTGCAGTATCCAAATGGTGATGTTCAGCACGCAGGAATCGGCATTTTAGAAAATGGGCATTGTTATCACATTTTGCATGGGACTCGGAATGAGATTGGTCATCTAGGTGAAGGTGTGATTAATCACGAAGTCGACGCAGTTACAGGTGCGTTTATGGGAATTACCAAAGAGAATTGGAACTCATTTGGGGGATTACCTGAAAATTTTCCCGGTAACTACAACGATGTGGCTCTTTGCTTGAAATCTTGGCACAAAGGTAAGTCAGTTCTACAGATTAATTCCATTGTATTGACGCATTATGAATCTCTCTCGCGTGTACCTGACCGAACCGACAAGGAAATTTCAGATTTCAAGAACTTTGTCAGAGATTTTCCTAAGGTGGGAGTTTATACACTCACGAGCGAAGAACCCCAATCCAATTTACCAAAAAACCAACTGCAGTTAGACCAGGAATTCACACCTATCGAGTCGATCAAAATTCTTGGCTCCAAAATCTACACTTCAGTAAGATACCGAGGATTTATCAAAGCTACCTTGAATTTTTTAACGAAAAGATCATGACGAACCCATCGCAATATCGTTGTATCCGGACCTTGAAGACGAGCCTTGCGAGGCTACTTGATACTTTGTTACCTATCTTAGAGTTCCCTAGATCAAATTCTTGTAAGTTGATTTCTTCGATCCCACAAATAATCGAAAGAGATGTTGTCGTTATAGCTTCATTCAAACCAGAAACTAGAGAAATTCTTGAACTAGTTAAGGTATTTACTGAATTAGAATTCGAAACTGTACTGATTAGAAATATCGTAACAGGAGAGATTCCGCTTGCGGAGACATTGCACTTTAGAGTTCTTGATCGAGAAAACACAGGATTTGATTTTGGTGCCTACCGAGATTCAATGCAATTTATTGGCTCCCCGCGCAATCTAATTTTAATGAATACGTCTTTACTCTGGAATTCAGAACGTTTGTACAAAATAGTCAAAAAGCTAAAAGATGATTACAAATCGAATAGAATTACCTATTTAACGGAATCATTACAATCAACAAAACACGGACAAAGTTTTTTCATGCATGCTAATTTTGATGATTTGACAGTCTCCGGTTTAAAGGATTTCTTGGAGTCAAGCACGAAAAATTGGCGCTTTAAGAGGAGCGCGGTGAAGCTAGGCGAAAAAGCAATTTATAAATATTTTGAAAGTGACCCTCGGATTTCGATCGACTTCATATTTCCATATGAATTGGTTACAAGGACCTACGAAGAGTTAGACATTGATAAGTCAGAGGATTGGATATTGAAGCACATTCAATCCAACGTTTGCCTAAATCCGACACAGCATCTTTGGCTGGCTTTGGATTTACTAGGTTTCCCGGGATACAAAAAAACATTACTTCGTGACAATCCAGCGAATTTGCGCAAGATGCCTAATTTAGAGGGTAATTCAAATTTTAGCTAATGAGTTTGGTGACATAATTCCAATAACTATTGTTTGGTTTTCCTGCCAAAATTTGAACTAAATTCTCCTTAGTTAGCCAACCTTGTGTGTAAGCAATTTCTTCTAGACATGCAATCTTTAAGCCTGTTCGCTCTTCAATAACTTTCACAAAAGTGGCCGCATCATGAAGAGAATCGGGATTGCCGGTATCTAACCATGCAGTCCCTCTGGAAAGAGTCGTGAATGACAATTTCCCCAAACTTAGATATTTCTCTATCACTGAAATGATTTCTAACTCACCTCTTGCACTTGGCATGACTTGCTTAGCAAAGTCAACTCCGCGTGAATCAAAGTAATATAGTCCCGTAACTGCCATTCTAGAATTTGGCTCGATTGGTTTTTCTACTATTGAAGTGATCTCTCCTTTTGAATTAATGTCGATTACCCCATAATCGGAAGGATTGTTAACTTCATAACAGAAAATGTGACATCCGTTTTTTGGAATTGAGAATTCTAAATTAGATCCCAAACCGCTTCCGTAGAAGATATTGTCTCCTAGTATCAATAGACAAGAGTCCCCAGATAAGAATTCTTCACCGAGTATTAATGCTTCGGCTAAGCCATTGGGCTTTGGTTGGATCTGGTAAGTTAAGTTAATTCCAAATTGCGATCCATCACCCAACAAATTTTGGAAAGAATTCAAGTCATTTTTTGTAGTGATAATTAGTATTTCGTCGATTCCAGCTAGCATTAGTGTTGAAATTGGGTAATAGATCATTGGCTTATCGTAAATTGGGAGCAATTGCTTACTCACTGATCGGGTTATCGGCCAAAGTCGTGACCCTGTTCCACCTGCAAGCACTATACCTTTCATTCTGCGATTCTAGAGGGTATTGTTAGAAATAGATTCGATAGGAGCGGTCAATTGAAGTTATTAATTACGGGCGCTGCGGGTTTTATTGGCTCGAACTTCGTCCGCATGATTGCAAATGGCCAACTTCAAGGTGTTTCAGGAGTCAAAATCCTCGATAAGTTGACCTACGCAGGGGTAAGAGAGAACCTCACTCCAGCAGAGAATTTTCCAAGCTTTCAATTTATTCAGGGAGATATCTGTGATCCGATCCTAGTAACTCAACTGATTTCTGAGGCGGATGCCGTTGTTAACTTTGCGGCTGAATCACATGTAGACCGATCTATTTCAGGAGCGGCAGATTTTGTTCAAACAAATATCGTAGGCGTTCAAGTCCTTTTAGATGCAATTAAAAAATCAGAAAGGCAGATTCGTTTTCTTCAAGTTTCGACTGATGAAGTTTACGGATCCATCGAAGAAGGTTCTTGGACAGAAGAGTGGCCGCTCCTACCAAACTCACCCTATTCAGCCAGCAAAGCGAGTGGCGAGCTATTGGCACGTTCATATAACAGAACTCACGGTATGGATGTAGTTATTACTCGTTGTAGTAACAATTATGGAACGCACCATTTTCCAGAGAAGTTAATTCCACTATTCATTACAAATTTAATTGAAGGCAAGAAAGTTCCGGTCTATGGGACCGGAGAGAATGTTCGAGACTGGTTACATGTAGATGATCACTGCCGAGGTATTTTTTCAGTATTAATAAATGGACGCTCTGGTGAGGTTTACAACATTGGTGGCGGTCGTGAGTTAACAAATAATGAGATAACTAGTCTGATTCTTGAAGCCATGGGTGCTGATGAATCATCTATCGAGTATGTTGAAGATCGCAAAGGTCATGATCTTCGCTACAGTGTTGATTGGACCAAGATTAACCGAGAACTTGGATATGAGCCACGTGTTAATTTTGAAGATGGCTTAAGGGTAACTATTCAGTGGTACCGAGACAATGAAGCGTGGTGGAAGCCACTTAAGAATCGTTGATTTTTAAATGTCTTGGTTGATTACAGGTGGTTCAGGACAATTAGGAATTGCGGTCTCTCAAGAATTAGACAAATACGGCATTGCATTCGATGCATGGAGTTCTAAAGATTTAGACATTACACAAAGCTCAATTGTTAGTGAAGCAATTGAAAAGTTATCACCTACAGTGATTATTAATTGTGCCGCGTGGACAGATGTGGATGGTGCGGAAAGCTACGAAGTAGAAGCCTTAAGAGTGAATAGTGATGGACCAGAAAACCTTGCCTTGGCTGCGAAGCGGTCCAATTCGAAGCTGATTCATGTTTCAACAGATTATGTCTTTTCTGGAGAAAGTCCATCACCTTGGCAAATAGCAGATGAAATCAACCCACGGTCTGCTTATGGCCGAACTAAGGCACAAGGTGAGAGTCGAATTCTAGCGATCTACCCTGAAGGTTCTTTTGTTGTGCGCACTGCATGGCTTTACAGCCCTTGGGGAAAAAACTTTGCAAAGACCATGACAAAACTGGCGCTAAAGGGTGACGGTGAAGTCAGAGTAGTAAACGACCAAGTTGGACAGCCGACTTCAGCATCGGATCTAGCAAAACAGTTGGTTGAACTAGGGCTATCGGCTTCTCCAGCTGGTATCTATCACGGGACTAATTCTGGGCAGGCAACCTGGTTTGAATTTGCGAAAGAAATTTTCAAACTTTCTGGCGCCATGGTCGGTCGAGTCACACCAGTTTCTTCAAGTGAGTACCTGCGTCCTGCAAAGCGCCCTTCATACTCGGTCCTGAGTCATGCTGCATGGGCAAATACTTCCGTTAAGCCAATGAGAGATTGGCCAGTTGCACTCGCCGAGGCTATGCCTGCAATCATTTCTGCAGTCAAAGCGGAAGAATAGAAGCATGAAATTAACACCACTTGGTATTGAAGGCGTTTGGCTTGCCGAGTCACCTGTATGGAGTGATGACCGCGGATTCTTTCGCGAGTGGTTTAAGTCTGAAGATATAAAGGCAACGACAGGCCGAGAGTTTGGAATTGAGCAAGCAAATATTTCACTTTCATCGGCGGGGACTCTGCGAGGGATTCATTACAGCATCGCTCCACGAGGTCAGGCAAAATGGATTACTTGTGTAGCGGGTTCAATTCAAGATGTGATTGTGGATATTCGCCCAGATTCAAAAACTTTTGGCCAGTGGATCGATGTTGACTTAAAGGGTGATTCAGGAAAATCAGTTTTTATTAGCGAGGGATTAGGTCACGGATTTTTGGCACTAGAAGACAGCAGCGCAGTTTCTTATTTGGCATCAACGCCGTTTTCTCCAACAAATGAATTTGAAATCAATCCGCTTGATGAACAGATCGGGATTAAATGGGGCATGGATTTAACATCGCTCAAGATTTCTGACAAAGATAAAATTGCTCCAACCCTTGTTGAGAGATTCTCTGAGGGGAAACTCCCTTAAATCCTCCGAAACAAGGTTAACATTTTTCGATAGGGCGAAAAAACCCGCCAAATTGTTGAGTTCAAAATTTCACTGTGCTCTGCTACCGCACTGTCGCGCTCTGCTACCGCACTGTCGCGCTCTGCTACCGCACTGTCGCGCTCTGCTACCGCACTGTCGCGCTCTGCTACCGCACTGTCGCGCTCTGCTACCGCACTGT
>Ga0164295_10000825_pt1 | contig 25765 bp, 24 predicted proteins | sample GEODES006metaG_FD_111798 | JGI IMG/M metagenome (GOLD analysis project Ga0164295, IMG submission 111798) | Oligotrophic lake water microbial communities from Sparkling Lake, Wisconsin, USA - GEODES006 metaG | ecosystem: Environmental > Aquatic > Freshwater > Lake | place: USA: Sparkling Lake... | reverse complement strand
TGATGGCGTCAAAAGAGGGTTCGGTCATGGCTGCTGCTGTCTGGCTTTAATCGATGGTCGGCGTGTCAGTTTCGGCTTCAGGCTCGGGCTGCGCCGTCAGGTGCTGGCGCACCAGCTGGAAGATCTCGCGGTAAGCGCGGCCCTGGCGTGGCGCCAGACCTTGCGATACAGCCGCTTTGCTGGCCGCAGGCTCGTCTTTGCGGGCCTGGCGAATCAAGGCGCGCAGTTGCTGCGTGTCGGTGTCAGGAAAGCTGTTGAACCAGATGGCAAAGGCGTCATCATCGTCAATCAGTCGGTCGCGCCATTGCTCGGCCAGGTGGAGATTCACGGTTTCTTGCGCTGACCCTTGGATTTGCTCGCGCAAGGCATCCCGAATGCCTTGGACATCGGCTGCATCGAGTTTGCGCATGAGTTTGCCGATGAACTGCATCTGGCGGCGCTTGCCTTCAAAGTTGGTGATGCGTTTCGCTTCTTGCACTGCATCGTCCAATTTGTCGGGTAAGGCGGCTTTTTCCATCAGGTCTGCGCGCAAAGTCAGCAGACTCTCGCCGAGCTTTTGCAGTTCATCGCTTTCGCGTTTGAGGTCGGTTCGGCTGGGCTCGTCGCCACCTTTGAGTTCGCGTTTCAGTTCCAGGTCGAGCTCGCTGCCTTCAGCAACGAATTGACCTTGAACGAAATAACCTTTTTTGAATTTACGGGGCATGTGGTGGGGTGATTCTTCAATGAGCGTGTCGGCAAGTATCATAGCCGTCACCATGAGCAAACAAAAAATGACCCCCTCTACCGGTACATCGACCCTGCCCGTCACCTCAAAAGACCATGCACACAGTGGTTTCAGCTACAGCCGAGACTTCTTTGAAGACCTGGTGGATACCGCCTTGACGCATGCCAAAAAAATTGGCGCAAGCAACGCTGGCGCTGAGGCCTCGGAGGGCTGCGGTCTGTCGGTCAGTGTGCGCAAAGGGGAGCTTGAAAACGTCGAGCGCAACAGAGATAAATCTTTGGGTGTGACGGTCTACGTGGGCAAGCGCCGAGGGAATGCGAGCACTTCAGATTTTTCAACAAAAGCCATTCACCAAACTGTGCAAGCGGCGTTTGACATTGCCCGCTTCACCGCCGAAGACCCCACCGCCGGTTTGCCGGACGAGGCCGACATCGAAACCAACCACCGCGAACTGGACTTGTTCCACCCCTGGTCGGTGAACAGCGAAGAGGCGGCCCAACTGGCCATGGCCTGTGAGGCCGCAGCACTCAAAACCTCACGCCGCATCACCAACAGCGAAGGCGCGGGCGTGTCTGCCCAGCAAAGCCATTTTTTCAGTGCCCACACGCACGGTTTTCGCGGCGGCTATGCCAGCTCGCGGCACAGCATGTCGGTGGCACCGATTGCGTCGCTGCCAGGTAAAAATGCCGAAATGCAGCGCGACGCCTGGTTCACCTCCATGCGCGCGGCCAACGAAATGGCCAGCCCTGAAACCGTGGGCCGTTATGCGGCGCAGCGCGCGTTGAGCCGCTTGGGAAGCCGAAAAATACCCACGACCGAATGCCCCGTGTTGTTTGAATCGCCTGTGGCCGCAGGTTTGTTGGGCGGCTTTGTGCAGGCCGTCAGCGGCGGTGCGCTGTACCGCAAGAGCAGCTTTTTGCTCGATTCCTTGGGCAAGCCCGTCTTTCCCAAGCACATTGACATTGACGAAGACCCCTTCGAGTTGCGCGGCAAAGGCAGCTCCCCGTTTGACGACGAAGGCGTGCGCTCAGCGCCGCGCCAGGTGGTCAAGGGCGGCCGGGTGCAAGGCTACTTTTTGAGCAGTTACTCGGCACGCAAACTGGGCATGAAAACCACCGGCAACGCGGGCGGCTCACACAACCTGGTCATGCGCTCGCGCCAGACCCAGGCTGCTGACGACCTGGACGCGATGCTGAAAAAATTGGGCACCGGCTTGTTCGTGATCGAACTCATGGGCCAGGGCGTGAACTACGTCACCGGCGACTATTCACGCGGGGCCAGCGGGTTTTGGGTGGAGAACGGCGAGATCGCTTTCCCGGTGCATGAGATCACAATTGCGGGCAATCTGAAAACCATGTTCAAAGGCATCGAAGCGATTGGCGCCGACGCCTACAACTACGGTGCCAAGACCGTCGGCTCGATCCTGGTGAACCGCATGAAGGTGGCGGGCAGCTGAGCGACTGGCCTTGCCTTGTGAGGATGTGACTTGCCAATGCTTTAGCGTGGCCTTGCCTCACGCATGAACTCTGTAAACAGCGCGATGTCCAGGGCATGCAGTATGCCCGGTGGTTTATGCGTTGGCATGGATTGGGCTGCAAAGAGCGCATTCAGAATGGCCTCCTCGGTAGCTTGAACTGTGGCCTCATACACGGAGTCCAAGGCCGATTCGTCCAATGCATTGACGGGGTGGATGAGTGCACCAGGCCGCATCACCCCTCGTGCCTCACGTGGATTTGCAGTTGAAAAGGCCAAGGTGATTTCACCGGAATAATTCCCGGCGCTGCCCCCCAACAAGGCGACCCCCATGGGCACGCGTCGAGCCACCAATTCCAGTTGCTTGGCGTCCAAAGGCAAGTCTGTAGCGACAATGGTAATCAGTGAGCCCGTTTCAGCCATGTCCTGTGCAAATGGAGAAGGGTGAGGCCACAAGCGACCCAGAGGTCGGCCGCGCCAGCAAAACTGCCCACGGTCTCCAAAATTGGATTGAACAAAAACACCCAGAGTGCCTTGAAGTCCTTCGAGTTGAATGGTTCTAGAACTGGAGCCACTGCCTCCCTTGAAGCCGAATGTTTGCATGCCCATACCGCCGCCCACATTGCCTTGCGCGATGGGGCTTTTGCCCAGTTGATGCGCCCGCTCAGCACAAACCCACGCTTGTTCCAGTGCCAGCCGGGCATGTTCAGGGCGAATCTGCAGGGCCAAAATATCGTTGGTAAAGCCATCGTAGGTTTCGGCCACCACGGGCATGGCCCAAAAATGGTCTTTTACAAACAGGTCTTTATAGCGTTGAGCCATCCAAACCACTGCGGCCTCATGCGCCGCCCCCACCGCATGGGTATTGGTGATCAGCACGGGGCTGTTCAGCCGCCCACTGTCTTTGATCCAATGGCTGCCGGTCATTTCACCATTGCCGTTCTGCGAACAGATCGCTGCGGGACAAGACCTTAACAAGGGTGCATCCCCCATAGGCAAGATGGCGGTCACACCAGAACGAAAAGGTCGACCCTCTGCATTCAAACCGTCGTGGTCCCAATAGCCCACCGACACATCAGCCACATCGACTATGGAATTGGTCGCACCGGGGGTGCCTGAAAACCCCAAACCACTTTCACGAGGGGATGGACGAAGAGAATTCAAAGTTCGATTTCCTGTGTTTGAGGTCTGAACCGGATTGAACGGAAGGCGATTGGCTTTAACGCCAGAGGCGTTGCCGCACGTCTTCAAAATGCGCAGCCCATTGCCGGGTCAAATCGCGTTGATAGCCTTGCAATTTTTGGGCAGGCATTTGGTCGTGCTGGGGCGTGAAAGGGCAGGGCGCTTCAGTCTTGTGACCTGACAATTGCTCCAGCACGGCAAGGCCCCAAAAAGGCACAGACACAGGGCAGTAGCCCCCTTCGTGGGTCATGACGACACGCCCTTGGGCATGGCGACGCGCCATGTCCATGACGGCATCGGTCATCCAGCGAAACGCGATGCCGTCGAGCAGCATGCGGCCCAAGGGGTCGAAACGCCCAGCGTCGTAGCCACAAGCCACGATGATCAACTCGGGTCGATAAGCTTCCAGTGCGGGGATCACGACCTGCTCAAAGGCCTCCCGGTAGGCACCGAAGCCACAACCTGGGGGCAATGGCATGTTGAGGTTGTAGCCCAGTCCATGGCCGGTGCCCAACTCGTCGGCTTCGCCTTTGACCATCAGATAACCCGCTTGCTGATGCACCGAAATGGTCAGCACCTCGCTGCGGTGTTCAAAACATTTTTGGGTGCCATTGCCAAAGTGCACATCCCAGTCGACGATGGCGACACGCTGCAAACCATAGATTTCGATCGCATGGGCGGCGGCCAAAGCAGCGTTGGCAAACACGCAAAAGCCCATGCCTTGTTCGGGTTCGGCGTGGTGGCCGGGTGGGCGCGTCAGGGCATAGGCTGTCTGGGCCTGGCCCAGCATCACCGCATCGATGGCGCTCAGGGCGCAACCTGCAGAGCGCCTGGCGGCGTCCCAACCGTTGGAGGAGATGGGCGCGCCAATCCCGGTGTCTCCGCCACCTTGCTGGGCAATGGTTTGGACTTTGTTGACGTAATCGGCGCTGTGCAGTCGGGTGAGTTCATGCACATCTGCATCGCGCGCCGGCATGACCTTGAGTTGTGACATCAGGCCGCTGGTTTGCAGCAGGTTGTGCAGGCGCCTTTTAGGGTCCGCATTTTCAATGTGGCGGTTGTAGGGCTCTATAAATCCGCCGGGCTTGAGCATGAGGGCGTAGTTGCCCGGATCATGCCAAAAGCACAACTCATCGGTGATGTAGGCGGTGGTGTTCATGTGTTGGGGTGGCGTTTGGCAAACAGGCCAGAGAACAGGGGCCACATCAGCAACAAGACGGTGATGGCGACCAGCACGGCCGAAATGGGGCGTTCGATGAAGGGCAAGAAGGAGCCTTCACTGCGCCCCAAAGTCTGGCGCAGCGTAGCCTCCAGCGTGTCGCCCATGACCATGCCCAAAATCAGCGGGATGGTCGGAATGTTGGCGCGGGCGCACACCAGACCCAGTACACCAAAAACAGTGGCAATGATCACGTAATACATGCTGTTGGCGGCTGAAAACGCACCCACAAAACACAGCGCCAAAATCGCCAATCCCAAAATGCGGGGGTTCACGTAGGCCAAGCGAGCCAGGGGTTTGACGGAGATCACCAGCAAGCCCAGGATGACCACATTGATCACCAGCAAAGAGGCCAGTACGCCGTTGATGATTTCAGGGCGGTCCATGAACAGCGAAGGGCCGGGCACAATGCCATGCACCACGAACACGCCCATGATGATGGCGGTGATGGCATCGCCCGGGATGCCCAGCGTCAGAACGGTGATCATGGCGCCGCCTGAGTTGGAGTTGTTGGCGCATTCGGCGGCCACGATGCCTTCGGGGTTGCCTTGACCAAATGGTGTGCGGTCTTTGTTGCCGCGTTGAGCCCAGAAGTAAGCCAGTGAGGTGGATAAGGCCGCACCCACAGCAGGCAGCACGCCAATGGCCGAACCCAGAAACAAACCCTTGGCCATCGCCTTGGGGTATTTGAAGGGCTCCAAAAATCCACGCCAAGACACGCCAGCTTTCTGGATCAGCGAAGCATCAAAGCTGGGAACAGGCGAGCTGACCATGACCAGGGCCTGGGCCATGCCGAACAAACCCACAGCCACAGGGACCAATGGAATACCGCTGAGCACGCCGGCAATGCCAAAGGTGTAACGCTGTTCGTTGGAATTAGGGTCAATGCCGACCGTAGCCAAAAAGAAACCTATGCCCATCATCATCATGGCCGAGGCGAATTGCCTGCGGTAGGCTTTGCCGACGCACACCGCCGCCAGCACGATGGCCATGACGCTTTCTGGGGCGCCAAATCGGGCCGCAAAGCCGGCCATGGGTCTGGCCGCCAGACCCAGCAGCAAAGCGCTGACAATGCCGCCCACAAAAGCCGACATGAAGGCCAGTGACAGTGCCCGTTGTGCCTGGCCGTTTTTGGCCATCGGGTAACCATCGAACATGGTCATGATGGAGGACGCTTCGCCCGGTGTGCGGATCAAAATGGAGGTGACTGCACCACCGTAAAAAGCCCCGCAATACACCCCCAATAAAAGTGAAATACCTGCCAGAGGGGCCATCCCGTAAGTGAAGGGCAGCAGCACCGCGATCGTCACGCCCGGGCCGACACCGGGCAAGACGCCGACCACGATGCCCAAAGCCGCACCGAGCATTAAGGAGACGGCGATTTGCCAGGTGCCCAAAGCAGCAAAGCCTTGCCTCAGGCTGTCGAAAAATTCCATACTCACATCAACCAGCCATGGCCGAAGTAGACTTTCAGCACTTTCACAAACACCAGCCACATGGCCAAAGAGAGCAACACACTCAAACTCAAGGTGGCCCGTCGGCTCATGCCGAGCCACGCACCACTGGCCAGCAAGAAGAGCCAGGTGCTCGACAAGTAGCCCATCCACGGTACCGCCAGCATGTAAAGGCCAAACAAGGCCAGCATGCCCAAAGCTTGGCGCATATTGGCAGCGCTGGAGTCGAGTTCATCCGAATCGGCAAGTTCAACCGAACTTCGGCGTTGGTACAACTCGAACAAGCCCGCGACACAGGCCAAAGCCAAACTAACGCCCGGGAAAAAGGCCGCTGATTCAAACCAGACCGCTTGTGCGGGATAGGGCGTGATCAGCTGGGGTGTGGCCATCAACACCGTCGCAGCAGCCAAGGACACCCCCAAGACCAAAGTCTTGTCCCATGTCCATAAGCAAGGCGGTGCGCCAGAATGCGATTTCACTTTTTCGCAAAGCCCAATTCGGCCATCAACTCCGAAATCCATTTGCTGTCATCTACCACCCGCTTGCTCATCTGGTCGGCGGTCATGGGCAGGGCAGGGATGCCGACTTTTTTGAGCTGGTCCTGCACGGCTTTGTCATTGAGGGATTCCATCATCACGCTGGAGAGCTTGTTGATGATGTCCTTGGGCACGCCCACGGGTGCGGCCATGCCGCCCCAAGTGTACAAATCACCATAACCCTCTTCTGCGGGCGTGGCGGTATTCGGGAACACAGGGTTGCGCTGTGGACCCCAGGCCGAGAGGATCTTGATCTGCCCTGTTTTGGCATAGGACATAGCGCTGTCAGCACCGGCCGTGGTCAGATCGGCGTCGCCCGCCACCAGCTCTTTGGCGCTGGGATTGGGAAAGGCGACCACTTTGTAGGCCCAGCCGTCCTTCTTGGCGATCTTGGCGGCAATCAGTGCGGGGACTGCGGCCGGGGCATAACTGCCAATGACCACGGGTTTGCCGCTTTTCTTGGCCCAAGCGGCGAATTCTTTCAGGTTGTTGGCCGGAATGTCGCCACGCGCCGCAAGCACAAAGTCGTTGATCAACATGCCGCCCACCGACTGGTAGTCGGTCATTTTGTAGGGCGTGTTGCCTGCAATGATTTGCGAAATGCCGGGACCGGGTGTCCAGGTTCCTATGGTGTAGCCATCGGGCTTGGCGCGGGTCATCTCGGCAAAGCCGACCACGCCGCCACCGCCGGGTTTGTTGATCACTTGCACCGGCACGCCCAAGCGCTTGCTCATGCCTTCGGCCAGCAGGCGCGTGACCACGTCCATGTCGTTGCCCGGAGGGTAGGGGTAGATGATCTCGATCGGCTTGCTGGGCCATTTGTCTTGAGCCAGGGTCGGCATAGCGCTCAAGGTGGCCAAGGTGGCCAGGGCGGCCAAAGCGATGATGCGCATACGGGGGGTGGAAGTGGTCATCAAAATCTCCGTGTAGTAGGTTGATAAGGTCAGATGGCTTCAGCGGCGGCGAACGAAGTGTGCAGAATTCTCAGGGTTTCGTCTACGTCACCAAGGGAGAACACCAAGGGCGGCGACAAAATCAACCGGTTACCTTGCACGCGAATGATGGATCCTTCTTCCCTTGCGGTGCCGACCAAAGTCTGGATGTAGGCAGACGGCGGCAGCAGCATCTCGCGGCTGTTTTTGTTGACGACCAGTTCGATGGCCGCCATCAAGCCCTTGCCGCGCACATCGCCGACATGCGCGTACTGCATCAGCTCTTGCAAACGATTGAGCATGTACCCGCCAACCGCCGTGGCGTGGCTCGGCAAGTCTTCGGCTTCGACAATGTTCAGGTTGGCATTGGCGGCTGCACAAGCCAGTGCATGGCCGGAGTAGGTGTAACCGTGCATCATGGCTGCGGGTACGCCAGGCTGCATCCAGGCTTGGGCCACACGTTGATTGACCAAAGTCGCACCCAAAGGCACATAGCCTGAATTGATGCCCTTGGCCATGGCCATGATGTCGGGGGCCACGCCCCAAGCCCGAGCGCCACACAGGGCACCAATGCGGCCAAAGCCGGTCACGATCTCGTCACTGATCAGCAAGATGCCGTAGTCGTCGAGGAGTGCGCGCAGGCCCGGCCAATAGCTGGCATGCGGCACGATCACGCCGCCCGCACCTTGCACCGGTTCGGCCACAAAGGCGGCAATGTGTTCGGCGCCGACGTGTTCAATGGTGTGTTTAAGATCTTGCAGGCACAGTTGAGCGAGTCGCTCCGGATCTTCTTCGTTCCATCGGTTTCTGTAGGCGTAAGGGTTTTCGACGATGTGGCAGCCGGGAAGCAAGGGTTCGTAGGCGCTGCGGAACAGGGGGTTGCCGTTGATTGACGCGCCTCCAAAGTGCACGCCGTGGTAGCCCCATTTGAGGGAGATGAATTGGCTGCGGTCGTTCTGGCCGTTCAGCTTCCAATACTGGCGCGCCAATTTCAAGGCGGTTTCAATCGCATCTGACCCGCCGGATGAAAAGAAGACTTTGCTCATTTTTTCGGGGGCGAACATGCGCATCAGCCTTGCCGACAGCTCGATGGCGGGCGGGTTGGAGGTGTTCTGGAAGGTCGAGTAGTACGCCAGTTTGTCGAGCTGCGCCTTCATGGCCGCGATCACCTCAGGTCGGTTGTGGCCTACGTTCACATTCCACAGAGACGCCACGGTGTCGAGGTAGCGTTTGCCGTCAATGTCATAGACGTAGACGCCTTCCCCCCGCTCCAAAATCAAAGGCGGGCTTGCAGCGACCGCTTTGGGGTCGATCATGGGGTGGTACATGTGCTGCGCGTTGGCGCTGCGGATGTCAATGTTACTGGTGTTCATGCCGACAGCATAGGCAACAAGCAGGTAATGGAACAAATCCATTATCCTCAGGTTTTTCCCCTATACAGGCAGTTGCAAAAATGGATTTTCCTAAAGCATCGCTGGGTGTGCAAAACCATTTACCCCGGTTTGAAAGTCCGCAATCGATATTCGATTTGCTCAATTTCAGAGTTTCAGAATTCATGGGTATCAGTGGCTCTTTGGTGACGCGCATTTGTGAAAACGAATACGGTATCACCCGTGAGGAATGGCAGTTTGTGGCCATGCTGGCCGAACTCAATGCCATGTCGCCTTCCGACCTGGCGGCTCGCACCACGGTGGACCGATCTCAAACTTCGAAAACTTTACGGGGCCTCATGTCCAAAGGCATCGTGGAAAGACAATCGGTGCCGGGTGACAGGCGCAAAGCCAAGGTGCTGCTGACCGAGCTTGGCAGAGATTTGTATGCCGTGATTTTTCCGCGTGTTGTGCAAGTTCACCACGAGGTTCTGCAGGATTTGTCGACCGAAGCGCGCCGGACTTTGGCACAGAATTTGAGCGCGATGCATGCGCGTGCATTCGCGTTGGCACAAAGGCTTAAACCCGAAGGTGCTGCCGGACGCAGGCAGGGCGGCAGCCGCGCCAATTGGAAGAAAGCATTCAAGCCCCAAGCATGAGGATGGATATTGGTTTCAGCCTGCCAAAGCCGCCTTGAGTGCTAAAGAGACTGATCGCGTTCATGACCGAGGGCGTGCGGGTCGCCGCTCAGGGCGCAGGGCTCACAGCCATTCTTTACACAATATTGATTTCAAACAACGGCTGGTTTTTCAGCACGCGGTCCCAGCCAAAGGCCCGCAAGTCCAGCGTGCGAAAACCACCATAGGTCACTAACTCTGACAGGGCCCGCCCCACAGCGGGCGACTGCTGCAGGCCGTGGCCGCTAAAGCCATTGGCAAACAGCAAATTTTCCACCTCCGGATGCGCGCCCAAAATGAGGTTGTGGTCCATCACGTTCATGTCGTAGTGCCCGGCCCAACTTCGCTGCACGCGCAGCGCCTCAAAACCCGGCACCCGGGCGGCCAAGGTGGGCCACAGCACATCGTCAAAGAGCTGGTGCTGGACCTCAAAGTCGAAGCACTCAGGGTCATCGTCCGGGCTGGGGGCTACGCCGCAGATAAAACCCTCACCCTCGGGGCGGAAGTAGGCACCGGTGGGGTCAATCACCATCGGGCAGCCCGGCAGTTTGGCGCTGCTGGTGAAGTAAAAGATGCTGCGTTTGCGCGCCTGTACCGGCAACACAATGCCAGCCGTGTGGGCCAGCGCGGTGGCGCCGGTACCTGCTGAGTTGATGACCGTGCCGCAGGCCACCGTCGTGCCATCTGAGAGCGTGACGGACACAATGCGGTGGCCTTCGCGGTTCAGCTTGACAACCTGGGCCTGCCTGTACGCCACGCCCAGTGCTATCGCCTTGCGGCGCATCCCGCGCATCAGGCTGTAGGCGTCCAGCCAACCCTCGCCCGCGTTGCCCAAGGAGCCCGCCACCAGATCATCCATGTTCATCCAGTTGTAACGCGCTTGGAGTTGCTGCGGGGTCAGCAAGTCCACATCCACGCCTTCCGCCTTTTGAACGCGGTGGTTGGACTGCAGGACGCCCTGCCCGGAGGCCGTGGCCAAAAACAGATAGCCGCGCTCGTGAAAGGAGACCTCTGGCACTTCGCCATCCACTGTCAGGTAGTCAGAAATGTTTTTCAGGAAATGGCTGCCGAACTGCGAGATACGGATGTTCTCGGGCGTGGAAAACTGGTGGCGAATCGAGGCAGCAGACAGGGCGGTGGCGCATTTCTCATAGGAAAAATCCTGCTCCAGAACCAGCACCTTGCCCCGGAAGTCAGGCTGTGCGGCCAGAAAAAAGGCGGCCGAGCTGCCGACGGCGGCGCCGCCCACAATCAGAACATCGGGTTTATCCATGGATTTTTAGATCTTCATACGTTTGTTGGAAAATATACCCTATCGGAAACATTTGGAGACCCCTCGCATGCCTGCTGCCAACACCTCGCCAGCTGCCTTGTTACCCGCCCTGTTGCAATCCCTGGGCGTGGAGACCAGCCGCCTTCATGGCGGCAGCCTGAGCGTGCAATCGCCGATTGACGGCACGCTGCTGGCGCACCTGTCGCCCGACAACCCGGCAACCGTCACCCAAAAAATTGCCTCTGCGCACGCAGCTTTTTTGCAGTGGCGCTTGGTGCCAGCCCCAGCCCGTGGGGAGCTGATACGCCTGCTGGGCGAAGAGCTGCGCGCCGCCAAGACGGCACTCGGTCAATTGGTGACACTGGAAGCCGGCAAAATTTTGTCCGAAGGCCTGGGCGAGGTGCAGGAGATGATTGACATCTGCGACTTTGCAGTAGGCCTGTCGCGCCAGCAATACGGCCTGACGATGGCCAGCGAGCGCCCCGGCCACCGCATGATGGAAACCTGGCATCCGCTGGGCGTGGTCGGTGTCATCAGCGCCTTCAACTTTCCCGTTGCGGTCTGGTCCTGGAACACGGCCTTGGCCATTGTCTGCGGCAATGCCGTGGTCTGGAAACCATCGGAAAAAACGCCGCTGACCGCCCTGGCCAGCCAAGCGTTGTTTGAACGTGCGTTGCAGCGCTTCAGGGCCAATGGCGGCACCGCTCCGGCCGATCTTTCACAGGTGCTGATCGGCACGCGCGAGGTCGGCCAGACGATGGTGGACGACGCGCGGGTCGCCTTGGTCTCGGCCACCGGCAGCACCCGCATGGGCCGCGAAGTGGGCCCACGCGTGGCGCAGCGCTTTGGCCGCAGCTTGCTGGAGCTGGGCGGCAACAACGCCGTGGTGGTGGCACCCTCGGCCGATCTGGACATGGCGGTGCGCGGCATTCTGTTTGCAGCCGTTGGCACGGCCGGCCAGCGCTGCACCTCCACCCGCCGCCTGATCGTTCACGAGAGCGTGCGCACCCCCTTGCTTGCGCAACTCCAAAAAGCCTACGCCGTGCTGCCGATTGGCACACCGTTAGACGCTGGCACCTTGGTCGGGCCCCTGATCGACCAAGGCAGCTTTGACGCCATGCAGGCCGCGCTGCAGCAGGCGCGGGAACAGGGAGGTACTGTATTTGGCGGCGAACGTGTGCTGAGCTTAGAGTTCCCCAATGCCTGGTACGTCACCCCGGCGATTGTGGAAATGCCGGCGCAAAGCGAGGTCGTCTGCCAAGAGACTTTTGCACCCATCCTGTATGTGATGTCCTACCGCACTTTGGAAGAAGCCATTGCCCTGCAGAACGGCGTGCCGCAAGGGCTGTCCTCTGCCATTTTCACGCTCAATCTGCGCGAGGCCGAAACCTTTCTGTCCACCGGCGGCTCGGACTGCGGCATTGCCAACGTCAACATCGGCACCTCGGGCGCGGAAATTGGCGGCGCCTTTGGTGGCGAGAAAGAAACCGGCGGCGGCCGTGAGTCCGGCTCGGATGCCTGGCGCGCCTACATGCGCCGTGCCACCAACACCATCAACTACTCCAACCAATTGCCGTTGGCGCAGGGCGTGAAGTTCGATGTCTGAAACAAAGTCTGAACTCGGCCCACGCGTGCGCGGCTTGCGCAGCCCAAAGGGCTCGACCCTGAACAAGATCAAGATCAAGAACGGCCAGATGTCGCCCAACTGCGACGCGCTGCAGAAGCTGGCGGCGGGCTTTGCGGTAGACATCAGCGTCAACGCCAAGGGGTCACCCCATGCAATTCTTTGACCAGGCCGCTGTAGCCCAGGCCTTGCCCTATCCCGCCCTGATTGAGGCGCTGGCGGCCGGCCTGCAACAGCCGATTGAATCGCCCGCGCGCAGCGTCTACGCACCCAACGGCGACAACAGCGCGGTGTTGATCATGCCGGCCTGGAAAGTGCAAGAAATCATGGGTGTGAAGCTGGTGTCGATCTGGCCTGGCAACAGTGCCCGTGGCCAATCGGCTGTGTCGGCCGTTTACGTGCTGATCTCCTGCGCAGACGGCACGCCGATCGCCGTGCTGGACGGCACCGAGTTGACGCTGCGCCGCACCGCTGCCGCTGCCGCGTTGTCCGCACGCATGTTGGCGCGCAAAAACAGCCAGACGCTGGCGATTCTGGGCACCGGTTCCTTGAGCGTGCCGATGGCCGTAGCCCACGCCAGCGTGTTGGATTTCAAAACCATCCTGGTCTGGGGCCGTGATGGCCAGAAGACCCAGGCCGTGGTGGACCGCCTGGCCTTGCAAGGCATTGAGGCGCACGCCAGCAGCGACTTGCAGACCACGTTGGCGCAGGCCGATGTGGTGTCTGCAGCCAGCACCGCCACCGAGCCCTTTATCCGCAGCGACTGGGTCAGGCCCGGCACCCATCTGGGCCTGATGGGTGCCTTCACCCCGGCCATGGCCGAGGCCGAACCGGCCCTGATGCCTCGCGCCCAGGTGTTTGCCGACAGCCGTGAGGCGGTGCTGCAAAAGGGCGGTGAGGTGCTGCAGGCGATCCAGCAGGGGCTCATGGACGCAGCTGATATTCAGGCCGAGCTGGCGGAACTGGCCGCACAGCCGCAGCGCGCCTGGCGTGCCAGCGACGAAGCCATCACGGTCTTCAAATCGGTAGGCTTTGCGTCGCTGGACCTCATTGCCGCCGAGCTGGTGTTCAACGCGGCAAGGGCGTCCTGCAAATAAGCAGGTTGGCCGGTCGGGCGGCACTCCTTGCTGCGTCAGCGCATCGGGCGTGCAGCGTCTTTACCCACGCTTTTACCCGTGTCCGCTGCGACACTGCGACGCTGCGACATTGCGACACTGCGACGCTGCGCATGGTGAGGGCGACTGGCTGATGGGCGATTTTGGCAATGCACAGGGTAGGGGGAGTTGCGCTGGTAAAACGCGGTGCTTATGAGTTTTCGATCGGCTTAATAAGCACTGTCTCCGGCAATTGGAACGCCACAATTTTTTGCAGCCCGACGTAAGTCCTTGTCAAGCGTTGCAAGCGGGCAGCCCAGTTTTTTGGCCAAGAGCAAATAGCTGGCATCGTAGGCTGAAAGCCCCTCGTCGAATGCTTTGATGGCCAGTGGCATGGCCGAATGCAGGGATTCCATTGGATCAATGCTGGCTTGCATGGCATTGAGCAGATCAAAACGGGATTCACATTCTTGTAGGGTGATCACCCCGACTTTCAATGCACGCGAAATGACATGGGCGGCCTCGGTGACAAACAGGGCAGGCACATGAACCTCTGAGCTTTCAACCATGGCCGCCACCTCGCTGGCGTAGCGTCGATCCGACTCTGAGCCGTCTGTAAATAACCATCTCATCGCTACGGAGTTGTCCACAACGAGCTTCACTTGCGACCCTCTTGCAAGGCCGCCATGACGTCTAACTTTGGCGCACCGGGGGCAGCCATGAGAGCCAACACACGGGCTTGAAAGCCGGGTTTGCTGGCAGGTTTGGCGATCGGCGTCAGCATGGCCACGGGTACGCCACGCACCGTGATTTCAAACGTGCTTCCGTTCTGAACGGCCCGGACATATTCGGACATTTTGTTTTTGATTTCGGCCAATTGAACTTGCATGATGATGACTCCGGAACGAATGTGTGTAGAAGATTGTAGGCCGAAACCATTCAATCTAGCCATCTGGCTAGATTGAATCTTGCAAAGCGCGCCATTCGCAAATGACGAGGGTGAGCCAAGCCAGCCAGAGCCGGTGCCAAGTGCTTGGCTGCAAACCCAAGCCCTGGTGGTTAACCGGGTACCTGGCCTGGTCAATCAGGCGTTTCATACGGATGGAGTGAGTTTAAAAGGCGGAGTACCGAGCCCCGAGGGGTCGAAACGCCTGTCGGCAAGACGCCGAATCAACTGCTTTAAGTGGCCTGAGTATTTCTCAGTGAATGAAAGCTTAGATTTGATTCGTTAACTGGTCGAGCGTTTTTTCTCGTGCACGCAAAAGCAGCAAGGCCAAAACGCCGCTTGCAATGAGCCCCATGGAGACATGGATGGCTTTTTGAGAGATGGCATAGGTCACGCTGGAATAGGTCAACCATGCACAGGCTGTGCAAAAAATCAGGGGAAGCACCGGATAAAGCGGCACCTTGAAAGGGCGCATGGTGAGCGTATCTGTGTGCCTCAGCCACAGCAAGGCCAGTCCGACCAGAAACAAGAAGCCCCAGAACACGGGGGCGGTGAACTCAACCATGGCAGAAAAGCCGTCGGCTTCTTGGGTGCCCAATGCAATCAAGCCCATGCTGATCAGGGCTTGCAAAAGCAAGGCTTGTTTGGGGCTCCCAATGTCCAGTTGCCATTGCCCCAATTTGCGCAGGGCTTTCCAGTCACTGCCCAGTGCAAAGTTGGTTCTTGCGCCGACAAACATGGTGGCGTTGATGCTGGTCAAGGCGGCAATGGCCACAAACAAGCCCAGCGCTTTTTGCGCCCAAGGGCCGAAGGCCAGGCCCAGCAGGTCCCCTGCAGCGGTTTTGCTTTGGCTCAAACCACTCAAGCCCAGGCCCAACAGCAGGGCCGTGTTGACCAGCAGGTAGATGACCGTCAGCGTGACCATGCTGGCCACAATAACCCAGACCATGGTGCGAGGTCCGCCCTTTAATTCGGCCGATATGTAAGCAGCTTCGTTCCAGCCGCCAAAGGTCAGCAAGACAAAAACCAGGCAGAGCCCCCATTGCGCTGGCGCAGGCGCTTGGGCAAACCATTGGATGGCGCCAGATGCAGGGGCATCGACCCAAAATCCTGCCGCGATAACGGCCAACAAGCCGACAATTTCGACCACAGTCAACCAGGTTTGCATGCGGGAAGAGGCGAGAATGCCGGTCAGGTTGACCGCCGTCAAGAACACCACAATGAGGAGTGCCCAAATGGCACTGGAGTAGGCACCCAGGTTGACCAGTGTGCTGATGTAATCACCAAAAACAAAGGCCAGCAACGCGATGGAGCCGGTGTTGATGATCGTTGCGCGTGACCAGCCATAGATGAATGAAATATTGCGCCCAAAAGCCCTGTGCAGGAAGTGGTAATCACCTCCTGCATGGGGGTAAGCCGTGCAAAGTTCTGCATAGCAAAGCGCGCCCACGATGGAGATCATGGCCCCTGCCAGCCACAAAACCAGCGCCCAGCCTGCATCTCCGCTGATGGCGGCAACCAGTGAGGGCGTTTTGAAAATGCCGGCACCAATCACGATGCCCACAATCAGCGCCACGGCTGAAAGGGGGTGCAGCAGGCGTAGCATCTTGGCAGGGGCGGCGCTATCGGGTTTCATTCGGATGATCCAAAAGGGTAGTGTGGTTCAAATTCGATTCAAGGTCGGATGATTTCGACGGGTTTTTGCATGAAATCAGAAATGACGGTGCCTGTTAAGCGGCGACCTTCTAAACGGCCAGAGAAGGCATGTAATTTGCGGTCTGGGGTGATGAATCGAAACATGAGCTCTTCACCGCGCAATTTGGCCCCCAGCAGCGGGAGGGTTTGTTCGCCAAGGGAGAGTGTGCCGCCGATGTTTTGATAAGACTGGCTCACGTTCAAGCGAATTGGCCCGCCTTCCAGTCCGGTCATGACCCAAGCGCCTTCAATTTGCGCGGGGACCGTCCAGGAATAAGCATTCCAGTATTGGTACGACATGGTTTCGTCCGGCTCCCAATCACCCATCGTAAAGGAGTTAGAGACCACCCGAGTGCCGGGCTTCATTTTGAGCAAGGTGGGACGAAGCTTCAGGTTCAGGTCAGGCATCAGGTAAAGGGTGACCACGGTGGCAGAACTGAAATCTTCTTGGAAGATATCCCCCGTGATGATTTTCACTTTGTCGACCATGCCTGCTTCGGCCACTTTGCGCCGGGCAAATTGAGCCATGTCGGGGTTGTATTCAATGCCCACAGATTGCGCCCCATATTTGCGCGCAGCGGTGATGGCGATAATGCCGTCGCCCGCGCCCAAATCAAACAATTTATCTTTCTCGCTGACCTTGGCTGCTGTGAGCATTTTCTCGATCAGGCCTTCCGGGGTCGGGACCCAGATCACATCTTTGCCAGCTTGACCGGACACAGGCTTATAGTCCGCGGGGGCTGCATTGGGGCTGGCCGTGTTGGTAGTGGGGGTGGTGGGGGTGGTGGATGAGTAGGCTGAATTCATCCAGCTGGTCATCATTACGGGCAACAAAAGACGAAGTAACTTCATGATCAACTCCTTGTGAGGTTAATTGGCTTGGTGAAGAGGCTGTGTGCAAGGACGGCCCTTGAAGAAAACACGAGATTATTACTTTTTTCATTAATTCTTGAAGAATTTTAGTTTTTCCATCTGTGTTTACCCTTGCGGATTCACAAGTTCAATTGAGGGTCATCCATTGGCCGTTTCATTTTTACAAAGCTTGGAGTTCTTCTATTTTCATACATTTGCAATATTTTTTATCCAAGATATGAGGTTATATGAACCACTTCTGAAATCTAAAATGAAAACCCAAAACCCCTTTCCTTACAAAATTTCCTTGCTTGCAGCCTGCGCTTTGATGACTTGCCAATCGCAGGCACAACAAGCATTACCTCCTTCTTCAAATGTTGAAACTGTTGTGATTACAGGGCAAGGATCGAGCCTTCGTAAATCTCTCATGGCGCAAGATGCCTCCAACAAAATCATCAGTGTTGTGAGCTCAGATGACATTGGTAATTTGCCAGACGTCAACGCTGCTGAGGCCTTGGCTCGCATGCCAGGCATTTCCGTGCAGCGTGATCAGGGCGAAGGCCGCTATGTGGTTGTTCGTGGTCTCGGCCCAGACTTAAACACAGTCACCATCAATGGTGCCTTGGTTCCTGCCCCAGAGAATGGTCGACGCGGTGTTTCCTTAGATGTGTTGCCAGCAGGCATGATTCGTTCTTTGGAAGTGACCAAGACCCTATCACCCGACATGGATGCCAACTCCTTGGGGGGCACCATTGATGTGAAAACACTTTCTGCATTCGACCTTCCAGGAAAACTTCTGTCCCTCAATGGCGGTGTGGGATACGACCAACTCTCCAAGAAAAGCAACCCATTTGGCAGCGCACTTTGGGCTGACCGCTTTATGGATGGCAAACTGGGTGTCGCCATGGGATTCAGTTCCGAAAAGCGCAAATTTGCCTCAGACAATGTTGAAACAGGTGGCGGTTGGTCCGCTGGTAAATTGACTTCTGTTGAGTTGCGTGATTATCAGCCTGTGCGCGAGCGAAATGCTTTGTCATTGAATCTGGATTACCGTGCTAGCAAAGACCTATCGTTTTACTCAAAGACTTTTTGGAGTGCCTTCAGTGATGATGAAATTCGTGATCGTTTAGGTATCAGCAGCATCACAGGTGGCTCAGCTGCAGAAGATACGGCATTCAATGCGCGAGCAGAGCGCAACTTAAGGCAGCGCAAATACACGCGTGACATTGTCTCCCAAGTCATTGGCGGCTCGCATGCTTGGGACGATTGGAAACTTGAAGGTCGTCTTGGATTTAGTTCTGCTAATGAAGATCAACCCGACGCACTGAACAGCGTGGCATTCAGGCAAAACATTACAGGCTTGACCTACAAGGGGACAACACTGCCAGTGATCACAGCGCCTGCTGACTCCGCCCTTTATGACCCCACCAAGTTCACACTTAATGCCATCACATTTCAATCTCGCTTGAGTAAAGACAAAGAGAGCCATGGGAAATTTGATTTGAGCCGCAAGCTTAACTTTGGAGATGTAGACAGCATTTTGAAGTTTGGATTCAAGTCAAGTCGCCGTGAAAAAACCAACGACACGGACCAGTGGACTTTCAACAGTTCAAGCGTTACAAGTCCCAACTATTGGGGTGCAGGACCGACCACACTGAATGCTTTCAATGGCAGCAACATGGTTGATTTTCCGCAAAAAATTGGGCTGTCAATTGACCCCGCGTTGGTGCGCGCACGTGTTGTTGGCTTAAACAAAGCAGGCGCAATGATTGTTTCAACTTCTGCTGTCAGCGATTGGCGGATGAATGAAAACATTGATGCCTACTACGGGCAGGCTTCAACAGACGTGGGCAACTGGAATATTCTGGCGGGTGTGCGTCAAGAAAACACAAACTTTGAGGCACGCGGCAATCAGTTTTTAAACAATGTGATCACGCCTCAAAATACAAACCGTAGTTTTGGAAACACACTTCCGAACTTGCAAATTCGCAACAACATTGACAAAGAAACCAGCCTGCGTGCTGCTTTGACAAACTCTGTTGTCAGAGCCAACTTCAGTCAATTGGCACCCGGTATTTCCTACAGCTCGCCCACAGAGGCTAGCATTGGCAACCCCGATCTTAAGCCGCTAACCTCCGCCAATTTTGATGCCGGAATTGAACGGATGCTTGGCAAAGATGGTGCCATGTCGTTCTATTACTTCACCAAAGACATTAAGGATTTCACTTACACCACCAACATGGCTGGCACGGGGCAGTGGACGGGTTATAACTCTGCCATATTGGCGGTGAATGGCGACAAAGCCAAATTAAAGGGATACGAATTGTCTTATACACAAGCCCTTCGTCATCTGCCAGGCATCTGGAGTGGATTAATTTTGGGAGCAAACACCACCATCACAGAATCTACTACCGTGTTGTCACGCTTTGACAAGCCAACCAGTAAACTACTTTCGCGTGAAGTGGCACTGCCAGGTCAATCAGACAGGGTGATTAATCTTGTGTTAGGTTATGAAGCAGGTCCTTGGAGTGCACGTGTGGCGTCCAACTCTAAATCACGCTATTTGTTGCAAACTGGCAGCGATATTGTTGATCCCAACTTAGATGCTTGGGTGGATGGCCAGAAGCAGATTGATTTGTCTGTTAAGTACCAGATCAATAAATCAACACTGCTCTCCTTTGAAGGCTTGAACTTGAATAAAGAAAAGTACTATGTGTACCTTGGTAATCAGAAGTACAACTTCCAAAATGAGCAGTATGGCCGTTCATTCCGTGTATCACTCACCATGACTCAGTTCTAAGTGTTCATCTCAATTGATCAGCGGAAGAGGGCATTGCCCTCTTTCTCTTTTTTGATGTGCGCTTGTTTAGCAAGCCATTGCGCTTTTTCTGCTGGGCACTACACCACCAAAACCACGTATCAACCACAGCAGCAGCAGGCTACCTACGGGCAGGTACCCCATGGATTTGTGCCATTGCATACTCAATTGGTGGCGCGGCATGGTTCACGCGGACTGACTGGCATGAAAGCCGACTTGGCACTGCTCAATCTTTGGAAATTGGCCCAGCAACAAAATGGACTAACTCCACTTGGAGAGAAACTGGGGCCCCAGCTTGAAAAGTTGATTGAAGTGAATGCATTGTTAGGCTATGGCGTGCTAAGCAGTCCACCGGGTTACGGCAACTTGTCATTAAGGGGAGTGCAGGAACACGAGGCTTTGGCCCAAAGAATGGTGCATCGTTTGCCTAGCCTTTTTGCTCATATGGAAGATGCTCCCATGAGTCCTGGCGTGCTTCCAATCAGAGTTCAGCACTCGGGTGTTAACAGAGCCAAAGACAGTGCCCAATCTTTTGTCAGTTCGTTGCTAACTCAAAAGCCGAAACTCAAGCCACTCATTGATTACCCAGTGCTGAAAGGCTACGCCGAAGGAAATCCTCAAGATCAATTGCCGGGTGTCAATCGATTTTTGCTGTATTTTCATCGCTTGAATCAGCGAACTGATGCTGCGCTCCATGAGGCCGATCCTAACGCCAAGACTTTCAATAGCAGTCAAGCTTATCAAGCCTATAGCAAAGGTCCAAGGGTAGCCGCTAAGGTTGAGTCAATTCAAAACTCAGCCGCCATGCGATCAACCGCGTTGTCAGTTTTGTTGCGGTTGTTTAAGCAAGAGTTTTTTGAGTCTTTGCAAAATGGTAAATTGAAAGCTGCCAACATTGGAAGATTCAGTTTCAAATCAAAAGATGGTTTTTATCAAGCCCAATTAGAAGGTGATGGTCGCTCTCAAATACGCACGCCTATAGAAGCCCTCTTGGCCTTGTCTTCAGTTTATGAAATTGCACCCGGTCTTCAGCACGAGTTGGGATTTGATTTTGATGCTTATTTCACGGCCGCAGAAGCCCAGGTTTTGGCTGAGTCCAATGACGCAGAAGACTTCTACAGCAAAGGGCCCGGTATTGCGGAAGACGTGCCAGTGAACTTTGCAATGGCTGAAAATTTACTCAAAGATTTCTTTGAACAAATACAAATAACAAATGCCAGTACGTTGCGGGCCGGTGCAAGTTTGCGATTTACGCATGCTGAAATACTGGTCCCTTTTGCCAGTATTTTGAAAATTCCAGTCCTAACAGACCCATTGAATTTTTCTCAGAACTACTCGTACACAAATAGTGCTTGGCGAGGCGAACTGATTGCTCCTTATGCAGCCAATGTTCAATGGGATACCTTCAGAAATCCTCAAGGCTTGCTGATTGTCCGAATGCTCTACAATGAAAAAGAAACGAACTTCAAACCGCAATGCGATTCTGCAAAGCTTGATCCTGAAAGCTTTTTTTATGAATTGAATGCACTGGTGTCGTGCTATTCAATGCATTAGCCTCAAGACAGTAGGGTTCTGGATCACCTCAAGTTGGGTCGACTCCGCGCTTTAGCGACCACGGGTTTGAACCGGCAGTCTGATTTACCCACCATGGCTGAAAGTGTGCCTGGATTTTCAGTGGTCAATTGGTATGGCTTCGCTGCGCCTGCAGGCACCCCAAAGGAACATCTCATCAGCCGATGCCAAAAAAAGTGGGCGTTAACCTGCCAAAGCCGCCTTGACAGCTGCAGAGACTTGCGCCATGTCGGCCTTGCCTGCCAGTTGGGTTTTGACCGCGCCCATGACCTTGCCCATGTCACCCGGGCCTTTGGCACCCAGTGAGGCCACGATGGCTTGCACCGCAGCGGTGACTTCTTCGGCCGACATGCGCGCAGGCAAGTAGGCTTGCAGCACCAGCAGTTCGGCTTTTTCTTTGTCGGCCAGGTCTTGGCGGGCCGCAAGTTCAAACGCGGTGATCGAGTCTTTGCGCTGCTTGATCAGCTTGTCCACTATGGCCACGACCATGGCGTCATCCAGCACCACGCGCTCGTCCACTTCCTTTTGCTTCATGGCCGAGAGCAACAAACGGATCGTACCCAGACGTTCGCTGTCTTTGGCGCGCATGGCGTTTTTCATGTCTTCGGTGATTTGTTCTTTGAGGCTCATGGTGATCTCCGGAATTGACGAGGGAAAAATGAAAAAAGCCCGCTTGAGCGTCCTCCAGCGGGCTTGTGCTGAGCCACCGGGGCTCGGCAGCTGAAGATCAATACATCTTCTTGGGCAATTGCATGCTGCGAACGCGCTTGTAGTGACGTTTCACGGCAGCCGCTTTTTTGCGCTTGCGCTCGGTCGTGGGCTTCTCGTAGAACTCGCGGGCACGCAAGTCGGTCAGCAGGCCGAGTTTTTCGATGGTGCGTTTGAAGCGGCGCAGTGCAACGTCAAACGGCTCGTTTTCTTTCAAGCGAATGGTGGTCATTGAATCAAATTTTCTAAAAATGTGCCGGCTGCAGTATCGAGGGAGATCGGGCCCTTGAAACCCAGTTTCGGCGGTTCCCCGTCACGAACTAGTATTTGGCAGACGGGGGTTTGCCAGCAAAGCCTAGAATTATATAACTTCTTGGGGCTTGTTTTGCGCTAAAGCTGTGGCACAAGCATGCGCACTGGCCCAAGCCCACTGAAAGTTGTACCCGCCCAGCCAACCCGTCACGTCCACCACCTCGCCAATGAAATACAAACCAGGCTGTTTGGACTCCATGCTTTGCGACGACAGGTCGCGCGTGTCCACCCCACCCAGCGTGACCTCGGCCTTTTTATAGCCCTCGCTGCCGGTCGGGGTCAGGCGCCAGTGGCTCAGGGCCTCCGCCAGTTGCGTCAGCGCTTTGTCGGGCACATCGGGCATCGGGCGTTGCAAGTCCGGCAGCGCTGAGACCCAGGCCTCGGCCAGGCGGCTGGGCACCAGACTGGCCAATTCGTTGGCCAGCAGTTTGCGGGAACGCCGCTTGGCGTCGGCCAGTCGCTCGGGCAGGTTCACTTCTGGCGCCAGGTTCAGGTGGACCGTTGTGCCGGCCTGCCAGTAGCTGGAGATTTGCAATACCGCCGGGCCCGACAAGCCCCGGTGCGTGAACAGCAAGTCCTCGTCAAATTGCATGCGTTGTTTTTTCTCGCCGGTTTCAATGGCCACCGGCAGCGCCAGGCCGGCCAACTGCGCGTAGGGCGCCCAGGCGGCGCCGTCAAAGGTCAGCGGCACCAGACCCGGGCGGCGCTCCACCAGACGCAGGCCAAACTGGCTGGCGATGCGGTAACCCCAGTCGCTGGCGCCGATTTGCGGAATCGACAAGCCGCCCGTGGCCACCACCAGGGACGTGGTGGTGACAGGGCCTTGGTCGGTGCTCAGGGTGTAGTGGCCTGGAGTGTTGCCCTCGCCGGTGCTGGGTTGGTGCTGCACCGATTTGACGGCGCAGCCCGCCCAGCGCGTGACGCCGCCGGCATCGCACTCGGCCAGCAGCATGCGAATAAAGTCTTCTGCAGAGTGGTCGCCAAACAGCTGGCCTTTGTGCTTTTCATGAAAAGCAATGCCGTGCTTTTGTACCAGGTTAATAAAGTCTTGTGGCGTGTAGCGCGACAAGGCCGAGCGGCAAAAGTGCGGGTTCTGGCTGATGAAGTGCTTGTGCGGCGCCGAGGCGTCAAGCAAGCGGTTGGTGAAATTGCAACGCCCGCCGCCCGAGATGCGGATCTTTTCGGCCACTTTCAGGCTGTGGTCGATGACCAGCACCTTCAGCCCGGCTTGACCGGCCAAGCCCGCGCAAAACAGACCCGCAGCGCCTGCGCCCACAATCACCACATCAAAGGAATTCATGGGCTCATAGTGTAGGGCTTGGCGCGCGAGCGCTGGTGCTATTTCAGCAAACCACCCAGCATGCCCATGCCTTGCGCCAGCAAACCACCTTCTTCGGGCACGCTGCCCGTGGGGGTGAGTTGGTCCACCACCTGGGGCAGCAGGCCAGAGAGTTTCTCGGCCAGGCCGTCGACCGGCAAGCCGACTTTCTGCGCCATCTCTTGCAAATGGCTTGACCCCAGCACGGATGTGAGTTGTTCGGCCGAGATGGGCATGTTCTCCCCCGTGCCAACCCACGACGAAACCACCCCGCCCAAACCTTTGTCTTGAAAGGACTGAATCAGCCCCTGCAGCCCACCGGTTTGCGGGTTATTGATTAAGCTGCCAATCAGCCCCATCCAATCGGTTCCGCCTGCAGCGTTTTGACCGCCCAAAGCGCCTGTGACTTGACTTGTGATGCTCTCTAAAAGACCCATTATTTTCTCCCTGACTGATGATTGATGTGTGACGAAAACAAACCAGAAGCGTGTTCTGGTCTGCCGCCAAGTCTAGGGTTTAAAGGGTGCTCGCGTCCGTGCGATTGAAAGCAAATGTTCTCTTCGCCTGGCTCCTCGCACCGGGTTGCCCAGGCGGTCACAATCGGGTGTAATTTAAATCACAAAATATTTTTATTTGGCTAACGACCATGGAATTTTCAATAGTTCTAGTGTGAAAGAGGGAGGCGTTATGACATCCAAAAGCCAAAAACAACAATCTGATATCCGCAAGGCCAAAGCTACACTGGCTGAAGGCATGGCACCTTTGCTCGGCAGCCTGCGCCAACTCATTGCTGAATCTCGCCAGCAAGTGCTGCGGGCGGTGGACGTGGTGCAGGTTCAAACCTACTGGCACATTGGACAGCACATTGTTGAGTTCGAGCAAGGCGGGGTGCAGCGTGCAGCCTATGGGCGTGGGCTGCTGACACAGCTGGGGCAAACTTTGACGGCAGAGTTTGGGCGCGGCTTTGAAGAGCGCAACTTGCGCAATATGCGGGCCTTTTATGCTGCCTTTCCAAATTGGAACGCACTGCGTTCCGAATTGAGCTGGACGCACTACCGATTGCTGCTGCGGGTCGACAGCCCAGAGGCCCGTCAGTGGTACGTGAATGAGGCTGCCACCCAAAACTGGAGCACGCGTGCGCTGGAGCGCCAAATTGGCAGCCTGTATTACGACCGCCTGCTGCTAAGCCAAGACAAAGCCGCAGTCAGTACCGAGGCGCAAGCCAATATGGCCACGCTCGATGACTCACCACGGGCTTTTGTGCGCGACCCGGTGATGCTGGAGTTTTTGGGCCTGCCCGATACTGGGCGCTTGTTAGAGGCCACGCTGGAAACAGCGCTGATGGACAAGCTGCAGCATTTTCTGATGGAGCTTGGCAAGGGCTTTGCGTTTGTGGCCCGCCAGCAGCGCATCAGCACCGAAACGCAAGACTTCTACATCGACCTGGTGTTTTACAACTATCTGCTTAAGTGTTTTGTGCTGATCGACCTGAAACCCGGGCCTTTGACGCACCAAGATGTGGGGCAGATGGACATGTATGTGCGCATGTACGACGAGCTGCGCCGGGGCGAAGGCGACAACCCCACGGTGGGCATCTTGCTGTGCGGCAGCAAAGACCACTCGGTGGCACGTTACTCGGTGCTCAATGGCAGCGAGCAATTGTTTGCCAGCAAATACCGTCTGATCTTGCCCAGTGAGGAAGAGTTGCGCCTTGAGCTGCAACGCGACCGCCAAGCCATTGAAGAACACAATAACTTGAACATTGAAGACGACACCCCATGACCGAAGATACCTACGACCTCATCCACTCCCCCCTGGCTCGCATGCTCAGCGGCGAGGGGCATACCCTTGAGATTGCCATTTACCGGGGCGCAGACGAGCCGGACTGGATTTTGGAAATTGAAGATGAAACGGGTACATCCACCGTGTTTGATGAGCGATTTGCCACCGACCAAGAGGCGCTGGACACCGCCCTGGCCGAGATTG
>Ga0164295_10000824_pt1 | contig 25769 bp, 23 predicted proteins | sample GEODES006metaG_FD_111798 | JGI IMG/M metagenome (GOLD analysis project Ga0164295, IMG submission 111798) | Oligotrophic lake water microbial communities from Sparkling Lake, Wisconsin, USA - GEODES006 metaG | ecosystem: Environmental > Aquatic > Freshwater > Lake | place: USA: Sparkling Lake... | reverse complement strand
GGGCGCGGGTTTCACGCGCGTGCCGGTGAAGCGCACGCCGAAGTGTTCGCGCTACGTGAAGCCGGCGATGCCGCCCGCGGTGCTACGGCCTATGTAACGCTGGAGCCCTGTAGCCATCATGGCCGTACCCCGCCTTGTGCGGATGCCCTTATCGCTGCAGACATTGCGCGCGTGGTGTATGCGGTTGGGGACCCAGACCCGCGCGTGGATGGGCGTGGGGCCGCCAAGTTGCGTGCCGCCGGCATAGAAGTGTTGCCAGGCGTGCTGGAAGAAGCAGCGCGCGAATTGAACCGTGGATTCTTGCGTCGAGTTGGCGGTGGGCTGCCTTGGGTGCGCGCGAAAGTGGGTGCCAGTCTCGATGGCCGCACGGCGCTGGCCGATGGCCGCTCGAAGTGGATTACCAGCGCTGAGGCGCGTGCGGACGTGCAGTGCCTGCGCGCCGAAGCCGGCGTGGTGCTCACGGGGATAGGTACCGTGCTCGCGGATGACCCTGCACTAACCGTGCGGGACGCGGTCATGCTGGAGGCTCTGCGCGGACGCCAAGTCGTTCGCGCGGTGCTCGACCCGACCGGGCGACTGCCGATGGAAGCGCAACTGCGCGATGGCACAGCCCCCACTTGGTGGCTGGTGGCTGAAGAAGTCGGGAGCAAGCTCGCTCCCACCGTTGTTACTGCCAATGTAGAAGGGAGCGTGCTCCCGACGCTTGTCGTAGGAGCGAGCTTGCTCGCGACGCCGGGGGCAGGGCGTCCTGCGCCGCGCGCGGTGCTGGAACTGCTTGCAGCCCAGGGCGTGAATGACGTGCTGCTCGAGGCCGGTGCCACGCTCACGGGCGCTTGGCTCGCGGCCGGCGTGGTGGACGAGCTAGTGGTTTACTACGCGCCACGCCTGCTCGGCGACGCAGCGCGACCTTTGGCAAGTTTCCCCGCGACTGCTCCGGATAAAGCCATGGATGCCCTCGGCAACGCCGACCCGTCGATCGTCGCCCCCGCCTTGAATGCCAATTCCCCCGACCCTTTGGCGGCCACCCCCGCCTGGCGGCTGGTTGATGCCACGCCGGTCGGCACAGACCTGCGCGTCACCTGGCGCCGCCTCGCCACCTGATTCTTTCACCCCTTGCCGGCGCAACTAGCGCCGCGGAGCCCGACCATGTTCACCGGAATTGTTCAGGCCGTCGGCCGTGTAGTGGCGCTTACCCCCAAGGGCGGCGATGTGGAGCTATTGGTGGATACCACCACGCTGGGGCTCGAAACCGCCAATATCGGCGACAGCATCGCCGTGGCCGGCGCCTGCCTCACCGCCACGCGGTTCGAAGGCACTTGCTTTGCGGCGGACGTCTCGAACGAAACGCTGGCCTGCACCACGCTGGGCAGCCTCGCGGTGGGCAGCCCGGTGAACTTGGAAAAAGCCCTGTGCGCTGGCCAGCCGCTGGGCGGGCACTATGTGACGGGCCATGTGGATGGGGTGGGGGAGGTGGTCTCCACCGCGGATGATGGCCGCAGCTGGCGCGTGGTGTTCAGGGTGCCGCCGCAGTTGGCCCGCTACCTTGCTCCCAAGGGCAGTATCACGGTGGAAGGCGTCAGTCTGACGGTGAATGAGGTGACTGGTGACACCTTCGGGGTGAATCTGGTGCCCCACACGCGCGAGGTGACCACCCTTGGCGCCCTAGTGCCCGGTCGGCCCGTGAACCTCGAGGCTGATATCATCGCGCGTTACTTGGAACGCTTGGTGGGGGACCGTGCCCTGCCGCGCCTCGACGGAAGCCGCTGAACCCCCATGACCACCCTGAATTCCATCGAAGAAATCCTCGCCGACCTGCGCGCCGGGAAGATGGTCGTCATCATGGACGACGAGGACCGCGAGAACGAGGGTGACCTGCTCATGGCGGCCGAGTGCGTCAGGCCTGCGGACATCAACTTCATGGCGCGCTTCGGGCGTGGGCTTATCTGCCTGACGCTTACCCGCGAGCACTGCCGTGAACTGCGCTTGCCGCTGATGGTGTCCAGCACCGATGCCGAGCACACCACGAATTTCACTGTGTCCATCGAGGCCGCCGAGGGCGTCACTACTGGCATCTCGGCGCATGACCGCGCCTTGACGGTGCAGGCGGCGGTGAAGCCGGGTGCACGCGCGGAAGACCTGCGCCAGCCCGGCCACATCTTCCCGCTGATGGCGCAGCCGGGCGGCGTGCTCACGCGCGCCGGGCACACGGAGGCGGGGTGCGATTTCGCACGGTTGGCAGGCTTTCAGCCGGCTTCGGTCATCGTCGAAATCATGAACGAGGACGGCACCATGGCGCGCCGTCCGGACCTCGAGGTGTTCGCTCGCGAGCATGGCCTCAAGATTGGCACCATCGCCGATCTCATCCGCCACCGCTTGGAAGTCGAGCCTTCCGTGGAACGCTTGGTCGAGCGTCCGATCACCACGGCCCATGGCGACTTCAAACTGGTGGTATACGAAGACCAGATGCAGCGGCATGTGCATTTGGCGTTGATCAAAGGCGACCTGACGGGTGAGAAGCCGCCGTTGGTTCGGGTGCACCTGCTGGATACGCTGCGCGACATCGTCGGTGCTCAGTTGCAGTTTGGTGGTTGGTCGCTGGACCAAGCGCTGGAGTGCGTGGCCGCGGATGGCACGGGCGTCGTGGTGCTGCTGCGGGGCGGCGAAACTTCGCGCGATCTGCTCGACGCGGTGGCAGCTCTCTCGCCTACTGGGCAGCGCGTGCCGCGTGCGGTCACCACCGCCCAGCGAGGCAGCGTGCTGCGCACCTACGGCGTCGGTGCGCGTATCCTGAGAGACCTCGGCATCCACCGCATGCGGGTGCTGTCGGCGCCGAAACAGATGTATGGGCTCTCGGCCTTCGGGCTTGAGGTAACGGAATTTGTGGACAGCGCGCTGGCCGGCAAGGCCGAGCGCAACGGGGGAAAGTGATGGCCAACCTGAATGTGATCGAAGGCGGACTGGTGGCAACTGGCGGACAGCGGTTCGCGATTGTGGCTGCACGCTTCAACGGCTTGGTCGTGGACCGCTTGGTCGATGGCGCGGTCGATGCACTGGTGCGCCATGGCGTTGCTGCTGCCAATATCGATTTGGTGCGGGTGCCCGGCGCTTATGAGCTGCCGCTGGCGCTGCGCAAGGTGGCGGGTAGCAAGCGTTATGCGGCCGTCGTTGCCGTGGGTGCCGTCATCAAGGGTGACACCAGTCACTTCGACTTCGTGGCCGGTGAATGCGCCAGCGGTGTGTCGCGTGCCATGCACGAATGCGATGTGCCGATAGCCTTCGCCGTGCTCACTACCGATACGCTCGAGCAGGCGCTCGACCGGGCCGGTGGCAAGGCCGGTAACAAGGGCGCGGACTGCGCCTTGGCAGCGCTCGAGATGGCGAACCTGCTCCAGCGTCTGGAAGGTTGAACTTCATGAATGACGAACCTACCAACGACGATGAAGGCGTTGCGCAGCCCGCGCGCAAGCCGGGTAACCGTGGCCCCGGCGCGCAGCGTCGCAGTAATTCGCGACGCCTCGCCATGCAGGCGCTCTACCAGTTGCAGCTGAACCCGCAGCCTTGGCAGGACATCCATCTCCAGTTCACCAAAGACGAAGAGTTTGCCGCTGCCGATGCCGATTACTTCCGCGAACTGCTGAAGGAGTCCGCCGAGGCACAGGCAGAGCTTGAAGTGGTTCTGGCCGGTGTTTCGCAAATTCCGCCCCACCAGTTGGACCCGGTGGAGCGCGCCATCCTGCTGCTGTCGATGTATGAACTGCGCACGAAAGTTGACGTGCCCTATCGCGTCGTTATCAATGAAGGCATTGAATTGGCCAAGCGCTACGGCGCCACCGATGGTCACAAGTTCGTCAACGGTGTGCTCGACCGCGCGGCGCGTACGCTCCGCCCGCACGAGCAAGGCGCACGGCGGTAGCCGCGGCGGTGGGTGAGTTCGAGCTCATCGACCGTTTCTTTGCCAAGCTCGGTGCCACTCGGCCCGACGTGCTGCTCGGAGTGGGCGACGACGCTGCGCTCTTGGTGCCACCCCCCGATGAGGTCCTCGCTTTATGCGTGGATACGCTCGTGGAGGGGGTCCATTTCCCAACGGGTCTCGACGCTGCCGACATCGGCTGGCGTGCGCTGGCCGTGAACTTGAGCGACCTCGCTGCCATGGGGGCCAAGCCCGCTTGGGCTACGTTGGCGCTCACCCTGCCGCGCCTCGATGAGGCGATGGAAGACTGGTTGGAGGCCTTTGTGCTCGGCTTCGGCGCTTTGGCCCGGCAGCATGGCGTGGCTTTGGTGGGCGGCGATACCACCCGCGGCCCCCTCACCATCAGCGTTACCGCAGCGGGCTTCGTCCCCGCCGGGCAGGCGCTAGTGCGCTCTGGTGCCCGCGTCGGCGACTTGGTCTACGTGACCGGCTGGCCCGGCGATGCCGCGGCCGGCCTCGAACTGCTGCAAGGCAAGCGGCAGTGCGCCTCGCGCGCGGACCGCTCGACACTGGAAACCCGCTTCCGGCGTCCGGAGCCACGGGTGTCCGTTGGCCAGAAGCTGCGCGGTCTAGCCACGGCCTGTATCGATGTTTCCGACGGGCTAGCGCAGGATTTAGGTCGCTTGGCGGCTGCCAGTGGCGTGGGTGCGCGCTTGCGGATTGCCGAGCTGCCGCGTTCGCGGGCGCTGCAGGCATTGGCGGACGAGGCGGCCGCGGTGCGGTTCACGCTCGGTGGCGGCGACGACTACGAGTTGCTGTTCACCCTGCCATCCGTACGCGCCGAAATGCTGCGCGCCACCTTGGCAGGTAGCGTCCCTTGTCACTGCATCGGCGAAATCGTCGCGGGTTCGGGTGTGCGTTGCCTGGACCGAGAATTGCGTGAAGTGAAAGTGGCGGGTTGGGACCACTTCCGGGTCTGAGTGCCAAGTCTCGGTTCCCGTTGGCGCCGAGCGTTATGCTGTTCACTAGGATTGCCCCCCATCCTGCCTTGGAGAGCCTGCTATCACTCCCCCATCATTCCTGCGTCAGTCTGCGCCGCCGGCTACCACGGTGCCCGAGCGCATCGGCAAGTACGAGATCATCAAGGAAGTCGCGCGCGGTAGCACCGGCGTGGTCTATCTGTCGCATGACCCGTTCTATGGTCGTGACGTCGCCATCAAGGCCTACCATGTGGATGCGGGCGACGATCCGGAACGCGCCAGCCTGGCGCGCAAGATGTTCCTGTCGGAGGCCCACATGGTGGGCATGCTCCAACATCCCTATATTCTCCCCATCTACGATGCTGGCGAAGAGGGCGGCCGCTATTACGTTGTGACGGAATTCGTCCACGGTGCCCGAACGCTTTCCACTTATTGCAAGCCGGACAACCTGCTGCGGCCGGACGATGTGGTGGAACTGGCCTTCAAGTGCGCGCGCGCCCTGCACTACGCGCACAGCCGCGGGGTTATCCACCGTGACATCAAGCCTTCCAACATCATGCTCACCACGGACAACGAGGTCCGTATCATCGATTTCGGTATTGCCATCGTGTCTGGGTCGGAAGTGGCGCGGATTGATGGGATTGCCGGCAGCCCCAGTTACATGTCGCCCGAGCAGGTGCAAGGCCTCGAGGTCACTTCACGCAGCGACTTGTATTCGCTAGGCGCGGTGATGTACGAGTTGCTCACCGGCTATCGGCCCTTCCGTGCCGCCACGCTGACGCGCTTGCTGCACCAGATTGTCTATGCCACGGCTCCGCCTATTCATACGCTGCGCCGCGAGGTACCGGAGGACATGGAAGCAGTCGTGGCCACAGCGATGCTGAAGGACCAGGAACGCCGCTTCCAGACCGGCCAACAGTTCGCGGCGGAGCTCACCCGCGTTCACCAGCGGCTCCGGGCACAGGAAGACCGCGTCGACCGTCAAGAGCGTTACACGCAGCTACGTCGCCTGAAGTTCTTCCACGATTTCTCGCATGCAGAGATTCAGGAGGTGCTGCGGGCCGGCACATTCCAGGACTACGCCGAGGGTGAGTCCATCGTCGAGGAAGGCGAGATTGATGACCGTTTTTACGTCATCGTGCAAGGGGGCGTTGCCGTGGAGCGCGGAGGACGCGCTATTGGCGAACTTGCTGCAGGTGAATGCTTCGGTGAGACGAGCTACGTGCGGGGTGCCAAGCGCACTGCCACCATCCGCGCCGCAGGCGCGTCTGGCGCTGCCGGCTCTACCAGCGTGCTGAAGGTGAGTTCAACGCTGCTGGAGCAGGCCTCGGCCAGTTGCCAGTTGCGCTTCAACAAGATGTTCCTGAGCTCGCTCATTTCGCGGTTGCAAGGCAACAAGTAAGCGTCGCAATAATTCGCAGCGTTGGGAACCAGCTCCCTGCTACCACGAAATGCCGTTGATATGCGGCAGCTTACTGCCGACTATTCCGCGTCTTTGTTGCGCTCGATGAGTGCGTATGCCGAATGGTTGTGGATGCTCTCGAAGTTCTCGCTTTCCACCACGTATTCACGAATGCGCTCGTCGTTATTCAGGCGCACGGCCACATCGCGGACCATGTCTTCCACGAACTTCGGGTTGTCGTAGGCGCGTTCTGTCACCCACTTTTCGTCCGGGCGCTTCAAAATACCGAACAGTTCGCACGAGGCTTCTTTCTCGGCGAAATCGATCAGTTCTTCAATCCACACATGGCTGGCGATGCGCGCCTTGATGGTGACGTGGGAGCGCTGGTTATGGGCGCCGTAAGCGGAAATCTTCTTCGAGCAGGGGCACAGGCTGGTGACCGGAACCACGACCTTCACCCAGAGGTCCGTAGTACCGCCACGCTTCACTTCGCCGATGAGTGTGGCCTGGTAGTCCAGCAAACTGCGGACGCCCGAGACCGGTGCAGTCTTGTTCACGAAGTACGGGAACTTCATCTCGATATGGCCGGCTTCGGATTCGAGGCGTTCGGTCATCTGCCGCAAGATATCCATGAAGCTGTCGACGGAAATTTCCCGTTCGTGGCTGTGCAATATCTCGAGGAAGCGAGACATGTGCGTGCCCTTGAAATTATGGGGCAAGTACACGTACATGTTGAAGTTGGCGACGGTGTGCTGCTCGCCGTCTGAACGGTCCTTCACGCGCACGGGGTGCAGAATTTCCTTCACGCCCACCCGGTTGATGGGAATTTGGCGGGTATCGACACGGCTCTGCACGTCTTCAATCGGCAGGGCCGGAGACTGGACAGGGGCCGGGGTGGCAACGGTGGTCATGGCGAATCCTTGAGCGATGGTGGCGGCGTGTGGTGTCGGTCGCCTACCTGAATCGATGGTGACAGTTTAGAGTAATTCCAAGCGTCGTGCTTGGGTCTGTACAGAAACTGTACAGTACAAACTCTATACTTCAATGGCTTGCCTCAGGGTAAGGCACGCAGAGTGCTTGCGCCGCCACCTTGCCGGGGCAGACCCTGCCACCAGCTGGTGACGCGTTGGCGCACGGCAGCGAGATCCAGTCCCGCCTCTGCCAGCGATTCCGCCGGGGAGGCGTGGTCGATGTAGCGGTCCGGCAAACCGAGGGCAAGCGTGGGACGCAAGAACCCGGCCGCCTGCAGACACTCCAGTACGGCGGCACCGGCGCCACCGGCCACGGCATTTTCTTCGAGTGTTACCAGTGCGGTATGACGTTGCGCCAGACGCAGCACCAGTTCTTCATCGAGTGGCTTCACCCAACGCATGTTCACGACGGTGGCATCGAGTTCTTCACCCACGCGTTCAGCGGCGGCTACCAGCGTACCGAAAGCCAGCAGTACCAGTCCGCTGCGGCCTTCGCGACGTACCTGTGCCTTGCCAGTAGGCAATACAGTGAGTTCAGCCTGTACCGCCACGCCCGGCCCGCGGCCACGCGGGTAGCGCACGGCGGCGGGGCGTCCGAGTGCGACGGCGGTGTGCAGCATCTGGCGGCACTCGTCTTCATCGGCGGGCGCCATGAGGTGCATGTTCGGGATGCAACGCAGGAAGCTGTAGTCGAAGGCACCCTGATGCGTGGCACCGTCGGTGCCCACGAGGCCCGCGCGGTCGATGGCGAAGGTGACGGGCAGGTCTTGCAGGGCGACATCGTGGATGAGTTGATCGTAGCCACGTTGCAGGAAGCTGCTGTAGATGGCAACGATAGGGCGCAGGCCTTCGCAGGCCATGCCGGCGGCTAGCGTGATGGCGTGTTGCTCGGCAATGCCCACGTCGTAGTAGCGGTCGGGGTAGCGCTTGGAGAACTCCACCAAGCCACTGCCTTCACGCATGGCAGGCGTGATGCCCACGACGCGGGCGTCATGCGCTGCTTCATCGCACAGCCATTCACCGAACACTTGCGTGTAAGTGAGTGTGCCGGGCTTTTCCTTGAAGATGGTGCCGGTGCCTGGGTCGAACGGGCCGGGGCCATGCCACTTGATGGGGTCTGCTTCGGCCGGGGCATAGCCCTTGCCCTTGCGCGTGACCACATGCAAAAACTGCGGCCCGCGCGCGACGCGCAAGCGGCTGAGCGTGGTGACCAGCGTGGGCAGGTCGTGGCCGTCGATGGGCCCGATGTAGTTGAAGCCGAGTTCTTCGAACAGCGTGCCGGGCAACACCATGCCCTTCAGGTGCTCTTCGGAGCGGCGCGCCAGTTCCCACATGGTGGGCATGCGCTCCAGCACTTTCTTGCCCGCGCCCTTGATGGTGGCGTAGACGCGGCCAGTGAGCAGCTTGGCGAGGTAGTTGGACAGGGCGCCCACGTTTTCGCTGATCGACATGTCGTTGTCGTTCAGTACCACGAGTAGGTCGGTGTCGAGACTGCCGGCGTGGTTCATGGCTTCGAAGGCGAGGCCCGCCGTCATGGCGCCGTCACCAATGACCGCGACACAGCGGCGCTGTTCGCCGGCACGACGCGCGCCCAGCGCCATGCCGAGTGCGGCGCTGATACTGGTGCTGGAATGGCCTACGCCGAAGGTGTCGTACTCGCTTTCGCTGCGTACCGGGAACGGTGCCAGTCCGTCTTTCAGCTTGATGGTGGGCAGTTGTTCGCGGCGGCCTGTGAGCACCTTGTGCGGGTAGGCCTGATGCCCTACGTCCCACACCAGGCGGTCGTAGGGCGTGTTGAACACGTGGTGCAGGGCCAGCGTGAGTTCGACCGTGCCAAGGCCCGCGGCGAAGTGGCCGCCCCGCTGGCTAACGGTGTCGATGAGAAAGGCGCGCAGTTCCGCGGCTAACGCCGGCAGTTCTTCTGCCGGCAGTTTGCGTAAGTCTGCGGGGTTGTCGATGGCCGACAGGAGGGGGTAGCGCTCACTGGATTCCATGGCAGGAAGTTTACACTGCCGTTTCAGTAGGCGCGCTGAATGACGAAGCGTGCCAGGCCGGCCAGTTCCGCGCCTGCCGCACCGAAGGGCTGCAGCGCTTCAAGGGCGGCCGCGGTCAGTTCAGCGGCCTTGGCTTTGGCGGCGGCCACGCCAACGGCAGCCGGATAAGTGGGCTTGTCGCGAGCTGCGTCGGCGCCAGTGGCTTTGCCGAGCAGGGCGGCGTCGCCTTCCACATCGAGCAGGTCGTCGACAATCTGGAACGCCAGCCCTAGATGCTCGCCGAAGGTGCGAAGGTTGGCCGCCGCGCCGTGCGCGAGACCAGAGGCGAGGCTTGCTGCGGCGTGGGCAGCCAATTCAATACTGCAGCTGAGCAGGGCGCCGGTTTTCAGACGGTGCATCTGCTCCACTGCGGTGGCGTCGAGCTTACGGCCTACGGCTCCCAGGTCGATGGCCTGCCCACCGGCCATGCCCACGCTGCCGGCGGCAACGGCAAGGCAACGCACCATGCCGAGACGCGCGCTGGCCGGTAGGGAAACCGGACCGTGGTGCGCCAAGCACTCGAAGGCCAGGGTCTGCAGGGCGTCCCCGGCGAGCAGCGCCGTGGCCTCATCGAAGGCCTTGTGGCAAGTGTGTCGTCCACGACGCACGTCGTCGTTGTCCATGGCCGGCAGGTCGTCATGTACCAGCGAATACACATGCACCAGTTCCACCGCAGCGGCCGGTACGTCCAGCCAGTCTTCCGGCACGCCGAGCATGCGGCCCGTGGCGTAAACCAATGCTGGACGCAGGCGTTTGCCACCGCCGAGGGTGCTGTAACGCATGGCGGCGTGCAGCTTTTCCGGGGAGTGGTTGGCGTTAGGCAACCAAGCCGCCAGCACCTGCTCTATGCGCTGCTGGGCGTAACTCAGTGCGGGGTGGTCCTTCACGGGGCTGCCAAGGTCCAGCATGGCGGCCGCAGCCTCGGTCATCGTTCGTCCTCGTCCTGGTCGAACGGCACGCGCTCTTCGCTGCCGTCGTTGCGTTTCAGCAGTAGTTCCACGCGCTGTTCGGCGGCGGCCAGCGCCGCTTGGCAACGCCGCGAGAGTTCAACGCCGCGCTGGAACTCCGTGAGGGATGCCTCGAGCGGCAGGTCGCCTTGCTCTAGACGCTCCACCAAGTCTTCGAGGCCTACGAGCGCTTGTTCGAAGTCGAACGCCTCTTCCGGAGCCGGCGTGGCCGGGGCTGCAGAGGAGGGTGGGCGTTTGGCTGGCATGGTTGGGGTCTCAGGGAAGGCCCGGCGAGGGTGGACCGGACACTGCCATTGTAAGGCAGTCCGGGCGGGTGCGGTCCGTCCGCGGCGGTTTTGTCCGGTGCCCTGTGCTGGTCAAAAACTATGCAAAGTGCGTTTTTCGATTGACGCCCCCCGAAGCGGCGGTTTATCGTCTACTCCCCGGCCTAGACTGGGTCTAAACACATAGGAGCCATCATGGAACTTAAGGGCAGCAAGACTGAAGAGAACCTGAAGGCCGCCTTCGCAGGCGAGTCTCAGGCCAACCGTCGTTACCTCTACTTCGCAAACAAGGCGGACGTGGAAGGCTACAACGACGTGTCCACCGTGTTCCGTTCGACGGCGGAAGGCGAAACCGGCCACGCGCACGGCCATCTCGAATACCTCGAGACCGTGGGTGACCCGGCCACCGGCCTGCCGATTGGCAGCACCTCGGACAATCTGAAGGCGTCCATCGCTGGCGAAACCCACGAGTACACCGACATGTACCCGGGCATGGCCAAGATGGCGCGCGACGAAGGCTTTGACGAAATTGCGGACTGGTTCGAGACGCTGGCCAAGGCCGAGCGTTCGCATGCCAACCGCTTCCAGAAGGCCCTGGATACCCTGTAAGGGGTTTCGGTCACTCGCCGTAGCGCGGCCCTGCATGGGTTTGCATTGCGGCGGGTGTTGAAGGAGGGGGCAGGGCGGGCGTCCATGGCGCCGGCAACTGCCCTTTCTTTTTGGGCCCTTTCTTTTTGGGCCCTCTCTTTTTGGTACAGGTGAACGGCATGAGCGGTACCCCCACGAACTTCGGTTCGCGCGAAGGCAGCTTAGAGGCGCCCACGCGTCACCCCGTCGATTGGAAGAACCCCGAGTTCTACGAAGAGGAGAAACTCTTCAAGGAACTGGAGCGGGTGTTCGACATCTGCCACGGTTGCCGCCGCTGCTTCAGTCTGTGCAATTCCTTTCCCACGCTGTTCGATGCGGTAGATGCCGCGCCGAGCGGTGAAATCGACACCGTGCCCAAGCCCGTCTACTGGGAGGTAGTGGACCATTGCTACCTGTGTGACATGTGCTACATGTCCAAATGCCCTTATGTGCCGCCGCACGCGTGGAACCTCGACTTCCCACACCTCATGCTGCGCGCCAAGGCGGTGAAGCATGCCAAGGGCGAAACGTCCTTCCGCGACAAGGTTTTGAGCAACACCGACACGGTGGGCAACCTCGCCGGCATCCCGGTGATAGCCGAAGTAGTCAACGCGGTGAACAAATCGGCGCTGGGCCGCAAGGCCCTGCAGAAGGTGTTGGGTGTGCATGAAAATGCGCCGGTGCCCGAGTACCACAGCAATACCTTCCGCAAGCAAGAAGCCCGCCGCGAAAAGCCGGTGCTTGCTGCCACGCCTGCTGCAGGCACCACCGGCAAGGTAGCGCTATTCGCCACTTGCTACTGCAACCGCAACGAACCGGATATCGACACCGACCTCGTGAAGGTGTTCGAACACAACGGCATTCCCGTCACGCTGGCGCAGAAAGAAAAGTGCTGCGGCATGCCGAAGCTCGAACTCGGCGATCTAAAGGCCGTAGAAGAGCTGATGCAAGTGAATGTGCCGCAGCTCGCGGCGCTGGTAGACCAAGGCTACGACATCGTGGCGCCGGTGCCTTCGTGCGTGCTCATGTTCAAGCAGGAACTACCCTTGTTGTTCCCGCAGGACCCGCTGGTCGCCAAGGTGAAGGCGGCCATGTTCGACCCGTTCGAATATCTCATGCTGCGCCATAAAGCGGGCATGCTGAAGACTGAGTTCGCGCAGGAATTGGGCAAGGTGAGTTACCACGTGCCTTGTCATTTGCGCGTGCAGAACATTGGGCTCAAGACCCGCGATGTGCTGAAACTGGTGCCCAACACCACGCTCGAAGTCATCGAACGTTGTTCGGGCCATAACGGCACTTACGCCGTGAAAGAAGAGTTCCACGCCACTTCCATGAAGATTGGCAAGCCAGTGTTCAACAAGGTGGAAGCCGGCAAGGCCGACTACCACTCAAGCGACTGCCCCATGGCTGGCCACCAAATTGAAAACGGCCTGAAGACCCCGCGCCCACCCACCCACCCGCTGACGCTACTCGCCAAGGCTTACGGGCTGTAGCCCGGGCTTGTCAATTGCAGTCGTCGCCGCTGATAAGGATCTGAACATGCATCTGCAGCCAGAAGATTTGATGACCCTCGAGACTTATGCGCGTGAACGCATGGCTTTTCGTGCCGTGGTTATCGAGCACAAAAAACAGCGTAATGTGGCGGTGGGGCCAAACCTCACTTGGCTCTTCGAGGACCGTCTCACCATCCAGTACCAGGTACAGGAAATTCTCCGCACGGAACGCGTCTTCGAGCCGGAGGGCATTGCGGACGAATTGGGCGCCTACAACCCGCTCATTCCGGATGGCACCAACTTCAAGGTGACGCTGCTCATTGAGTACGCAGACCCCGTGGAGCGGGCCGCGCGGCTGAAGGTGCTGAAGGGCATTGAAGACCGCTGCTACGCCGAAGTGGCGGGCCATGCGCGCGTGTACGCCATTGCTGACGAAGACCTCGAGCGCGAGAACGCCGAGAAGACCTCGGCCGTGCATTTCCTGCGCTTTGAGATGCCGGCGGAAGCCCGTGCGGCGGCCCGGGCTGGCGCGGCGCTGACGTTCGGCGCCGACCACCCCGAATACACCCAGCAGGTGACAGTGGACGAGCTTACCCGCACGGCGTTGGCGCTCGACCTCACCGACTGATCCCTCCCCTGTGGGAGGGAGCTTGGCCCCGCAGCCCTTTCACTCTTTGGGCAAGTGTCCATCGCTAGTACTGGCGGGCTCACGCCCACGGGTTCACGCCCACCGGCACAGGCTCACGCCTTGAGCCCGCCGCTACAGTAGACTAGCGGCCCTTGCGTTCCCCATCGTCGGAGCTGTGCCCCCTTTGAGCTATAACGCTGCCGATATTGAAGTTCTGTCTGGCTTGGACCCGGTCCGCCGCCGGCCAGGCATGTACACGGATACCAGCCGTCCGAACCATCTCATTCATGAAGTCGTCGACAACTCCGTCGACGAAGCCCTCGCTGGCCACGCCAAGACGCTGGAAGTCATTCTCCATACGGACCAGTCCATTGAAGTGACCGACGACGGTCGCGGCATGCCCGTGGACTTGCACCCCATCGAAAAGCTGCCGGGTGTCGAGCTCATCCTCACGCGGCTGCATGCGGGCGGTAAGTTCAGCGGCAAGAACTACGAATTCTCCGGCGGCCTCCATGGTGTCGGCGTGTCCGTGGTGAACGCGCTGTCTAAGCGGTTGGAATGCCGCGTGAAACGCGCGGGTGAAGAATTTCTCATCAGCTTCCGCGACGGTCATTTGGACGAGAAACTGAAAGTCGTCGGCAAAGCGGCGCGTGGTGTCTCTGGCACCAGCGTGCGTTTCTGGCCGGACGGCAGCTATTTCGACAGCGACAAGGTGCTGGTGTCGCGCCTGCGCCATGTGCTGCGCGCCAAGGCGGTGCTGTGCCCCGGCCTTCGCGTCAGACTGTTCAACGAAGCCACCAACGAACGCGAGGAGTGGTTCTACGCGGGTGGCCTCGGTGGCTACCTGTCGGACCAATTGGCCCTGCGTCCGTTCCTGCCGGAAGAGCCCTTCTCGGGTTCCATCAAGGGTGGCTCGGAAGTCGCAGACTGGGCGGTGGTCTGGGTGCCCGACACGGAGCCGGGCGTCGGCGAAAGCTACGTGAACCTCATCCCCACCGCTGAAGGCGGCACGCACGTTAACGGCCTGCGCGCCGGCCTCACGGATGCCGTGCGTGACTTCTGCGAGTTCCGCAACCTGCTGCCACGCGGCGTGAAGCTGGCACCGGAAGACGTCTGGGACCGCGTCAGCTATGTGCTGAGCGTGAAGCTCACTAACCCGCAGTTCGCCGGGCAGACGAAGGAACGCCTGTCGTCGCGCGAGTGCGCGGCGTTCGTGGGTGGCATCGTCAAAGACGCCCTCGCGCTGTGGTTGAACCAGCATCCCGATGCCGGCGAACGGATTGCACAGTTGGCCATTACCGCTGCGCAAGACCGCCTGAAGGCCGCGCAGAAAGTGGTACGCAAGCGCATCACGGCAGGCCCCGCATTGCCCGGCAAGTTGGCGGACTGCTCCAGCCAAGACCCCGCCCGTGGCGAACTGTTTCTGGTGGAAGGCGACTCTGCCGGTGGCTCCGCGAAGCAAGCGCGGGACCGCGAGACGCAGGCCATCATGCCGCTGCGCGGCAAAATTCTGAATACTTGGGAAGTGGAAAGCGGCAGTGTGCTGCAGAGCCAAGAAGTGCACGATATCTCCGTCGCGCTAGGCGTCGACCCCGGCATGTCCGAGGCGGACCTCAAGAACTTGCGCTACCACAAGGTGTGCATCCTCGCGGACGCAGACTCGGACGGTCAGCACATTGCCACGCTGCTGTGCGCGCTGTTCCTGCGCCACTTCCGGCCCATGGTGGTGGCCGGCCATGTGTTCGTGGCCATGCCACCGCTGTACCGCATCGATATCGGCAAGCAGGTGTACTACGCGCTCGACGACGGCGAACGCCAAGGCCTGCTCGACCGCTTGCAGGCGGAAGGCGTGCGTGGCAAGCCCATGATTACCCGCTTCAAAGGCTTGGGCGAAATGAACCCATTGCAGTTGCGTGAAACCACGATGGCTACCCAGACGCGCCGCTTGGTGCGCTTGACGGTAGAGGGTGAGGATGGCGTCGACCAGATCCTCGATATGCTCTTGGCCAAGAAACGCGCGGCAGACCGCCGCGAATGGCTGGAGAGCAAGGGCAATCTGGCTGAGATCTGAACATGGCAAACCTTCCCATGAATTTCGAGGGCATCGAGCAGCAGTCGCTGCGCGACTTCACCGAGAAGGCGTATCTCGATTATTCGATGTACGTCATCCTCGATCGCGCGCTGCCCATGCTGGCGGACGGCCTCAAGCCCGTGCAACGCCGCATCATTTACGCCATGAGCGAACTGGGTCTTGCGGCCGGTGCCAAGCACAAAAAGTCGGCCCGTACGGTGGGCGACGTCATCGGCAAGTTCCACCCACACGGCGACAGCGCTTGCTACGAAGCCATGGTGCACATGGCGCAGCCGTTCAGTTACCGCTATCCCATTGTCGATGGGCAGGGCAATTGGGGCTCCCCGGACGACCCGAAGTCGTTTGCTGCCATGCGTTACACCGAGAGCAAGCTGCGGGCCTATGCCGAGACGCTGCTCGGCGAATTGGAGCAAGGCACCGTGGATTGGGTGCCAAACTTCGACGGCACCATGGAAGAGCCCTCGCTACTGCCCGCGCGCTTGCCCAATGTGTTGCTGAACGGCACGCAAGGCATTGCCGTCGGCATGGCGACGGATATTCCGCCGCACAACTTGCGTGAAGTGGTGAATGCCACCATTCATCTCATGGATAACCCGGAGGCCACCGGGCGTGAACTAGCGAAGTTCGTGCCGGGGCCCGACTTTCCCACAGGCGCGGAAATCATCACGCCCAAGGCAGAACTGCGCGCCATGTACGAGAGCGGCAACGGCACCTTCCGTGCCCGCGCCACGTACCTGGAAGAAGACGGCAACATCGTCATCACCCAGCTGCCTTACCAGGTGAGCGGGTCCAAGGTGCAAGAGCAAATTGCGGCGCAGATGCGCAACAAAAAGCTGCCCATGCTCGAAGACTTACGTGACGAGTCCGACCACGAAGACCCGACGCGTCTAGTGTTGGTGCCGCGGTCCAATCGCGTGGATGTAGAGCAGCTCATGGCGCACTTGTTCGCCACCACCGACCTCGAGCGCGCTTACCGCGTCAACATCAACGTCATCGCGCTGGATGGGCGACCGCGGGTCATGGGCTTGCGCGATGTGCTTGCACAGTGGATCACTTTCCGCCTTGGCACCGTGCGTCGCCGCTTGCAGCACCGTTTGGAAAAAGTGCTGCGCCGTCTGCACATCCTCGACGGCTTGCTAATCGCCTTCTTGAACCTCGACGAGGTCATTCGCATCGTCCGTACCGAGGACGAGCCGAAGCAAGTGCTCATGGCCACGTTTGGCCTCTCGAACGAACAGGCCGAAGCCATCCTTGAGACCAAGCTGCGTCATTTGGCGCGCCTCGAGGAAATGAAGATTCGGGGCGAGCAGGCAGAGCTGGCGGCTGAACGCGATGGCTTGCAGGCCATCTTAGGCGACGACAGCAAACTGCGTTCGCTGGTGCGTTCAGAACTGCAGGCAGACGCCGAGCAGCACGGCGACAAGCGCCGCACCAAGCTGGTGGAACGTGAAGCGGCTCAGGCTATCGACGAATCTACGCTGGTACCCACTGAACCGGTGACTGTGGTGCTGTCCACACTCGGCTGGGTGCGGCAAGCCAAGGGCCACGAAATCGACCCAACGTCGCTGTCTTACAAGGCGGGCGACAGCTTCAAGGCGGCGGCACGCGGCAAGAGTACGCAGCAGGCGGTGTTCCTCGACTCCACCGGGCGTACCTATAGCCTGTTGGCGCACACACTGCCGTCGTCGCGTGGGCAGGGCGAGCCCATCTCGGGCCGCTTGGACCCGCCCGATGGCGCCACCTTTGCCGGCGTCCTTATTGGCGATGGCACCGAAAAGTATTTGCTCTCCAGCGACGCCGGCTATGGCTTTGTTGCGCCCTTGGAGGCGATGTTCGCCGGTAAGCGCGCGGGCAAAGCGGTGCTCACGGTGCCCGAAGGCGCCAAGGTGTTTGCGCCGTGCTTGGTGCCCGCCGCGGGCAAGGCCTTGGTGGCCGTCGCTAGCAGCGAGGGCCGCTTGCTGGTATTCCCCGTGGCCGATGTGCCGGAACTCGACAAGGGCCGTGGTAACAAGTTGTTTGGCTTGCCGCCCGCACGTGGCGGACTGGTCGATGAAACGCTCATGGGCGTGGCTGTCGTGCCGGAAGGTGGCAAGCTCTACGTGCAGTGCGGCGAGCGGCGTATGACCCTCACCTTCAACGAACTGCGCGAATACCACGGCGAACGTGGGCAACGCGGTGGGTTGCTGCCGCGCGGCTGGCGCACCGTGAGCTATCTCGAGGTCTGAATAGTTGTCTAGGAGGCGGCTTGCTGCCGACAGTGGCGAGCAAGCTCGCTTCTACACTAGCCCAACACCACTTCTTCGGGCTTGTTCAGCAGGTAGCCCTGCATGAAGCCAACCCCTATCTGCCACAACACGGCCATGGTGTTGGCGTCTTCCACGCGCTCCGCGATGGTTGCCGAACCGGCCTCGCGGGCCGCCAACACCAATTGCTGCACTTTGTCCTGCTGCTGCACGCTTTGGGCCAGGCCCTGCATCAAGGTGCCGTTAATCTTCACGAAATCTGCGCCTACCTGCGCCAAAATGCGCGTGGCGGCGGTGGTGGAGCCGAAATGTTCCAGCGCGAAACGGAACCCCAGTTGGCGTAGGTTTTCGGCAAGCATGCGGGTGGCTTCGAGATATTGGCTCGCCACTTCTTCCGTTACCTGAAAACACAACTGCGCCGGCGGCACGCGCATGGCTGCCAACTGGTTCTGTAACCAAGCGACTAAAGTCGCGTCGTTCACGCTGGCGCGTGACAGGCGTACGAACACGGCATCTGGGCGACGCTGCTGACAGAACGCCATCGCCGCCCCGATGACCCAACGATCGATCGGCTTGGTCAGGTCGTTGCGTTCGGCGGCCGGCAGGAAGGCTGAAGGCAGCACTTCATCACCGGTCTCATCCGTCATGCGGATGAGCACATCGTACAGACCCTGTTCCTTGCCCAAGAGGCTGACGACGGGCTGCTGTACTAGGCGGAAGCGGTGGTCGAGCAACGCTGCCTTGATTTGCTTCACCCAAATCTCGTCATAAGCCAGTTCACGCGTCTCGCTGTCGCTGCGGTCCAGCAACGACACGCGGTTACCGCCTTTGTTACGCGCTTGACGTGCTGCCTCCACGGCATCTGCGGCTGGTGCTGATGGATCCTTCACGGAACTGTGCAGCGTGCCGAGGCCGATGCTGATGGTCATGGAGACAGAACGGTCGCCGGCACTGAAGGCTTCATTGGCAATGCGTTGTAGCAGCTGTTCTGCCCATGTCTCGACATCGCGCGTGGTGCCACGCTCCAGCAGCACCATAAAGCCTGCGCCACCCAAGCGACCGCAGAGGTCGGTGGCGGTGAGACTTTCCCGGGCCAGTCGCCCGAGATGGACTACCAGTTCTTCTGCGGCAAAAGGACCTACTTGCGCGATGGCCTCCTCGAAACCATCGGGGCGGATGAAGGCCAGATGCCGGACGCCGCCGGCGGGCGGTGCGTTGGCCCGTTCACGCAGGCGGTCCACGAAGGCCTGACGGTGTAATACGCCGGTGCCTGGGTCCGAGTCGAGTACTAAACTAAGCGTCAGCGCCACTTCGGCAGCATCACGGTCAGCTGCCGGCACGCTCAATTGCACTGCTGGTTCGCCCTCGAAGGCGGTAGGTGCCAGGTCCAGTTCCAGCCTGAGCGGTTCCCCGTTGCCGAGACGGACCACCGCCGTCAGAGTGTGGTTCTCCCAGCGGCCTCGTTGCGAAGCCACCAGCGCCCCGCGCAGCGCGGGGTGGCTTTCGGGCATGAACAGGTCCATCGCTGGGGTGCCTACTACGCTCTCCACTGAGCGCAGCACGAGGTCTATCCAAGCGGTGTTGGCTTCCACCACGATGCCTTCCTGCACGATAGCGATGGCATCCGCTGAGCCCGCCACCAAAGCATGGAGTTGGCGCTGTGATGCGCGCGCGGAACTGACCGTGTTGGCCAGGGCGCGCTGCAGGCGATAGGCCTTCAGTTCCCGGCCACAGACGTGCTGGAGCCGTGCGCGTGCGGTGGCCGTGACCGTGTCTTGCACGCCGACTTTCAGGTCTGCCAACAACAAAGGTTCTGCCAGGTGGGCGCGGACGCAGACCAAGGGCACGCCAGCACAGTACTGGTCGCGTAGGCGCGCAAACTCGGCCGGTTCGGCCAAGCCGTCTTCGGCGAAGAGCAGGATGAGTTCTGGGTGCAGCCGAGCGGCCTCCACCAGTGCGCCCGCACCGGGGAGCCAACGGCAGTGCACGGCTAGGCCCTGCTCCCGTAAGGCGCCGTTGACAAGGGTGGCCGCCTCTTCTTGGCGAGCAAAGACCAGCACGGGTATGGCGACGGCGTCAATCATCAGATGAGTGGGCTCACGCTGGGGGCAACCGATGTTCCGGCCAGTCTAGCACTGGCATTTTCGAGGAGGCGCCGGGGATTTCCCTTACCAAGCGGGGGACCAGATAGCCCGGGAGGCGCGCCAGAAGGGCAGCCTGCAGTTCCAGTGCCACTGCGTCCGTTACCGCAAAGTGTGCTGCACCGCGTACGTGGTCGAGTTGGTGCAGGTAGTACGGCAGCACGGCTGCTGCGAAGCCGGCTTCCGCCAAGTCCACTTGGGCCTCGACGCTGTCGTTGACACCGCGCAAGAGCACGGCCTGATTCAGCAGGGTTACCCCGGCAGCGCGCAAGCGGCTGCAGGCTTCCCGCAGTGCCGGACTGAATTCCCGTGCGTGGTTGGCGTGGAGCACCACCACCACCGGGTGGGGAAAGCTTGCCAACCAGCCGGTTAGCGCGTCATTGACGCGCGAGGGCAGCACGATGGGCGTTCGGGTGTGCAGCCGCAGCCTTCGCAGTTGCGGCAGGGTGGCCAGCTCCCCCGCGAGGCGCTCCAATTTGCTGTCGGCCAGCGCGAGTGGGTCGCCGCCGCTGAGGATGACCTCGGTGGCGTCCGGGTCCGCACGCAGGCGCTCTAGTGCAGGCTGCCAGCCAGCCGCCGCCGCGTTTTCGGCAGCGTAGGGGAATTCGCGGCGGAAGCAGTAGCGGCAGTGAACGGCGCAGGCACCGGTAGTGATGAGCAGGCGGCGCCCGTCATATTTATGCAGTAGACCGGGGCCTGCCAGTACGTCCAGATCACCTACCGGGTCTGGAATAAACCCCGGCACTTCTAGCAGTTCGTCCTCTATCGGCAACACTTGCCGCAAGAGCGGGTCGGCCGGGTTGCCGCGCTCCATGAGCGCCACATAGGCCTGCGGCACCCGCAGCTTGAAGCGAGCTGCGGCCTGCTGCAGGCGCGCCAGTGCGGCGCCTTCGGGTAAGGGTAGGCCCAAGGCCTCCAGCAAGGCTTCCGGGGCCGTGATGGCGCCGGCCAGTTCGGTCTGCCAGCGGGCGGGGTGGTCGGTTCGGGCTCGCACGGGTATCATAGAGGGCTGATTATTCCACGGCTGCCGCTTCGGTGGTCCTAAATACGAGTGCACCATGTCCTCCTACAGCACCAACGAATTCAAGGTCGGCCTGAAGATTCTCCTCGACGGTGAGCCGTTCAGCATCGTCGAGAACGAGATGGTCAAGCCCGGCAAGGGCCAGGCCTTTAGTCGCGTGAAGGTGCGTGCCCTCAAGACGGGCCGTGTCACGGAGCGCACCTGGAAGAGTGGCGACAGCGTGGAAGGCGCCGACGTCGTCGATGTCGACATGCAGTTCCTGTATCGCGAAGGCGATTTCTGGACCTTCATGGTGCCGGACAACTACGAGCAGTACACCGCCGGCAAGTCGGCTATGGGCGAAGCAGCCCAGTGGTTGAAGGACGGCGTGGAATGCCAGGTCACCCTGTGGAACGGTGAACCGCTTACCGTGCAGGCCCCGGCCCATGTGGAACTGAAGGTGGTCGAGACGGACCCGGGCGTCCGTGGCGACACCGTCACCGGTGGCCAAAAGCCGGCCAAGCTTGAATCGGGCGCAACCGTGCGCGTGCCGCTGTTCATCAACGAAGGCGAAATGGTCCGTTGCGATACGCGCACGGGCGAATACATCTCGCGCGCCAAGTAAGCACAAGCGAGCGTTTGGGCGAGGCCGCTTGCTGTTTACTTAAAGAGTGGCGAGCAAGCCCGTTCCTACAAGATTGGTGCCCATTCGGTGGCGGCGCAGAACAGTGCAGCCACTTGCTCTAGGCCTGCCGCATCGGTGGCATCGAACCTCCCCGGTTCCGGGCTGTCAAGGTCCAGCACGCCCACCACGCGTCCTGCGTGCATGAGCGGTACCACCACTTCCGACCTTGAAGCCGCATCGCAAGCGATGTGGCCCGGGAATGCGTGCACATCGGGCACGACTTGTGTAACCCCGCTGGCGGCTACTGTGCCGCAAACGCCGCGCCCCAGTGTAATACGCACGCAGGCCGGCTTGCCCTGAAAGGGGCCCACTACCAGTTCCCCACCACGCAGAAAATAGAAGCCCACCCAGTTCAGCTGAGGCAGCGTGTGCCACAGCAGCGCGCTGGCGTTGGCTGCATTCGCCACCCAGTCGCGCTCTCCGTGCAGCAAGCCCTCCAGTTGCAATAGCAACTGGCGATACAGTTCTGGTTTGTCGTCGCTAGCCACGGGGGTGAGGGTAAAGCTCATGGGGCGCTCCGGTTAGGCGCGGTCGTAAGGAAAGGCGAGCACGTCGCGAATGTCGCTTGTGCCGGCGGCCAGCATGGCTAAGCGGTCGAAGCCTACCGCGACGCCGCTGCACGCTGGCAGGCCGTGTTCTAGCGCTGCGAGAAAATGCTCATCCATGGTGGGTACCGGTAGACCTGCTGCCTCGCGCCGTGCTGCATCGCGTGCGAAGCGCTCGCGTTGTTCGGCGGCGTCTGTCAGTTCTTCGAAGCCGTTACATAGTTCCAAGCCATCGAGATAGGCCTCGACACGCGCCGCTACGAGTGCGGTCATGGGTGTGCCGTCGATGGCAGGGCGGAGCTTGGCCAGTGCGGCTTGTGAAGCGGGCCAGTCTACGAGGTAAGTGATTTCGCCGCGCCCAAGGCAAGGGGCCACCACCATACCCAGCAGCAGGTCCAGCACGGTGTCGCGGTCATCTAGGGCTGCCGGTAGCTTGCCAAGATGATGTTCTGCCGCAGCCAGTAACTGTTCCAGCGTGGCGGTTTGCGAATCTACAGCGGCATGTTCCAGAAAAGCCTCGCGGTGCGTCAAGGTACGTGCCGGCCCCAGTGGCAAACCTTGGGCGGTGCGGGGTGCCGCAAGACAGCGACGCAGCAGGGTATCGATATCGACCACTAGCGCTTCCAGCGTGAAGTTCACGCGGTACCACTCGAGCAGCGTGAACTCCACGTTGTGGCGGTGCGAAAGCTCCTCGCCACGGAACACGCGCGCGGCTTGCCAGATATCGCCGCTGCCGGCGGCGAGCAGCCGCTTCATGTGGTACTCGGGGGAAGTGTGCAGATAGCGCGGGGCGGCGACGTGGCCGACACTTGCGTTTGCGTTTGCGCTCGCCCTATCCGCTGCGCCCATCACGCGCACTTCCAGCGATGCCAAGTGCACATCAGTGACCGCCGCGGCAGCCAGCGCTGGTGTTTCCACTTCCAGCACGCCTTGTTCACGAAAATACGTCCGCACTGTGTCCAGCAGGTCGGCGCGCAGGCGCAGAGTCTCCAGGCTCGCAGTGGGGCGCCAATCGCTGACCCGGGCGCTCATCTAGACACGCGCCCGTCGCTTATCTGGTGGTTCATCTGGCTAAACATGGCGGCGCTCATGCCGTACGGAGCGTACCGATGCGTTCGCCGAGGCGCAGGGGCTGACCGGCAACGAGGCTGGCTTCCCACTCGGCCATACCCGGCGGCAGCAACAAAATGACGGTAGAGCCCATGTTGAACCGGCCCATCTCTTCGCCCTTCGCCAAGGCCGGGGCGAGCGAGGGTAGTGACAGTGGGGTGGGGTGTTGCGGGCGTGGCTTGGCGGGCGTGACTTCGCCGGTTTGCCATACCACCGAGACACTGCCCACAAAGAGTGCACCGACCAACACCATGGCCAGTGGCCCATACGGCGTGTCGAACAGGCAGACCACGCGCTCGTTACGCGCGAACAGCCCAGGGACGTTTTCGGCTGTGACTTGGTTGACGCTGTAGAGGGCCCCGGGTACGTACACCGCTTCGCGCAGCGTCCCGGCCGTCGGCATATGGATGCGGTGGTAGTTGAACGGCGCCAGGTAGATGGTGGCGAAACGCCCGCCGCGGAACGGCGCCGCACGCGCGGCGGAACCGAGCAAAGCTTCTGCCGAATAGCCGTGGCCCTTGGCTTGCAGCAAGTGCCCTTCCTCGATGGCGCCAGCTTGGCTGACGCGCCCATCGACCGGGCTTACCAACGCGACGTCTGCAGCATCGATGGGGCGCACGCCAGCACGCAAAGCACGCGTGAAGAAGTCGTTGAACGATGCGTACTGCGCTACCTGCGTGCGTTCTGCTTCGCCCAAATCCACTTGCGGGTAAAGCTTCAGGAAGCCATTGATGAGCATGCTGCGCACGAGGCTGTTTTGCACGCGCGCCAGCCAATGGATGAACGCCGTAGCGAGATGCTGCGGCAATACGTGCTGCAGGGCAATGAACAAGCGGTCCGACACGCTCGGCGTGGCAATGGCTTCGGGCAGACGCGGCGGGTTCATGGTTGGGCTCCGGCAACAAGGCGGTAGTCGTGGACGAGATTGGCCACCGTGAGCGGCGAGGTGAGGATGCCGCGCACTCGCCCTTGCGGGTCGAAGACGAACACCGCGGAGGTATGGTCGACCATGTAGTCGCCGCTAGCGTCGGGTATGCCCCGCATGACCGCTATGCCCACCACACTGGCCAGTGCATCGACGGCTGCCTCAGTGCCCGAGTAGCCCTCAAACGCCGGATTGAAGTTGCGGGCGTAGCTGGCCACTAGCTCCGGCGTATCGCGGCGCGGGTCCACGCTGATGAGCGTGACGATGGGCTGCGGCGTGCCGGGGGTGCGGGCTAGTTCACGGGCCACATGGTCGAGGGTAGTCATGGCGCCCGGGCAGACGGCCGGGCAGTGCGTGAAGCCGAAGAACACCAAGCGCCAACGGCCTTGCAGCAGCGCGGTGGCGGGCCCTTGGCGACCGCCAGCAGTAGCCAGTTCCACAGTCGGCAGGGCCCGCGGTTCGGTGTAGAGGGCGGCCGAGCGAAATTCCGGTGGCGGCGGGGGTGCCTTTAGCCAGCGCTGTGCAGCAACCACACCAAGGCCCACCGCCACCGATAGCATGGCTACGGTGAGGACGCGCGACAAGGGGGTGTTCGTTTGCATGTCCGCATTATCCCATGCAGGCGGGCGCGGCTGGCCTGTAAAATGCACGCGATGCGCCAACCGAGTCGCCCCTGATGTCTGCCCCAGTCAGCCCGCCGGCCGTACAGACGGTGGCGCAGGCCATTGGCTGGGCGGCAGGTGTGCTGGAAAGCTTTGAGCTTTGCTACGGCCATGGCACCGACAACGCCTTCGACGAGGCTGCGGCGCTGGTGTTCCACGCGGGTGGTTACGCCCACGAAGACGCCGCTGCGGTGTACCCCAGCGTCTTGCCACCCGCGGCGGCGGCCAAGTTGGGGGCACTGTTGGCGCGCCGCGTCAACGAACGCCTGCCGTCGGCCTACCTTACTGGGCGCACTTGGTTCGCCGGGCTGGAAATGCGCTGTGGGCCCGGCGTGCTGGTGCCGCGCTCGCCGCTGGCGGAACTGATAGTCGAGCGTTTCCACCCCTTGCTGGACGCTTCGCGCCTACACCGCATCGTGGATATCGGCACAGGCTCTGGCTGCATCGCCATTGCCTGCGCCCATTACCTGCCCGCGGCGCAAGTGGATGCCGCGGATATTTCGCCGGCCGCCTTGGAGCGCGCTCGCGAGAATATTGCACTGCATGGCCTGCAAGACCGCGTACGGCCGGTGCTGGCGGACCACTACGCCGGTCTCGAAGGCCAGCGCTACGACCTCATCATCTCCAATCCCCCCTATGTGCCGGCGGCGGAAGCGGCGAGCCTGCCCGCCGAATACCTACACGAGCCGACCATTGGCCTCGCTTCCGGTGAAGATGGGCTGGATTCCGCCCGTGCTTTGCTAGCCGGTGCCATCACCCATCTGAACCCCGGCGGTGCACTGTTGGTGGAAGTAGGCGATAGTGAAGCTGCGGTGGCGGCGGCCTGGCCGGAATTGCCCTTCCTGTGGCTCGAGTTCGAGCACGGTGGCGGCGGCGTGTTTCTTATCACCCGCGAGGAATTGCTCGCGGCTCAAGCGCGGAAGGCTCCATGAGCGGCAATACTTTTGGCACCCTGTTCACTGTCACCACTTTCGGTGAGAGCCACGGTCCGGCGCTCGGCGCCATCGTCGATGGCTGCCCGCCGGGGCTGGAACTTTCGGCCGCGGACCTCATGCCCGACATCGAGCGGCGCCGTTCGGGCACTTCGCACT
>Ga0164295_10000823_pt1 | contig 25789 bp, 24 predicted proteins | sample GEODES006metaG_FD_111798 | JGI IMG/M metagenome (GOLD analysis project Ga0164295, IMG submission 111798) | Oligotrophic lake water microbial communities from Sparkling Lake, Wisconsin, USA - GEODES006 metaG | ecosystem: Environmental > Aquatic > Freshwater > Lake | place: USA: Sparkling Lake... | reverse complement strand
AGTGTACGCTTCGCACGCTCACAAGCCGTGTGAAGACGACGACGAGCACGCTTGTCATTGCTAATATCAAGCTTGTTTTTCTTTTTAAACTCTGCAATACAGTGTTCTACCAAAATTTGATCAAGATCCTCACCGCCGAGATGTACATCACCAGCAGTTGCCTTGACCTCGAATACTCCATCACAGAGATTTAGAAGGGAAACATCAAAAGTCCCACCGCCAAAATCATAAACCAGGATGTTTCGCTCCTTGCCATCACTGCACTTGTCAAGACCATAAGCGATGGCCGCAGCAGTTGGCTCGTTAATAATACGCATTACATTAAGACCAGCAATCACACCCGCATCCTTGGTAGCTTGGCGAGAAGCGTCGTTAAAGTAAGCAGGTACAGTAACAACACAGTCGACTACATCACCACCAAGATAAGCCTCGGCAATTGTCTTCATCTTACCAAGAATCATCGCTGAAATCTCCTCTGGACTAAACTCCTTCTTTTCCTCCTTGTAGGAGACTGAGAAAAAAGGCTTGTTACCCTTGTTGACAACCTTGCAAGACATGTGCTTAATGTCGTTCGCAACAGTAGAATCATCAAACTTGCGTCCAATAAATCGCTTGGCATCAAAAATTGTATTTTCAGGATTTTGAGTGGCTTGATTCTTGGCGGCTTCTCCAACCAAGCGTTCCTCGGAAAAAGCAACCCAACTGGGTGTGGTTCTATTTCCTTGATCATTAGTAATAATCTCAACTCTATCATTTTGCCATGTTCCAACACAGCTGTAAGTAGTTCCAAGATCGATACCGATTACTCTTTTTTCTGTCATCTTTTTTGTTTGAATTATATATTTTAAATCTTAAATCAATTTTTATTTTCAAACACGAAATCAAAATTGATTAAATCAAACAATTAATCTTAATACATTACTAAAGATATGAGTACTATGGATATTAAAAATATAGATGGTTTACAATTTTTATCTACCATAAAAGATGATTCCATCCATTTAATATTAACCGATCCGCCTTATATCATTTCAAGAAATACTGGAATGAATACACATTTTAACAATGTAAAAGAAGCGGAAGCAAAACAAATTGAATTTGTAAAAACAGAGGAAGAATGGCTCAACTATAAAACTGAAAACAGCATTAAAGGTGACAAAAACAAGGAAAATTATATCAAATATGGTACCATTTATGGAAAAAAATATTGCGTACAAACGGATTACGGTACCTGGGATAATGAATTTACAATGGAAATTTTGGAAAAATTTATTGCTGAATACTATAAAAAATTGAAAAATGGTGGAACCCTAATAATGTTCTTTGACTTGTGGAAAATATCATATCTTAAAGAGCTTTTGGAAAAATATAAATTTAAGCAAATTCGCTTTATTGAATGGATTAAAACCAATCCACAACCATTAAATTCTGGTGTAAACTACCTGACAAATTGTCGTGAAATTGCTTTAGTAGCAGTCAAAGGTTCAAAACCAACCTTTAATAGTAAATATGATAATGGTATTTATAAATATCCACTTCAAGGTGGAAAAAACAGATTTCATCCTACACAAAAAAGCCTAGCACTCTTTGAAGAATTAATATTAAAACATTCCAATGAAAATGATGTAATATTAGATACCTTTGCAGGAAGCGGTACTACCGCTATTGCTTGTAAAAATACAGGTCGAAAGTTTAAAGGTTGTGAAATATCAACTGAATATTATGATAAAATCTTGTTATCATTGCAGCAATAAACTATTCAAAACCGATTCTTCTTTATTCAAAAGTTTATTCACAATTGTTTCAACATTTTTCAAAACTTGGTTTTTTGTACTCATACCTACCATTGTTGTTGCTATTTGAGGATGACTTGTTGAAAATTTTAGTGCAAGTTTTGATATATTTATCCCTTGACTTGAACATTTTTCAATCATTTGTTTACTTTTTGCTTTTTCTTCATCACTCGCAGGATGCCATTCCGGAAGTTGGTTTTCTGTTAATAGGCCCATCGCAAATGGACTTGCATTAATAATACCAACATTTGGAAATTTTTGAATAAATGCATTCAATGAGGTATCAAGCAAAGTATAATGACAATACGAAAGACATACATCAATGTAATTACAACTTGTTAATAATTGTTCAAGTATTTCCAAAGGATAACCGGTAATACCTATATAACGAATCAATCCTTGCTTCTTATACTCTAACAGCACAGGTAGTGTTTCTTGTAGAATTTCTGTAATGTCGGAACAAAATTCGACATCATGAACATGTACAACATCCAAGTATTGTTGTTTCAATTTTTTCATACTAGAAATTACAGACTCTCTAGTTTTTTGTGCCGAAAAATCAAAATAACATTTACCTTGTTCATTAATATATCTTCCAACTTTGGTACACAAGTAATATTTACTTCTCTGAATATTTTGTAACGCAATACCTAAAACCGTTTCGCTTTCCTGATACCATGGCGCAGTGTCGATAATATTGATTCCATTGTCAAGTGCAGCGTGTACACAATCAATACAATCTTGTAGATTTGTATCTTCGTAAAGACCACCTAAAGGTGCACCGCCAAGACCTATAATAGATACATTCATATTTGTAGAATTTAATTTTCGATAAATCATTTTTATTTTATGGTTTATTTAATAATCCACTAATCACATGAATCATTCCATTATCCAACACGATATCCCAATGTACAACAGGACGAATATAATTAAGCATCATGATATCTTTATCAGTAATCGTTGCCCAAATATAGGAACCGTCCATACTACTTTGCAATTGTTGATAAGGTGATGTATAAAGTACTCGGCGTGGAAATAATCCGCGCATATAAGTATATCGTACAATTTTGTTGGCAGTGTTCATATCCATATTTAATATTGAGTCTTCATCGATCGATTCTTCCAATGGAAGAAACACAGTTCCTTGAAACTGAGGATCACCCATTCTCATATCCATTTGTGCTTTTTTGACGATAAAGGCAAATTTAGGATGATAGGAATCAATATACCACATTACAGTATTTTTGGGGTAACTTGCCATTTCAACTTTGGGCTTGTAAACAGACTCTGGAAAGGCAAAATCATTGTTTAGAAATTCGTAAGTTCCTTGATAACTAACCATTTTATTTTACAAACAAATTTTTGTTTCTAAATTAAAATTTTTTGACTAAATAAAAATGAGTAAATTATTAGGTTCTGGTTCTTATGGAAGTGTTTATATGCCACCTCCCTATTTATGTCCAACTTCCGGAAATTTGGATTCATCTAAAAGATACATTGGTAAAATGTCTATGCAAGATAAAAATATAAATGTGAAAATCGTCCAAGATTTACAAAAAACAAGAAAGTTGATAGACCCATTCGCAAAGTATTCAGTTCCCTATATTGGATATTGTAAAAAAACTCCAGAAAATAGAAAACAATGGGATACAATGGCAAAGGCAAATAAATTATCAAAATATGATAATATAGAATTTATATTTGAATATGGAGGAAAATCCTGGAATAATATAAAATTTAATCCTACAAAACAATGTGTGCGTCTATTATTTCTATCGTTTCGAGATATCGTTTATGGATTAAAAGCGATGAATGAGCTTGAAATCGCTCATATGGACATAAAAACACCAAATATTGTGTATGATGTCGATACCAATACATCCAAATTAATTGATTATGACTTTTTAATCGATAAGAAAAGTATGATTGAAAGTTTCCAGAAAAAACATGATTGGAATGATACAGTTTACTTTGTTTGGCCTCCAGAGGTTAATTATATTTTTAATAAAAGAGCAACCTTGGAAAAAATTCAGGAATATGAAATTAGAACAACATTTAATGGTGTTTTTAACAAGACTAAAAATGTTCTAATAACAGACTATATTGTCACAGATATACTAGATTATCGAGATTATGGTAGTTATCGAGATAAGGTCTTTCATTTTGAAAGAATGGACACTTATGCTTTAGGTATCGTTTTTGCAGAATTGTTTGCACAAATTGATCCCGACATATGGGAATTGACAAAAACAATGATTCGCGCGGATCCAGAATACAGAATAAATACAGACACATTAATCATTCGTTACGAAGGTCTCTATAAAAAATTTATAAAAGAATTTATGGCAACTCGCAAAGGTTTTTAGGCATCATCATTCTCCATCTCAAACAAAGGTGTCATTTCCCTCCCAATCTTCCTCTTCTTACGCGCGTGGTTCTTCTTTTCAGCTTTGGTCATTTCAGACCAATTTGGTTTTGGCTTTTCTTCGACCTCCTCGTGACTACTAATGTCGCTCTCCTCATTGGTCTCTTGTTCCGAGGCAATCTTGCGAATCCTTGACAGGTCTATGTTCTCGACAACATAGTCTGACTCCTTCTCTATGATGGAAATGTTGCCATCATTGTCCAAAATAGGAACATGATCCACATAGGCAATGTTGTAGGTGTTATCCTTGTTGTCCCTTGCAATCACCCCCTTGTACCAAACATTGCCCTCCAAATACTCGATCCAGTCGCCGACACTGTGAGTCGGCTCAACTACCTCCTTAATCGAGGAAAGGTTCTGCTTGTTCCACCGCTCTCTCTTGAACAGTTCCTTCCTGGCTTCCCTATTCTTGAACGAACGGGAGTACATCAAAACATCTATATCAACCTCACCGCGTAGATTGAGGCAGAGATGAATGGTCGACTCATTTTGAATCTTATAAACCGAAAGGGTTCGATGATCTTCAAGCCGCTTCCCTGCAAAAATAAGACGCTGTAGATCGGCAGGTATCGCTACCTTGTCGGCAATCTTTTGCTTCATTACAGCAATTGTATCGGAAGGATCCACATCAAGTGTGATGGTCTTCTCAGTCAAAGTCTTGACAAAGATTTTGACAAAGATTTGCATTGTTAATTCCTGTTGTTTTTGTTTTCTGTGAAAAGAAACAAAAAGGTTAGTTTTTTTATTATTGAAAAAATTTTTGCTCCAACCTAAAACTTTATGGTTGTTAAATAAAAATTTTTAAACATCAATTTTTTTGACAACTAGAGGGAATATTTAGCTTTAAACTCCCGCTTATGCTTTGCAAAAAAGGAATCTTTGATACTAAAGCTTCTCGAAATATATTGCAACTTGGATTCTTTTTCGCGATGCCAGAAAGGACAAGTATCAATTTTTTGACAATTTTCCTTGAATCGACAAATTTTGGGATTCCACTGTTCAGTATTATGTACATATTTACAAGACATATCGTGTCCTTCTTTATTATAGCAAAGAAGATCAAACCGCTTTTCAACGTTTGCAGAGGTTGTTGTGCTGGTGCTAGAAGATTCCTTGCTATCTATTACTTTTTCTTTGGGATTTCCCAATAAACGAGCACGAGGTGCATTGCGGTCATCATTACGATCTTTGCGCTCGTAGCGATCTTGACGATCGCTTCTATTATCAATACGATCATTACGATGGTCATTACGGGTATCATTGCGATGGTCATTGCGGGTATCATTACGATGGTCATTACGATGGTCATTACGATGGTCATTACGATGGTCATTACGATGGTCATTGCGATGGTCATTGCGGGTATCATTACGATGGTCATTACGATGGTCATTGCGAGAATTTCGAGTATCCACGCGATCCATCACTCGTTTTTGATCACGAACAATCGCCGTTGGTCTTGCTAGAAGCGATTTCACTTTAGGTTCTTGGGGTGACGAGGAGTAAACCTTTTGTTGTGGTAAGGGTGGTAAAGGTGAGGGTTGTACCACCGCTATTCGTTTTGTTTCTTCTTCAATCATAAGTTTACTAAAATCTGCCTTCTCGACGCTCGCTATGCTCCAAAAACTTTTAATAACAACAGGTTTTTGTACTTGTTCATCTTGTTGCATATCTTGTTCAACAATTGGTTCGGTTTGGAGCGACTTTTCAAAAGGCCAAACATCTAGATGTGAATACTCGGGCATCGACTTCCAACCCCATGGAGGAAGTGTTCCTGTGTATTGGGTCTTGGTCCTAGATAAAACAAGCCATTTCTCTTGCGGGGAATCATCAATCTCAATCGGTTCAAGCTCGGGCGGAGAAGGAGAAGCAACACGTGGTCTTGTAGGAATTATATAGTTTCCATATTCATCATATTCTTGTTCGTCGTAAATTTCGCTTTCACCAGATTCGTAGCCACAATTATTGTTGTATCCATTATTACTTGAAGAGTCTTCAGCAGAATCATATTCTGAATAATCACTGTCGTAATCCTCGTTATGATAATCCACGCGTTTTGGCATTTTCTGATTTGAAAAAATTAAAAAATTAGTATAAAATTTATAAAACTTGCTAGAAAAAAAAATTTTTAATTCAATATTCAATTTTTAAGGAAATAAAATTTTTGGCATTATTCGAATTTTTGAATCATGAATAAAAGTTGCGCTAAAATGAAAATATCGATGTTCACAGTCCATTTCCTGCTTTTTTGTTCCAACAAATTTATTGGGTGACATTGCTTGTTCATTCATCTTTTTCATTTTACTAGTTAAAAAAGGCATCGTATTGTTTAGGTGCCATTTATATTTTAAATACGCAAATGGATCAGTTTTATATATTGCAAAACCACCAAAGGCAGAATATACCGGAAATAACTTTTCACTGGGCCAATTTTTTAATATTTCCATAAATATTTTTTGCAAATGTTGTACAGCATCATATTCCCAATGAAATACACTAATTATGTATGGATCGTATGATAAAGCCCATATATCATAATAAGGGTTTTTATAAAAACTAATACTATCCCATTCATTACTTTTTTGCATCGCTTCATCAAATACATTCAAGTTTATTTTACTGGAACAAACATCATCCATATCCATAATGATAAAATATTTAAAAGGCTGGTTTTTATGCATTTTTGAAATATTATCAATAACTTTGTTTCTCGCAATACAAATATTTTTGGTTCGTATTCGACTAGTTTTCCTTCCTTCCAATATTGTCATGTGCGTTAGTAAAGACTTGTATTTTTGCAGCACTTTCAATGAATCATCTGTTCCAATATCAATATAAATAACGATATGAAAAGTTGTAAAACGGGTTAATATTGTTTTTATATTTACAAAAACATTGTCCAAGTATTTTTCACAATTATAAACAACACCTCCGATGACAATATGAGAATCATTACTAATCTTTAATGACTCTTTTTGTACATAAACACGAAAATACAAGACAAGGACAAGAATTAAGATAATAATCAGAAATATTATATACATTTATTTTTATAAAAATAAATAGTAAAAAAAATGATATTTTGTTTTCAAAGATTTTATAATCATTATAATTTTTTTCAACAATTTCCTTTATTATTTCAAGAATTAGGCAAAAGTAATCGAGATGGACATATATTTTATTCCTTGATAGAATCGAATGAAACCGAGTTTTACCCGATTGGAACAAATCAAGATTATTGCTTAAAAGTTAATGGGCAAGTTGCTGCCTATTTTCATAAAGATTATCGAAATTATTTTATTTATAATCGTGAACCGATGGAGTTACCGGCTCAAATACTACCTGTGCAGCAACTTGAAGAAATTGAACAAGATCTCCCGCCTCCTTATGAACAACAACCGGAACCGCAAAATAACAATCTTTTGCAATATTTAAAATGTCCAATAACCCATGAAATTATGGTACAACCAGTAATTATGCAAGATGGATACACTTATGAAAAACTTGCAATTACTAATTGGTTGTCTCGTCACAATCGATCACCAATGACAAACTTGCCTATAAATAATTTTCAAATGATTCCCAACTTGGTGGTTAGTCAATTGATTCATGAATTGATTTAAGATTTGCAATAATTACAAAAAAAAATGTCCAAAGCCATCGCTTTTTTCAATCCATTGACAAACAATAACATATCTGGAAAAATAATTTTTGAACAATTTGGTGCTTCTCTTCAAATGAGTATTGATTTGCAGGGTTTTGAACCCAATCACACTTTTGCAATCCACATTCACGAGTTTGGAGATTTGACAAATGGTTGTACTTCGCTGGGTGCTCATTTTAATCCAAAACAACAAAATCACGGTTCTGATTTATATACGAGTGATCACCATCCAGGAGATTTGATGAATAATTTAACTAGCAATCACATTGGTTGTGTAAAACTAAATTACAAAACTCCACATTTATCAATTTTATATTCATCATCTAAATGTATAATTGGTAGAAGTGTCGTAATTCATTTCTATCAAGATGATTTAGGACAAAAAGGTAATTTTGTAAATGGTACATTAATACCATACTCTAGCATGAGTTTAAAAGAATTACAAGAATATTCTGTACAGCGAAAATATCCTAAAAATAAAAGCAAACAACAACTCATTGCAAAATTAGAAGAGGAAAGTTTGAAAACAGGAAATGCGGGTGGAAGAATGGCTTGTGCAATTATTGGTATGAAAAGCTAAATTTTATTTGTCAGGTAAATAAAATTAAAAGTGATTGAGTTGTTGTAATATAATGATCGCAGTAGCAATCATTGCCAATCTACCATTATTAAGTTCTTTCGTTCGCATGTCTTTGAACTTATCAGGAGTATTTAAGAGTTGAAGAGGATCTAGTCCTAGATCTCCAGGTATATAATCTTCCTTAAGGTTCGCTATTTGCTCCTTTTTAGAGATTGATCCCCATCCTCTCTTGATGGTTTGAATTTCAGTAAAGCCTATTGCGGAAAGTATCCCAGGTAGCAGCCAAGGATATTGAGCCGATGCAATCTGGAAATGATAAATGGAATTACCTATCGGCGTATTCAAACCAAGTAGTGGATGAAATACTTGTTGTACAAGCAGCCCAACAGAGGCTAGCATTGCAACGCGTCCGTGTTTTAGCTCCGCTTCTTGAATTTTTTTGAATTCGATTGGGGTTTTACCATTAGAAAATCCCAAAGGATCAAAGAACTCTAAAGGTTTTGAGATACCAGGCTGTTCTTTGATAAAGGTTTGTGGAGGTGGAACAAACCCTAGAACAGGGCTTATGAAAAGTAATAGGGGGAAGAATTTCATTGTTTAAAATTCGAATGTATCCAATAAATTAAATCAATTTTTATTTTGAATCAGGCGATCTAACAGTTTTTTTGTTGCCAACACATCACCACCTCGGTAATTCGCTTGTAAATCTGGCATTCTGAGAGATTTTCTTATTATGCTTGCAGGAATTTTTTGTCGTCGTGCACGAGTCGTCTTCAACATTCTCTCCCAAAAGCGATCCCATTTGCTTTTTTCTTGGACAAATATTCGAAACAATTGTTCCGGTGTGGAAACTTTTTCTTTTGCGCATTCAGACAACATAAATTGATCCCAAGTCGGATTATATCTCCACAATCTTCGAATGACACCAAATTCATCGATATTCTTTTTAGCATAATCTTGTTGTCTTTGTTTATACAGTTTGTTATACATAATTTTTGTTTTCACTTGCAAGTCTTTTGCTTTTAATTCCAATTGCCGGTCATTATCTTCTTGTTGTAATTGCTCAATTTCTGACATTGTTTTTACAATTTTTCTTGGTTCTGATTTTAAATATTGCTTGTAATCAATTCGATATCGGATTTCCAAGGGTAATGAAGATAAAAACATGAATCGTGTTCTTTCAATTTCCAATTCAGTTCGTAACGGTATATACCTTACGGTAGTTTCTATTAAAAGAGGACCAAAGTACTCAACAGCAGGAATTAAAATATTTTGTGAATAAAATTCGTAAAGTGTTGGAATATCTTCTTTTTTACTATAAAATTCAATTGGAAATCTTCCAATTAAACAAACATATATTGTCATTCCTAAAGCCCACAAATCGTGCTGTATGACTTGTTCTCGCGTGAATTCGATTCTTTTTGTTTTGGCTATTCCTATCAAGTTGATCATTTCTGGTGATGCATACATTAATGAACCGGCCAATTCTTTACAAATCGAAGAGTCACATGCTAAACCAAAATCAACGAGTTTTAAATCATTTCTTATTGTGTTTACCATGACATTGTCCGCTTTAATGTCACGATGAACAATTCCTCGAGAATGTAACCACTCTACCGTGTCTACTAATAATGGTAATCTCTGATCTAATATTCTTGTATCTTTCAAATCTACTAATGTTACCCATCCTTCATCTCGAAATAAGCCTTGCATGGTATAAAAGGAATTTTCGCGATCAAAATCAAAAACTGTGACAATGTTTGGATGGGCATAACGAAGCTTTTCAAGTATCTCAAATTGGTTTTTGACATTTCCTTTTTTCAAGGCAACTCGTTTACCATTTGGTGCAACAACTTGATAAACTTTTCCAAATGAACCTTGTCCAACTAATTTCATTTTATTAGACTAAAAATTTTAAATCAATATTCAATTCTTTACATAATTCATTCAAAGTTTTATTGACAATCTTTATTTTTTTAATATTTTTTGACTCTTTTGAAAATACAATTGTGGGATCGTAAAAAAATTTCTGTTCCAAAGTAGTAAATTTAGTATCTACAACTGTCATATCGTATCTTACGGAAAAATATTGAATTAATAAATATAAATCTTCAAGGCTATTATTTTCTTGACAATCGAGAAATATACTAGTTTTATCGTAACCTTTTTGCTCTTTTAATGAAGATTGACAGGCATTATTAATTTTATTTTTGATTCTAAATCGTATATCATTTTCAACAACAGTTTTTCTACAAATTGTTAGATATTCTGAATCGGATAAATTACCGTCTCTTAATAAATCCATTTCATGCCAAATGATAGTATTAATTAATTTGAGCATTTTATATAACTCTTGATGGTTATTTAGATAATTTTGTAATTTGGAACATAAAAGATCGTATTCAATTTGAACAAAGTTTCTTCGTTCATCTCGAATACAATCTAATTTAATATCAAGTATTGATAATTTGTCTAAAGCCTCTCCAACTGATACAGGTAAATAAAGATTCTCCATTTATTAATTTCCAATTTTAAAAATTTTTCTATAGTCTTTCGTCAAATAAAGATTCAATCATATCACAACTAAATACATTAATTTTATTCTCATTAAAAACATCAGTTCTTTCTTTATATGAATCATCGATAAATATTGAATCTAAAATAGTAATGTATTGCGACTTTTTTTCATTTTTTGCTACAATTATTACATCGTCAAATAAATCAATACATATACAATATTGTTTTAAATATTGTTGTGGATTTATATTGCGTGTTATTAAAATCAATTGTTTTTTTAAATTTTTGACATGGTACAAATATTGTAGAATTTTGGTGTTTACTTTATTTTTAATGATGATAGTATCATCCAAATCAATATAAACCGTATTATAATCAATAGAAAGCTTGAATCGATTTTCATAACATTTGTAGCAAGATAAATCATAATTATTGGATAGGACGTTATTTATCGATATTCCGAAATGTTCGTATATGGATAATAATGGAAAATTTACACCCTGATTTCGATGAAGACATGCTGCACCAGGAATTCTCGGAGCAATTTCTAATAAAGTTAGTTTGCCTTGATCATTATATTTTAATTGAAAGAACCACGCACCGATAAATTTTAATTTACTTGCAATTTTTTCACCAATTTTTTTTACTTCCGGTAAATTTACATGTTTTGTGTATACACTTAAACCATTAATTGTTTTACCGCGTTGTCTTGCTTCACAATAAATTAATCCATATTTATTAGAGTTGAAACAATCAACAGTAAATTCTTCGCCTGGTAAATACTCACAAATAATATTATTATCAACGATTGAAGTGTAAAAATCTAGTTCTTTATAATTATTAATTTTAAATGAATCTCTAGAACCATATCCACATTCAGGTTTTAAAAATACAGGATATTTTTGTACATCACTGGAATTTAATAATTGGGGAACCAATATATCATTTTTAAATAACTCATAAGTTTTTTTTTTTGAAAAACATAAATTGCAGGTATCAATTGGAGACGAAATTACTTTGACACCTAATTCGTTTTCAAATTGTTTCAAAAAAACTATAATATTATCAAATGCAGGATAAATACAATCAATTTTATAAAGATTTATAATTTTTTTGAGAAAATCGATGGTTTTATATACATCTTTAATAAAAGGTGCATTTGATGTGTAATTGTTAAATTGATAATAAGAAAAATTATTTTCGGTTGAATCAATTCCAAATAAATTTATCCATCTGATATATTTTAAAGAATCAAAAATTTCTTTAGAAACTCCAGAGCCTGAAGGAAAGATCAAGATATTCAAGTTATTCATTTAATATATAATTATTTAATTTTTATACTTATGATTTCAAATGCAAATTTTAATTTTAAAATGTATATATAGAATGATCCCTATATATGAACCTAATTTAACAGCTTATAAATCATCAGCAATGGATGCAATTAATTCAGGTTGGATATCAAATCATGGTAGTTTTATTCAAAAAGCAACAAATAAAATGATTGAAATATTAAACATTCCATATGTAATTTTAATGTCTAATGGAACTTGTGCAACACATTGTCTTTTTATCGCTCTCAAATTTGCGTTTCCAATGATTCAAAAAATATATGTACCAGGAAATTGTTATGTTGCAGCTTGGAATGCACTTCTTATGGAATATTCAAAAAGTCTCATCAGTGTGCTACCAATGTCCTTGGAAACATGGAACATGGATATAATAAATAATATTCAACTGCTGGATAAAAATTCTGCCGTTCTTATCGTTCACAATATGGGTAACATAATTAATGTTCCAAAATTAAAAAAGTTACGACCAGATTTGATATTTGTCGAAGATAATTGCGAAGGTATATTTGGAAAGTATAACAATATTTATTCTGGGTGCTCTTCTGATACTTTATGTTCTTCATTATCATTTTACGGAAATAAAACAATTACTACAGGAGAAGGAGGTGCATTTTTAACTACAAACAAGAATGTTTATGAATATATAAAACTAGTCTATTCACAAGCAATGTCAGAGACTCGATATATTCATAAACTTCATGCTTTTAATTATCGAATGACGAATATACAAGCTGGTTTTTTATATGATCAACTTTTGGATTACAAAAATATTGTAAACATGAAAAGAATGATATTTTTACAATATGAGAGATTATTAGAATCTTTAATCAAATCTAATAAAGTGACTTTGATGAAATTTGAAGATGATACAATTAATGCTTGTTGGATTTTTAGCCTAAGAATAATTAGTAATCCTTATTCTATAAACGAAACCAACGATTTTTTCCTAGATGAAAATGTTGAAATAAGACCTTTTTTCTACCCAATTAATTGCCATGGACATTTGTCAGATATTCAATATGAGGATTCGATATCGAAAACACTAAATAAAGAAATTATAATGATACCCAGTTATCCAACGATTAGTTTTGACGATCAACAAAAAGTTGTTGCAGCTATTTCAAAATTCGTACATAAATTTTAAACTCTAGAATGAACTACACATTCTGATGCTTTTAATGAGTTTGTATAATGTAATGGACTGACAATACAAGAAAAGCATGAATCTACCACATGAATAACATTTGCACTTTTAATGATATCAATGTAATATGCAATTTTAATATTTACATATTGGCTAGCAATAACATGTTTTTCATCAGTGTCTTTGTATATATTTTTATTTGCACAAATAACGATATATTCAGAATTCTGGGCAAAAGTAGACATTATATGTTCCAAATTTATTTCGATATTACTTGCCTGTGTATGGAAAAATGCAATCTTAAAATTTTTTACTTGTTCATATAATTTGCAACTTAATTCAGTACTTGAAATGTCAAAATAATAGTAATAAATGTATAAATCTAAACCAGCATCGTCATAAAAGTCCTTTATAAAAGAATAGGGGATCGTATGCTCATTATTTTTTTTATATTCTAGCAATTTTGCATTTGTAATTCGTGAGGCTAAATAGCGTTTATGATAACCACATATCAGAATATCATCTTCAGCAGATGCTTTATTTATAATTTGATAGCATTCTGAAAATTCATGATTTTTATCAAATGGTATAACAGTTACTGAATCATTAAAAAATAATCTTACATTTTCTTGGTGACAATCTTTACATAAAAAATATATTTTCTGATAAAATGTACCAAGAAATCGAATCGCGGAAATCATAGTTATATTATCTCCCAAGCCATTATGTGATAGTAAATATGCGTTCATTTAATATAAAATAGATTTAAAAAACATTGTTGAACAAAATAAAAATTTTTTTTTGTTGGTGTCAAACAAAATGAACAAAGCAGGACACATTGTATCGTTAGAAAGCCCCAATACTACTTTTGATCAATTGGGCAGTCATTTCAAAGAACATGGAAAAATTGTAAAAACCGGCATCGACCAAATTAATAAAAAAATTCAAGATGGAACTGAAAATGAACGAAAGCAAGTAGAATTAGCCGTTAAAAACTTGGAAAATAAGGTTCAAACAATTCTTGGTCAAAAGGATGTATTGGAAGTTCAGCAAAAGGTACAAGAGTCATCCAAAGAGAAGCAGCGTGCGATGATGTTGGCCGGTAAAAAATTCTTTACATCGCGCGAAAAGATATTTTCAGACCGTTCTTTATCGACGGAGCAAAAAAAGAAAAAAGAGCAAGATCTTTTTGAAACCATTCAATCAAAATTCATGACCGAAGAAGAACGCAAATTCTTCAATCAAATGATGAAAAATAATATGATTGTTTTGGTACATCCATCACAATTAAAAGAATCGAATGTTGCCAAGCAGTTGATGATTAATTAAAAATTGAAAGCCTGACAAAAATATATTGAACTATATATTTTTAACAAAAATGTCCTTGTGTAGCAATCCTTATTGTTGTCCGATCAATAATTGTTCTAAAAAACATTTTGTCAAGGGGAAACCAAAAACCTTGGAATTATGCAAATTGGACGACAAATGTTTATATAGTAATTGCATTTATTATCATCCAAATCGATCCATAGAATCTTGTTTTTTGGATTGTTGCAACTGGTATTGTAAAAAACTTCATAGAAGTTATAGACCCAATTATCTTCGTCCTTCCAACAATTTATTTGTTACTGATTCATCTCTCATTGAAATCATTTGCTCTTATTTGCATTTTTCTGCCATAAATAATTTGCTTCAAACTTGTTCTAGTTTGCCCAAATTATTTCCGCAAGATTCTGCATCGTGGATAAAACGCCTAAATATACAAAAACAAATGTTTATCAAAGCAAAACTTGTTTCGAATTTTTATTATTGGAATCCTGTTGATATTACAAGCGTAGAATTACAAACAACTAGACTTTTAGTCTGCAGTGGACATGTTCATCATAGTTTTGAGTCTCCTGGTGAGTTGCTAAACAATCTAGTACCAATTGAATGCAATGTATATCCAAGATGGATTGCAGAAACAAATTCATGTACGAAATATAGTCTTGGATTTCGAGAACCATATACGAAAGAAGGATACTGTCACTTTATGGATGATTTCGGTTATTGGAGAGAGGCAAAACTCGAAAATAATGTGATTCAATTTTGTGTGGGAAAAGTTGTTTTACCAGTTCCATTAAAAAGCAATGAAGCGCGTATCGCTTGTCCATCGTTACATTATGTAAAAAATTGGAAAAATGAAATACAAAGAAATGATAGAATTTATATTGTATTGAATTCTGTAAAGTATCATGCCAAAATATTTGATATTAGAGATGATAGATTTATTCTGTTAGTGGATAAATTTGGTACATGGGAAAAGATTATACTAGACAAACATAGCGAGTCGATAAAACCTTATCACATACCATATGCCAATTATAAGAAAGATCATTACATTTTTAATCAAAGGTATTTTGTAAAAAGTAGCAAAAAAACTGCTACCGCAAAAGAAGTCATACTAACGATTAATAAGAATTCGGGAACTCATTCCGTAGAATTTAATGATTCGATTAATTTATCATAATATTCCATTCTAGTTGTTTTTTGGGTGCAATCTAGCTTTTTTACTAAAATTTCCAAATCGCGTTTGTCATAATAACAATTGCTATTGCCGCTAACTTTTATTTTAAAATCCAGTATATTTGGAATTTCCAACATTTTTCTAATCATATAACTATGATGCGCTCCCATAAAACATAAAATATATCTCGATTTATTTTCTTTTATTAATTTTACAATTCGAATGATCATTGGTAAATCGTTTAAATATCCTAAAATAATTAAATTGGTACTTGTTCTGTCCACCTTGTTATGTTGAATAATTATTTCCTTCATTGATTCCAAGGTTTTTTTATCAAAATTATCGGTCAACCGTTTCATTAAATCCATATAACTTTTTGAATGATTTCTAAATTCATCTTTTGTGTACTTTTTTATTATAGTTTCCTTGTAGATCCTTTTTATTACATCACTCACCTTTTTTTTATATTTTTGAGGATTTTCAATATAACTGTCAAAATCCAAAATACAATCTTGAAGTAGTTGGCTATAAGATAATTCAATTTGATTATTAATTAAACCATGAATAATCGTTGAGAAATTTTGAGTCTGACGATAATCTTCTTGAAATTTTTTAACACGACCTTCATAAGGTACTATACAATTTTTTACAAAATCCGGGTTTTGTTGTAACAATTGATCTTTGGGTGTATAACCATAAATTACACATGGATCGTTTCGATTCATCGTAACATTGGACCGATCAGAAGCTTTATTACTATAACCTTTTGAAAAAAATCCACCTTCATTAATTATATCAATAGGGCAATTGGTCTCATCATAAATTTGTTTTATAATCTTATCGGCATTTCCCTTCCAACCATGATTTTCACCAACAAATAAAATTATTTGTTCTGAATTTTTATACTCAATGTCAAAGATATCAACATTCAAACATCCTTTTATACCAAGTTTAATAAAATTTTTTTTTAGCTCTGCGATACAATCAATGTAATAGTTCTTATTTTGTTGTGTAATTTGAGTGTAGATTAAACCAAACACATTATTAACAACTTTTTGCAATTCGTCCAAAGATAATTGATTAAGGACTGTTTTTGCTTCTGATATTGCGACTTGTCTATACAGCCTTTGTACACGAGGTGTATTTGGTATATTACACTGTTTTGCCAACTTAAAAAAGGGTATTTTTTCATAGAGTTTTATTCGATCTAATAAATTCAGTGCATCTGTTAATTTCATTTTTTAAAAACTAGTTTATATTTTTTCCAAAAATCTAAAATTGTGCAAACCTGGAATGATGAAATACTAATTGACCTTCATTTGTAATTTTAGCCTGTTTTATACAATAATTATCGACATATATGACTCGTTCCTCATTGCTATAATAAAGATAATTGAATTGACTCGAAGGAAAATATTGTCGATACGCAATAAAATAAATGGATTGTTTGTAAACAGCAAAGACCATGTCACAATTTTGAATCAAGAATTCCAAATTTTGATAACTTTTACAAGGTTTCAAAAAATATATTCCTTCTTTTTCTGGTTGTATCGGAATATTTCTAAACCGAAAAGTAATACTATTTGCGGGTGCTAAAAACAATGGTTCTTTTAGTGAAGTATAATGTGCGTGGCCAGGTAATCCAAAATAAGAGCTTCCATAATCCAAATAATATCGGGAATCAAAAAATTCTACAGATGGTTGGATAGTATTATAAATTTCCCGCTCCATCACTTTGGTGTACATAAGCGGTCCTGTATGCTCCAAAACAGCTTGTTTGCCAATGTGAGCCGCAGCATTTTCCAGGCAATTAATTTTCTGGGCAATGGATTGAATCAGTGCGCGCAAAAATGGATGATGCTTTTCAAAAATAATATGCCAATTTTGTAATTCGCCTTTACGATTTTGCAACACATCTTTTTGGAAGTACAAACCTTCCCAATAGGATAACATTCCGTGTTGATTGGTAATCCACTGAGAAAAGGGAACCAAACATTTAATCTTAATGTCCAAATAAATACCGCCATTCTCAAAAATTATAACATATCGGAAGAAATCTGCTCGAGCTGCACCATAATGCGGATTAATTCTAAAAAAGGTGTTTGCGTACTTTGACTCTTTGAAGAAATTATTCAAATCGTCATCATCATATAATACAAATTCATAATCTGGATTTAGCGCTTGATTGTGCTCCAAAATATCTTGATACTGATAGGGTATGTTTGTCTTTGAATACCATGTCTGATACACAATCTTGGGAATCATTTGTCTTTTTTTTTTGTTCCAACAAAAAATATTTCATTTTTCATAAAATAAATGCAGCGATCTCAACTTGAAAAACTCCGAGTACCTCAATTGAAAGCTCTATTGAAACAAAAAGGTTTACCAACTTCGGGAGTCAAATCAGTGTTAATACAAAGATTATTGGCCAACGGAAGTAAAACCATGGTAAAAAGTGCGATAGTAGTGCCAAAACAATTACCAAAACTTAGTTTACCTCATTATCAACAAACCACCTCAGATTTAGTTGAAGTCGTTCCTGAATTTGAGCAACATTATTATGAAAATGATCCTTGGATGGCGGAGGCCTTGGTTCCTAAAACAATAAAAAGAATATTCAAAGATCTTGATAATTTGAGAGATGTTGTTTCATCCTTGACCGACGCTCGAGTTAAAATTTTCGTAAGTGAAGAAGCGTTGTTATTATGGAAGTTTATTATTGTTCCTCCATCTGATACCGGTTATTATGGAGGAATGTTTGAGTTTCACATGATTTTACCACCTGATTATCCAAATCGTCCGCCCAAAGTTATTTTGACGACAACAGGTGGCGGAGCAATCAGATTTAATCCAAATTTGTATGCGAATGGAAAAGTCTGTTTATCGTTGCTAGGTACATGGGAAGGACCAGGATGGAATCCAGCACTTAGTAACTTGAGTGAGGTCATTCTTGCCATCTTGGGTCAAATTATGGGAGTGGAAGATCCTTTAGCGAATGAACCTGGTTGTACAACAACTCCAACACAAAAAGCAAATTATGTTGCTTATTTGAGAATAATGACATTGTATGTTGCAATGATACAATCTGTGGAAACGAAGAGTCATAGTCCGGAATTTTATCCATTTATAAGAAATTATTTCATGAGCAATTATGCCTCCAAAATTCGTCCCGATTTGATAAAATGGTCTAAAAAACCTGTACCTGCTCCCACATCTTTTTATTATTCTTATCCTGATTATAGTATTTTTGGCCAAATTAAAAATTCAGAATGGTGGAAAGCTGTAATTGAAACGAATCAATATAAAACAGAGATGGAAAGATATATTTCTCGTATGGATCGAATCGTGTATTGTATGTTCAAGGTTTTGGGATAGATTCGGTAACTCTAAAACTATTGAATATACAAGGAATCATTCATTACAATATCTCGTACAAGTTTTTCTTGTACATTGTCAAGTTTTTGTATGAGCGGTACATTTTGAATTAATTTGGCAACATTCAATATGCACTGTAAATAATTGACAAGGCGTAGAATATTTTTTATAAAATTTCCTTCAAAATCTCCATAATGCTTTTTGATTGTATGCCAGCTATGGCCATCGTACCAATCTTTAACAGCTAAATACATTGTTTTGGAAAGTATCCAATCATTCTTAAATGGAAATGGTAGTTTTTGAAGTAACACTAGTTCACGACTTTGACCTGTTTCTGCCATTTCTTCTATTTTACGAATAGAGTTCTCTTCGTGCTGTCCAAGATTCATATCAGAATACAAAATCTTTTCTCGCTCCTTGTCAACTACAAACATGGATAAAATGGCAATCAATACATTGGTCGGCAGTTCATCAAGCATTGCTGAAAATAACACTTCTGCCATAAGCAAGGGATTTCCATCATGTATTTCGCGCATAATAATACCTTTTTTTGAAAAAGTGAGCGGGTTCTTGTGACTTAAAAATCCTTGTTCAAGCAAAAAGTCGTGAATCATGTTAATTTGGATACCCCATCGTTCCTTATTGAATTGCATCTCTGCTTCTAGACGCTTAGCATTTTCTTGTTGACCATTATATTTGACAACATTTTGATAGACATTTTCGGGAATATTGCGCATTAGTTCGGAAATTCGTTTTTTATATTTTTTTTCGATTTTCTTGTCGAGCCTTATGTATCCATCTGGTTTGCATTTTTGCTCCAATTCTTGTACTTCGCAAACCATTGCCAGAAATTCTTTGTCTTTTGGATCAAGGTCAAATTTGGGCAAGTTGGATTGATCCAAGACGCCCAAATTGACATCTTGTTGTTGATAAAACAAAGTTTGAGCCAGCTTGGAATTATCATTATTATGAATAACTACAGAGTAATCAAGCTCCAGACGACTTTTGATGGATTGTGGTGGTGCTAATGCTACTTTGTGCATCATTGTTTCCGAAATCATTTCTTTGTGTGGTAATATAACAATCGTTCCAGATGTATCAAGGCCACGACGACCTGCACGACCCGCCATTTGATTATATTCTTCCGAGTACAGGTTTCGTTTTTGAACTCCGTCAAATTTTTGCAAATTTGTAAAGACGGTTGTTTTGGTTGGCGCGTTGACTCCCAGGGCAAATGTTTCTGTTGCTAAAAGCACGGGAAGTAGACCTTCCGTGTACAAAATTTCTACAATTTCTTTCAAAAGTGGAATCATTCCTGAATGATGAATTCCAATACCTTTAATGACCAAACTTTTGACTAGAATCCATTGCGATGTGGTTTCATAATAGGCGGTATACTTATGCATATGTTTATTCCAAATCGCTTCAATCTGTGCCACCTTTTGATAATCTTTTTGAAAGGAATACAAAACAGAAGCTTGTTTTTCAACCATATCTCGGTTAAGTAGAAACACAGTCGCAGGCAATAAATCACGCTTTTCCAAATAGTTTAGACATTGTTGAAAAAGAGCGCTCGACCAACGATTATTACGATAATATTTTTCAATTTGGTTTACCGTTTGAGTCCAAACTCCTTGCTTCCATGTGTCTTCTTTTAAAATGCAATGCAAATCGTCATCCCAATAGATGAAATGACATAGTGGAATAGGTCTTTTTACAGTACCTACCAAATGACAAGGAAGATTTTTCAGCTTGGCAATCCATTCCACAAAAGTCAACGGTTGGTGCAATGTTGCAGACAACATAACAAGTTGGATCGAAGGATTCAAATACAGTAAAATTTCTTCCCAGACACGACCACGGTCCAAATTATTAATAAAATGCACTTCATCAAGTACAACACAAGACACATTATCAAGAGTAAAATAGGAAGGAACTTCGTGACTCACAAGGAAATTACGCAAAATCTCAGCTGTCATGATTAAACATTGTGCATCTGGATTAATTTTGATATCTCCCGTCAAGATACCAATCGATTCAAAATGCTCTCCAAACTCTTTGTATTTTTGATTAGAGAGCGTCTTGATCGGACTAATATAAATCACTCGTTGACTTTTTGCTAAACAGCGCGCAATTGCATACAAGGCCAAGACAGTTTTACCACTGCCTGTGTGCGCGGTCACCAAAAGATTTTCATTTTTATCAATGGCAGTACAGCCAAAAAGCTGAAAATGATCGAGTGGATATTTAAAATTAAAATAAGTGGTAGGCGGTTCCCCGCTAAATTTTGATTCAGAAGGATGATGAATTACTAAGGACATTTTTCTTACCCTTGCAAATTTTTTTAGACTATAATTCATTTTTTAAAATATAAATCTTGATATAATAAATGAAAATGCAAATTCGTCAGGCACCAGCTGGTTCGCCTAAAAAAATGGAAGCTATATTTACCGATGAAAATGGTCATCAAACAAAAACTAAATTTGGCGCGCGTGGATATGAAGATTATACGATTCATAAAGACACAAAAAGAAGACAAAATTACCGTTCTAGGCATGCCAAAGATTTGGATACAAATGATTATACACGCGCCGGATATCTGAGCTATTACATATTATGGGGTCAATCAACTTCTTTACAGCAAAATATACGACAATACAAGAAAATGTTTGGATTACATTAAAATTTTTTTATTGATGCAAATAAAAAATGTTCCCATATCATACGATTCAATATAAAAATGAACAATCTGATTTTAAATATTTGGCCAAAAAAGGATTAGTAACGCCTGTAAAGATACAAGGAAACATTATAAGACCAAAGTTGAGAAGAAATCGAAAAAAAATAATTAAACAAGCACATGAAGAGCCTGAATTACAGGCATATCTTGAAGAGCTAGAAGAGCAAGATCCAACTCAAGAATCAGCAACACCAGAGATTTCACCAATCAGTAATATGATACCAGGACCTTTTCTAAACAATCCTCATATGCCGATTTCCGATTTTAAAAAAGGGGAAGAATTATATTCTTTTATTAAACAACCTTTATTTTATAAACCTCCTCCAAAAACTAAATGCGAGTCTACCATTTCATCCGATAGTGTTTATATGTCTTCAATACCAAGTTTATCAATGTTTTTTCAACAGCAACCAGTTCTAGAAAACTTACCGAATCAGTTATCTGAACTAGAAAAAAGTTTGCCAATAAGTGATCTTAGTGTTTCAATCGAGTCAGACATTGTGCCCTTGCTTAAACCAGAACCAGAAATCGTCTCAGAGCCAGAAATTATACCAGTGACTAAACAACAGCTAGAGACAACAATTGAAATTAAAGACGATATCATTATTGACAATCCTGTAAAAATAACAAGACCAGTGTATACAGGACCTGTTCCTGAACTAAAAACTAAACTATTTGGTAAATCATTTTGTATAACAAATAAAAATGATGATAAAGAAAGTTCAGAAAATAGTGCTTATAATAATTTATGTAATTTACCCAGCTGTAATCTAACAGAGTTATGTGAAGCTGTCAAGCAACTAGAATATCAGATAAATTCAGAAGGAGCTTTTTATAAAAGTGTTGAAATATATAATGATTTGACTGTTACTGGCATGGTAAATTTTACAACTTCTCTTAATGTAAATGGACCAGTAACCATAAATGGAGAAACAACAATAAATAACAGTCTAATCGTTACAGAAGATCTAACTGTATTAGGTACTGTTTATTCATCGCTTAATGTTATTGGACCAATTACTGTTTATGGAGAAACAAGTGTAAATAATAATTTGAATGTGACAGGTCTTGCTTCCTTTAATTCAGGTATCAATATGACAACAGGCGTTGCAACTTTATCCAAATTAAGTGTAAGCGGAATTTCCCAATTTGATAACGCAGTGACGATAGATGACAGCTTGAATGTAATCGGAGCATCTCAACTTTACGGGTTCTCTACAATTAATAATAGTATGCTTATTATTAGTAATTTGACTGTAAGTGGGACTGTTTTTGCAGCGTCGCAAGAAATAGCAAATTCTACATTTAAAGATATTCAAGTTGATGGAACTGCGGTGATATCTGGTTCTTCAATTTTATATGGTGCAGTCACAATTAATAACAACTTGAATGTCACTGGAGCGGCAACTTTTAATTCCGGTCTTACACTAACAACAGGTGTTGCTACAGTATCCTCACTGAGTGTAAGTGGAACTTCGACATTTGCTGGCGCTGTAACGATTAATAACAGTTTGAATGTCACTGGAGCGGCAACTTTTAATTCCGGTCTTACACTAACAACAGGTGTTGCTACAGTATCCTCACTCAATGTAAGTGGAACATCGACATTCGCTGGCGATGTAACGATTAATAACAGTTTGAATGTGACGGGAGCTGCGACATTTAATTCTGGTCTTACACTAACAACAGGTGTTGCTACAGTATCCTCACTGAATGTAAGTGGAACTTCAACATTTTCAAGTGCAGTGACGATTAATAATAGTTTAAATGTGACGGGAGCTGCGACATTTAATTCCGGTCTTACACTGACAACGGGTGTTGCTAGAGTATCCTCCCTTAATGTAAGTGGAGCTTCAACATTTTCAAGTGCAGTGACGATTAATAATAGTTTAAATGTGACGGGAGCTGCGACATTTAATTCTGGTCTTACACTGACAACGGGTGTTGCTACAGTATCCTCGCTTAATGTCAATGGAGCTTCAACATTTTCAAGTGCAGTGACGATTAATAATAGTTTAAATGTGACGGGAGCTGCGACATTTAGTACATCTCTTAATGTAAGTGGACCAATTACTGCAACGATCCCCCAATTTTCAAATGCTGCTTGTTTTTTGCAACCTTGTGCATACTATTTTCAGTATAATCAAACAACTTTTGCAAAAAATACATCTGCTCAATACTTCTTTGGTCCAAGTACTCCATCATCAGGAGTTGGCATATCATTGACTGAGGGTTATAATTATGAATTTGAAATGTATTTACCACTTTACACTAATTCAACATCTACTGTAATAGTTTCACCAAGCATTGGTTTAGGAGCTGGAAACGGTACATTTTTTGGTTCTGCAATTTTTATAACAGGATTTTTCAATTATGATACATGGAATCCTTCAGGTCTTACTGGTTATGTTAGTGATACATATACAAATTATCTACCAGCAAGCACAATTAATATCAGTTCTAATCCAACTACAATCGCACCAACTGTATCATTATCTGACCCTCCCTATTATTATCCCTGTACAGTAAAAGGCTCCTTGTATGTTAACTCAACTGGAACATTCAAACCTTATTTTATAATAAATGGGTTGTTGAATCTTCCTCAATACATTATGGATAATGGTGCTTATATTAAAATATGGAATTTTGGAAACTCTGCAACTCAAACGAATCAATCATCAGGAAGTTGGTCATAAAATGAAATTGAAACTTAATTTCTGATAAAAAAATTTTATTTTTTTATATAGAAGAAATGTCATTGTATACTACTTATTATTTATCTGAATCTTCCACTGTCATCAAACCCTGTAATCAGGCTAGCTTAAATTTTTATCCAACGAATTGTAGCAATGTATACTCTGTTGTCCTATGTTACAATAATACAACATTATTGGGAACTGGAACTTTAGTTGTTGGAAATGTACCCGTCGTTACGATTCAATTTCAAGGAGTAACGAATGCTACCGTACAACTTAGCAGTGATTATGTATCTGGCAGCATTAAAATTACACAACCTGTTTGGAAGGATCCCAAAGCAATTACTCTATTGTTCATGAACAGTCGTCTCACTTACAACTGATTCTTCTTGGCCATCAATACGACCCTCTTTGATGTTTGGAATTGGTTTGTCCTCTAATTCTGCCAATTCTTTACTAAGCTCTTCATTAATTTCACTTTCATCAAAAGGAGGAATTGGTGCTGGAGAATCAGACATTGTCATATTGGAAGCACCCGATGTCATTGAACTAATGACTCCTAAAATATTACTCATCATGGGGGCCATGTCCATAATCGGGTTTGACAATTCAGTTTCAACTTGGTTATATTCAACTTGCTGTGGTTGCATCTGTTGTTGAGCTTGTACTGTTGGCATACTTGGCATTGACACAGGACGAGAAATCATTCTTGGAGCGGTAACAGGTTGCACAGGAATCGATGGTACTTCAGGAATTGAGGAATATAAAGAAGGTCCTAATAGATGACGAAACAGTTTGTCGTGTCCTTCCAACACACTTTGTTGTGATAAGATTTGGCTTTGTAGAGATTCAATTGCCAACATCAAATATTGAGTCTTTTTATTAAAATAATAAAAAACTGCAAATACCAAGATTGCAAAAGCAATACATTGAATTATAAATAATGTAGATTGTTGCATTTTAATACCAAAAAAATATTGCTTAAATAGATTTT
>Ga0164295_10000821_pt1 | contig 25802 bp, 18 predicted proteins | sample GEODES006metaG_FD_111798 | JGI IMG/M metagenome (GOLD analysis project Ga0164295, IMG submission 111798) | Oligotrophic lake water microbial communities from Sparkling Lake, Wisconsin, USA - GEODES006 metaG | ecosystem: Environmental > Aquatic > Freshwater > Lake | place: USA: Sparkling Lake... | reverse complement strand
CGGGATCGCGACCGTGATCGAGCCGGGCGCCTGCAGGCACAGATCTCCTGCCTCGACCGCGAGGCCCTGTGGATGCCGACCGAACAGCGCGGCGTCGAGGCCCACGGCGACGGCCTGTTGGCCTGCCTCCTCAGCGCACGCGACCTTGTCCTGCGGCGGCTTGATCCCGGCCAGGAGCGGGCCTGTTGCGGAGCGGAGCAGCTGCCGGAGCCCGGCGTCGGGCGAATCTTTTTCAAGGCCGGCGCCGTCGCCCGCGAGTAGCCGCTCAAGGTCGGCGGCGATCGCGGCTCGCTCCGGCGGCGCGGCCGCCATCCACCGTGCGAGCTGGGACCCGGCGGGGATCGTCCAGCCCGTCACCGAGCCTTCGGGCTCCGCCGCGAAGTGCCAGATGTTTGCATTGCCCTGGCCGTCGGCATGGGGATTCGCGATGAGGATGTCGCCCGAGACGTCGCGGGCCAGATCCCACTCGCGGTCGCCGGAGCGGATCGTGAGGTCGACGCGCGTGAGATCGCAGTTATGGTCGCCTTCATGGGCCCCCACGACGACGGCCACCATGTCGCCGCGCCGCACGGAAAGCAGACCGAAAGGCCCGAAAGCGGCGCCGTGGCTGGCGCCGCTGGTGAGCGTTTCGCGGGTCTTGCCCCGCCAAACCTCGACCGACCAGGCCGTGCCATTGGTGCAGCCCTGATGGGCACTCGCAGTCGCACCTCGGATCTCGATCGTGCCGGTGATCGGGCTCCGCCAGCCGACGACCACCCGCTGCTTCACATCGGGATGCACGGCCACGCCGTGCGGATGGACCGTGCCAGGGATGCGATACTGCTCGTCCGACGAGTTGGCGACCACCCGCAATGCACCCTCCCCCCGCCAGCCGTTGACCGCCTCCCAGCCCTCGACCTTCTCGAGCTTCTTGTCGAGGAGCGCGGCGAACGCCGCCTCGGGCGCCCCGATGCCGATATACGAGAGCCATCCCGCGAGCAGACGCGGATCGACGGCGTGTTTCTGCGCGAGTGTGGCGACCGTGGCGTCGAGGCCGGCGGCCGTCACCTCGGGGCCGGCCCGAGCCTCGTCCACGGCGGCAAGGCATGTGGACGCGGTCGCAGCGAGCCGCTCTCGCTCCGCGGCGAGCATGCCGACCATCGGCCGCACCAGCGCCAGTGGCAGATCGGCCCGGCCGGCGGCCACGAGCCGCGGGTTCTTCCAGACGACGACGTCGTGATCGCGGCCGTCGCCCGCATCACCAGCCGCGAGATGGATCGTGACCGTGTCCTTGTCTTTCGGCACCGCCAACTTCACGCGGAATTCCTGCCGGTCGACGAGCGGCGTCACCGGCTCCATCCAGGCGGCCGGGCCGTCGGTCGCACCAAACCGGCTCACAATCGCGCCGGCCGCATTGAACTTCCATAGCGCGTTTTGCCATTCGGAGACAGCCGCCGTCAGCGCCGCGGCATTGCCGGGCGTTGCGGTCTTCCAGCAGACCCGCAACGCGTCGAGGATCAACGAGGGCTGACTGGCCGCGGCATCACCAGCCGGGGCTGCTTCGGGAGCCGACAACGCGGCGAAGAGCGCTGCCAGGTATTTCGGGCTCAGGCCCCGCTCGCGGGCCACCGCGGCCACGGCGTCGACCCCTTGCCCGAGCCGCTCCCGCTCGGCGAGCGTCGCGAGCAGGTATTTTTCAACCGGCAAAAATCCGTCGTACCCGGTGTCGAGCTTGATCCCCTGCTTGACGGTCTGCTGCGCCGCGGCCGCGGCGGCATCGAGCGGCTGCGTGTACCGCGCGTAGAACTGTTTGATGCGGACGACCGCCTCGTCGGCAAAGTCGCGGCGGGAATCGCCGGCTGAAAATCGCAGGCCATCGGGCAGGAGCACGGTGTGGGCCGCGATCCCCTTGGCCGCGTCGAGGTACTTCGTCGCGAGGCTCGGCGACATCACGAGCGACTGGCCGGTGTTCGTAAAGCCCTCGCCCGCGCCGCCGTCGGCGGGAAACTCCTTGACGGGATCGAGCGAATCGACGCCCGTGAGGTCGCGGATCGTGTGGGTGTATTCGGCGTTGTTGAGTCGCCGGAGAACGACGCGGCCCGGATCGCCGGCGTGCGCCAGCGCCTCGGCGGTCAAAAATGCTCGCAGCCAGTCGCCGAGCGCCCGCCGCTCCTCGTCGGTGGGCTGGTCGGATTCAGGGGGCGGCATCTGGCCGCTGGTCACCATGTCTTCGACGCGCTGCAGGAGCTTGGCATGCTTGCCGAGCGTGGCGGCGTCGTGGGTGAACGAGAGGTTCACTTCCCCCTCGGGCGCGTCTCCCGCGTGGCAGTCGATGCAGTAGCGGGCCAGCAGCGGCTGGGCGGCCGCGAAGCCTGCCGATCCGGCAGCCTCGGCGGCGAGGCCGCGCGATGCGGTCACGGCCAGAACCCAGGTGGTGACGGTGAGGCCGGCTGCGGCGCGCCGCCGACCGTAGGCGATGTTCATACCAGGATTTCCGTGGCCACCTCGCCGGCCACGTCGGTGAGCCGGTAGTCGCGGCCGGCATGGCGGTAGGTGAGCTTCTCGTGATCCAGCCCCAGCAGGTGGAGGATCGTGGCATGGAGGTCATGGACGTGCATCCGCTTGTCGACGGCCGCGCTGCCGTATTCGTCCGTCGCGCCGTAGACGATGCCTCCCTTGACCCCGCCCCCGGCCAGCCAGCTGGAGTAGCCGTGGTGGTGATGCTCACGCCCCGTATGGTCGGCCTGCGTATGGTAAGGCGTGCGGCCAAACTCGGTCGTCCACACGACGAGCGTCTCGTCGAGCATGCCGCGCCGTTTCAAATCTATGACGAGGGCCGCGATCGCCTGGTCGACGTTCTTCGCCAGCGGCTCGTGGGTTTTCATGTCGCCGTGCGCGTCCCAGTTGTTCGATGAGCCCGTATCGATGAGCTCGATGAACCGCACACCCCGCTCGGCCATCCGTCGGGCCACGAGGCACTGCCAGCCGAAGCCCGTGTTCTCGCCGGGCTTCAGGTCGTAGAGGGCGAGCGTCTCGGCCGATTCATCTGCAAGATCGAACACCTCGGGCGCCTCCGCCTGCATGCCGAAGGCCGTCTCGAACGAGCGGATCCGCGCCTCGAGCATCGCGTCGAGCGCTCGCTCGTCGGAATGGCGCCGGTTCATCGACGCCAGCCGCTCGAGTTCGAGGCTCTGGAGCGCCGGCGAGACGGTGCGACGGTTCATGTTCGCCACCGGCACGGGGCCGGGCATGATGTGCGTGCCCTGGTGGCAGCCGGGGAGGAAGTCGGAGCCCCAGGTCTGCGTGCCGGCATACGGCGCATGCGGCGCGATCGCCACGAACGAGGGAAGGTTTTGATTCTCGGTGCCGAGGCCGTAGCTCACCCACGAGCCGATGCTTGGCCGGGCGAACGTGAACGAGCCGGTGTGGGTTTCGAGCGTCGCCTCGTAGTGGTTGGTGTGGCTGGAGTGCATCGAATTGATGACGCACAGGTCGTCGACGATCGCCCGCGCATGCGGAAACAGATCGCTCACGTGGATGCCGCTCTTGCCGCCCGGCGAGAAGTTCCAGTGTGGCTTGATGATGTAGCGCTCATACTTGCCGGGCGTCTGACCCCAGTGCTCGGTGGTGATCTTCTTGCCGTGGTCGGCGAATAACTTCGGCTTGTAATCGAACGATTCGATGTGCGACACGCCGCCGGTCATGTAGAGAAAGATCACCGACTTCGCCCGCACGGCGTGGTGGGCCGGCTTCGGTGAGAGGGGGCTGGCGCTGAGCGAGGCGGTGGCCCGGGCCTCGTCGGCGAGGAGCCCGGCGAGGGCCAGGCTGCCGATGCCGCCGGCACTGCGGCGGAGCATCTCGCGGCGGGTGCAAGGGAACGGGCTCACGATGTGCCTCCGTGGCTGGAGCGGGTCAGTCGACGTGGAGAAATTCGTTGGCCGCGAACATGGTGCGGGTGAAGCCGGCCCAGGCCTGCCGGTCGCGGTCGGCGGCGGGGATGTCTGTCGAGTCGAGGGCGGTGCGATACTGCGCCACGAAGTTTGCCGCCTCGGCCTGCTCGGCCTCGGTGGGCCGCCGGCCGAAGGCCTCGCGATAGGCGAGGGCGACCCGCGTGGCCGGATCGGGCTCTGCGAGCAACCGAGCGGCAAACGCGAGCGACTGCTCGTGGACGAGCGGTGCATTCATCCAGAAGAGCGCCTGCGTGGGCACCGTCGTCGCCGCGCGGTGGGGCGTCGATGCGTTGGCGTCGGCACCGTCAAAAAGGGCGAGGAAGGGGTGTCGACCGAGCCGCGGCGTCATCAGATAGACGCTCCGCTTGGGCGAGTCGTAGAGGCCGGCAAACGGGTTGTGCTGCGTGAAGCTCCATTCGGGAACCGGGGGGAAGGGATGCCCCTCCCCCGGCGCCTGGTCGAGCGTGCCGCCGAGCACGAGCAGCGAATCGCGAATCTCCTCGGCCGAGAGTCGGCGGCGGCGGAACCGCCAGAGCAGAGAGTTGTCGGGATCGGCCGCGGCCGCATCAAATGTGCTCGCTCTCGCGTAGGTCTCCGACGAGAGGATCAGGCGGTGCAGCCATTTGATCGACCAACCGTTCTCCACGAACCGGCAGGCGAGCCAGTCGAGCAGTTCCGGATGCGTCGGTGCGACCCCGCGGACGCCGAAGTCGTTTTCCGAGGCGACGAGCCCCTCGCCGAAATGGTGCTGCCATACGCGGTTGACGATCACACGGGCGGTGAGCGGATTGGACGGGCTCGTGATCCACTCGGCCAGTTGGCGACGGCCGCTCCCCTTCTCTTCAGCGGGCACCGTTTGGCCACCGAGCACGGTGAGAAACCGGCGCGGCACCTCGTCGCCCAAGCGGGTGGGCTCGCCGCGCTTCTGGATCTTCGCATTCTTCGGCGTGCCCTCGACCGCACCGTAGGCAGTGGGAAACGGCGGAGCGAACTTCAGCGACTCGTGCTGCTTCGTGAGCTCCTTGACTCTTGCCTCCAGAGCCTTGGCCTGCGCCGTGAGGGCGGCGACGTCGGGCTTGTCGGCGGCGGTAGGCTGCTGGGCTGCCTTCTTGGCGTCTACGACCGCCTCATCGACCGCCTTCTTCTCCGCTTCAGCCTCCTTGAGGAGCCTTTCGGTCACCGCGAGCCGGGCCTCGAAAGCCCGCTGCGGGGCGGCGAGCTGGTCGGGCGGCAGGAGCGGCACCATGTCGCGCGGCCGCTTCGTCTGCTCGTCGCCGGGGAACGACAGCTTCGTGCTCTCGAAGATGCCGTAGAGGGCGTAGTAGTCGGCGGCCGTGATGGCGTCGTACTTGTGATCGTGGCAGCGGGCACAGCCGACAGACAGGCCGATCGTGGCCTGGCTCACTGTGTCGATCATGTCGTGGTAGGCGAGGTGCATGTAGTCGACGGTATCGAAGCCGAACCGCCGCGTGATCGCGAGGAATCCGGTTGCTGTGACCGCCTCGGCGAAGGCCGTGGGATTCGCTGGGTCGGCAAGCAGGTCGCCCGCGAGTTGCTCGCGGAGGAATCGATCGTAGGGCTTGTCGGCGTTGAAGGCTGCGATCACGTAGTTGCGATATTTCCAGGCCAGCGTCGCGGGATAGTCGCCCGTCTCGCCGGCCGTGTCGGCGTAGCGCACCAGATCGAGCCAGTGCCGCCCCCACCGCTCGCCATAGGCCGGCGAGGCAAGGAGCCGCTCGACGACGTGCGTGAAGGCGTCGAGGGATCTGTCACCCTCGAACGAATCGAGGTCGGCGGGTGCGGGCGGCAGGCCGGTGAGGTCGTAGGTCACGCGCCGCAGCAGCGTGCGCTTGTCGGCCGGGCCGACCTGAGCGATTCCTTCCTCGGCGAGCTTCACGCGAATGAACGCGTCGATCGGATGGACCGCGGCACCGCCCGCGGCGGCCACCTGCGGCACCGGCGGATCGACCGGGGGGTGGTAGGCCCAGTGCTGCCGCTCCTCGTCGGTCGGCTCGCCGCTTCGGGTCTTCCGCGGGCTGCCGCCGATCGCGTCGCCAGGCCAGACGGCGCCTGAGTCGATCCATTGCTCAACGGCAGCAACTTCCTCGCCTGCGAGCGGGCCATCGGGGGGCATCTCGAAGTCGCCCCCGGGCTTGATCACGCTCACGAGCAGGCTCTTGGCAGCCTCGCCGGGCACGATCGCCGGGCCGCTGTCGCCGCCGGTCATGAGGCCCTGCCGGGAGGTGAGTTTCAGCCCCGACTCCGACTTCTCGTCGCTGTGACACTTCGTGCACTTGGAGAGCAGGAGGGGCCGGACGTGCTTCTCGAAGAGATCCCCCGGCGTCTCGGCGACGGCAGTGGCCGGCAGGAGCAACGCGAGGATGCACTGCACCAGCCCGCCGGCGGAACGGCGGGGTAGATTCCGGGCGATCGCTGCGCCGGGAGCGCCGTTAGCACACGCCAGAATCGCCGCGGGGGGCATGGTCGAACCTCCAACATTCACTATATCGCCCAATCGGGGGCCCTGTCGACAGTTTTGTTGAGAACCGGGCTTGAGCCCTGAAATCCATGCCTCAAGAGGCGCCCCCCTGCTGCGGGCCGAGGTCGCCAACTCACACGGGTCACACGTGATCCTCGCGCGTTGGAGGGCCACCACAACCGGCCGGCGACATGCTCGACGCCGGCGGGACGTGTGAGTTCTCGGCTCAAACGCTTCGGAGCGACCGCCGCGGGGCACACGTCTCACCGGCTTCTGCGCGTGCCTCCGATCCGGCTGCTCCCCCTTCCGGAATCGCACCTGCAAGTGATGATGCCGCGAGCCCAATGCGAACCAGAAAGACACACAGGTTGAAAACCTATGCTACGAGAAGAGGCAGCCCCGAGCCTGATACACGCGCGAGCATCAAGTGTGAGCCGTATAACCTCGTGATCGCGGCGTTCCACACGGCCACCCTGATTTGCCTCTGGCGAGGCCAGGCACCGGGCGGATCGACCGATGTGATCTGCCTCCCTTCAACGAGGCCAACTCCAGGGCGATAATCCGGATCCGGTGCCGCACTGGAGGGCAGCTCAAGAGCTGCGTCCCCTTCTCGATGAGTAACGCATGACCGCCAGGAAACGTCCGCGACGTCTGCCGAAGACGGGCAGCCTGAAGGAGGTCGCGCAGCGGGCCGGCACGTCGATCCCGACCGCGTCGCGGGTGCTCAACAGGCTCGGCGACCAATATCGGATCAGCCGCGCCACGCAGGACCGCGTTCGCCAGGCAGCTGCGGCGCTGCACTTCACGCCGAACCTCGTCGCCAAGGGCCTGCGGCTCGGAAGCACGCGGACGATCGGCCTCGTCGTGCCCGACATCGCGAACCCCTTCTTCGCGGCGATTGCCCGCGCCGTCTCGGCGACGGCCCATGAACGCGGCTACTCGGTGCTGCTGGGCGATGCCGGCGACGACCTCGCCCACGAGATCGAATTGCTCGCGGGCCTGCTCACGCGGCAGCCTGACGGCCTCGTTGTGATCCCAGTGGGCCAGCAGTGCGACCACCTGCGGCCCTTCGAATCCGCGCAGCCCCCGGTTGTGCTCGTCGATCGCGGGTTTCCGCTGCTGCGGCTGCCGTCGGTGATGTCTGACAGCCGCCAGGGCAGCTTTGCGGCGGTGAGCCACCTCATCAGCCACGGACATCGGCGGATCGCCTGCATCCGCGGGCTCGCCGGCACGATGCCCGACGAACTCCGCATGCAGGGCTATCGCGATGCGCTTGCGGAGCACGGCATCCGCTTCGATGCCCGGCTCGTCACCGGTACCAGCTTCGGCAAGGAGTCGGGCCGGGCGGGCGTGCTGGCCCTGCTCGATTCGGGAGTAAAACTCACGGCGGTCTTCGCCTTTTCCAATCTCATCGGGATCGGTGCCTTGGAAGCGCTCCTCGAAGCCGGGATCAAGGTCCCCGCTGACGTGTCACTTGTGAGCTTCGACGAGCAGCCCTATTCGGGCGTGCTGGCGGTGCCGATGACGACGGTGCGGCAGGATCCCGCCGAGATCGGCCGCCTGGCGATCGAGATGCTCTGCCGGCGGATCGAACACCCCGCCGAGCAGCTCCCCGCGAGCGTCGTGGTGCCCACGACGCTCGTGCCGCGGAGTTCCGTGGCCACATTCCGGGCCCCCTGAGGCACGTGTTCTCGGTGGAAGAAGCCTCGGCGACTTCTCCAGCCGGCCGGCCTGTGACTTGCCGGCCCCGGCAGATCCCGCTAGCCTCTGCCCGATGGCCCAAAGAACAATCGATTGCTCTTGGTTGTTCGTCGTGGGGCGAGCAGTCCGTTTTCCGCGCTGGCGGGTCGCCCCAAGCCACTCCCAGATTTCATGATCCTGCCATCGTGACCCTGCCATGATGATCATCAACTCATTCCCCGTGGCGGTCGCGCTGTGCGTCGTCACGATGCTCTGCTGGGGGTCATGGGCCAACACGCAGAAGCTTGCCGGACGGGCCTGGCCGTTCCAGCTCTACTACTGGGACTATTCGATTGGGGTGCTGCTGCTCGCACTTGTGTCGGCGTTTACATGCGGGAGTCTCGGTGCGGCGGGCCGGCCGTTTCTCGCCGATCTCGCGCAGGCCGATCGGTCGGCCGTCTGGTCCGCGTTTGTGGGCGGGGCGATCTTCAATCTCTCCAACATCCTGCTCGTCGCGGCGATCGGAATCGCGGGGATGGCGGTGGCGTTTCCGGTCGGCGTCGGCCTCGCCCTCGTGATCGGGGTGGTGACGTCGTATCTCGCCAAGCCGGTCGGCAATCCCCTCTTCATCGGCCTCGGCGTGCTGGCCATCATGCTCGCGATCATCCTCGACGCGATCGCCTACAAGCAGGCGGCCACCTCGTCGGCCGCGACTCCCCGGCTCGGAATGATCCTTTCGGTGGCCGCGGGCGTCTTGATGGGTTTTTTCTACCGGTTCGTCGTGGCGGCGATGGCGACCAACTTCGCCGCTCCGGAACCGGGCAAGCTCGGGCCCTATGCCGCGATCGTCGTCTTCTCAGCAGGCCTCTTCCTGTCGAGCTTTCTATGGAACTCGCTCGCGATGGTACGGCCGTTCCAGGGATCGCCGGTGGCTTTTCGAGCGTATGTCGCCGGCAGCCCGTTGGTGCATTTCGTGGGCATCCTCGGCGGCATCATCTGGAATATCGGCATGAGCCTGAGCATCCTCGCCTCCGACAAGGCGGGCCCGGCCGTCTCCTATGGGCTTGGCCAGGGAGCGACGATGGTGGCGGCGCTCTGGGGCGTGTTCGTCTGGCGGGAGTTTGCGTCGGCACCGGCCGGCACCGGCCGGCTGCTCGCGCTCATGTTCGTGCTCTACGGCGCGGGGCTCGCCCTGCTGATCGCCGCGAGGTAAGGGGCATCGCGCACACGTCATGGCATCCTCTTCCGCCAACATCGTCGTCGTCGGCAGTGCCAACACCGATCTCGTCGTTCGCGTGCGGAGCCTGCCGCGGCCAGGCGAGACCGTGATCGGGGGCACGTTCGCGAGCGTCGGCGGCGGCAAGGGGGCCAACCAAGCCGTCGCCGCGGCCCGCGCCGGAGGCCACACGACGTTCATCGCGAAACTCGGCGCCGACGCGATGGGCGACGCGGCGGTGGCCGCTTTCGCGACAGATGGAATCGACACGACCTTCATCACGCGTGATCCGGCCACGCCCTCGGGAGTGGCGTTCATCCTCGTCGACGACCGCGGCGAGAACAGCATTGCCGTGGCGGCGGGCGCGAACGACTGCCTGACGCCGGCCGACGTCGATCGGGCGAGCGCCGCGATCCGGGCCGCCGACATCCTGCTCGTGCAGCTCGAGATTCCCCTCGAGACTGTGCGACACGCCGTCTCGGTGGCCCATGCCGCGGGCGTGCCGGTGATCCTCAATCCGGCACCCGCCCGACCGCTCGACGCCGGGCTCTTGGCGCAGGTGGCGATCCTCACGCCCAACGAGACCGAGGCCGAGCTGCTCACGGGGTTCAACGTGACCGACGAACGCTCTGCCGCATCCGCCGCCAGCCGGCTGCTCGCGACGGGACTGCGGTCGGCCGTGATCACGCTCGGTCGCCAGGGGGCGCTCGTGGCCGAAGCCGCCGCGACGGCCCATGTGGTGGGCTACGAGGTCACGCCGGTCGATACCGTCGCCGCCGGCGATGTCTTCAATGGCTGCCTGGCGGTGGCGATCGCCGAAGGCGAAAACCTGATCGACGCGGCGCGATTCGCGAATGCCGCCGCAGCGATCGCGGTGACCCGTCACGGCGCACAGGCCTCGGCCCCCCGACGCGACGAGATTTTTCAATTTCAATCCATCCGAGAAGGGCTTTCCTCATGATGATGACATGCACGCCTGCACGGCTTCCAATCCTCGCAATGACACTCTGCCTCGTCGCGACTGCTACTGGCCCGTCGCCGCGGGCCGAATTACCGGCACCCGTGCCGGTGATCTTCGACACCGACATCTGCGAAGACTGCGACGATGTGGCGGCGCTAGCGATACTGCACGCCCTCGAATCGCGTGGCCAATGCCGGCTGCTGGCGGTCACGGTGACGGCCGATCATCCGCAGGCGGCCCCGTTCGTCGACTGTGTGAACACGTTCTACGGCCGTCCCAACATTCCCATCGGCGTCGTCGGGCCGGGTGGCGTCAAGGTCCCGAGCAACTACCTGAAGCTGGCCACCGATCAAGACGTCGGAGTCGTCCGCTATCCGCACGACCTGCTCGACGGCAAAGACGCCCCCGATGCGGTGAAGGTGCTGCGAAAGGCGCTTGCCGCGGCGGAGGATGGCTCCGTGGCGGTGATCCAGGTGGGGTTCTCGACGAACCTCGCCCGGCTTCTCGACAGCCCGGCCGACGCGGCGAGCACGCTTCCGGGCGTGGAGCTGGTCGCCAAGAAGGTGCGGCTGCTCCAACTCATGGCCGGCGCGTTCGAGCCGATCGAAGGCAACACCGCCTTCGGTGAATACAACGTCATGCGCGACCGGTCGGCGGCCGCGGCTGTCGCCGACCGCTGGCCGACGGAGGTGGTCTGGAGCGGGTTTGAGATCGGCATCGCGTTGCCCTATCCGAGCCAGAGCATTCTCGAGGACTATCGCGACGTGCCCCACCATCCTGTCGCCGAGGCCTATCGGATCATCTCCCCGCCGCCGCAGGACCGGCCGAGTTGGGATCTGACGAGCGTGCTCGACGCCGTTCTCGGAGACCGGGGCTACTTCGACCGTTCGCCGCCCGGGAAGGTGACCGTTACGGATCAGGGAGCCACGGCCTTTGTTGCCGATGCCGCCGGGAAGCACCGCTACCTCATCCTCCGGGACGCCGCGACGCGGGCCCGCGTGATCGAGGCGCTCGTGCAACTCTCCAGCCAGCCGGCCGCTCGTTCGGCAGCCGCCGTTGATCGACACTGACCCTTTCTCCTCGGTTGCCCTGCCCGTGACGCTGCCCGCGCCGCCATCACCAAAAAAGTGCCGACACCTCCCGCAGCGTCTGCCATGTTCCCCAGCCGAGAGGTACGGCAACCAGCAGCCAGAAGGTGATCACGATGGGCCCGCTCGTTGCAGTCTCTCCGGTCGTGGCATTGCCGATCGACCGCGCGGCGATGTCGCTGGCCGTCTTCGTCTGATTCCGTGCCGCCTGCAGAGAACGGATCGCGAGGTTGGCGAGCAGCCCGGCGGCAAGCAGGCCGGCGAGCATGAACATCGTCCGGTCGTAGGCCCGGGCCGGTGGCACCCCGGCGACGAGCCGACCACCGAACATCTCCTGCAGCATCGGCGAAGCCATGCCGATCACGCCGATTCCTGCCGAGACATTGAGACAGAGGACGAGCCACAAGAGCCGGAACTGCCGCGTCCGAATCGCCTCGGCGGCAGTCAATGCAGAGGAAAGCCCGGTCAATGGCACTTCGGCAGCGGTCTTGCTGCTGCCGAGCGACTCGTGAGCCTCGAGGGGAACGGCCTGGGCGTCCGGAGGCGGTTCCCCAAAACGCCACTCACCCCCTTCGATGGCGATGTTCTCGCCTCGGCGCAGACCGTCTCCCAGTCCGCCGGTCCCGGGGCTTCGGTGCCTTGCGTCCGGCACGGGTGACAAGCTGCGGATGTCGATCACGGGTAGTTCGTCGGGTGACGCTTGTTCCGGCAGCCTGTGTGCGGTTTGACGGCCACACGAATAAGCCGCATCGGATGGTCGGGGAGTGTGCGGTGTCGTGACTTCCAGCCCAGGTCGACGATCTCGTCGCTGATGACGCTGGCAGCACGATCGGCTTCCGTCAGTTCGTTGTCATGCGTGATCGTGGCTGAGGTCCGGTCTGACGCCCTGCAGACGTAAGGAATCGCGCCAAAATAAGTTACCGAATTCTTAGCCCTTTCGCGGGTGGATTTCGTAGTTCCACTCGCCGTGATACTTGTGCGGCTTGATGGCGCACGCCGCCAGTTCCTCGTCCCGCACCTTGCGCCCCTTCTCGTACGTCTTCTCGTCAAGCCACGCATGTACCTCCAACCCCGTCTCCGTCGTCGTCGCGCCGATCGACTCGACCACCACCTCCACCGACTCCAGCGGCGTCCCCTGCCAGTTCCGCGTGATGTGGCAGAACACCCGGTGTTCGATCTTGTTCCACTTGCTCGTCCCCGGCGGGTAGTGGCAGACCTCGACGATCAGCCCCGTCTCGTCCGCCCACCGCTGCAACTCCACCTTCCACAACCGGCAGTGGGAGCCGTTGCTGCCGCCGCTGTCGGCGGTCACCACCACCCGCCGCGCCCCGGGGTATCGCCGCCGCCCGAGCTCGGCCCACCACCGGCGGATCGCCCCGACCGCGAACTCGGCCGTGTCGTGGCTGATCCCGACGGACACCCCCGCCTCGTTCCGGTGGATGTCGTACACCCCGTACGGCACCGCCTTCCCCAACTCCGGGTCGGGGAAGTCGTGCGTCTTGACCTTCCGCGGGTCACCCCGACGGCGGTACGCTTTCCCCGGGTTCTTCAAGTTCCCCAGCACTTCCTTCTTCTTGGTATCGACCGAGACCGCCGGCTCCCCGCGACGCCGACGGGCCGTCACCCGCCCCGCGATGTGGCGGAACTGGCCGTCCCGGTCCGGGTGCTGGCGGCCCTCCCGCGTCTTGCGGTTGCTCTGCAGGCTGTACCCCATCGCGGCCAGCATCCGCCGCACCGAGGTCGCACTCACCGCATACCCCTGGTCCCGCAGCGCGCCGGCCAACCGGTGGGTGCTCTTGATCGTCCACCGCAGGGGGTTCGTCGGAGAGCCCCGAGCCGTCGGGTCGATCAATCGGTCCAGGGCGGCCGACAGGCCGGGTTGGGTGGTCGTGTGGGGCTTCCGTCCTCCTCCCGTCGCCCGCTGGCGGCTACCGGGGAGAGGGTCGGGGTCGTCGAGTTCCTTCAGGCCGGTTCGGATGGTCCGATCCGACAGGCCGGTGGCCGACGCGACGGCCGCGATCCCCCCGTGCCCCAAGGCCCGGGCCTCGACGGCCGCCCAACGCCGTCGGCCCCGCTCGTCCAAGTCGTTGAGCAGTTCGAGGTATTTGGCCCGGATCGCTGCCGTCGTTTCCGCGTCCTGCATGCGGACATCGTGACGTTACCCGCCGATGAGCTCAACAGTAAATCCGGTAACTTATTTTGGCGCGATTCCTAACTGCTCCTCGCGGCGTTGATCGCGTTCCAAAGCCGCTCATCGGCGCGCAACTCTCCCTGGATTGTTCAGACTTCCGAGTCGCCAGCGCGCAAATCCCGTGCCGAACAGGGTTGGCATCCTGCCCTCCGCTCACTCGATGCCGGCTGCGCTTTCGGCATCCTGCCTTCGCTTGCCGCCAACGCCGGCTCTCGGAGCATGGGCAACCCCTCGCGTGTCCCGCGTTATGCCTGGAGAAAGCCCCGAGCGGCAGCGAGGGGATGAAGCCCTGAAGCACTGATGCAGCCGCAGGCTTCGTCAGCGGTCGGCATACACCCGCGTGATCTCTTCCTTCGTGATCGGTGCAGGCTGGTCGGCGCTCGTGAGCTGCACCTGGATCCGCTGATCGCCGGCGCGGCGACCCTTGGCACGGATACGAAACACCGCTTCCTCGGCCGGAGCGAGCTTCGCAAGCGGCTCGAACGTGATGGTCAGGTTGTCGACGCGGTGCCCGCCGGGGCCCTGGGCCTCGACCGGCTCGAGGTCACCGAGCAGCGTGGCCGCGAGCCGCACGCCCGTGGCGGGCTTGGTGCCCTGGTTGCCGACTCGGACGACGTATTCGGTCACGCCGTCGACTTCGATTGGATCCTCGCTATCAACAAGGATCGCTCCCGTTCCCTTATCGAAGAGTCGCGTCGAGAAGCACGAGTGGCTCACTACCGCGTGCGGTGATCGTCGCCGGTAGGTCTGCCGGGATGCCGAAGTGATCGTGCGGAGCGATTGCAGCCTCTTCGCCGGCGAGCGCGAGCGTGCCGCGGCCGCGCACGACCGACACCGCGCGAAACCGCTCGGCCTCGAGCACGAGCGGCTCGCCCACCACCGCAGCCAGGGAAAGTTCGAGTCCGCCGGTGCCGTCGCGGCGGGTCCAGTCGGCTGGGATGAGTGTGCGGCGCAGCGTGGCCCGCGCGGCTGCGGCCGCGGTGATCTCCCGCTCGAGAAACACCGTGCCGTTGAGCTCCGCCGCAGTTACGGTCAACGCCTTAAGGCCGCCCGCCTCCGTGGGCCGGGCGTCGACGTCGAGAAACACGCCCCAGCCGCCGAGCGTGAGCGACCCGAAGATGAACGGCACGTGGTGCGTAAGGCTGCCGACGTTCACATACCCGTGCCGCGTGCCGGGCGGGATCGGCATCGCGTAGCCCTCCGTCACCTCGGCCTTCACGTCGCCGAGGATCGTGTGGCCGTGGAGCGGCCCGTAGCCCAGGTGGATCTCCACGCCCTCGCGGTGGACGTGGCAGGGCACATCGGATTTCGCACCGTCGAGCCACGCCAGATTCCACGAATGGTGGTCGCCGTAGACGAGCGGCACGATCGTGATCCCCAGGTTCGGCACCTGGAAGCAGCCCTGCGCTAGGGCGGCGTCGTCGCGGGTGAGCGAGAGGCCGTTGCCGGCCGTGATCGCCTCCATGTGCGCGATGAACCGTTCGCGGATCACCGCCAGCGGGGTGCCCGCCGCAGCGTCGGCGAGATCGCAGGCCCGAGCCAGCGACTCGACCGCGCGCCCGACGTGCGTGGCATAGTGGTGGAACGACGAGATCAGCGCCTTGACGTCGCGCTCCACGGGGTCCATCGAGCGGTCGGCCAGATCGGCGAGCGACTCGGCTGCTCGGGCGACGTGCGGAGCGGCAGGGCCGGCGACGGCGATGGCCGCGAGCTCCCGCCGCGTGGCGTGAAACGCACCGATTACATGGCGGCGAAAGGCATGGCAGTAGAGCCGGGCCAGCGCGATGTCGCGCGGCGCGGCGGCAAACGGATCGCGGCCGCGGGCGTGGCTCTCCGCGGCCAGCGCGACGAGCCGCTCGTAGTTGGCGTGCGTCCGGAGCCGGGGCATCGAGGAAGCGTGGCTCACCGTGTCGCCTCCACATCCGCTGCGACCGTGGCCAGAAAATCCTCGGTCATCCGCTCGAGATTCCATTCCGGCCGCCACTGCCAGTCGCGGCGGGCCGTCGAATCGTCGATCTGGCCGGGCCAGCTCGCCAGCACGCGGTCGACGGCATCGTCGGGCTGGAAGTCGAGCACGGCGTCGGGCAGGCGGCGTTGGATCGCCGCCGCGATCTCGCCAGGCGTCACCGTCATCCCGGCGATATTGTAGACCCGCTGCGAGAGCCCAGCAGCCGGCGCGGCGAGCAGGCTCACGAACGCGCGAAGCACGTCGCGCACGTAGATCACGGCGAGAGGCGTGTCGGGCCGGGCGGTGAACGTGAAGCGGCCGGGGCGGGCGGCCTCGAGAAACGCGTGCGAGGCGATGGCGCTCGCCGCCCCTGCGGGCGCGTGACGGGAGACCGTGATCGGGAGCCTGAGGCAGCGGAAGTCGAGCCCGTGCTTTTCGTGGCAGTAGACCCCGAGCCGCTCCGCGGCCATCTTCGTGACGCCGTAGAGCGAGGCGGGCCACTGGGGCGTGTCGTCGGTGAGCACGGCGGGGAGCCGGCCGCCGAACGCCGCCACACTGCTCGCAAAGAGCACGGTCGGCCGGCCGTGCCGCAGGGCCGCCTCGAACAGGCCGAACGTGCCGTCCATGTTCACCCGCCAGGCCAGGCCGCGGTCCTGCTCGCAGCTGCCGGAGAGCAGCGACGCCAGATGGATCACCGCCACGGGCGCATGCCGCGCGAAGAGAGCGTCGAGTCCGGGGCCATCGAGCAGATCGCCCCGCTCGAAGCACGCGTTCGGCGCCGTGGGACCGACCGGCCGGGCCGCCACGTCGAGGAGCACCACGCGGTCGAAGCGGTCGGCGAGCGCCCAGGTGAGCTGACAGGCCAGATTCCCGGCGCCGCCGGTGATGAGGCACGTGGCCATGGGTCTCCTGCCGACTTTCCTCTTTGCCTTCGGCGGAGGCTATCATGCCACGCTGAGGCTGTCGACAGAAGCGTCGCTCGGAGGCCACGTGTCCATGACTGCAGCATCGTCGTCCGCCTCCCGGGAAACGATCGACGTGCTGCTCGTCGGCAGCGGCATCATGTCGGCGAGCCTGGCGGCGATGCTCAAAGGGCTCGAGCCGCGGCTCTCGATCCGCGTGGTCGAAATCACGCCCGAACTCTCCCGCGAGGCCTCCGACGGCTGGAACAACGCCGGCACCGGCCACGCTGGCCTCTGCGAGATCAGCTACACACCCGCCCGCGAGGCGGATGGCAGCGTGAAGATCGGCCGGGCGCTGGCGATCTTCGAGCAGTTCGAGCACTCGAAGCAGTTCTGGGCGCATGCGCTCACGAGCGGCATGGCGGGAGAGCCGGGCGGATTCATCCATGCCGTGCCGCACATCTGCTTCGTGCAGAGTCCGGCCGACGTCGACTTTCTCCAGGCGCGGCAGGCGGCGCTTCGCGAGCACCACTTCTTCCGGTCGATGCAGATCACGGCCGACCCCGCCACGATCCAGGCCTGGGCGCCGCTCGTGATGGAGGGGCGCGGGCCCGTGCCCGTCGCGGCCACGCGGGTCGACGGCGGCACGGAGGTGAATTTCGGGCTGCTTGCCCGTCGGCTCCTCGGCTGGCTCCGGAGCCAGGAAGGCTGCGACGTCGCGACAGGCTGCCGCGTGACGGACCTGCGGCAGGAGGCGGGCGAGTGGCGGGTCGCCGTCACGCATCTCGCCTCGGGCGAGCGGCTCGTCCACCGCGCACGGTTCGTGTTCGTGGGGGCCGGTGGTGGCAGCCTGCCGCTCTTGCAGTCGACCGGCCTCCCGGAGGTTGCGGGGCTGGGTGGATTCCCGATCGGCGGCCAGTGGCTCGTGTGCGACGATCCAGCGCTCGCGGCCCGCCACGAGGCGAAGGTGTATGGCCCCGTGCCGCCATCGTCGCCGAGCCTGGGCGCGCCGCATCTCGATATCCGCCGGCTCGACGGGCGACGACAGTTGCTGTTCGGGCCCTTCGGCTCCTGGACCACCCGATTTCTCAAACAGACCGGCCGCTGGACCGACCTGCCCCGGTCGCTCCGCCCGGGCAACCTCACCACGCTCCTGCGGGCGGCGGTCCACAACCGGCCGCTCGTGCAGTATCTCGTCGAGCAGGCGCTCCAGAGCATGGAGAGCCGGATGGGGGCCCTGCGACAGTTCTATCCCCTGGCCCGCACGGCCGACTGGCGGCTGGTGGAGGCGGGCATCCGCGTGCAGACGATCAAGAAGGCCGACCGCGGGGCCGTCTATTTCGGCACGGAGGTTTTTTCGGCGCCTGACAAGTCGCTCGCCGCGCTGCTCGGCGCCTCACCCGGCGCCTCGGTGGCGGTGAACATCGCTTACGAAACGATCAAAACCTGCCTGCCCCACCTCCTCGCGACGGCCGAGGGGCGGGCCCGCATGCAGCGGATGATTCCCACGTATGACGAAGACTTGAAACTGCCGGTGAACGCCGGGCTCTTCGACCGCACCTCGCGGGCCGCCGAGGAAACTCTCGGCCTCGCTCCAGTGCCCTCATGACTGTAGCTTCCCCTCCGAAGATGATCGCTGTCGGCGGCGTCTGTGCCACAGGGATTTTCCGCGTCGCGACGGTGCCCACGCTGCCGGCCAAGACCCTGGCGAATCGGATGTGTCGCGTCGCCGATGGCATGGCCGTTTCGGCGGCCTGCGCGTTCGCGCGGCTGGGAGGGAGGGCCGCCGCCTGGGCCCGGGTGGGAGACGATGCCGATGGCGCATTCATCCGCGACTCGCTCGCCGCCGAGGGGCTCGACGTCTCCGGCCTCCGCATGATCCGAGGCGGCCGGTCGTCACAGGCGGCCGTCATCGTGGACGAACTTGGCCAGCGGCTCGTCGTACCCTTCCACGATCCGGATCTCGACGCCGCACCGGACTGGCTGCCGCTCGAGATGCTCGAGGGCGTGGGCATGGTGCATTGCGACGTCCGCTGGCCCGCTGGGGCCGAGGCTGCCCTGCGGGCTGCGCGGCTCCGGGGCATTCCCACGATGATCGACGGCGACGTAGCCCCGCCGGAGATCCTCCGGCGTCTCGTGCCGCTGGCCGACTACGCGGTGTTCTCCGATGCCGGCCTGCTCGCCTGCACTGAGAAGAACGATGTGTCCGCCGCCCTGCGGGCCGTGGCCGCGACGCACCCCGGCCACGTCGGCGCGTCCTGCGGCCCTGAGGGCTACTTCTGGGTGGAGGGCGACGCCATCCGCCACGTGCCAGCCCCGCCGATCGCCGCCGTTGACACGCTCGCCGCAGGCGATGTCTTCCATGGATCGCTGGCGCTTGCCATCCTCGAGGGAAAACCGATGGCCGCAGCCGTGCGGTTCGCCTGCACCGCGGCGACGCTCAAGTGCGGTCATTTCGGCGGGCGGCTTGGCTGCCCGACGCGGGCCGAAGTCGACGCGGCTCTCGCCTCGGCGGGCTGAGGCCGAGCTGGCGAGAAACTGACTTGGGCTCGCGACAGCCGAGGGCCGGCCTCGCCTTGCCGGCAAAGATGTCGACAGTTTAGGCTCCCGGTCATCCGGTTCGATCGCGTCCGGAAGCGTGCCGCATCGTCCATCCTTACGGAGAATATATGTCTCGCTTCACCCGGCTCGAGATCTATGGGCGGCTGCTCGACGAAGGTCTCGTGCCGATCTTCCACCACGCCGATCCCGACATCGCCTACCGCGTGGTGGCCGCGGTCGCGGAGGGGGGCGGCACGCTCTTCGAATTCACCAACCGCAGCGCGATGGCGATCGAGGCCTTCCGCGCGGCTGCCGCGCACTCGAGCAAGCACCTGCCGCGGATGATCCTCGGCGCGGGCTCGATCGTCGACGAGCCGACGGCCGCGCTCTACATCGCGCACGGGGCGCAGTTCATCGTCGGCCCATCGTTCAACGAACGCGTGGCGCGGCTCTGCAATCGGCGGCGCATCGCCTACCTTCCCGGCTGCCAGACAGCGACGGAAATCGCGACGGCGGAAGAAATGGGGGCGGAGATCATCAAGCTCTTTCCCGCGCTGGCCGCCGGCGGGGCCGCCTTTATCCGGCAGATCCTCTTGCCTTCGCCCGCCACGCGGCTGTTGCCCACGAGCATCGGTGAGGTGTCGGTCGCGGCGCTCGCGACGTGGTTCAAGGCGGGCGCCTGCTGCGTGGGGATCGGTGGCGAACTGTTCCCGCCAGATCGCATCGCCGAGGGTGATTTTGCGGCCGTTGCCGCCCGCGTGGCCGATGTTCGCGAGATGGTGCGGCAGGCGCGTGCGAGTGCTTCGACTGAAGGCCTTCGTCCACCGGCCCCCCGCCCATGACCTGGTCGCTCTCGTCTGGCGTTGTCGCTGCGGCCGGCGGCGAGCCGCTGCTCTTCGACATCGCCGCCGAGCCGTTGCCCCAAGACTGTCGACAGAGTAGTCTATCGGGGGTGGGAGTCCGGCGCCGTCGCTGACGAATCCGGGGCCGACGCGTTGCCAAGGACCATGGGAACCACGCCATGAAAATCGTCGTCACGGACCATGCCTTCCCCGACCTTGCCACGGAGGAGGCGGTTGCGACCGCGGCAGGGGCGACTCTCGTGGGCGCCCAGACGAAAGACCCCGCAAGGCTCGCCGCAGCGGTGGCCGATGCCGACGCCGTGATCACGCAGTTTGCACCGGTAAACGCTGATGTCATCGGGGCGATGCAGCGGGCCCGCGCGATCGTCCGCTACGGGATCGGCGTTGACAACGTGGATCTCGCCGCCGCCCGATCCCACGGCATCCCCGTCTGCAACATCCCCGACTACTGCATCGACGAGGTGGCCGACCATACGCTCGCCTTCATCCTTGCCCTCACGCGTCAGGTGCCATCGCACAGCCGGTTGGTGCATGACGGCGAATGGAAACTCGCCGCGCCGCCTGCGGCCTTTCGCACGCTCGCCGGCATGACCTGTGGCGTTGTCGGCTTCGGCCGGATCGGCCGGGGCGTCGTGCGCCGGCTCGTCGCCTTTGGCGGCCGCGTGCTCGTGAGCGATCCGGTCGCCTCCGCCGATGCGATTTCCGCTGCTGGCGCTCAAGCTGTTCCTCTGCCCCGGCTGCTCGCCGAAAGCGATCTCGTCACGCTCCACTGCCCGTCGCTTCCCGAGACGAAGGGCATGATCAATGCCTCGACGCTCGCAACGGCCAAGCCGGGGTTGCTACTCGTGAACCTGTCCCGCGGCGACCTCGTCGACCCCGACGCGCTCGTCGCCGCGCTCGACTCGGGACGCGTGGGCGGTGCCGCCCTCGACGTCTTCGCCCCGGAGCCGATTCCGGCGGGTCATCCGATTCTCGGCCGCTCGAACGTGATCCTCGCCCCGCATATCGCCAGCGTCAGCGCTGCTGCCGTGCACCGCCTCCGCACGACGGCCGCCGAGCTGGCGGTGGCGGCTCTCGCGGGCGGACCGCTCCCGTCGATCGTCAATGGACTCGCCGGCCCGCGTGATTTTTCCGCCTGAGGGTGAGGGAGTCTGTGATGACGCCGCATCCACGCGCCATATCTCGCGGAGAGTTCAAGCATGGCTGGATCGGCATCGCCGTTTTGTGCACGGCCACGTGCCACGCCGCCGAGCCTGGTTCACCTCCGGCCGTCGCAGATCTGTCACTCACCGTCGCCCCCGATCTCCCCTGCGTGTGGCCGGTGGGGATGACGCCGCTGGCGATCGTGCCCACCGCAACGTTTGGCCGCACCGGCCGGCACCGCGACATGCTCGTGATCGACGAGCACACGGGCACCCAATGGGACGCTCCGGCCCACTTCGTGCCGCCCCCCGACTCCGGGCTCGACGGCGCCGGGCCGATGGGCGTCGTCACTGGCGAGAAGGTGCCGGCCTGGCAGTTCTGCGGTGAGGCCTGCGTCATCGACCTCACGAAACACCGCGACGAGGCCGCCCCTGGCGAGAGCTTCCTGATCGGCCCCGAGCACGTCCGCGCCTGGGAACTCGCGCACCGGCCGGTCGGCCCCGGCGACGTGGTCTGCTTCCGCACGGGCTACACCGACACCTACTACAAGCCGTTTCCGGCGGGCGAGCGGTTCGTTTCCGAGGCGCTTCGCAAGCAGGCCCCGGGCTGGGCGGCGCCTCGACCTGAGACGATGACCTACCTCGCTGACAGAGGCGTGAAGACACTCGCTGTCGACGGCGCGAGCATGGGGCCGCTGCCGAACCTCGCCGTGGCGACGCACCGGGCCGGCAGCAACCGTGGGATGGTGTGGGTGGAGTGCGCGACGAATCTCGGCAGCCTGCCGACGACCGGCGCGTTCGTGGCGCTGCTTCCCGCCAAGCACGCCGGCGGCTCGGGGGGTGAGTGCCGGATGCTCGCCATCACGGAGCCGCGGCTCGCTGCCGCGCTCATCGCCCGCGCGAAGGCTAAGGCGGTCGTCGACCTCTCCGTGACGCTCGATGAAAACCTGCCGATCGTGTGGCCCGGCTGGGGGCCCGGCGAGGAGGGCGGCCGCTACATCGCGAAGGTGCTCAATGCCTTCTCGAAGGAGCGCGGCCCCTTCTTCGCGCTCGGGCATCTCTTCGATAGCTTCGCCGGCACGCACGTCGTGCTGCCGAGTTTTTCGCTGCCGGCCGACCGGGCCGAGATCGACGCCGCCGATCCCGCCATTCGCGAGGCCGTGGCCGCCTACGAGAAGCTGCACGGGCCGCTCGGTACGTCGACGATGCGCACGTCTGACGTACCACTCGCGAGCATGATGGGCCCGGCGCACGTGGTCGACGTCCGCGGGCTCATCGGCACGGCCACGTTCGCCGAGGGCAAGCCCAAGAGTCCGCTCATCACCCGCGCATTCCTGGAGAAGCATGCGGCTACGCGACCCTTCCAGCCTGGCGACGTCGTGCTCTTTTTCTCGGGCCACACCGCCAAGCACCTCGCGCCCCTGCCGGCGGCGCCCGTGCTCGACCCGTGCCTCGCGAAGCCGCTTGCCGGCGCCGCGGAGGGCTGGCCGGCCATGGCAGCCGATGCCGTTGAATACCTCGCCGCCCAGGGCATCCGCTGCATCGGCACCGACGGCCCGACGCTCGGCGGCGTCGATCCCGAAGTCGCCCGCGAGGTCGACTGGCTGGCGGGCTCGAGGGGGATCGTCGCGGTGGAGATGCTCACCGGCCTCGAGGCGATTGCCGGCCGCGACGCCTTCTTCCTCTTTGCCCCGATCAAGATCGCAGGCACTCGCGGCGGCTACGGCCGGGCGCTGGCCCTCGTCGCGGAGGGGCCGCGCACGAAGCCATGAGCGACCTCGGCCAGCGGACCATGCGGAAGGTGATCTGGCGGCTGGTGCCGTTTCTGGCCCTGCTCTACACCTTCAACATCATCGACCGGGCCAACGTCGGCTTCGCCCGGCTGGGGATGGTCGGTAGCCTCGGCTTCTCCGACGCCGTGATCGACTGGGGCTACGGCATTTTCTATGTCGGCTATCTCATCTTCGAGGTGCCGAGCAACATGCTCCTGCGGCGGTTCGGTGCCCGGCGGTGGATCGCGCGGATCATGATCTCGTGGGGATTCGTGTCGGCGCTCACCGCCTGCGTGGTCGGCACATGGAGCTACTTCGGCGCCCGCATCCTGCTCGGCGTGGCCGAGGCGGGCTTCTTCCCGGGCATCATCTATTACATGTCGGCCTGGTTTCCAGCCACCGTGCGGGCCCGCGTGGTGGCGTGGTTCATGCTGGCGATTCCCGTCGCCACGATTCTCGGCAACCTCGCCTCGGGGCTCATTCTCGATTCCATGGAGGGCGCGGCAGGCCTCACCGGCTGGCAGTGGCTGTTCATCATCGAGGGGATTCCCTCCGTGCTGCTCGGTATCTCGGTGCTCTTCCTGCTTCCGGACGGGCCGCGCGACGCGGCCTGGCTCACCGCGGAGGAGCGGGAGTGGCTCGAGGCCGAACGCGCGCAGGAGGACGGACGGCGGCTCGAGGCCGGCGGCAGCGAGAAGCTCTCGGCGTTGGCCGACGCGCGGTTGTGGATCCTGATCGGCCTCTATATCACCGTCGCGATCGGCACGAATGCCACGGGCGCCTATCTTCCTAAGCTGATCAAAGACTCCTTCCAGACGCAGCTCGTCGGCCCGGGGGGCGACACGACCGGCCTCTACTGGAAGGTGGGCCTGCTCTCTGCGCTTCCGCAGGTGGCGGCGGTGATCGCGATGCTCACAGCGAGCCGCGTGTCCGATGCGAGCGGCCGCCGCACGCCCGTCGTGCTGGTGTCGCTCGCCGTGGCGGCGGCCGGCTGGCTTCTCGCCTGGCTGCCCTCGGGCCCCTGGGGCCAACTCGTCGGGCTGTCGTTCGCGCAGGCCGGCATGATGGCCGTATTGCCCGTCTTCTGGGCGCTGCCGCCGCTGTTTCTGGGCGGTGTCGCCGCGGCAGCTGGGATCGCGCTGATCAACTCTGTGGCCAACGGCGGCGGCATCTTTGCGCCCAAGCTCGTCGGTAGCTTCGGCGTCGGCCCGATGGCGGGCCTGATGGTGTGGGGCATGCTCATGGCCCTCCTCACCTGGTGGTTCATCGAACGCCGGGCGGCCGCCGCCTCCAAAGCCTGATCGATATCGTCTCATGTCCGCTCTGCCAATCCACGGAACCGTGATGTCTCTCAAACCTCCTCCGCTCTTCGACCTTTCCGCAAAAATCGCCGTCGTCTCGGGCGCCGCGAGCGGCATGGGCAAGGCCTCCGCTCAGGCCCTGGCCGCCCATGGCGCGATGGTGGTGATGCTCGACCGCAACGAAGACGGTCTCGCCGCCGCCGCGAGCGAGATCGCCGCGGCGGGAGGCCGGGCGGTGCCGCGGGTGCACGACGTGGCGAGCGTCGATGCCGCCGCCCAGCTCTTCGACTGGATCGACAAGGAGTTCGGCCGCGTCGACTTCCTCGCCAACGTGGCCGGCGAATCGATCATGGCCGATCCGCTCGCGATCACGCCCGAGCAGATCCGCCAAGTGCTCGAGAATCTCGTCGTCGGCCGGTTCGCCCACTGTCGGCAGGCGGCCTGCCGCATGTTTCGCAAGGGGGGCGGCTCGATCGTGAACATCGGCAGCATCGGCGGCATGTCGTCGCTCGGCCGTGGCCACATCGCCTATTCGATGGCGATGGGAGCAGTGGCCCAGATGACCCGCGAGCTCTCCACGGAGTGGGCGGGGCGCGGCGTCCGCGTCAACGCGATTCTCCCGGCGCAGGTGATGAACCCCGGCATGGAACAGCGAATCGCAGCCGATCCGGAGATCGAAAAAAAATGGCTCTCGGGCATCCCGCGCGGGCGGCTCGGAAGGTCCGAGGATATCCAGGGCCTGATGGTGCTGCTCGCTTCCGACGCCTCGTCTTTCATTACGGGCGCGCTGATCCCGATGGACGGCGGCAACCTGGCGATGAACGCCGGGGGCACGATCGGCCCGCGCACGACAGGAGAAGACGCATGAAAAGCAACAGTGAACGATCCGCCACCGCGGCCAAGCCGCGACGCCCGCGGGCCGCCGGAGCAGTCGCAGCCCCCGGGCTCGACCGCGACGCCTTGCTCGGGCTCTTCCGCTCGATGCTCGTGATCCGACTCACCGAGGAGGAGCTTGCCCGCTGCCATCAGCGCGGCCTGATCCACGGCGCCTGCCACACCTACGTGGGCCAGGAGGCGATCGCGGCCGGCGTCTGCGCGCACCTTGAGGCCGCCGACGTCATCTTCAGCACGCACCGCGGCCACGGCCACGCGCTGGCCAAGGGGCTCCCGCCCGGGCAGCTCATCGCCGAGCTCTTCGGCCGGGCCACCGGCTGCTCGCGGGGCCGCGGCGGCAGCATGCACCTCTTCTCGCCGGAGATCGGCCTCCTCGGCACGAGCGGCATCGTGGGCCCCTGCATCCTTCAGGCGGCCGGCGGCGGCTACGCCTTCAAGCTCGCGGCCAACGGCGGCGTGGCGGCGGCCTTCTTCGGCGACGGCGCGGTCAACAACGGCGCCTTCCACGAGGGGCTCAACATGGCCGCCATCTGGAAGCTGCCGGTGCTCTTCATCTGCGAGAACAACCAGTTCGCCACGGAGGTGCCCTTCACCGAGGCCAGCGGGATCCCCGACGTGGGCCGCCGCGCCGCCAACTACGGCCTCGCGGGCGAGGAGGTCGACGGCAACGACGTGCTCGCCGTGCACGCCGCGGCGACGCGGGCGGTCGAGCGGGCACGGGCCGGCGAAGGGGCCACGCTCATCGAGTGCAAGACCTACCGCACACGGGCGCACGCCGAGGGGATGGGCGACTTCGACTACCGCACCCGCGAGGAGGTGGCAGAGTGGAAGAACCGCTGCCCGATCGCCACCTTCCGCCAGCGGCTCGAAGAGGATCACGGCATCGCGGCCGCGG
>Ga0164295_10000820_pt1 | contig 25820 bp, 34 predicted proteins | sample GEODES006metaG_FD_111798 | JGI IMG/M metagenome (GOLD analysis project Ga0164295, IMG submission 111798) | Oligotrophic lake water microbial communities from Sparkling Lake, Wisconsin, USA - GEODES006 metaG | ecosystem: Environmental > Aquatic > Freshwater > Lake | place: USA: Sparkling Lake... | reverse complement strand
GACAACTATTAAAACCTTCATTTGTACATAATATGGCTAAAGAAGGGAATGTAGCTAAAGGCATCGCAGAATGTAGTGATCGAAGCTACCTCTGATCCGTAAGTGCGATGGCCCATTTGCTTCTGAGATCGAAGCAAAAATTGGAGTTAAAAGAAAAGTTGGATTGATAATACTTAACCTCAGATATATAGTATCTAGAGGTAAAGCCCTTTTGGATATTAAAGAAAAGTTAAATAATTCAGAGAGATATATTAAAACCAGACTTCATTATGTATAACTCTTAATACTTTAATCCAGTCTTGTAGATGTTCTGATACTTGTATTTTGTCTGAATTTTCAAATCCATCCTTAGCTATATTATAATAGATTTTCTCTGAAGGATAAGCTCTTCTTGGTTTATTTAAACTTTTATAAAAAAATCCTAAAAAAACCAATAATGCTCTTGCTGTGTCTTCATCTTTTTTAAGCTCAAAAAATGATTTTTTAGTTATTGGGGACTCTATTAAATCATAAAATTTATTACCAACACTTTCTGAAACATATTCTTTCTCTTCAAAAGAGTATTTTAAGTCTTTTGTATATTTTATAATTGTTATTTCTGCAAATACTGGAAAGCTTATATCGACTATGCCATTAACGTTTTCTTCAGATATTTTATTTAAGATTTCTGGCAAACAATCTGGATCTTGAATTAACAAAAAAGTTTTTTCTAAAGATAGTCCTAGTTTTTTAGCAAAAAAATTTATATCTCTTTCAGATACTATCACTTATATAATTACATTTAAAATGTGTAATTTAGATTAAATATTATGTTTAAATATATACTTGGATTATCAGCTCTATTACTAGCTTCTTGTGCTGCATTTTTTTCAGTCAAAGGCATAGCCTTATTATTTGCTGCTAGTTTTTATAGTGTAGCGATTATGTCTGGTAGTTTAGAAATAGCCAAATTAATTACCGCTAGTTATCTTTATCGTTATTGGAAAGACACCAATAAAATTCTTAAAAATTATATGCTTTGTGCTACAATTCTATTAATGGTTATTACTAGTTTAGGTATATTCGGTTTTCTTTCTGACGCATTCCAACGTAATTTCTCTCAATACTCTTTAAATCTAAATAAGATTCAAAGTTTAAAGTCTCAACAAAACTTCTATATCTCTCAAATAGATTTCAATAAAAACAAATTAAAAGATCTCATAGAATTGCAAAAAACTTATCAAGCGTCTTTAGATAATGTTGTTAAGCAGGATGTTACTATTACTAAAACTACTGGTGGTGGATTCTTTAGTTCAGCTAAAACTGAAAAAGTAACAGACATAAAATTAATAGAAAGTAAAAATAAAATAGTCGAAGGGTCTCAAAGTAATATTAATAGTTTATTCTCTCAAATATCTACAGTGACTTCTGATCTTCAAAATTTAGAAAAACAAAGTCTAGACAATAGTCAAGAAATAATGAAGCTTGAAAGTGATAACAGTAAAGGTGAAATTGGCACATTTAAATTTGTAGCAGATGCTTTTGGATTAAAAATAGAAACTGCGGTAAGAATATTTATTATATTAATTGTTATTGTTTTTGATCCACTAGCAGTGTGTCTAGTCATAGCTTACAATTCAATAATTAAAAAAATAGAAAATCAAGACATATTAAAACCAGAACAAAAAGTTCAAAATATTATAGAAAAACCATTAGATACATTTAAAACGTTATATGAAAATTTACATAAGAATTTTAAACGCGGAACAAAAACTCAACATAATGCAGATCTAGCAGATCCAAATATTAAAAATTAATATTTTTTGATTTTATAATTCTTATTAGAAGGATCTATTTTGAGAATGTGAGCTTTAGCTTTAATTAGACCCTCTTTAGATGGGGGAAATACTCCGTGAAGAAAGTTATCACTTTTGCTATGCACAGCGTAATATTTAAGTTGTTTGGCTGCTTTTACTTTGTTCTTCTTTTTCATTTACCATTTTCATAAGATGCTCTTTTAGAGAGTCTTTGGCTTTTTCACAAAAGTCTTGATTTAATTTACCACAGCAATGTTTAAACTTTTTACCAGTAGATGGACAAACTGTATTTCTTTGTACTTTTGGATATATTCTTACTATTGGGCTAAATTCAGTTGCCCTAGCATATTCAATTGAGGTTAATTTATCTATATTATCTTTGTTCATTTTTATATTATACCATATGAATTAATTTAAATCAATTATTTTCCATGAGCAAACCCCTCATACATGCTATTTGGGCTATTTCTAACAGCTTGTATAGTATTATTCCATAGACCGCCTCGCATATCTTGAATGTTTCTGAACCCTAGATAGCTCATAGCGCTTCTTAACCCATTAGTAAAATCATATACGATATCTTCAATAGATTTATTCTCAATAATTGGGATGAGAGTATTGTCTCCTTCAACAAAAAGATTCTTTTTAGTCCCATCCGATAAATCATAGTCTTGTACGACATCTTGACTAGCCATACCCCTGTATTTAGCAAATCTTTTACCATCTACTTCTATAATATTTTCATCGTCAATAACATCAGCTAGTCCAGCGAAAATCCTACCACAAATAACAGCATCGCATCCACTAGCAACAGCTTTAACCAAATCTTTTGGATATCTGATGCCACCATCAGCAAGGATACTTGGTCTGTGGGATGGATTAGGTTTATCTTGTTTAAATAAGTCAACTTGAGAAAGCTCCCAATTCCTTACAGCTTTCCAAGCATAATAGTTACCAGTAACACTTGGACATCCGATTCCAGTTTTAACTTGCGTTAAGCACATAGAACCTGGACCGATAAGATGCCTAAATCCATCAGCTCTTAAATTTGCTAAACGAAATACGCTTTCTTTAGTTAACGTATTACCAACAATAATGTCTTGAGAGAAATTAGATATCCTATACCATCGTAAAAAATCTTCCACACTTTTAGATAACCCATTAGCTGTATCAAGAAAATAAATGTCAGTATAAATACTAGTAGAGGAAATTCTTTCCTCTGCATCTTTAAGACCTATCGCTGTAACACAAAAATTGCTTTCATCCTTAATTGTCTTAGCTTTAGATTTTTGATCATCTATATTCATAAAACGATGAAGAACTCCAGCGCCACCTATTTTATTCATTTTAATACAACTTTTTACAGAGGAGACAGTATCCATAGGAGACAATATAATAGGTATCTTGATATAGTTGTTTCTTGATATCTTAGTCGTTGTGTCAACTTGTTTTCTGGAAGTTATATCTGAAAAATTTGGTAAAAGTGAAATGTCATCATAGCTTAAAGCTTCTTTAAATTCTTGTTTTTGCATTCATTAATATTATGCTATTTTTCAAAAACAATCAAGAAAATTCATTGACTTAAAAATAAAAAAAGCTTAATATAATCTTATGTTCCAAACACTTACATGCATTCTAATAGGCATTGGAATAGCCATACATTGGCATTTTTTAAAAAATGAATAAAAGAATATCATTCATTGAAGTTGCTATGCAAACAGCCGCTTTATGGTCTCAAAGATCAGAGGATCCATATAAAAAAGTTGGAGTATGTATATTGAACAAAGATGGAAGAGTCCTATCTATAGGTTATAATGGCTTAGTACCTAAATTTAAAATTAATAAAAAATTCTTTAACGACAGGGACAATAGAAGAAAATACATGATTCATGCAGAAATTAATGCACTATCTCTTATTAAGCGTACAGATCAACCTTATCTGTTAGCTTCAACTTTATTACCATGTTCAAATTGTGCTACGAATATTGTTGCTTATGGAGTTAAAACTGTGGTATACTCAGAAGACTATGAAAAAGACACCAGCGCAAAAGACATATTTAAATTTTACAACGTAAAGCTGATCAAAATATGAAATATATAATCCTATTATCTCTTTTAACTAATTTTGCAATAGCTCAATCTGGAGCTGTTTATGAAACTTATAAAACTAGAAGCGGTAGTACAAATCAATCTGATGGAACAATATTTAATAAACCATTCCAAGAATATAATTATGTTAAAACCTCTAGAGGAATAGAAGTCTATCAGACTTATAAAACTGGAGGCGGTAATGGAACTAATCAATCTCATGGCACCATATTCAATAAACCATTTCCAGAATATTATATAGTTGGAAATAACGTATATAAAACATACAAGACTGATTATAAATCAACCAATGAATCTCGTGGAACGATATTTGCTCAACCCTTTCAATCAAAAGAAATAAAAGCTCAAGCTTTAAAAGAGAATATAAAAACTCAAGTAAAGACACAGAATAGTTATTCAAGAAATAATGGTCCAACTTATGATGGAGAAACTTATAACTCTGGAGATGGAGAATAAAATGATAGGATTAACAGGAGTAGCAAGGTCTGGTAAAGATACATTTTACTCAATACTTAAAAAATATCTAGAAGAAAAAGGTATTAAATCTCAAAGGCTTGCTTTTGCTGATGCATTAAAAAATGAACTCTATGATTTCACAAAAGATAAATTCAAAATAGATTTATTAAATTGCACACCAGAAAATAAAGAAATAGTCCGACCTCTTATGGTTGCTTATGGAAAATGTAGAAGAATTCAAACAGAAGGAAAATATTGGACTTCCACAATACAACCAGAAGTAAACCAATCTATTGCCAATAATATTGTCCCAATAGTAACAGATGTAAGATATATAGAGTATAAAGAAGATGAGTACTCTTGGCTTAAATCTCATAATGGAATTTTGATACATATATCAAGAAAACTAGACGATGGTTCTTTTATACCTCCAGCTAATATAGAAGAAAAATCTAATGATAATAAACTTAAAGCTGTATCTGACATAAGTATAATTTGGGAAACTTGCCAAGATGTAAATTTCTTATACGAACTAATGCAGAAACAACTTAAAAATGTTTACGAAAGATACCTACAAAACAAAAAAATATGAACCAACAAATAGACGATATTACCTTAGTAAAAAATATAAAAGAAAAAAACGATGAAGAAGCATTAAAGTCTTTGATTCAAAAACATTCTGCGCTTTGTCATTCTTTGTATAAAAAATATTCAACTCCTATGGCTGCATCTGGAGTTTTTATTCAAGATATAATAGACCAAAAGGACTATATAGTATACAAATCAGCATTAAGCTTTGATGAGAATAAGAATTCCAAATTCTCAACTTGGTTATACAATCAAGTAAGATATCAATGCCTTAACTGTATGAATGAAAATAGTCATTACTTAACCCTTGAAACTGATAAATTAAATTATTTAATAGAAAAGAATACTCCAATTCAAAAGGAATATAAAAATATCAATGAATTCATTATGAATATTATTGAATCTTGTTCAGACGAAAGAATACAAAGCATATTCAAAATGCGATATTTAAATGATTCTAATAAGAAAATGCCTTGGAATAAAATAGCTAAAAAATTAGATATAAGCACTCAGACAGCTATTAATATACATAATAAAGCTATTAAACTATTAAAAACCAAGGTCGAAAGCAAAAATTCTTTTGACAAAATCTAATAAAGAAAGTACAATATAAAAATGAATAATACAAATCAAAATACAAACACTAATACAAATAAAAACCAAAATGAGCTAGGTGCACTTTGGAAGAAGAAAAGCAAAGCAGGAATGTCATTCCTATCTGGTTATATTAATGATCATGATGGCCAAAGAATTGACGTTGTAGTTTTTGCTAATGGTAAAAAGACAAACGAAAGGGCTCCAGACTATAGACTATATGTGTCAAAGCCTCTAGATAGTCAAAATAAGACTGTTTCTTCTAATGCTGTAGCTAAAACTGAGCCAGTCAAAAAAGTTCAACCAGTAGTTGAAGAGGATGAAGATGACATCCTATGAGTTTAGCATTTAACTTACCAATAAATTCAGTAAGTTTTGGTCAGATATCTACATTAATTCTTAGAGAGCTATACAACTCTAAGGCTAATGTAGGTATTTTACCTATCGGTAATGTTGATCTATCTACTCAATCAGATTTAACTCAAGAGTTTGGAAGTTGGCTGCAACAGTCAATTAACTCATCTTTAGAGACATTCAATAAAAAAAATAAAATATTTAAACTATGGCATCTTAACGGCTCATTCGAAAGTTATTCTAATGAGCAAGTTCTACTTAGTTTTTATGAACTAGACCAACCCACAAAAGTAGAGTTAAATACTGTAAAAAACAATAATAAAGTACTTTTTTCCTCAAAAGAAACAGTAGAGATATTTAAGAGTCTTGGATGTTCTAATGTAGAATATATCCCATTAGCTTTTGATAAATATAATTTTAATAGAATAGATAAGTCTTATTTCGTTGATGATAGAATTGTTTTTAATTTAGTTGGAAAGCTAGAGAAGAGAAAACATCACTTAAAATTGATAAAACTCTGGGCTCAAAAGTTTGGCAATAATAAAAAGTACGCATTACAATGTTGCATATTTAATCCATTCATGAAGCCAGAAGATCAAAATGCTTTAGTGTCTCAAGCGCTAGAAGGTAAAACTTATTTTAATATCAATTTCCTACCATTCATGGGACAAAATAAGATCTATAATGATTTCTTAAATAGCGGCAATATTGTATTGGGTATGAGTGGGTCAGAAGGATGGGGATTACCAGAATTTCATTCGGTTGCTATGGGGAAACACGCAGTAATAATGGATGCACACGGATACAAATCTTGGGCAAATGAAAATAATAGTGTTTTAGTAAAACCTAATTCTAAAATTGAAGCATATGATGGTATGTTCTTTAATAAGGGAGGACCATATAATCAAGGTAACATATACGACTTTAATGAAGAAGAATTTATTAATGGTTGCGAATTAGCAATCAAAAAAGTAGAGAGCGACAAAGTAAATAAGGAAGGGCTAAAGCTTCAACAAGAATTTACTTCTGAAAAATTTATTGAAAATGTAATTAGCCATTTAAAATAATGCCACTATATACATACGTTAATCCCAAAACAAAACAAACAATAGATATAGTTCAATCTGTACATGACGAACACACCTATATAGATAATAATGGGTTACAATGGCAAAGAGTTTTTACGGTTCCAGAAGTCAATACTCATGGTACATTAAAAGTTGAATGTTCTGACAAACAGTTTTCCGAATATACAAAAAATAGAAAAGGTTCAATTGGAGATCTCTGGGACCAAAGCGCAGAGCTTTCAGAAAAAAGAAAAAAGATTTATGGTGGTAAAGACCCAGTAAAGAAAAAATACTTCAAAGACTGGTCTAAAAAAAGAAAAAATAAAGTACACCCCGAAAGCAGTTCAGAGTAAATTGTTTATAACATTTTAAAATTTTCTTTCTTTATCGCTAAAAAAGATGTAATATAGAGTCTAATCCATTCTATAAGATGAACGTAAAAAAAAGAAACAATACTACTGAAAAATTTGATATAGAAAAAATCAATAAAGTCATCAATTGGGCTATAGATGGATATACTGGCGTAAGCTTAACAGATATAGAAATTAACGCTAAGATCAATATAACTGACGGTGTTCATACAAAAGAAATTCATAGTTTGTTAATTGAAAGCGCTGCCAATCTAATTTCTATAGAAAAACCAAATTATCAATACGTTGCGGCTAGACTTCTTAATTATCAATTAAGAAAAGATGTTTGGAAAGGCAAACATGCACCAAGACTTTCTGAATTTATCAATAGTGGTCTAAAAAATAAAATATACGATCCTGTCATCCTTGAAAAATACACAGAAGACGAAATAAATAAACTAGGCGAAATTATAGATCACGAAAGAGACTTCATCTTTACATATGCTGGCATAAAACAATTATGTGATAAATACTTAATAAAAAATAGAACTACTCAACAGATATATGAAACCCCACAATTTGCCTACATATTAATTTCTGCCTATGCATTTATTAATTATCCAACTGAAACTAGGTTAGTTTACGTTAGAAAATTTTACGACGCCATCAGTAAACATAAAATAAATTTACCAACACCAGTTATGGCAGGAGTAAGAACGTCTAGTAAAAATTACGCAAGCTGTTGTTTAATTGGAGTAGATGACACAAGAGAAAGTATTACTGCTAGCGCCACAGCAGTTAGTATGGCTACAGCAAATAGATGTGGAATTGGTATTGACATTAGTAAAATCAGAGCAATTGGCGCACCAATTAAAAACGGAGAAGTCGTTCATACTGGTTTAATTCCATTCTTAAAAATTTATGAGAGTAGCGTAAAAGCTTGGCAACAAAACGGTTTAAGAGGAGGAAGCGCAACTTGCAATATTCAATGGTGGCATTATGAAATTGAAGATATCATCGTATTAAAAAATAACGCTGGGACAGATGATAATAGAGTTCGTAAGCTTGATTATACGGTTGGCATGAGTAAATTATTTTATGATAGAGTTTTAAAAGACGAAGATATTATGCTATTTAATACTGCCGAAGTACCAGAGCTTTATGAAGCTTGGGGAACAAAAGACTTTGATAAAATTTATAAAGAGTGCGAATCTAAAAAGCTAAAAATTAAAAAGAAAATTTCTGCGCGTAAACTATTCTCTCTTATAGTAAAAGAAAGAGTTGAAACTGGAAGAATTTATATTCTAAATGTGGATCATGCTAATAATCACGGAGCGTGGTCTGATAAAGTTACCATGAGTAATCTTTGCACAGAAGTTATCCACCCTACAATTCCACTTAATGACTACCACGATAAAGATGCAGAAATTGGCATGTGTATTCTTTCAGCTGTCAATATGTTAGAAGTAAAGAACTGGCAGGATTTAGAAAAAGTTTGCGATCTAATAGTAAGATTCCTTGAAGAAATTATAGATATTCAAGATTACTTCAATTTTGCCGCAGAAAATTTTGCAAAAAAACGCAGAAGTCTTGGAGTTGGAATTACTAATCTCGCAGCTTTTCTTGCTAAAAATGAATTAAAATATAATTCAGATAAGTCTCTTTCAGTAATAGATGAATGGATGGAGCACTTTCAATACTATCTCTTGAAGAGCAGTTGTCAATTATCTCAAGAAAAGGGTAGATGTGAAAAGTTTGAAAATACGAAGTACTCTAAAGGTATTCTACCAATAGATACATATAAAGATAAAGTAGACGAATTAGTCAAAAGAAAACTATCACTTGATTGGGAGAAACTAAGGAAAGATATTAAAGAATTTGGATTAAGACACTCTACATTATCTTCTTGTATGCCTTGTGAGAGTAGCTCTGTAATTCAATCATCCACAAATGGTGTTGAACCTATTCGTAGCCTTGTCACTTACAAAACAAGTAAAATGGGTAAACTTCCAGTTATGGTCCCAGGAATTGGAAAATATGATCATAATTATGAATTAGCTTTTGATTTTAAAGACAATTTAGGCTTATTGAGGACAAACGCAGTAATTCAAAAATATATTGATATGGCTATTTCTACTAATGTGTATTATAATTATAGTCATTATGATAACCATATATTACCAGATAGTAAAGTTATGAAAGAAATAATGTATGCTTATAGCCTTGGATTAATTAGTCTGTATTATAATAATACAGACGATGGAGATAAAGAGCAGTCTATGACACAAAAAGAAGAGGACTGCGCTAGTGGAGCTTGTAAATTGTGAAAAGTGTATTAAATTTTAAAAATGTAGATTTTACTAAACAACCATTGTTTCTTGGTGAAGACTTAAACTTACAAAGATACGATAGGTTCAAGTATCCAATATTTTTTGAGCTATTCAAAAAGCAAAATGAAAACTTTTGGTGGCCTCATGAAATCGCTTTAGGAAAAGATAGAAGTGATTATAAGAATTTAACAGATACAGAAAGGTTTGTATTTGATAGCAATTTGAGATTTCAAACTCTTGGAGATAGCATGCTTTCTAGAAGCATCCATAGCCTTAAAGATTATGTAAGTAATCCAGAACTTGAAATATGTATGAATACTTGGGCTCAATTTGAAGGTATTCATTCTTATTCTTATTCTTATCTTTTAAATAATGTTCATCCAGATCCTACAAAATTTTTTGATAGTATTATGGAAGATAAAGAAATAACAAGTCGCGCTCAATTAATTAGAGATAATTTTGATAAAATTCTTGGTAGTGATGAGAAGAAAGACCTTAAACAAAAGATTTTTGATGCTATTCTTTCTATTAATGTAATGGAAGGACTTGTATTTTATGTTTCTTTTGCTTGTTCTTTTTATTTTGGATATAGAGGAAAGATGGAAGGCAACTCTAAGATTATTAAATTCATTCAAAGAGATGAAGCTTTACATTTTGCTACCTCTCAAAATCTGTTAAAGATACTTCGCGATGAAGATAAAGAAGGTTTTACGTCTCTTGTAAAGAAAAATGAAGATAAGATATATGCTTTCTATGAACAAGCCGCAAAGAATGAAAGTGAATGGTCTGAGTATCTCTTCAGTAAGGGTAGTTTACTTGGATTAAATGCCGATGTTTTAGATGGATACTCTAAGTGGCTTTGCGATAGCAGATTAAGAAGCTTGGGCTATAAGAAGATATTCAATCAAAAAGACAATCCTATTGCTGGTTGGCATGATAGCTATTTAGACAGTAGTAAGGTTCAAGTTGCACCACAAGAAACAGAGATATCTAGCTATAAAGTTGGAGCAAGGAAGACGGACATAGAAGACGAAGATTTCGATGATTTAAAGCTATAATAGTTATATATTAATGTGTAATTATCTATGTGAACTTAGATATTACTGTTATATTTAATTTAGTCTTAGGGGCGCTTTCTTTTTTAGGAGGTTGGCTATTTACTAGGGTATTCTCTCTTTTCGATAAACAGGAGAATCTTATGAAAGATATAAACGATAAAACATTTAGCGATTTTATTACTTTAAGAAGAGAATTAGAAGTTGAATCTAGAAAACATCAACAAGAAATAGCAGATCTAGCATTAAAAGTTAGCACAACATATATGACTAAAGAATCTTTTGAAATTTACTTTGATAGAATAGAAACCAAATTAGATCGAAATTTTGAAATAATACAAGACCATTTATCAAAAAAATAACCTTTACTTTCTTTTAGGATATTGGTATAATTTTAATTGATGGTAAATCATGTAGATATTATATTTGGATTAGCTTGGGGCGATGAGGGCAAAGGCAAAATTAGCAATGCAATTAGTAAAAATTATGATATAGTATGCCGTTGGAATGGTGGACCAAACGCTGGACATACAGTATACTTAGGAGATAAAAAGTACAAAACACATCTTATTCCTTGTGGAATTTTTCAAAATAAACTAAACGTCATTGGCCCGAATTGTGTTATTAATATTGATAAATTTTATGACGAAATAGAATATTTAAGAAAAGAAGGGTTTGATATTTCGTTAATTAAAGTTAGCCCAAACGCTCATATAATAACAGAAAAGCATATCCAATATGATCTTAAATATTTAAAACCCAAACTTGGAACAACTGGTCAAGGTATTGCTCCATGCTACGCAGACAAAGCCTTAAGAGTTGGTAAACTTGCGAAGAATTATCTAGACAAAAAATATCTTTGGAATGGAGAATTATACGGCAATATTCTTTGTGAAGGTGCGCAAAGCTTTTGGTTAGATTTAAATTATGGAGATTATCCATATGTCACAAGTAGCGAAACGCTTCCATATTCTGCTTGCTCTTTGGGGTTTAGCCCGAAGCTAATCAGAAACATCATTGGAGTGGCAAAAATTTATGATACTAAGAGTGGAGTTGATCCATTATTTCCACAAACCCTTTGGGAAGACAATGAATTAAATAAGATTATAGAAATTGGTCAAGAATTTGGATCAACAACTGGCAGACGCAGAATTGTCAACTGGTTGAACTTAAATAAGCTTCTTGATGCAATTAAAATTTCTGGAGTTAATGAATTAATTATTAATAAATGCGATATTCTAGAGAAAATCAATATTTATAAATTATACAAAGATAACGCCCTTATAGAGTGTAAAAACCTAGAAACGATGCAAGGTTTTATTGAATCTTATATATGCTCAAATATTAATAATTACGTCAAAATAATATTTTCTGGAAGTAAAAACTATATTTAATTTATGGAAGAATTCAATCCGCGAGTACTTCAAGATATGGATTTAGGTAAGACCAAGAAAACAAAATTTCTTTTTGTTGAAAATAAAAACTCAAATAAACTTGCAATAATTTTCACTGGTAACGGAAATTTAATAAAATATGATTTTTATAAAACCTTTGGACTCAATAACGAATTTAATATTACTAGTATATTTTTTTGTGATATCGATAAAGCTTTCTATATTCCTGGGGTGCATGGGTATTCCAACTCTTTTCAAGAGACATGCAAAAATTTAAAAAAATTAATAGATGATCATAAATATAAAGAAATATTTTTAGTTGGTACTAGCATGGGTGGTTTTGGGGCGCTTATGCATGGTTTACACATGGAGTCATTAGCAAGTGTTGAAAAAATTAAAGTTATAGTGTTTAATCCTTATACTTATCTATCTAGAAAAATATTTTTAAATATGATTAATGTCTATGGTGTAGATAAAATTTTTTACATACAACAAAGGGGGATAACATACAAAAAAACTTTAGAGTTGACTATGAACATAAAAGAAGAATACCGAGATCTTGAACCATTTATATTGAATTATAAGTACGATAAAAATTACAAACTAGAAATTCATGTAATTCATTCTGACAATAGAGTAGAAAACTCTAGAGTAAAAAGCCTTAAACATTTTAAAAATATCATTTTCTATCCATATGATATCAATGAGCATAATATAGCCAAAGTACTTTCTAAACGAAATGAATTAATACCACTTTTAAAAAGTATTATAATAGTGTAATATATGAGTGAGCAATTTAACACAAGCATTAGCAATATGTTCCGAGTTTGCAGATGAATATGGCGTGGATTCCAAAGATAAAGATAAAATAGTAGTTCGTATGAAAAGCGAATACATTAATGAATTAAAAAATATGCTTGAAAATAAAAGTTTTAAATTGAAGTCTTTTGAAGTTTATGGAAACGAAGCACTTGTATACTTTGTTCCAAAAAAACGAAAGTAAGAGCCAGAAATCGGATTCGAACCGATGACCTACGGTTTACAAAACCGTTGCACTACCGCTGTGCTATTCTGGCTTATTTAATTATATTGACTTTCTTATAAAAACTATATATTATATTAGAATAATATGAACTGGATAAAAATATTAAATTTTATTGATGGCATTTTCCCAGAAGAGAAAGCCCAACCAACATTAGGTACTCTTTATAAAATCAAAGGCGAGCCTTTGCCATTTAGATATATCAGATTTGCTAATGACTCTTATTCAAATAAACCAGTATACCGCTTTAAGCATCATCAACTAAAAGAATATAAATTCAATGATCTATCTAGAATAGAAAGACAAGCAAATAAAGAAGAGATTAGGTTATATAATTTAATTAAAGAGCATGTAAATGAAGTTGCAAAGAATAATGATTAATTTTTTGCCTAGTAACTCAATGGTAGAGTGTTTCCCTGTTAAGGAAGTGGTTCTAGGTTCAAATCCTAGCTAGGCAGTTTGGAACGATGGCTGAGTGGTCTAAAGCAGAAGTTTACTAAACTTCCGATGGGTAATTCCATCCGTGGGTTCGAATCCTACTCGTTCCGATTAGTTTCTTTTTTTACCAATTAATTTTCCAGCACCACCACTTTTTACCACATTATCACTTATAAGAACCACTGGTTTATCACTAAAAGTTGAACTCCATCCAGTAACAAAATTTTTCTTACGATAGATTTTTAAATTAACATTAGTCCCTTGAAAAATGTTTATTCCTACCACACTTGGAGCATTTCCTAAAAAATAAACGCTGGTTAGCCTGGTGCAATCTGTGAACGAAGTACTACCAATATTGCTCAAGCTACTTGGGATGGTGACGCTGGTTAGGCCGCTGCAATCAAGGAACGCACTACCCCCAATACTCGTTACGCTGTTGGGGATGGTGAGGCTGGTTAGTCGGAAGCAAAAGCGGAACGCACCAATCCCAATACTGGTTACGCTGTTGCCGATGGTGAGGCTGGTTAGACCAGTGCAAAAAGAGAACGCACTACCCCCAATACTAGTAACGCTGTTGGGGATGGTAATGCTGGTAAGGCTAGAGCAAAGATCGAATGCGCTAGACCCAATACTCGTAAAGTTTGCGTTAGTTGGTAAGGTGACGCTGGCTAGGCTGCTACATAAAGAGAACGCACGACTCAAAATACTGGTCACGCTGTTTGGGATGGTAATGCTGGTAAGGCTGGAGCAATTATAGAACGCTAGCCCCCCAATACTAGTTACGCCACTATCAATATCAACGCTAGTTAATGTTAAAGATCTATTATAGCTAGATTGAGTAATAATTGTATCAGAACTTGTAGTTGACGAACTATCACTATAATAAAATGTTGAAGTAGGCATATATCTTTAATTTACACCCTTATTTGCTAATAAGAAAATAGCAAATATAACCTTAAAAATTAATTGATATTAATAATAAATGCATATATAATAAAATATGAATGATGTCTTGTATATTATTGTACCATATTTCAATTTTTTAGATTGGCAATCTAATAAAAACAATTTATTAAATTTTTTAAATCTTAATAATTTTCCATCAAATGCTAAGGTGGTTCTAGTAGAAGGCTATATAGACAACCAATTAGAAGATTACTCTAGTAAAGTTTATAAACATTTAAAATTTAAACTTAAAAATATGTTTTGGGCTAAAGAAAATCTAATTAATCTTGCAATCAATAGCCTACCAAAAGATTGGCAGTTCGTAGTATGGATAGACAGAGATGTAGTATTTCAAACAGATTCTTGGGTCAATGAAAGTATAGAAAAATTAAAACAATCAGACGTTATACAGACATGGAATAAATTATTTTATTTACATGAAGATAATAAAACTCCAAACACAAATTATCCATATTTGAGTATTTTTTACACAAAATCAGAGCAAAATCAACCTTGCATTGCAGGAGGTCATTCTGGTATGGGTTGGGGAATCAATAAAAATTTTTATAATAAAATTGGTAAAATTTTAGATTGGTTAATAATTGGTGGAGCAGATAGAGTTTTAGGCTTTTGCTGTGGAATTAAAGATAAAGAAAAATTAAAATTATTGCCAATTTTACAAACAGATGGTATGAAAAAAGAAATATCAAATTACGCACAAGCTTTCGAGAACGTAAAATATGACTATGTAAATGCTACAATTTACCACAGCTCACATGGAGATTTAAAAGAAAGAGGATATAGACTAAGAAAATATATTTTAAATAATAACAATTTTGATCCTTCAAAAGATATATTTTACAACTCAGAAGGGGTAATTGAATTTTCTGAAGAATGGGCAAATAAAGCTTCATCTCAAATAGAACATTTTTTTAGATTGAGAAACGAAGATGGACAAGGAATTAAATAAATATGTTGTATTTAATATTACCATATTTTGATTTTAATGAATCTAATTTTTCTAAAAAGAATTTAGATTTATTTATTTCAAACTACGGCAAAAGAAACAATTTGAAAATTGTATTATGCGAAGGAATATACGATAAAGAATTACCAGATTATTCAGATAAAATATTTAAACACTTAAAATTTAAACTTAAAAATATCTTATGGGTAAAAGAAAATTTAATTAATTTAGCAATTAAAGATCTACCAGATGATGCAGAATTTATCGCTTGGTCAGATAGAGATATATATTTTCTTAATCCGCTTTGGGTAGAAGAGACAATTGAAAAATTAAAAACATATGACATCGTACAACCATGGTCAGATGTTATACATTTAAATGTATTCCATTCTTTAACTTTTATAAGCAAACGAAAAAATACTTTAAGTTTTTCAAACAAAAGCGAATTATGTGCAAAAATTAATTTTGATGATTGTAATCATCAAATTGCCACATCTACTGGACAAATTTGGGCTATCAATAAATCATTTTATCAAAAAATTGAAAAAATAAATGATATAGAAATAATTGGTGGTGCCGATTCAATTATTGCTAGTTTTTGCGTTTTAAAAGACCCGTCTTATATTAAAATTTTAAGTCAAAAAACTTCAACTAAATCTAAAGAAGTTTGGAGAAGGTATCAAGAAAAATTCGAAGACGTAAAATACTCTTATGTAGATGGATTGATTGTTCATTACTGGCACGGTCATTTACAAAATAGATTATATTCAAAGAGACATGACGTATTAAAATACCTAAACTATAACCCTCATAGAGATATAAAATACGATGAAAATGGTGTAATTCAACTTACGGATGAAGGAAAAAGACTTGAGTCTTTAATAAAAGAATATTTTATATCTAGAAAAGAAAACGAAGAAATAGACAAACATTTAGATCATCCAATGCTATATTATCATTATAATGTAAATACATATCTAAGTCCTAAGACTAGCAAAAAAAATGAAGATTAAATCTATAGAAAATAATGAATTTAATATACAGTTTACTGTGTCAAATAAATGTAATTATCATTGCTTGTATTGTCCACCCAAACTAAATAGTGGATCTACACCATTAATATCGACCGAAACATATATTAGATTTTTTACAGATTTAATAAAAGATAATCCAGAAATTATGGAATATGATAAAAGATTTGTTGGATTAACTGGAGGAGAACCAACTATTTATCCAGGAATAGATAATTTAATTGATTATTTTCAAGAAAATAAATTCAACATAGGATTAGATACTAACGGCAGCGCAAAAATGGATTTTTGGGAAAAAAACTTAAGTAAGATTAATATGACAAATCTTAGCGTACACCCAAGATATGCGAATTTTAAACATGTGCTAGACATTGTCAGACTTGGCATAGAAAAAAAATCTATTGTAAAAGTTGCAGTTATAATGGATATAGAAAATTGGGACAGAGCGATTGAGGCGGTAGATTTTTTTAAAGAAAACAATGTACCGACTATGGAATTTAAAGGGTTAGTCTTCAAACTTAGCAAAAAAAATCACAAAAATACTACAAAAAGTAATGATTATTACAATTCATATACAGATGAACAAATTGATTGGATAAAAAATAATACTTATCATAATAATATAAATAATTTATCAGAAATTAATCCTAATTATCAAACTAGAAATGCTTATATTGTTTATGAAGACGATACAAAAAAGAAATTTCTTGGTCAAGAAATAATTAGTAAAGGTTCAAATAAATTTAAAAATTACAAATGCGATGCTGGAAAATCTAATTTATCTATAAAGTGGGATGGAAGAATTACAGGAGCGCATTGCGGTATTAAAAGATTGACTTTTGGGAATTTATTAGAAAACCCTGATTTAAAAATTAAGTTATTGAAACATCCTATAATTTGCAGTCTTGAAAAATGCGGATGCATTGCAGACATGAGAATTAAAAAATCAATAGAATGAAATCATATTTTGTTATTTTTGCTAATCCTAGAACTGGTTCTGGAGCTTTTACTTCTGCTTTAGACGCACAAAAAGATATTTTTTGTTTAAAAGAAATATTTAAATCTAATATCCTTGACGCAAAATATATAAGAAGAAACATGGGAGATTTTCTTGGTGAAGATCGTACAATGTGGCAAAAAAATAGAAGCGAAAATTTTAAAGATTTTTTAAATAAACTTTCAGAAAGATCAAATAAAAAACTTTTCGGTTATAAATTTTTTCCAAGACATTTTAAATCTTTTCCTAATAAGGAAGTTTATTTAAATTATTTAAAAGAAAATAATACTAAAATTATTATATTAGAAAGAAAAAATATTTTATTACAATATGTATCTGTATCAACCGCAAGATTAATAGACAATTTTAGTACTAGTTCAATAAGCTCAGGTCGCAAAAAAGTGTTTCAACTGAACCCTTTAAAAATAGATTATGATAAATATATTAAATATAATAAAATTATTAAAAGACAAAATAAAGAGCGATTACAAGCTATAGAAGATTATAATTTACAACATATTCATATAACATACGAAGATTTTACTGGAGAAAAATTTATTGAATGTTTTAAAAAAATATTTGATTTTTTAGATTTAAATTTTAGAGATTTTATTGACGTAAGAAAAAATGGTGATGTTGCAAATCATAGAAAGATAAATGTTTACAAACTGCAAGATAAAATTTTAAATTATGCAGAATTTAAAAAAATGGCAGAAGATAAGAATGACATAGAAACTTTAAATTTTTTAAAAGAAGAATAATGAGCAAGAAATTACCTTTTGAATTTTTTATTGTAATTGCAGAACATAGATCTGGATCTACTTTTTTTAAAAACGCTATATCAATTCAAAAAGACATACTCTTTTACTCGACAGCAGGTTTAGAAAAAAGTTTTTCAACCTTTGGTAAAACATCTGATTATAGAAGCCATAAGAAAAAAAGATCAAATTTTCGTCATGGAGAAAGCGGTAAACTCATAGTTAAATTAGCTCACCCAATACTTTTAAAAAATAAAGGCGATAAAAAACTTTTTGGGTTTAAGTGTCATCCTCATAGAGTTTTAGAAATACCAAATTATTTTGAATTTCTTAAAAGTAAAAATGCTAGAATTATATTGTTAACAAGGACTAATGCGTTATTAAGATATATATCCATAAAAACCCATAAACAAATAAGAACTTCGCCAAAATCTTGTAATGAAAGCAGAAATTCTCCCATTATTTTTAAGTTAAACCCACTAAAGGTTAACTATAACAAATTTATTGAATACAAAAATAAAATAGAAAAATATAATAAAAAATTACGCGAGAACATTAGTAATTATAATTTACCATATGTTCACATAACATACGAAGAGCTTTGCGAAAATTTTGATCAATGTTTTTATAAAATTTTTGACTTTCTAGATCTTGATAAAAATAGTATTGTAAATGCTAAAGGCAAAGATGGATCAATATGCGGGAGTAAAAAGATAAATGTTTACAAACTACAAGATAAAATTTTAAATTACGCAGAATTTAAAAAAGCCGCAGAAGATAACAATGATATTGAGACTTTAAATTTTTTAAAAGAAGAATAACGTGATTTTCTGCATTATAGCTTGCATGAACAGAATATTATTAATAATTAATTCTTATTGATGAAAATTTATATACTAACAAGATTTTCACTACCTCGTTATCCTCCAAAAGGTTTTACTTGGGATAAGTCAATATACTCCCATCAGAATAGTGAAATAAATTATTATAAATGGTTATACGATGAAAAAAGACTAGATGAAAGAATGAGAATATTTAATCATATAACTAGACCTTCAATAGAAAATCAAACTTATGAAAATTATGAATGGATGTTTTTTATAGGCCAAGGTTTACCAGATAAATATAAAAAAAGTTTAACTGAAATTAAAAAAAGCAAACTAATAATACCAAAAAAATATAAACATATTGGCAGCAAAAGATTCTTTGATAGGAAAGAATTTATATCAATTAGACTAGATGATGATGACGCAATACATCCGAAATATTTAGAAAATATAAAAAGCTTTAATAAAGAAAATCAAATTATAGCCCCCTTTTACGGAAAATATTTTCATTTAAATGCAGACGGAACGATACAGGCTCAAAATGTCACAAATAAAAATTATATAAAAGGCTGTGGAGTAGGATGCTACAGAGAGAACATTTATAGTCTTGGAAATCACGCTAGACTTCATGAAAAATTTGATGTAAATTTTATAAAAGATCAAAATATGTTTTTTGTGTCTGTTGGGCAACATACTTCTACGAATAGACGCTTCGATAAAGAAAATATTAAAAATAATTATACTATTGATACTTTATTTTATTAATAAATACAAAGATCTATTTGCTAATAAGAAAAGGTCAAATATATTTGACAAAATTATAATATCTATATATAATATATAATATGAAAAACATTAAAAATATACTATTAAGTCTCATTTTAGCTTCTACTTCTTTTGCCGACTCTGGCACGGCTAATCAATCTACACCAGTAGCAGATGGCTTTCTAGCCGCAGGAGATGTCGCTCTTGTTCGTCCTGTTTCAACCGCAGCAACTATTGGGGCTTTTGGTATTTTTGTTGTGATTGCTCCATTTACTGAGATGGCGGGATGCACAGAAGAAACATATGAAGGTTTGGTGGAGAGTGTTGGAAAGTTTAGTTTTGATCGTGATCTTGGTGATTTCAAAAAATAATATTTACTAACGACATACTTGCAAATATATCTCTATTTGCGAACGAAATTATACCAAATAATAAACTTTTATTTGTAAATGAAATATTTTCAAATATAACTTTATTTGCTAACAGAAAAGTCTCAAATAAAAAGCCATATTTATGAACGAAAATATGCCAAATAAAGGGGCTGGAAAAGGAAGCAAACCAAGAAATTGTTTCTCTAATAGCTTTAAAAAAAACTATGATAGTATAAACTGGTCGGATGAAAAAGATAAGTCGTTGATTAAAAAAGAATTAAAAAACAAACATCGTTCATCTATATATATTTACAGATGACAGACCCAAAAAGAGTCTTAGAAAATCGTGCAAGTTCTTCATATATAGCAGAATATTCTGCACCAAAAATTGAACTTGCTGATCTTAGTAAGCTACAACAAGTTAGACATTTAAATTTAAATAAAAAAATAGAAACTAGGCTAGAAGAGATTAAGGTAGAGTATGATGCGTTAGTTGCTCTGCACGAATGGAATAATTTTGTTGACTCTTTTGAGTGCAGAATAGAGTGCATTATGGGTCAAGATTATTATTTGTATGAGACAGAAGAAGGTAAAAAATTCTTATCTATTATTGACCCAGAAAGTTTTACAATCAAGTATAAGTATCACGGAACAACAAGGTTAAATAGCTTTGGATTTTTTGAAAAGCATAGTTGACAAATTTGACAATATATATTATATTTGAATGATGCGAAAAGGAGTATGTTGTATTGTATTAAGTCTAGCTGAACAAGATAATCCTATCAAGTTCAATACTATGACTTATGCTCGTTTCTCTAATATGTCTAGATCAGAAGCGTTATCTACTCTTTCTTCTAGAATATTAAACAATATGACAACCACATATCAATACATAAAGTATTGTGCAGACCATAATCATACTTATAGAATTTCTTCTGATTTATTTCCTCTTATTACTTATGATAAAGCAGATGTTAAGCTCGAATATTTACCAGATTATGCCAGAATACTAGCATCATTTGATAGTATTAAACATCTAATTCAATCTAAGAATGTAAGAGTATCTTGTCATCCTAGCGAATTTAATGTTCTTGCTAGTGATAACGAAAATGCAATAACTAAAACAATCAAAGAATTAAATTTCTATGGTTGGTTTATGACTCAAATTGGTTGCTCACTAAACTATGATGCTCCTATGAATATGCACATACATAATTCCAAGGGCAATTTAAATGATATAATCAAAAAGTTTATGAGTAATTTTAATAAGCTAACTGATGATGTAAGGTCTAGATTGGTTATAGAAAATGATGATAAAGATACTTGCTGGTCAGTTAAGAAGCTAATGAGACATTTCCATTCGGTTTCTAATATTCCTATTACCTTTGATTATCTTCATCACAAATGTCATTCAGATGGTTTATCAGAAGAAGAAGCATTTCATCTCTCACGAATTACTTGGGGCAATCATACTCCATTGTTTCATTACTCTGAAAGTATAGATGGTCACAAGAATCCAAGGAAACACGCCGACTATGCAAAAAACTTGCCAAATACTTATGGTTATGATAATATAGATGTGGATTTTGAATTAAAAATGAAAGAACAATCTTTTGCTAAATTATGAATAGTCAAGATAAATTAAAAACTCTTTTTCCTAACAAAGAAGATGTATTAAAAATGTTTCATATTAACTTTGATACTGGTCAAATATATAAAAAAGATTTTTGGGAAAGAGGAATCCGCAAAGAAATTGGCAGACCGACACAAGATAAAAATTATAAAAGAGTAAATGTAAATTGCCCTCATTTGACACATATTTTTAAAAGAGGCTATGTGGATGTTTTTGCTCACAGATTAATTTATTATGCTCATACTGGAAAATTACCAGAAAAAGTAGACCATAAAAGAAAAAATATTAAATATCCAGACGCAATTTCTAATCTGGCAACATCAGATTCAATTCACAATAGATGGAATACAAAAAAAGTAAATAGGAGAATATTAACACCAGAAGAAAGAACGACAACATTTCCGTCCGATTATAGAGAAAGAAAATTAAAAGAATATAAAGGCATTTATCTAGCTTATGGTTATTATTGGGCTTTATTTGATGGTAAAATCTTGAATGAAAATGGATTTATATGTCCTATATTAGCTGTTGATTTTAGAAATAAGTTCTTGAAAGAAGAATTTATTAGAAGATATGGTTCTTTAGATAATCTTCCAGAAAATGCTTTAGATATCATAGACGAACAAGAATTATTTTTAGAAAAAATGACTCAAGAGGAGATAGAAAAAACCGAAAATTACAAATTTAAACAAGAAAAAATAAAACAAGAAAAGAAACGAAGATCAGATATGGCATCTCAAAGAAAATTAAAAAAACAACAAATTTCAAAAAATAAAATATCAGTAAAAGCAGAAGATGACCCATTTTATTGTATAGGAAGATATGACGCATAAGTTATACGAAATGTTTATTGTTATATTAGGCGTGATAGCTAATATCGTGCTTATTGTAAATGCTATTCACCATTGGTGATTAATTTATGAATGAAAAAGACTATCTTTATATAATAGTTCCATATTTTAATTTTTGCAATTTTCAGACAACAAAAGAAAATTTAATTATCTTTATAAATAATAATAATTTTGGTGATAAAGTAAGATTAGTTATAAGTGAAGGAATTTATGGAGACAATCAATTAGATATTAAATCAGATAAGATTTTTCGTCACTTAAAATTTAAACTGAAAAACATTCTATGGATGCAAGAAAATTTAGTTAATCTGGCAATTAAAAATTTACCTACCGATTGGAAATATGTAGTATGGTGCGACAAGGATATTTTATTTCAGAATAATGATTGGGTAGAAAAATCAATAGAAAAACTTAAGATTTGCGATGTAATTCAACCTTGGATGAAAACATACTATCTTGAGAAAAATGAAAAATATATTTCAATTAAAAATAGGCGTAGTTATTCAACAAGCCTTTTGTCTATTCAAAAAGAATTAATAAATAAAAAAGGTCACTCTGGAATGGCTTGGGGTATAAATAAAAATTTTTACAATAAAATTGGCAAAATTTTAGATTGGCAAATAGTTGGACAAGCAGATTTAACATTTGCATTTTGTTGTGGATTGAAAGATAAGAGTAAATTATTAAATTTCGCTCAAACACGACCTATGAAAGATATGCTTTTAAAATACGCTGAAAACTTTAATGATGTTAAAATTGATTATGTAACAAATGAAATCTATCACCTTCATCACGGAAGTTGGGAAAATAGAAATTATGTAAAAAGATTTGATATTATAATAAAACATAATTACAACCCGAATGAGGATATTTATTATGACGAAAACGGAATGTTATGCTTAACAGAAAATGGCGAAAGAATGGAAAATGATATTAAGGAATATTTCCTATCAAGAAATGAAGATGATTCAAATAAGTTTGACAAAAATTAAATAAATAGTAATATAAGTATATGGGTATGTTTAATTATGTTAAAGTAGAACAAGAGCTTCCTCTTAACGAGGAATTAAAAGCCCTTAATAATGATTGGCGAAAAGAGCCATTTCAAACAAAAGAGCTAGGCGAAAATTTGATGGATACCTATATCATAAGAGACAACAATCTTTTTAAAGTAGAATCTCACGGACATTGGGAAGATAATCCAGACTATAATGAGGGCAAAGGATATAGAGAATTTTTTAATAAAAACAAGTGGGTAAAAGACCGAGAAGAGGAAGTGTTTTGTTCTAGTACCACCGCTTCGTTTGAGTTTGGAACTTATATTTTAGGTGAAACAGAAAATGATAATGATATTTTTCCAGATTGGCAAGCTGTGGTAGTCAAGGGTGTGGTTACGCAATTAACTTTAGTAGAAGATTATTTTAAAAGGTCAAGCAAAGATAGAGTCCAGTTAGATAAAAAATGGCAAAAGCAGATTGAAATACACCGAAACAAAATGAAGTGTCCAGTTTATAGTCTTTATTTTAATTATTATGTTAGAACTTTTGAAAAAATTGAATGGAAGCTCTATAATATAATTAATCGTATCATAAGTTTCTTAAATTGGCTACAATGGAAAGGCATTAGAAAATTAATAAAGGCTTTAACACCAATATGAAAAAAGAAAATAACAAAGCTGTCAAATGCTTGATTTTAGAAGCGTTTCCCACTAAAGAAATTCTAAGGGAAAATTTATTTATAGATTTAGATAAACAAGAAGTTACTAATCTTTTAACTATGAAAAAATTAAAAAACTTTTTATCAACGAACAAAAGAAAAAAAGAAAAAAACTATTATAGAATTTCCTTCTCTAAAAATAAAAAACATTATAATTTTCTGTTGCATCGTTTATTTTTTTACTGGCATCACGGATATTTACCAAAAATAGTAGATCACAAAGATACAAATTCACAAAATAATAAAATAGAAAATTTAAGAGAAATTACAACCTCTGGAAACAAAAGAAATTCAAAGAAAAAGAAAAACTGCACATCTAAATACAAAGGAGTTAGTTGGTCAAAAAAACATAAAAAATGGGTTGCAAAATTAACTCTAAACCGCAAAACTATTTATATTGGTCTTTTCGATAATGAAGATGATGCTGGTCAAGCATACAACAATAAAATAAGAGAATTAGGCTTAGAACAAGTGGCAATATTAAACGATACTCCTCAAGAAAGAGCAAGAAAAAATATTCAATTTGACCCACTACCTCCAGAGATGAATCATCTCAAAGATTTATTTAGTAATCTAGAACCTTTGGTAGATTTTAAATGAAAAAAAAGCCTCATATTCTAGAAGTCAAAGAACAAGATGGATACCAATATCTTGAATTGCCAGATTCTTTAATGAATAAAATGGGATGGAAAATCGGTGATACGATTGATTGGCACGATAATAAAGATGGAACTTTTTCTTTAATCAAAATCGCAAAGCCCTCTAAATCAAAAAGAAACAAAGTTTGACGAGTTTGCTAGTCCAGTATATACTGGAAGTATGAAGCTACCTACAATTTATAAAAAGACAAAGACTGGCAAAGTCCAAGAGTGGACTATTGAAGTTAAAGGAAACCAATATCGCACAATTTCTGGTCAAACAGATGGTGAAAAGATTACTAATAACTGGAGTGATTGTGATATTAAAAATGCTGGCAGATCAAATGCTACTACTCCAGAAGAACAATGCTTGAAAGAAGCAGAAGCAAAACGCAAAAAGAAATTAGAATCTGGTTACTTTGAATCTATCAAAGATATTAATAAGGTTCAATACTTTGAGCCAATGCTTGCACAAAAGTATGAAGATCACGAAATTAATTATCCAGTTTATAGTCAACCCAAACTTGATGGTATTCGTTGCATCGTAACCAAAGAAGGAATGTTCACCAGAAACGGCAAGAAGGTTATTTCTGCACCACATATTCGCAGTAATCTTGATTTGTTTTTTAAAGATTATCCTAATGCGATTCTTGATGGTGAATTATATTGTGATAAGTTTGCTAATGATTTTAATAAGATTTGTAGCTTGGTTAAAAGAACTAAGCCAGACGATAAAGAATTAGAAGAG
>Ga0164295_10000819_pt1 | contig 25822 bp, 22 predicted proteins | sample GEODES006metaG_FD_111798 | JGI IMG/M metagenome (GOLD analysis project Ga0164295, IMG submission 111798) | Oligotrophic lake water microbial communities from Sparkling Lake, Wisconsin, USA - GEODES006 metaG | ecosystem: Environmental > Aquatic > Freshwater > Lake | place: USA: Sparkling Lake... | reverse complement strand
TGTGTTGAATCAAACAGCGTGCCATCCCAATCAAAGGCGATCAGGTCAAAATTCAGGGGTCGGGACATGGGCCACCAGTGTGTCAAGTTCAGCAGGAAGTTCGGCCACCAGCGTGATGCGCTTGCCGTTGGAAGGGTGTGTGAATTTTAAGCGCCAGGCGTGCAAAAACATGCGCTTGAGCGCGTGCCCTGCGGGCTGCTTTTGCAGGTTCTTGTTGAGCTCAAAGTCACCGTATTTGTCGTCACCCGCAATCGGGTGGCCTTCGGTGGCCAGATGCACCCGAATCTGGTGCGTGCGGCCGGTCTTGATTGTGACTTCCAGCAGGCTGAAGTCGCCCACCGGCTGCTCTGCAGATGCCGGCAGCGAGCCGCGCACCTTGACCAGCGTGACTGCGCGCATGGCGTCAGGGTGCTCTTTGTCCACCACACGCACGCGCCGCTCGCCGTCAGGCAGCAGGTATTTTTGCAGCGGCTTGTCCAGCACCTTTAATTTAGGCGGCCATTGGCCGGCCACCAGCGCCAGGTAGACCTTGTCGGTTTCGCGCTCGCGAAACTGCTCTTGCAGGATTTTCAAAGCCATGCGTTTTTTGGCAATCAAGAGCACGCCGCTGGTTTCGCGGTCCAGCCGGTGCACCAGCTCCAGAAAATCATGGCCGGGCCGGGCCATGCGCATTTGCTCGATCACGCCAAAGGCCACACCGCTGCCGCCATGCACCGCGACACCGGCCGGCTTGTCGATGGCCAGCACATGCTCGTCCTCAAAAAGAACCGGGAACTCCCGTGACGGCGCCAGGCCACCGACGCTGGACGCAGCGCCATGACGGGCAATCTCCACGGCCATCGCCTGGGCTTTTTGATCGGCGCGTTCCGATGTGCGCACTGGCGGCAGACGCACCACATCGCCGGCTTCCAGCCGGGTGTCGGCCTGCGCCCTGCCTTTGTTGATGCGCACCTCGCCGCTGCGGATGATGCGGTACACATGGGTTTTGGGCACGCCCTTGAGCTGGCGGATCAAAAAGTTGTCCAGCCGCTGGCCGCTGTAGTCCTCTGTGACCGTCACCAAACTGGCCTGGGCAGCGGACGCCGGCAAAAGCGCTGGCGCCAGTGCGGTCAGGGGCTTTGGCGCTGGCCGGGCCGGCGGACTGGCAGCAACAAAAGGCCTAGGCAAAGGCGCTTTGGCCTGTTGTTTGGCCCTGGCGGTTCCTGACCCTATAATGTGTTTCACTAGCGTTGCGCTGTAAGTAGTTGATTTGTCTGGCAGTTTAGTCCACCACAAGTCTTTGCATGCCGCAGTGCCTCGCTGGAAGGTCGATGCCAATGACTGTTTTGCCTGCAAAGCCAGGGTGCCAGGCACCCCGCAAAAGGTAGTCACAGTGCGAAAGTCGACGTTTTGCGAACACAACGACGGAATACAAAGTGCACAGCCCCACGGGCTGTGTACGGATCTTGATGAGATCAATCCTTATGACGGGTAGCCTCTTAGTGACAACTCTGGTTGGACTGGTTTTCTTGTGCCTGCGGCGCCTCTGGGCCCCGCTGACATGCACAGCCATTCCCGCAACCCTTGTCACATGGACACGCCTTGCTATTTTTGAAATAGCAAATACCCGCCTGGCTGCGACTCATCCCATCCACGCGCCTACGCCCCAACGCCTCGCCTGAGCGCTCTTTCTTGAGCATTCAGGCCGAGCACGTGCAAGGCTCTTTCGGCAATTCCCCCTCGTTCGCATCGCGTCTGCCTTCGGCATCGTTAGCCCAATTGGGGCTGTTGGGTGCGCGAGCCTAGGCTCGACGCACAAGAGAGATAAGGATTTCCGATGAAACGGATGCTGATTAACGCCACCCAGGCTGAAGAACGCCGGCTGGCCATTGTTGACGGACAAAAACTCCTCGACTACGAGATCGAAATTGAAGGGCGCGAACAGCGCAAGGGAAACATCTACAAGGCCGTTGTCACCCGCGTTGAGCCTTCGCTGGAAGCCTGCTTTGTCGATTACGGCGAAGACCGACACGGTTTTCTGCCTTTCAAAGAAATCTCGCGCAACTACTTCGCCGCCGGCGTGCCGGTCAACCAGGCCCGCATCAACGACGTGATCCGCGAGGGCCAGGAGATGATGGTCCAGGTCGAAAAAGAAGAGCGCGGCAACAAGGGCGCAGCCCTGACCACCTTTGTCAGCCTGGCCGGCCGATACGTGGTGCTCATGCCCAACAACCCGCGCGGCGGCGGCGTCAGCCGGCGCATCGAGGGCGATGACAGGGCTGAACTCAAAGAAGCCATGGACCAGCTGGAATACCCCTCCGGCTCCAGCATCATCGCGCGCACTGCCGGCATCGGCCGCAGCGCCCCTGAGTTGCAGTGGGACTTGAACTACCTGATCAAGCTGTGGACCGCCATCGAAGGCGCCGGCAAAAACGGCAAAGGCGCTTTCCTGATTTACCAGGAATCGAGCCTGGTCATCCGCGCCATCCGCGACTACTTCAACAGCGACATCGGCGACATCCTGTTTGACACCGACGACGTCTACGAGCAAGCCAAGCAGTTCATGGCGCACGTCATGCCCGAGCATGAGCACCGCGTTAAACGCTACCGCGACGACGCGCCGCTGTTCAGCCGCTTCCAGATCGAGCACCAGATCGAGTCGGCCTACGCCCGCACCGTGCAACTGCCTTCGGGCGGCGCCATCGTGATCGACCACACCGAGGCTCTGGTTTCTGTGGACGTTAACTCGGCCCGCGCCATCAAGGGCGGCGACATCGAAGAAACCGCCACCCGCACCAACCTTGAAGCCGCTGATGAAGTGGCCCGCCAGATGCGCTTGCGCGACCTGGGCGGCCTGATCGTCATCGACTTTATTGACATGGAAGAAAGCCGCAACCGCCGCGACGTCGAAAACCGCCTGCGCGATGCGCTGCGACAAGACCGCGCCCGCGTGCAGTTCGGCACCATCAGCAAATTCGGCCTGATGGAAATGAGCCGCCAGCGCCTGCGCCCGGCCCTGTCAGAAGGTGCATCCATCCCCTGCCCGCGCTGCGGTGGTTCCGGCCACATCCGCGACACAGAATCCAGCGCACTGCAAATTTTGCGCATCATCCAGGAAGAGTCCATGAAGGACAGCACCGCCTCTGTGCTGTGCCAGGTACCCGTCGATGTCGCCTCTTTCCTGCTGAACGAAAAGCGCTCGGAAATTGCCAAGATCGAAATGAAACAGCGCATCAATGTGCTGCTGGTGCCCAACAAAACCCTGGAAACGCCGAACTACAAACTCGAGCGTCTCAAACACGACGACCCGCGTCTGGACAACATCGAGGCGAGCTACAAACTCGCTGAAGAAATTGAAGACCCGACCCTGGTGACACGCCGCAGCCAGGAAAAGCACAACAAGCAAGAACCCGTTATCAAGGGTGTTTTGCCGGATGTGCCAGCCCCCATCGCAGCGCCCAAGCCAGAGCCAGTTGCACCTGCTGCCAACCGGCAACGCACGCCTGCAGCCCGCACACCGGCTGCAGCGCCTGCGGCTGAAAAAGGCTTCTTCGGTTGGATCAAAGGCTTGTTCAGCAGCGAGACTGCACCTGCCAGCCCAGTCCAGGAGCCAAAAAAAGACGAGCGTAGCGAAGGCCGCCGCGACGAGCGCGGTGAACGCTCCGAGCGCGGTGGCCGTGACGGCCGCCGTGGTGGCCGCGGTGAGCGCGGTGCCCGCAGCGAACGTGGTGGCGAGCGTGGCCCAGACCGCGGTGAAGCGCGTGAACCCCGCGAGCCGCGTGAACCCCGCCGCGAACGCAGCACCGAGGCCCGCCCTGAGCGCGCACCGGGCGAAGGCCGCACTGAAGGTGGCCGTCAAGAGCAGCCACGCGGTGAAGGCCAAGGTCGCAGTGAGCGTCCACGTCGTGAGCGCGGCGACCGCAGCGCAGAGCGCAACGGCGCGCCACGCGATGCTGCGCAGGAAGAACTCGCACTGGCCAACCAGGCCGCCATGGCCGCTGCATCTCGCAACGACCCCACTAACCCGGATGCTGCGCGTGAAGAGCGCCAGCCTCGTGAAGCACGTGGTGAAGGTCGCCGCGAACGCGGTGGGCGTCGCAATGATCGCCGTGACGGCGCAGCTGGCGCAGAAGACAACAATGCCGCCTTTGCGGATGGTCGCGCTTCGCAAACCGCTGAACGACTCGAAGGCCAAAGCGGCCCCACAGAACCGGGCAACGGGCAAACCGCCGGTGAAGACGGCAGCCAGGAACGCGCACCGCGTGAACGCCGCAGCCGTGACCGCTACGGCCGTGACCGCCGCGAGCGCGGTGACCGAACTGATGCCAATGCCGATTCAGCAGCCGCTGCAGCCGAAGGCAACAACGAGCAGCGCATTCCGGTGACGGCTGAGCTGAACTTCAGCGAACCGGTGACAACGCAAGCTTCGGCCCCTGCTCTTGCGCCTGCACAAGCTGTAGTGCCTGCTCCAGCACCGGCGCCAGTGCCAGCCCATGCGCCAGCAGCGCCAGCCCGCACCCTACCCCAGGTCGCGTCTTATGACCTGCCCTTGCAGGACCTGGCCCAGGTGGCCAGCGCTTCGGGTTTGCAGTGGGTCAACTCTGATGCCACCAAGATCGCTCAAATCCAGGCAGCCATGGCCGCTGAGCCACGCCCTGTGCATGTGCCCCGTGAGCGTCCGCCGGCCGTGGTGCTTGAAACCAGTCCCCTGGTGCTGGTCGAGACTCAACGCGACCTGCGTAACATGAGCCTGCCTTTTGAAGAAGGCACGCCGCGCCAGGACAAATAAGTCTGGGCAGCACCGCCCGTAGCCCATTGGCCGCGGGTGAGCAAAGAAAAAGGCGACTCACAGAGTCGCCTTTTTTCATGGGGCAGCTTAAAGCTGTGCCGCCCGACGATAAGCCAACTGCGCCGCTTCTGCGTCATTGCGCTGCTCAGCCAGTGCCGCGAGCGACAGCCAAACCTTGCGCTTGAGCGCCGGGTCTTGCAAAGTCAAAGCAGCATGCGCCAGCAATTGCTGGGCCTTGCCCCACAGCTGGCGTTTCAGGCAAGCCATACCGGCCAGATACTCCACATTGGCGTCCCCTGGGCGCGCCATCACAGCGTTTTCAATGCGCGCCAGCCATTGCGCGTCGGTGGCGTCCAAGCTGGCTTCCAGGGCCAAAATAAATTTCACACGCAGCGCATCACTTGAGTCTGAGCGCGGCTGCATCACCGGTGTCCACACTTCGGCCAGCCACTGGCGCGCCAAAGAGGCCTCGCCCTGCAGGGTCATCAGCCGGGAAGCAGCATGCACGGCCACATCCGGCATGGCGCGCTCACTGGCGACCAGTGTCAGCCAGACCTTGTGCAGCTTGTCGGGCTCGTGCACGCCATTGAGCAACTCGATGGCCAGACCTCGCACGATGCTTTGCGCCGCAGGGGCAGAAAAAGCCCGGTGCTTGGCCAGCAAACGCGCGGTTTCCATGGCCAGCTCCGTCTGGCCGGCCAGGCGGGCGGCGCGTAAACGCATGCGCAAGGCCAGCGTGCGGCGGCCGGCGCCCACAGGCAACTTGGCCAGCCACTCCAGCGCCAGCAAAGGGTCGCGGTCATCCAAGGCCCAGCGCACAGCGCGCAAATGTATGCCTTCTTGTGTTGCCAACAAAGTCCGTTGGCTGCTGGCTTCGAGCGCCTGTGCCAGGTGTTGGTCGCGCACAGGCCGGTTTTGCAAAAACTGCGCACTCTCCGCCGCCAGCAGATGGGCCAGCGAGCGCAATTGCATAGAGCGGCTGGTGTGATGCCCCGAGTCGATACCCACATCGGCAATCAGCTGGCTCAGGCTTTTTTCTTGTGACAAGGCGTTTTCAGCAGAACGAGAGGAACGGATGAAGCGCCCGGCCAGCAAATGCGCCAGCGCCTCCATCAAGGCGGCGTACATGGCGCGCTCTTTTTGCTGCGCACGCCAGCGCCGCGCCTGCACCGGCAAAGAAGCCACCGCACTCAAGGCCTTGAGTGCAAAGTGCAGCAGCGCAAAAGCCGCAAACAGCAACAGCACCATCAGGTTCAGAGAAATATCGACCCGGTGCGGCGCCCAGAACAGCGTCACCACAGCGTCGTTACCGCCGGCAAACAAGGCCACCGCCACGGCGACGCCGAACAGCGCAATGAACCAGAAGGCTGCGCGCATGGAGCTCAGCGGCCGGCCGCTGCCGTGGCCAGGGCGGCCAGGGTTTCAGTCAGACGGGGCAACTCACCGCTGCGCAGTTGGGCCTGCACCAGCTGCAAAGCGGCTATGGCGGCCTGCGTCTTGCGTGATGAGCCGTCAAAATACCGCTGCAAGCCGGTCTGCACGCCCGCCAGGTCTGAACGTGCAGCATCGGTCTGGCGCGACAACAAGGCCAGCCGCGCATTGAGAAGTTTGAGCTTGATGTTTTCGCGCAAAAAGTAAGCCTGATCAGGCGCCAGCAGCGCCGCCTCGGGCTGGTCAATGCGGCTCACACGCAACAGGCTGGAAGCTTGCTCACGCAGGCCCTGCAGCGTGCGCGCCAACCAATCGCTCAGAGCACGGGTGTTGAGCGAGCTCCAAAAAGAAGCATTGGGCGCTGCATTCGCATTCTTTGCAGCCGCCGCCTTAGCAGTTTCAACTGCTCCCGCCTGGGCCGCCACGGCGCTGTCACCAGGCAGTTGGTTGGCCATTGGTAAATCATCTATCAGGCGCACCAATTCGTCGAGCTTGACCAGCAGCGCCGGCACATCTGTCAACGAAGCGCTACGGATGCGCTCAGCGTCCATTGCCATGGCGCGCTGCACCGGGCTCAAACGCGGCTGGGCTGCGCGCACCAAGCGAAGCTCAGCGGACTTCAGCGCCGCCAGCAGGGGCTCGGCACTGCCGGTGAGCAGCGCTTGTTGCTGCGCCAATCGCAGGCCAGCTTCCAGGTCAATCACCAGATTGTCGTCACGCGAGCGCGACAGGCTGCGCATCAGCTCTTCAAGCTGGGTGCGTTGCAAACTGACTTCATTCAAGCGGGTTTCAGTGGCCAACAAACGTGCAGAAAGCTCGCGCGTGGCTTCTTGCGACTGGCGCGCCAGCGTGCGCGCCTCCATGGCCTGGGTACCCGTGTCGGTGCTGCGTCTGGCCAGCTCTTCCTGAACATGGTTTATTTTTTGCCACGACAACAGGGCACCTACTGCGGCAAGCACCGCCAGCAGCAAGACGCAAAAGGCCCATGGTCGTGAACGCCAAAAAGCCATGGGTAGCTCTGCCGTCACCACAGGCGTTTCGGGGCTGACTGCGGGCGCGGCTGCCGGGGCTGTGGCGGAGGGATCGTTGCTCATGGATTCAACGATTCTATCGATGCAACGATATCGTCCAGCGCTGGCCGTGACTCGATAACAACACCCCAACCCGCATCCCGCGCTGCACCGGCAATGCGCGGGTGCGTAGCAATAGCCCGCGCCTCAGACCAGTCCCCGCTTGGCAGACGCGGCAAGCTGTCCAGCCCCTCGGCACTGCTGAACAACCACACCGAGCCGTCATGCCGGCTGTCTTGCATTCGCTTGAGCTGCTCGGCGCTGAAGTTCGGTACGCGGCGCTGGTAGACCACCACAAAATCCACCACGGCCCCGGCAGCTTGAAACTGCGCAGTCAGCCATTGCCGGCCCGGCGCCGCTGCATCCACTGCAGTACCGCTCTGGCCCCGCACCATCAACACACGCTGCCCGGCCCATTCGCGCTTGCCGACCACTTGCCAAAGCGCCTCAGAGTCAAACTGGCTGGCTTCCTGCGCGGGCGTATCAATTTGCGCCAGCGGCACCCCATGCGCATGCAGCACCCTGGCCGTGCCGGGGCCGGGCGCCATCAAGCGAAGCTGCTCCGGCAACACTGCTGCATGTGCAGGTCTGGCCGCAAAAAAATGCTTGACCGCATTGCCGCTGACAAACATCAAAGCCGCAAACTCGTTCAAGCGGCTCCATGCTGCCTGCACGGGTGCCAGATCCTCAGCGCCGGCGATTTCGAGCAAAGGCAAAGCCTCTGCATGCAGGCCCTGCTCGCGCAGCAGCGCCACCCAACGCTGTGCGTCCGGGGCGGGGCGGGTCACGATGATGCGTTGACCCCGCAGCGCAAGCGGGGCAAGGGGTTGCGGCGACGAAGGGTCAGGTGATGGCATTTGAGGCCCAGACGGCGCCCCCAGCGCGCAGCATCGCGGCCACTTGCTCGCCCAAAGCCTCGGCCTCTGCGAAGTCGCGCACCGGCGACTGCTGCTGCGCACGCACCAGTGGCGAAGCCGCTTCCGGGTCACCCCAGGCGGCTTCGAGCCGCATACCGGCATTTTGCGGGCCGGTTGTGAAAGCGGCCAAAGGCATGGAGCAACTGCCGCCCATGGCGCGCGAAACGGTGCGCTCAGCCGTCACGGCCAGCCAGGTCGGCATGTGCGCCAACTGCGCCAGCCCGTCCAGCAAGTCCTGCCGGTCGGCCCGCACCTCAATGCCCAGCGCGCCCTGCCCGGCGGCCGGCAGCATGGCGTCGGGCTCAAAAGTGGCGCGAATGCGGCTGTGCATTTCCAGGCGCTTGAGGCCGGCCGCGGCCAGCACGATGGCGTCGTACTGGCCCTCGTCGAGCTTGCGCAGCCGCGTGTCCAAGTTGCCGCGCAAAGGCTCAATGCGCAAGTCAGGCCGCAAGGCCTTGAGCAGCACCATCCGGCGCAGGCTGGAGGTACCGACCACGGCGCCCTGCGGCAGCGCGGCCAAGCTGGCAAAAGTGTTGGAGACAAATGCATCACGCGGGTCTTCGCGCTCCATCACGCAGGCCAGCGCAAAACCCGGAGGCAAGTCCATAGGCACGTCTTTGAGCGAATGCACGGCAATGTCTGCACGGCCGTCGGCCAGCGCGGTTTCGAGCTCTTTGACAAACAAGCCCTTGCCGCCGACCTTGCTAAGCGAGCGGTCCAGAATCTGGTCGCCCTGGGTCGTCATGCCCAGCAACTCGACCTGCCAGCCCAGCTGCGTTTGCAGCAAGGCTTGCACGTGTTCAGCCTGCCACATGGCCAAACGGCTTTCGCGGGTGGCGATGACGACTTTGAGACCCTGTTTTTTGCTTGTTGATGTATCTGCTGTCACGCGTAATTGCCCCGTCATCGTTGTGTTGAGCGAATGCTAGCATGCAGACTTTGCCCTCTCGGCGTAGCGAATGTCGACTTACGTACGGATCCCAAGCTTAAAAGACGCTGCCCACGCTGAGCCCTGCCCCTTCACCCCGATAAAATCCGGCTTATATGACAAACCAACTCGACAAGAAATCCCAGGCCTGGTCGGCTCTGTTTTCAGAGCCCATGAGCGAGCTGGTCAAGCGCTACACCGCCAGCGTTTTCTTTGACAAGCGCTTGTGGCAGGCCGACATCACGGGCAGTCTGGCACATGCCGAGATGCTGGCGGCGCAAGGCATCATCGGCGCGGCCGACCATGCCGACATCCAGCGCGGCATGGCGCAAATCACCGCCGAGATCGAATCCGGGGCCTTCGAGTGGAAGCTGGACCTGGAAGACGTTCACCTCAACATCGAAGCGCGCCTGACCCAGCTGGTGGGCGACGCCGGCAAGCGCCTGCACACCGGCCGCTCCAGAAACGACCAGGTCGCTACCGACGTGCGCCTGTGGCTGCGCGGCGAGATGGACCTGATCATCGACCTGCTGGCCGATCTGCAAAAGTCACTGGTCGACGTGGCCGAGAACAACATTGAAGTCATCATGCCCGGCTTTACCCACCTGCAAGTGGCCCAGCCCGTGAGCTTTGCGCACCACCTGCTGGCCTATGTGGAAATGTTTGCGCGTGACGCCGAACGACTGCACGATGTGCGCCGCCGCACCAACCGGCTGCCGCTGGGCGCAGCCGCGCTGGCCGGCACCACCTACCCGCTGGACCGCGAACGCGTGGCCCGCACGCTGGGCATGGTCGACGCGAACGGCCAGCCGCAAGTCTGCCAAAACAGCCTGGACGCCGTGAGCGACCGCGACTTTGCCATCGAGTTCACCGCCGCCGCCAGCCTGTGCATGGTGCACATCAGCCGCTTGAGCGAAGAACTCATTTTGTGGATGAGCCAGAACTTTGGCTTTGTGCGCATTGCCGACCGCTTCACCACCGGCTCGTCCATCATGCCGCAGAAGAAAAACCCCGACGTGCCCGAACTCGCCCGCGGCAAAACCGGCCGCGTGGTCGGCCACCTGATGGGCCTGATCACCCTCATGAAAGGCCAGCCCCTGGCCTACAACAAAGACAACCAGGAAGACAAAGAGCCGCTGTTTGACACCGTCGACACGCTCAAAGACACCCTGCGCATCTTCAGCGAAATGGTCGGCGGCCAGCTCAACCCCGCCACCGGCCAAAAGGAAGGCGGTATCACCGTCAACGCACAGGCCATGGAAGCAGCCGTCAAAAAAGGCTACGCCACTGCCACCGACCTGGCTGACTATTTGGTCAAAAAAGGCCTGCCTTTCCGCGACGCCCACGAAGTGGTCGCCCACGCTGTCAAAACCGCACAGGCTCAAGGCGTGGACTTGTCTGAACTGCCACTGGCCACACTGCAAAAGTTTGACAACCGCATCGCGCAAGACGTCTTCGGCCCGCTCAGCCTGCAAGGCTCACTCAACGCCCGCAACACCCTGGGCGGTACCGCGCCGGCGCAGGTGCGGTTGCAGATTGCGCGGCACCGGGGGCGGCTGGCATGATGCTCGACTGGACAGCCGAGCTGTCGGTGGGCGATGCCCGCATGGACGACACGCATGAAGAGTTTGTGAGCATGCTCAACCAGCTGCTGGCCACGCCGCCAAACGAGCAACTACCGCTTTACCGCAGCTTCATTGAGCACACGGTGGCGCATTTCGCACAAGAAGAACGCTGGATGCTGGCCACCGGCTTTGCAGCCGACAACTGCCACGCTGGTCAACACGTCACCATTCTGGAAACCATGAACGCCGTGCTGGAACACAGCGAAAAAGGCGACGCCGACATCATCACGCGCATGGCCCTGGCCCTGGTCGAATGGTTCCCGCAACACACCGCCAGCATGGACGCCGGCCTGGCCCAGCACCTGAAAAACGTGGGCTTCGATTCCCGCACCGAAACCCTGGCCGACCCGAGCGCCTTACGCCCGGCCACCATGAGTGGTTGCGGTACTGTGAGTTGCAGTTGAACGCAGCCAGCGCTGCGCCCCAAATTACCGTTCGCCCCGAGCATACATCCCCGTTCGCCCTGAGCTTGTCGAAGGGCCTGCCAGCACCCTCAGCGCAAATTAGGCAGCCGACCCAGCCGCAAGAACTGGGTTTCGCCGTTGGTGCCATCGACGCCGTCGTTGTCGGTAATAGCGAATGCGTTACCCGCAGCATCGACAGCAAAGCTCTCTACCTTGTCCAGCACAATGCCACGAGGCTTTTGCAGATCCGGCACCAGGTCACGCACCATGCGCTTGCTGACCACAGGCACTTGGCTGGCACCCACTGCTGCAGGCACCAGGCCCGCCACAGAAAACGCGCGCAGCGTCTTAAGGGATTTGTCGCCGAACAGGTTGTCGCGCTCGATCACCACAAACTCATTGGGGCCGACTGCGGTGATTTCTGACAAACCGACCCAGCTGTCCGCTGCCGTGGTTTTGTCCAGCGGGTAGTGCAACACGCCCCACGCCTTGCTAGAGGGCTGGTAACGCAATATTTTGGCGAAACCCTGCGGATCGTTTTTCCATTCGCGTTGCACTGCAATCCACACCACCTCGTCTGCGCCGGCGCCTGTGCGGGTGACGCCTTCAAATCCAAAGCGCACCGCTTGGCTGGCCAGTGCGGCTGGCAGTTCAATTTCTTCTTCAACTTCACCCTTGGCCGAAACACGTAAGAGCAAGTTTTTCGCGGTGTCATCTTTTTTGGCGGGGTCACCTTCCGATGCTATCCAGAAACTGCCGTCTGCACGCTGGGCAATGCCTTCCGCATCAAAGCCGGCAGGTTTGCCGCCCTTGGTGACGGTGATCTCGTTGGTGATCAGCGCCGGGGTGACGTTGGCATCAATTTGCAAAATACGGGTGGTGGAGTAGGCGCTGTCCGTCACTGCCCACAAGCGGCCCGGCTGCTGAATATCTGCCGAAGTTCCGGAGATGGCACCCCAGGCGATGGGCGTGCCTGCCGGCGTGTCTTTGGACACCAGTGTGGGGTAGCTGGCAGGCGCGTTGCTGCGCTGGTAAATGGACACAGAGGCACGTGCTGCACCGTCCGTCTCTGAGGCCACGACCAAGAGATTACGCTGCTCAATAGCCAGCAGACCTTCCGGGCCAGCGCCGGCGGGCAGCGCTTGCAAGAACTTAGGTTCCTTGCCGGGACCCATGTCCAACCACACGCTAATGAGGGAAGAGCGCTCCGAGCCGATAAAGATCAGACGGTCTTTGCCAAATACGCCCACTTCTGCGCTCTCGGGCTCATTGCCCTTGGCGGCAGAGCGACGTTCGGGGTAGTGGCCCAGACGGATGGCCAGGTGGTCCAGCACGGCGCCGCTGTCGAACTCCACTTTGCCGTCAATGTTAATGATGGAAAAGCTGCGGGAGCCGCCTTTGTAATCGCCCTCATTGGCCGTTACAAAGCGATTGTCATCAAGCCATGCCACCGCATCGGGCTCACGCAGAACGCCCGTGATGGATTCTGAGGGGTTGATGACGCCGTCGCGCTTGAGGTCGACTTGCTTTAAGTTGACCGAGCCCGCCGAGAAGTGGCGCACGACCTTGCGCTTGGCCACGTCGATAAGCACCAGGTGGTTATTTTCTTGCAGCGAAACCACGGCCATGCCCTTGCCATTGACTTTGACAAACTCGGGTTCCGGATCGGTGGGTGCGATTTCTGCCAGGCCCGTCAGGCTAATGGGATGCGCGCCGATGCAGTCGGGAACGCCGTTTTTGATCGGAAGAATCGTCACATTGCCAGCGGGCAGTTGGGGAATGGCACCCTTGTTGAATGCTTCGTCACGCTGGTTTTCCAACACCACCACGATGTTGCGGCCCATTTTGTCGAGCGCGACCGAGTCCGGCTGGCCCTGCAGATTGCATTTCTCAATGACTTTGCGGCTGGCGATATCGATAGTCACCAGGTGACCCTCGGGCTGATAAAACAGCTTGGAGGCATCAACTGCCGCCATGATTTTGCCGCGCAAAATAACTATCGAGGTGGGCTCACCGTCAACCGGGATAAAGCCAGCTGGCTGCGGGCTGGCCGGGTTGGTGATGTCAATCAGGCCAATGCCCTGCTGTTCGCCATCGGTGTAGGCCAAAAGGCGGCCGTCTTCACTGGCTGCGATGATTTCAGCAATCGACTTTTTACTGACCGTGCGGCCTGCGGGTACGTTGCGAAAAGCTTCAAAGGTGGCAATGCGGTTGAAATTCTCGCCCTGCGCTTGTGCATGCGCTGGCAAAAAGGCTTGAGCACAAGCGATGGCCAGTGCAGCCGGAATGAAAGTTGTGACCCGCTTCATAAGATTTACCTTTTGGTTTTTATCGCCGATTGACCATATTGGTTTAACCTTTAAAGCTAGCAAGCAAATATTTCATTTCTGTGACTGAGTTGATTCGGGCTCGAACGCAAAGAATCCTGCCCCATCCTTAACAGTCAACGCGCCAAGCCGGTGGCCAAAAAATCAAACGACAACTGCTTGTGATGCTTGATCGACAGCAGGTAAACGCTGGCATCAAACCGTGCGTACAGCACCAGGTAATTAGTCATCACGTACTCGCGTATGTCGCCGTCTGGGGTGATCGCTGCGAGCTGCTGTTGCAACTTGGCCAGCGCGTTACTGGCTTCAATCGAGCGCACAGGGCGCGACATAAAGCGCCGGCCCATGTCGGGGAAGCGCTCCAGGTTGGGCACCACGGTGGCCAAAAGCTCATCGAGCAAGGCGTCGAAAGCCTGCGGTGCTTGAGCCTCTTCAAGGAACTGCTGAACCCCGTCCAGGTTACGCTCAAAGTTAGCCGTGAGTTTGACGGCATGCAGTTGCGGGCGGGATGAGCTCACTTGGCCGCACGGCTGCGCTTCAAGGCGGCCAAACGGGTGCGCGCCGGGCTCACACGGCCGGCGGCGACATCTTGCAGGCCCAAGCTGGCATCGTCGATGAGTCGCAGGTGAATATGCTCGCGCTCCAACTGGTGGTAGTAGTCCAGCCGCTGGGCGTCAATGATGGCCACATAACTCTCACCGTTCTTGGTGATGATCTTTTCAGCCCCCGCTTTGACCTGGTCTGCAAGCTCCGAGAAGGTAGCCCGGGCCTGTGAAAGCGGAATCACATCGCTTGCGGTAAATGCCATTGCGAACTCCTGTGAGGTTGAATTTTGTACGTTACTTTGTACATCATAGACTGGCCGTCTACCGCCTGTCTAGCTGGTGCAAAGCAATCCCTGTTCGCCCTGAGCACTTATCCCCGTTCGCCCTGAGCACTCATCCCCGTTCGCCCTGAGCACTCATCCCCGTTCGCCCTGAGCTTATCGAAGGGCAAACCCTAAACCGACTGCACCGTGAACTTCACGCCCAGAGCGTGAGCAACTTTCATCACAGTTTCAAAACGGGGCTTTGCGCCTGGCGCCAACGCCTTGTACAGGCTCTCACGGCCAAGACCGGCATCTTTGGCGACTTGCGTCATACCTTTTGCACGGGCCACATCGCCAAGGGCAAGCAAAAGAAGGTCGGGGTCGTTGGCTTCCATCACGGCCGCCATGTACCCGGCAATAGCGTGGTCGTCTTTAAGGTACTTGGCCGCATCAAACGCGACCAGCTTCAGCGGGGCTTTGGCCTTGGTCATCAATCTTCTCCAATTTGAGTAGCTAGTTTCAATGCGCGTCGAATGTCTCGCTTCTGCGATGACTTGTCGCAGATTGTTGGCTTTCGCAGGCCCGTTCGCTCTGAAAATTCCCGTTCACCCTGAGCTTGTCGAAGGGCCATCCACAGGAGCCACGGGAAATGGTGTCTGACCCCATTTCTATTCGCTGGCAGCGCCGAAAAAATATGACTGGCTCGCCCAACGCTGAGCATCGAACGGGTTGCCTGACCTTTTTTACTCAACGCTCTCGTTATATGCGGCAATGAGCAAACCAATGGCAATGATGACAAAGATGAGCCCAAACATGCTTTGTTGCAACGCCTTCACGGCGAGCGCAAAGTTGCCTGCTGAGCTGCATAGGAAAAAGATTAGTGCGCCGGTGATCCTGTAGGTGCGAACTGGATACGCTGACCGCTCATAGCTTCGCGGGATCGGTGCCGTCAAAGGTAGCCTTGAAAACGGAATGGCCGCTCTATCGACCGAGGGTTCTGGCACGGGATGCTGCGCTGGCAGTTTTGGCTTGCTAGCTTTTAAGTTCCTCGAGATCGCCACAAGCGCACCGATCTCCACGATCAACAGTATCGTCACGAAAAAGCCATATGGACCAACGGTCTCTTTTCCACGGACAAACCCGGATGAGCGCATTGAAAGTTCGAGCAGATCTGCGAGCCAGAAGTTGAAAAGCATGCACAAGACCATTGCAGAAGTCCAAGCGGCGCAAACGCTAATTGCTGCGAAGTAAGGTATGCGACGTACGCTGGCGTAAACGAATGCAGTCATCGCTATTGCCCAGATGGAGAATATCAACAAGATAAGTGCGCGCGTGTCCATTACCGCCCTTGTGACTTAACGTCAAGTAGCCGAGCGCATATCTTGGTATTCCCAAGCTAGACGACCAGATAGCCCAATCAACATATTGCTGCCGGTGCCGAATAGCTCGACGACGCGAATCGGGCATAGGTTTGCATCAAACGGATTGGTTTTTGACGTAATTTTCGGCCTAATAAAAATAGTGTCTGACCCCATTTTTATTTGAACAAGTTGCCTACTTTAGTGAAGGTCAAGCCTCCGTAACTTACGTCTGGAAGATGCAGAGGTAGCAGCGAAGCGATGAGAGAGCGGCGGCGATCATCAGCATCACGCATAACTTCAGCTTCCCACACATCCACTCCCGCTGCAATGTCCAGACAGAAAGTGGTGAGGTCAATGACCAGCTTCTTGTCCTGTCGCACATTATGAAATCGCACCGATTCCGAGTGATGCAGGATGAATCTGTCCACGACGTCACGAGCTTTTTCGTCTGAAACGTCGAACGTACCTTGATGTAGGGCTGTGCAGCGAAGCGCATAGCAGTCGCCTCCAGTCATGAAGACGCATTTGACTCCGTTTACTTCGATCATGTAGGCATGACCAACGTACCGATCAAACCAAGCCACCGAGCGCTCTTTGGAATTGTTCTTTCCGGGACTATCGATAGAGCCACAAATGTCTGGCAACGTGAGCGCAATGTTGATTGCGCCGTAACAGTTCCTATCATGAATACATCGCTTGAGTGCGTTGATCAAGTTTTTCATATGCGGCCTAACGTCTGTGGAATTGGGGTCAGATCCCATTAATTTTTGATTTTTAGCGGGTGGGCGCTTGTGAGTTGCAGACTTGCACTATAAATATAAAAGTACTATTTTGTAAAATTTTATAGCTATTTATGCCGCATAAACAAAAGACTACTCGGATGGGGATGGATTCCTGCCTTCGCAGGAATGACGGGGCGGGGATGGATTCCCGCATTCGCGGGAATGACGGCTTAGGGACGTGAGCAAATTTCCACACCCCACCCTCCCCCTGCAAATTTCCTCAACCAGCCCACTCGGCATTGCCGTTAGCATCTAACCCTTAACTGGAGACAAGACCTATGCCCGTGATCACCAACATTGAAGACTTGCGCGTTTTGGCTGAGAAGCGGGTGCCGCGCATGTTTTATGACTACGCCGATTCAGGCTCGTGGACCGAGGGCACTTACCGGGCCAACTCGGAAGACTTTCAAAAGATCAAGCTGCGCCAGCGCGTGGCGGTGAACATGGAAAACCGCAGCCTGGCCACCAAGATGGTGGGCATGGACGTGAAGATGCCGGTGGCGATTGCGCCTGTGGGGCTGACGGGCATGCAGTGTGCCGACGGAGAAATCAAGGCGGCAAAGGCGGCTGAGAAGTTTGGCATTCCGTTCATCCTCTCGACCATGAGCATTTGCTCGATAGAGGACATTGCCGCCAACACCACGGCGCCGTTCTGGTTTCAGCTGTACATGATGCGTGACCGCGAGGCCATGGCCACCATGATTGAGCGCGTGCGCAAGGCCGGCTGCAATGCGCTGGTGCTCACGCTCGACTTGCAGGTGATTGGCCAGCGCCACAAAGATTTGAAAAACGGCCTGACCGCCCCGCCCCGCCCCACCATTGCCAACATCATCAACCTGATGACCAAGCCGCGCTGGTGCTTGGGCATGGCGGGCACGCGTCGCCACACATTCGGCAACCTGGTGGGCCACGTCAAGGGCGTGAGCGACATGAACTCGCTCTCAGCCTGGACCAACGAGCAGTTTGACCCGCGCCTGTCGTGGGCCGACATTGCCTGGGTCAAAGAAAAATGGGGCGGCAAGCTGATCTTGAAAGGCATTCAAGACGTGGAAGACGCCAAGCTGGCCGTGCAAAGCGGCGCAGACGCCATCGTGGTGAGCAACCACGGCGGCCGCCAGCTGGACGGCGCGCAGTCGAGCATCCACGCCCTGCCCGCCATTGTGGAGGCGGTTGGCTCTGACATTGAGGTCTGGATGGACGGCGGTATACGCTCCGGCCAGGACGTGCTTAAAGCCTGGGCGCTGGGCGCACGCGGCACCTTGATTGGCCGCGCCATGGTCTACGGTCTGGGCGCGATGGGCGAAGCCGGCGTGACCAAGGCGCTGCAGATTCTGCACAAAGAGTTGGACATCACCATGGCGTTTTGCGGTCACACCGATATTCAGACGGTGGACAAAAGCATTTTGCTGCCGGGGACGTTTCCGACGGCCTGAGGAATGCGGGAGCGGGGATGGATTCCTGCCTTCGCAGGAATGACGGGCTTGACGGGGGAATGACGGATTTGGCGCAGGAATGACGTTCTGAATCGTCATCCTCGCGAAGGCGGGGATCCATCTTCTTTGGCGCTTGACTGGCTATGCTTTCAGCCTTGTTATGACCACCGAATCCGTACGCCGTATTGCCCACCTCGACATGGACGCTTTTTTTGCGTCCATCGAGTTGCTGCGTTACCCGCAGCTCAAGGGTTTGCCGGTGGTCATTGGCGGCGGGCGGCGCTCTGTGGACGATGCTTTGCTGGTCAAGCATGGCGAGCGGGCCTTGCGTTTTATTCCACTCGAAGAGTTTCCGCGCCTTAAAGACTACGTGGGCCGCGGCGTCATCACCACGGCCACTTATGCGGCGCGGCAGTTTGGCGTGGGCTCGGCCATGGGGCTGATGAAGGCGGCCAAGCTATGCCCTGACGCGATTGTGTTGCCGGTGGATTTTGACGAGGTGCGCCGCTACTCGCGCGCTTTCAAAGACGCCATTCGCGAAGTGGCCCCGCTGGTTGAAGACCGGGGCATTGACGAGGTGTACATCGACTTCACCGATGTGCCCGGCGGCCAGCGCGAGGGCGGGCGCTCACTGGCGCGCTTGATTCAACGCAGCATTGCAGAAAAAACCGGCCTGACCTGCTCAGTAGGCGTGGCGCCCAACAAGCTGATCGCCAAGATGGCCAGCGAGTTCAACAAGCCCAATGGCATTTCCATCGTGCATGAGGCTGACCTGCAAAGCCTGATCTGGCCGCTGGCCTGCCGCAAGATCAACGGCATCGGCCCCAAGGCTGACGAAAAACTCAAACGCCTGCACATCCACACCATTGGCGAGCTGGCGGCGCAAGAAGTCGGCTGGCTGATTGACAACTTTGGCCAGGCCACGGGCGCGTGGATGCACGAAGCCGCCTGGGGCCGCGACAACCGGCCGGTGGTGACAGAGAGCGAGCCCGTCTCCATGAGCCGCGAAACCACGTTTGAACGCGACCTGCACGCGGTGCGCGACAAGGCCGCGCTGGGCGAAGTGTTCACGCGGCTTTGCGAGAAGGTGGCCGAAGACCTGCAGCGCAAGGGTTATGTGGGCAAGACCATCGGCATCAAACTGCGTTACGACGACTTTAAAAGCGTCACGCGTGACCAGACGCTGACGCACTACACCGCCGACGCCCAGGCCATTCGGCACAACGCCGGCTTGCTGCTCAAGCGGGTGCCGCTGGCGCAGCGGCTGCGGCTTCTGGGCGTGCGCGTGGGCACGTTGGCCAAGGCTGAAGACGTGGCGGCGCTGGCGCAAGCCGCCACCGCAGCGGGTGCGGGCGCGGAAGAGAGCGCCCCGCCGCCCTACACCGACCAGTTGTTTTGAATCAGTTTCACTACCCCTTGTTACCCACAACACAGGGCACTTAAAGCGGGCACCGGGCTTGAAACTTGAAGATTGGCTGACTTGATCGTTAACCTACCTGCCAAATAAACGAACTTGGTTATAATTCACCATGGAAAAGAGTACCCCTCACTGCAAGCTGGCCGTTGTCCAGGCGCTGGTCGAGAGTGGTCATGTCAGGGCAACAGCGAGCGCGTTCGGTGGGGCTCTTGAGCTTGGCATCAGCGACTTGGCCGGAATGTGTGCAGTCGTCATGTCCCTGACCTCTGCCAATTTCTACAAAAGCATGACGACACATGCAGATCACCGGATTTGGCAGGACGTGTACCACGCCAAGACCTCCAGCGGCGCTGAGGTATATCTCAAGCTGACTGTCATCGACGACGTTTTGATTGTTTCATTCAAGGAGCTGTGACCATGAAATGCCCATGCTGTGGAGCGGCTGAACTGATCCACGATACCCGCGACATGCCCTATGTCTACAAAGGCGAAAACACCACCATTCCCGCCGTGACGGGTGATTTCTGTCCTGCCTGCGGCGAAGTCGTCTTGAACCGCGAACACGGTGACCGATACAGCGAGTTGCTTGGGGTGCATCAAAGGCAAGTGAACGCTGCTTATGTTGACCCCAGCTACATTGCCAAAGTGCGCAAGAAGCTCGACCTAGACCAACGTGAAGCTGCCGATATTTTTGGCGGTGGCGTGAATGCGTTTTCTCGTTATGAGAACGGCAAGACCAAACCACCTCTGGCTTTGGTCAAGTTGCTCAAGGTGCTGGATCGCCACCCCGAGTTGCTGAGCGAGGTCAGAGCGGCGTAGCGCCTTGCCTTAGGCTCGCTTGCATGCGCGCTGCAATAAGTTCACGTGACAGCTCATGCGCTGTGCGATAGCCCCCCACTCCCTTCACATAAGCCAACAACTCCACAAAAAACGGATGGCGACACAGCGTGGACGAGTCGCCGACCAGCAGTAACTTGCGCCGTGCGCGGGTCATGCCCACGTTCATGCGGCGGATGTCAGACAGAAAGCCGATCTCGCCCTGGGGGTTGCTGCGTGTCAAGGTGATGGCAATGATGTCGCGCTCCTGGCCCTGAAACGAATCGACGGTGCCCACGCTGAGTCTGCGCTGCAGCAGCAAGTCGTTGAGCACAGCGTTGTCTTCGATGGCGTCTTTCAAGTAGTTGATTTGGGCGCGGTACGGTGCGATGACGCCGATGGTGAGTGGACCTTGATCGTGTTCTGCTGAGTCGTAAGGCGCCAGCAGCTGCGCCAAACGTTCCAACAGCAAGTGGGCTTCTTCGGGGTTGGCCGTTGAACGACTTTCGGTAATGGCGACTTCTTGATAACCACAGCCGGCTGTGTCGATGAATTCCACAGGCAGGTCGGGTGCAAAACGCAGGTCGTAAGCCTCAAGGTTAGCGTGGCGCACGCTGGGGTGCGCCACCAGCTGGCCGCCGTAAAACTTCTCGGAACTGAAACCCATGATGTGCGCGTGCATGCGGTATTGCACGGTAAGCATGCGGGCTGTGCCCGGCTGGCGCTGGATGCACTTTTCAAACAGGGTTTCGCGCAGGCCTTCACGGGCTGCTTGTTCGCTTTTAACTGTGGGTGGCAGCTGGTGGTGGTCGCCCGCCAACACAAGGCGCTGGCCTTTGGCAATGGGAATCCAGCAACCCGGCTCTAAGGCCTGGGCGGCTTCGTCGATAAACACAGTCTCAAAGCTCAGGTGGCGCATGTGGCGGTGGCTGGCGCCCACCAGCGTGCAGGTGATGACCTGCACCGATTCGAGCACGTCCTCGGTCATGAAGCGCTCTAAATCGTCGGCGGCTTGGCGCAGCGTGCGCGCTTCATCTCTGAGCCATTGGCGGTGTTGCCGCTCCTCAAAACCAAAGTTGCGCACATGCTCGCTGGCAGCTTCTCTGTGCTGTTCAGCGGTTTGGCGCATCGCATGCATCTTGGCGTAGCTGGCGTGGGCCATCACCCCGGCATCGAGGGTGTGCTGGAGCAGCAAGTCAGACACACGGCTGGGGTTGCCCATGCGGATCACATTCACACCGCGCTCGGCCAGCTTTTCAGTCAGCAGGTCCACGGCGGTGTTGGAGGGGGCGCACACCAGCACGCGCCGCTCTCGCCGGATGGTTTCCAAAATGGCCTGCACCAGCGTGGTGGTTTTGCCCGTGCCGGGCGGGCCGTGGATGATGGCCACGTCTTGGGCCGACATCACATGGCGCACAGCCGCCAGCTGCGAGTCGTTGAGTGCACTCGGGTAAAACAGATCGTCGGCTTGGTGCTCGCGAAAGCTGGCCGCCTTAGCCCCCAGCAGCACGTCGCGCAGTTCGGCCAAGCGGTTACCGTTTGCTGTCATGACCGCGCTCAGGGCCTGGTTCATCTCGCGGTAGCTCACCTCGTCAAAGGTGAGGTCAATGCCAAGATTGCTGCCGTTGAGGGTGCTGCCGTCCAGCACCCAGTCGGGCAGCGTTTCTTTGGTGGTGGCCAGCAGCAGCTTGTTGCGCCGCACGCTGGTCACGACGCCGCTGATCACAGGCCGGTCAGGTCCAGAGTAGCCGGGCGCATTGCTGAACACACAAGCGTTCTTGCCCACCTGAAACAAATACAGGTCTTGCCGCGTGGCCGGGCGCTCAAGTTCCAGCACCACCTTGCCACCAAAACCGATGTCTTCTTGGGTGATGGTGACGGGGTACCAGGTCAGGCCGCGCCGACGGCGCTCTTTGATGCTGGCACTGGCGTTTTTGAGCTTGAACTGCGCCTGGTCTTCCTTTTGCTCAAGTTGCATGAGGGCACGCACGCGGCGTAACTCATGTTGAACAGCCAAAGCGACAGGCCCGTCGGCCTGGTTCACTGCCGCGCCGTGCGCACCGCCGGCGGCAGGGCCTGCGGGTAGCTGGTGCGAAAGGGGTTGATGTCCAGCCCGCCGCGCCGCGTGTAGCGTGCATACACCGCCAGCTTGGCGGGTTTGCAGCGGGTCCAGATGTCCATGAAGATGCGCTCGACGCATTGCTCATGAAACTCGTTGTGGTTTCTAAAACTCACCAGGTATTGCAGCAAGCCTTCTTGCTCGATCTGCGGGCCGCTGTAGCTGATCTGCACGCTGCCCCAGTCGGGCTGGCCGGTCACCAGGCAATTGCTTTTGAGCAAATGGCTGGTCAGCACTTCGCTCACGGGCGCTTCGTCAAAGGCGGCTTTCAACAGCTCAGGTACGGGCGTGTAGCGGGTGCATTCCACGTCCAGCCGGTCCAGGTTCAGGCCGTCGAGTTCTTGCAGCGGCTCGCGGTCAAACATATCGGGCAGCAAAAGCTTAACGCCAACCGACGATGCGCCGTTGGTTGCCGCACCACGCGACAGGGCTTCGCTCAAGTCAGTGCGCAGGTGGGCCAGCACGTCGGCGGCGTCGGCAAAGCGGGTGTTGTTGAAGCTGTTGAGGTAGAGCTTGAAAGATTTGCTTTCAACGATATTGGGCGTCTCGCAAGGCACCACCACTTGCGCCAGTGCCACTTGCGGTTTGCCGCGCAGGTTGAGCCAGCTCAGCTCGTAAGCTGTCCACATGTCGGCGCCAAAAAACGGCGGCTGCGCGCCTACGCCGATCTCCTGCCGTTTGACGGCGCGGGCAATCGGGAAAAGCAAAGAGGCGTCGTACTGGTCGGCGTAGGCAGAGGCTTTGCCCAGCTCGGATTGTTCGGGAGTGTTCATCAAGAAGGAAAAATAATTAAGAGAACTCGCGCTCGCGCAGCCACTTGGTGGCGATCCATTTCTCACCGCTGAGCACCGGGGCACCGCCGTGCAAGCTCCGGCTGTCGGGATGGGGCCGGCTGTAATTGAAAAACACCGCGCTGCCGCGCTTGGGGGAAACGCTCAGTGCGGCATCCGGAAAGACCGTGGCACCGCCCGCCTCGGGCTCGTGCAGGTACATGATCAAGGTGGCCAAACGCTGGCCTCCGCGCTGCAAGATGGCGGGTGTGCCGGGCGCAGCCGGGTCAAAGTAGTCAAAGTGCGGCAGGTACTCGGCGCCCGGCCCGTAGCGCAGCACTTGCAGGCCTTCGCCGTTTTGCACGGGCCAGCCCAACAGGTGCGCAATGCGCGCCTCGATGCGGCTGACCAGCTCGCTCTCACCGCGCTCAAAAAACATGCCCTGGCTGGTGCGGCTCTGGTGGGACGCCTCGCCGCCGGTTTGCAAGTCCACCGTGAGTGAGCGCGACATGCGCGGCGCGGCCAATTCAATCAAGGCGCGGCATTCCTCGTCGCTCAAAAAATCGTCGAACACCACCAGCGGGGGTTGCTGCCCGACCAAGACGGTTTGCACCTGACAATCACCGGCGTCCAGCGACAGGCGCTCTCCGGCGTGCACGGGCCACGGCATGGCTTTGGGCAAAGGTGTGGGCCCCGGGGCCATGGGGGCCGTGGCAGCATTGAGGTCCGAAGGCGGCGCTGACAGGTAAGCGATCACGGCTTCGCTCCAGCCGGCGTTGATCAGCCCTTGCATCACCTCGGGCGCGCCAAAGCCGGCAGCTTGCTGCGCGGCCATCCAGCTGCGCAAGGCGGGTGTGATGTTAGAAACCATGGTGTCGGGTGTTTTCATGGAAGGCGGGGCTGCGTCAGGCGCTCTGGCGACGGAACACCAGGCGCTCCGGCGTGGATATGTCGGCAGTGAGTTGATAGCCCTCAAGGTTAAAGGATTCCAGCTTTTTCACGCTGCTGAGTTTGTTTTCAATGGCGTAGCGCACCATCAGCCCGCGCGCGCGCTTGGCCATGAAGCTGATGATTTTGTACTTGCCGGCTTTGTGCTCTTCAAACACGCAGTTCACCACGCGCGGCTTGAGCGCTTTTTTGTCAACCGCTTTGAAATACTCTTCGCTGGCCAGGTTGACGATGACGGGCACCGCCTCGGCCGCGGCACGCTCGTTCAGGTAATTGGCGATTTGGCTGCCCCAGAACTGGTACAGGTTTTTGCCCTTGGTGGTGGACAAGGCGGTGCCCATCTCAAGCCGGTAGGGCTGCATCCAGTCGAGCGGGCGCAGCACACCGTAAAGCCCACTCAAAATGCAAACATGCGCTTGCGCCCATTCAAGCTGCGCGGGCTTGAGTGTTTTGGCGTCCAGGCCTTCGTACACGTCGCCGTTATAGGCCAACACGGCCTGCTTGGAGTTGCTGGCGCTGAACTTGGGCGACCAGGCTTCGTAGCGGGCCACGTTCAGGCCGGCCAGCTTGTCTGACAGCGTCATCAGCTCGGCGATCTGCTGCGGTGACTTTTTCTTGAGCACGCCTATCAGTTCAGCCGACTGAGCCGTAAACCCGGGCAAGCTGTGCGGCAGCGCCCCGGCCGGGGTGTCGTAATCTAGCGATTTGGCGGGTGAGAGTAAAAACAGCATCTGTGGCATCCTTTGGCTTTGCAATTATCCGGCAGCATGGCCCCGGCGCCGCGCCATCAACCCGATTCACCTGGAACAGAACTTGAGCGCTTTATTTTCCCCCTTCACTTTTGTCGCCCCCAAGGGAGCGCTGACCTTGGCTAACCGCATTGTGGTGGCACCCATGTGCCAATACGCCTCCAACATGGGCCTGGCCAATGACTGGCACCTGATGCACTGGGGCCAGTTGCTCAACAGCGGCGCGGCCTTGGTCACGCTGGAGGCCACCGCCGTCTCACCCGAAGGCCGCATCACCCCGGGCTGCCTGGGCCTGTGGGACGATGCCACCGCGCAGGTGCTGGGCGATCAACTGGCGCGGGCGCGCCGGCTGGCACCGCCCGTGCCGGTGTGTATTCAGCTCAACCACGCCGGGCGCAAGGCTTCGAGCGCCCTGCCATGGGCAGGTGGCGCCCTGCTGTCCCCAGCCGATGGCGGCTGGCAAACCCTTGGCCCCAGCGCACTGCCGCATGCGAGCCACGAACCTGCACCACACGCCCTGTCGGTGCAAGATATTGCTCAAATCACTGCAGACTTTGTGGCAGCTGCCCGCAGAGCCGATGTGATGGGCGTAGACGCCATAGAGCTACATTGCGCGCACGGTTACCTGATGCACCAGTTCCTCTCACCGATCAGCAACCAGCGGCAAGACAGTTACGGCGGCTCTTTTGACAACCGCATCCGCATGCCCCTGGAAGTGTTCAGCGCCGTGCGCCAGGCTTTTGGTGGCACCTTGGGCATGCGCATTTCGGGCACCGACTGGGTCGATGGCGGCTGGACCATTGAAGAAACAGCCGAGCTGGCCCTGCGCCTGAAGACGGCGGGCGCGCAGTTTGTGCACATTTCTTCAGGCGGCGTCTCGCCCCTGCAAAAAATCACGCTGGTACCCGAATACCAGGTGCCGCTGGCCAAGCGGGTGCGTGAGCACTCGGGCTTGGCCACCTTTGCGGTGGGCCTGATCACCGAGCCGCAGCAAGCCGAGGCCGTGCTGGCGCGCGGCGACGCGGACCTGGTGGCAATGGCCCGGGCCTTTTTGTACAAACCGCGTTGGGGCTGGGAAGCTGCGGCCGCGCTCAAAGGCCAGGTGACAGCCAAAGAGCAATACTGGCGCTGCATGCCGCGCGAGGCCCA
>Ga0164295_10000818_pt1 | contig 25829 bp, 27 predicted proteins | sample GEODES006metaG_FD_111798 | JGI IMG/M metagenome (GOLD analysis project Ga0164295, IMG submission 111798) | Oligotrophic lake water microbial communities from Sparkling Lake, Wisconsin, USA - GEODES006 metaG | ecosystem: Environmental > Aquatic > Freshwater > Lake | place: USA: Sparkling Lake... | reverse complement strand
TGGGTTAAAAACGACGCTCTCCTTTTTCAGGCAATTGAACGATTAGCGTAGCTAAAAATATGGCAGTGGCACCAGCCCAACCAACAGGCGACAGACTTTCACTCATGAATAGAAATGCCGCTAATGCTGCAAAGAGTGATTCAGTCGAAAGAATGACAGAGGCTTCCGCAGGTTTCGTGGCTCTCATGGCTACAGAAAGCAGCGTAAATGTCACCGCACTGGACAAAACTCCCACATATAGAATGTCTGGGCCAGCACGCAATATCGCCTTGGCTTCGATAGGTTCGCTCAGTGCAAGAAAGCTGGCTAAGACAGCGACGACCACAAATTGAGCCGCTGTGAAGGTTGCTGATAGATCGAATCGTGCTGCTAGTCCGACAATAACCACATGCAGTGCCCATAAGATGGCCGAAAGCGCTACCAATAAATCGCCTTGTGACAGTGGCGTCAGGGAGGCACCGCCGAGCAACCAAGTGCCCACAAACGAAAGCAATGCGGCAATCCAAACCCATCGAGTCGGTCGATGACGCATCAGCAGCCAAGAAAAAATCGGCGTTAAAACGACATACAAGGCTGTTAAAAACCCAGAGTTTGTGACAGTTGCTGTCACCAGTCCCATTTGCTGTAGGGCTGCTGCACCAAAAAAGGCTAATCCAGCATAGCCAGCTAAGCTTAGCATTGCCGGCAGTTTGGATTTGGATCCTACTTCCTGGCATTCTCGCCAGACTAAAGGAGACAGCGTTAAGAAGGCCAACCACGAACGAAGGGCGATGAACAAAAACGGTCCAAGATGGTTCATTGCCCTCTTTTGACAAAGAAACGCGACTCCCCAAATGGCAGCACAGGCTAGTAGCGTTAAATCAGCGCGAAGTCGGGTCATGCAAAAAATTGACGACGATTGAGACAAGTGCAAAAGTCACTTCAATTTCAAACCGATGAGGCTTTCTGTGTCTCTGGCAAAGAGCATGCCGTCTGAATAAGCGGCATGGGAACGATGGCCAGCACGCAGAATTTGCACGTAGCTGATTTGATCAAATTTTTCCGCGCTGCCTCTGACAAGCCAGAGTTCACCGCGCTCGGTGATGACCAGAAGTTTATTGCCCACGACCATGAGCGTACCTCCAGACACAGAGTCGGGATCTTCCCAGGCTAGGGTGCTGTCGGTTAGGCTGATGCAGCGTAGTTTCATGCCACTTTCTTGGCGCCCGTGAAAGCCGAAAAGATGCTGACCAATCCTCACGGGTGTGGCGTAGTGGCAGTCGAGCAAGTCATCTTTCTTCCAGATCTCACTGATTGTTCCACCTTGGATGCTGAACAGATGCGCACCTACGCCATAGCCAGCCGAGACAAACCAGCGGTCTTCACCCACCGAGATTGGAGTGGCCGCATTAACCGAGGCATCCATGTCAGACCTTAGAGGAATCGAGGTAGTGACGGCACCTTCAAGATTCATCAGCCAGAGCTCATTTCTCATCCAGGCCAGAACGCCTTCGTTCATAGCTACGGGGGACGCGCAACCGGCCTCGTCGTCCACCGCTGTCCAGACCGGTTTACCGCTGGTGACATCCAGAGCTACCAGACCTGCCGGCTTATCTCCCAGAGTGCCACCTGCTGCAATGATGACGGTATTTCCGATCACCAAAGGAGAAGGCGTTCGGCCGAAAAATCCCTGCTTTGAATCGAGCGCCGAGGCTGTGTCATAATTCCAGAGTTCCTTGCCCGTCTCTAAATCTAGGGCTGTGACACGACCTTCGGGACCAAAGGTGAAAACTTTGCCTGCGGAAATGGCGGGCACTGCACGTGGACCATTGTCAAAACCAAAGCTGTCGATGTAGTCAGTGATATAGGTGCTGCGCCAGATCACTTTTCCTGTCGCTGGGTCCAGCGCCTCCGTGGTCATGTCGCTGCTTTCGCGATGAAAAATAATCAACTTGCCATGAGCTACGACTGGGCCCGCAAAACCTGCACCGACTGATTTATTCCACAGTGGTTTCAGATCAAGAGGCAAGCTTTCAGGAAGTGACAATTCACTTTGTCCAGCCACGGCATTTCGAGTTGGGCCTAAAAACTGAGGCCAATCGGCAGCAACTAACGCGTGGGTCAGGCAAAGATAGAGGGCAGTCAGACGCATGGGAAAAGGTAACGAATCAAAGGCAGTGCGCAATGCATCTAAGGCAAAGATATGACTTGGGTTTTGCATTGTTCGTTTCTACATGGCAGATTCTTAGCCCATTGCATGCCTACCGTAACCCGCCATCACCTCAATTTCTGGCTCCGCTGGTCGTTGTTTGTGATTGGGATGGTCTTTTTCGTGACCATCTATGTAGGGAAGGCCTTGAATTCGGCACCAAAAGGACGCTGGACCTTAGAAGAGGAGCGTCATCTAAATCTCACGGAGCAGAGTGTGGCGGACTTACAACCTGAGTTCACACGAAGTTTTTCTGAGCCAATGAAACGCATGATGCCGCATCGCACGGATGGCTTAACTCAACCCCTATGGCCCTGGGTGGCGGCGTGGATGCATGATAGCGCTGATCTTCCCGTTTTTCGGAAGCGCACGCAGTTATTTCAATTGGGGCTAACGCTGGGGTTTTTAATTTTACTTGGAATCACCTGCGCTCGCAACTTCACTTTACCTGCGGCATTCCTGATCGTTTTGATTGCAGGATTGCATGGTTTTTTACCGACTCTTTCTTGGTTTACAGGAGCCGCACTCTTCCATGTCTTTTTTCTCCTGTCTTGGGTGGCCTGCCTGTATGCACTGCAAAGAAATTCCTTGTGGGTTTATGGCCTCTCTGGGGTTTTTGGAGCTTTGGCCTACCTTTCAGAGGATCGTATTTTACCCCTGTTGGTGATCTTTATTTTGATCAGCACGATTCGGGCAACATGGGGTTGGTTAAAGGCTCATTGGACGCCACATGATGGAACGAACCAATGGCTGTGGCGTAATCATTTGTTTGGACTCATTCTGTTTGTCTCGTGTTTCGGATTCATTACGGGTTCGCGCATGGTGGAAGCGCGCGCGAACTTTGGTCAGGGCTTATTTAGCTATATCGATCATGTGCGCTGGTTGGAGGATGAGTCCTCAGCTCAGACCTGGATTCGCAAGCACCCCAATGCCACCACTCTAAAATCTCTGCCATTGGAGGAGCGGGCGAACCTGCAGATTTATATGGGCACTCACACTCAGCAAGAGGCCTGTGCTCGACTCCAGATGGGGCTGCAGAAGTTGTGGCAACGGTATTCCTTGGATGGAGGCTCGCACATCGTTGGGCTGTTGATCGTTCTCATTGCACTTTTAACCATCACCTGGTGTGGAACTCCACGTGCCTCTCATGCAGGTCAGAAACTACATCCCGAGACAATGACGACGGTCTTCTTTACAATCATCGTGAGTTTGACCATGCTGCTGATTGCCGCATGGGACAGCGCGGTTTGGCCCAGTGATCATTCAAGGACACTCCTAGCTCCATTGGCCCTGAGTCTAGTCTGGGCTAGCGAAAGCGTCCTACGGCGCGCACGGCGACGATCTTCAGCAAAGCTAATCACCTATGCCTATCTGACGGTTCTGTGGTTCATGGTTTCCTTAGATTTCGTATTGTACGGGAAGACTTTCTTGAATCCTTGACTGTCAGCTAGGATCGGGTGACTGATGTCCATTCCTTCATGGCCGCCCGCAAGCCCACGTTCATCCTCTGTTTCGACTTCGACGGCACTCTCGTGCATCCAGAAAGCGACCCCGTTTTTCATCCCTCACTCGGGAAGATGATTCTTCAGCTTCGTGCTCAGGGCGCAGCCTGGGTCATTAATACTGGGCGCACACTGGATCAGACGGTTCAGGGTATCTCCCAATACGGCATCTTCATGGAGCCGGACTACATCATTGCCCGAGAGTGCGACATTTACCGTCCAGGCCTTTTCAAAAAATGGACCGACTTTGGTAACTGGAATCGTCTAGCCCGGAAGGCTAATGAGCGCTTCATCAAAGATCATCAAAAATCCCTCGATGCCATTCGTGAAATGGTGGCGACTACAAACGCAAGTTTTTTAAATGGCGATGAGGGAGAACTAGGCATCGTCGCCACAACCGAAGAGGAGATGGACACCATCGCCACTTTCATTGAGACTCATCGCTCTCAGTTCCCAGACATCGGTTATCAAAGAAACAGCATCTATCTGCGTTTTTCCCATAGTGGCTATAGCAAAGGCACCGCGCTAAGTGAGCTTGCCCGCCTACTAGGCTTGGATGCTGCACGTTGCTTCGCCGCAGGAGACAATCACAATGATATCTCCATGCTGAACCCACGTCATGCACGCATGATTGCCACACCTAGCAACGGCCTAGTGCCTATTAAGGAGCACGTCCTCAAATTTGGCGGCTTTATCGCCACCAAGCCTGCCAGTGAAGGCATGATCGAGGCACTGGGTCACTACTTTGGCGGCGGTCAAAAATGATGTCGGCTTGCGCGCATTCTCAATTAGGCTAGTCTCGTCTCAATATGGACCCACGCATCAAAGAGCGCTTAGAAGCTCACCTCGCCGCTCAAGGCCTCCGCCGCACCAAGCAGCGGGACGTCATTGTTGAGGCGGCCTTTGCCACAGACGATCATTTTAATGCTGACGAACTTCTGGAAAAGACCCGCAAGCTCGACCGAACTATTTCTCGTGCCACCATTTATCGCACGCTTCAGCTTCTCGTGGACTGTGACTTACTCCGCGAGGTCGATCTTGGTCGTGACCAAACGTTTTACGATCCGAACTTTCTGGACAAGCCTCAGCACAATCACCTCATCTGTCTCGACTGTGATCGAGTCGTCGAATTTGAGGATGAAAACGCCGCTCTTCTTCATGATTGCATCACTCGCCGTCTTGGCTTCCAGCCTCAAATGAAGTCCATGCGTATCCAGGCCAAGTGTGATGAACTCTCCCGAACTGGCCAGTGCAAATGGAAAGTCCAGCGTGAGGCGGCTCTGCAGGCCTGAGCACTTAGTTGACTGCCCACCCCGGATTTGCCTTTCTGTGCAGCAGCATTGCTGGCGAATTGCCGATCGAAATCGTATGCATCTAAGCCGCATCTAACTTCAAAATACTGCATCAGTCGCTGCTGATCGAAGGGGAGACTGCAAATGAAAGGTCTTGGCGGATGACGTGCTGCTGTTTAAATTGGCGCAATGAAACGCAATCGTATTGGCCGAACGGGCATCGTCGTCACAGACATCTGCATGGGAACAATGACTTTTGGTCTTCAGGCAGATGAAAAAACCTCCTTTGCAATCATGGATCGCGCGATTGAGGCGGGGATCGATTTTTTTGACACCGCGGAGATGTATCCAGTTCCGCCAAGTGCGGAGTTGTTTGGCGTGACTGAACAGATCGTAGGAAGATGGCTCAAAGGGCAAAAACGCGGTGAGATCATCTTGGCCAGCAAAGTGACGGGTCCAGGGCATGGTTGGTTCCGTCCGCCGATTCGTGGGGGATTCACGGCGCTGGATCGCCGCCAGATTTTTCAGGCTTGTGAGGACAGCCTGCGCCGTCTTCAGACGGATTACATCGACCTATATCAGACGCATTGGCCAGATCATGGCATGGAGCAGGAAGAGACACTAAGCGCGCTGACAGACCTCATGAACCAAGGGAAAATCCGTGCTTGGGGCAGTAGCAATGAAACCTGCTGGGGGGTGATGAAGAATCTTTGGGAAGCGGAGAAGCGTGGGCTGGCGCGGATGGCCTCTGTGCAGAATAATTTCTCGCTAATTAACCGCCGCTGCGAAAGTGAGCTGGCGCAGGTTTGCCGGAAGGAAGGCGTGAGTCTACTACCGTACTCACCACTAGGCGGCGGAGTGCTATGCGGGAAATACAATGAAGGTGCTTTGCCGAAAGGTGCTCGATTCACAGATTACATTCAAAAGGGTGGCCCGCGCCAAAAGCGCATGGCAGCCCGCTTTGTGAATGAGCGCAGCCTCGAAACAGCAACGCGGCTGCAAATCATTGCTACAGATCTGGGCGTCAGTATGGCAGCTCTCGCGCTGACTTGGAGCAAGCAGCATGACTTTGTGGCCTCGACGATTGTCGGTGCGACAACCGTGGCGCAGTTTGAAGAAAGCCTGCAAGCAGCAGATCTGGTGCTAAGCGCGGAAACGTTGGCGCGGATTGACGAAATTGACGAAGCTATTCCCACACCAATGACAGAGGACGGACTTCGCCGGTTGTAAGCCTGCGGGACTCAGTTCGCACGGCTTTCGATGACCTTTTTGCCAACTGACAAGATGTCGATCAACCACTGACGCATGGCTTTAAAGCCACGCATCAGGGCACTATCGATGACCTCCTGGCAACCGTAGCGGGTGGCGATAGTTTCTTCAATGCGGCGATAGCGAGGCAGCAGGAGCAGGCTGCTGCGTGGTGCGGACGCGAGGGTCTCACGATGTGAGACGGTGGGGTGCAGGAGGCCTTTACAAACGACCATGCCGTCTTCGGCGAATGGAACACTCCTCTGCGGCAGCAGTAGCCAAGGACGATACACAAAAGACAGACATTCTTCGGGAGAACGTTTAAGTTTACCAAAAGTGCGAACTGGCACGCCGTCAAAACGACGAGCTAAAAATCCTTTCACGCCCAATTCGCGCACCTCCTCAGCAGAGGCATGTTTGTTCAACAGAAAGTCACGGCCCATGAGTGCTCCAAAGACGGTCAGACGGAAAGACCAGCCTGCGGCTAGGGCCCCGATCAAAATGAAGGCCAAAGAGACGACTGCACCAAAATAGGGATTTAAAGCAGCACTAAGCGTGATGGCGGAAATGAGGGCCAGTTTTGCTAGTTTTAATCCTGCATCGACGATACCAAAGGGGGATAGAGCGATGAGTACATTCAGTGCATGAGCGCTGAGCCAGACGATACAGAAAGCCGCAATACTTACTGGGATGGTGACCCAGGGGTTGTACATGCTGCATTGTGCTAGATCACTAAGCGGCATAAGCGCCAGTCCCGATCCAGCAAAATTAGCGGACGACTGTTCAGGCCGAATCTGCTGATACTGAGAAACAGCCAACGCAACAAGTGGGACGAACCCAGCACTAGCGACCAAGGCGCTGAGTTTGTCCTCGAAGAGCTCTAGGAAATCGAGCGGCTTCTTAACCAAGGCAGGAGCCGCCGCACCCAGAAAGTCTTTTAAAAAGCAGAAGGTTAACAGGGCTAACCCACTGCCCCAGATATAAGGATGACAATACCAAGGCAGTTTTGAGCGCAAATTTTCATTCGTGTGAAAGTATTTCCACGCACCAATAGCGCTGACTCCAAGCAACGGACTCACTGCAACTCCGGTGATTTCCGAAACTCCTTCTGCTAGGCTTGTGCCAGGCAAAAGCAGATCTTGACGTGCTTTTTCGGCCATCGGATGGGCACTACCCTCAGCATAAAGGGACGATTCAAAGAAGGATAAAAAGCTGACGATGAAGAAAAAGAGAAGACTTTTCATGAGCAATAAAAAAAGTGAGTCCAAATGACTGGGTGGCATGGGAATGGTGAGCCATTTAGAACAATGTCTGAGACTTCTTAACTACCGGTTACATTTTTTTACAGAAGAGTGTAGCTTTAAGCACAGACCGGATGATGGTTGGAATTGTATTTTTGATTGAATTTGGCTATCCAATCGAGATACATTCAGATTATCTATAATAATCACATTGCGAAAGGTTTTGTCTGTTAGATTTGAGATCCTTTTTAAGCCAGAACTGCAAGACAAAATAATTTATCCAACGCGGGAACAATTCTTGCGGTTTTTCTCATTCGTTCATAGAACACACCAAGTAACTCATATTTTTCTGATGAAGGTTAATAACACAATTGTCATATCGGTCGGTCAAGCAGGGAACCAGATCGCCGCCTCGTTCTGGAAAACAGTCTGTCAGGAGCATGGGATCGACCCGCTTTCTGGCTCCACGACATCGGGTGCTGTTCCCCGTGGAAACTGGAGTTCCTTTTTCACGAAGCTGGGAGAGTCAGGTTCTGGAAGCTATGTGCCGCGTGCAGTCATGGTCGATCTCGAACCAAGTGTGATTGAAAACGTCAAGGTTAATTCCGGCTCCCTGTTCAATCCTGCCAATCTCATCTCCCGTAATGAAGGAGCTGGCGGTAACTTTGCAGTCGGGTACATGGGCGCTGGCCGTGAGGTTCTGCAAGAAGTCATGGGCCGAATCGATGGTGAAATCGACAAATGTGACAATGTCGGTGGCATCATCATCATCCACGCTACGGGTGGGGGTTCAGGCTCAGGTCTGGGTGCCCTTATCATCGAGACACTAAAGGAAAAGTATCCCGAATACCCAGTGCTTAGCTGTGCTGTTCTGCCCTCTCCTCAGGTTTCCTCTGTAGTCACTGAACCTTACAACACGGTCTTTGTTCTCAATACACTGCGCCGCTCAGCAGATGCTTGCTTGATTTTTGACAATGAAGCTCTTTTTGAATTAGCTCATCGGAAGTGGAATATCGATAACCCGACCGTCGATGACTTGAATCTGCTTATTACTGAGGCTCTCGCTGGAATCACTGCCTCCATGCGTTTCAGTGGTTTCCTGACGGTGGAAATCAGCCTGCGTGAACTTCTCACCAATCTGGTGCCGCAACCTTCCCTGCACTTTTTGATGTGCGCATTCGCACCATTAACCCCACCAGATCGCAGTAAATTTGAAGAAATGGGCATTGAAGAAATGATCAAGTCCTTGTTCGACAATGGCTCCGTCTTTGCTGCCTGTTCGCCTATGGAAGGTCGCTTCCTAAGCACCGCCGTTCTCTACCGCGGTATCATGGACGACAAGCCCCTGGCAGATGCCGCCTTGGCTTCCATGCGTGAGAAGCTTCCTTTGACCTACTGGATCCCGACCGCTTTCAAAATTGGTTATGTCGAACAGTCTGGCATGTCCCACCGCAAGAGCATGGTTCTACTCGCCAACAACACCGAGATCGCTCGCGTGCTTGATAGGATCTGCCATAACTTTGACAAGCTCTGGCAGCGCAAGGCTTTCGCCAGCTGGTATCTGAATGAAGGTATGTCAGAGGAGCAAATCATCAATCTGCGTGCGTCGGCTCAAGAACTTATTCAAAGTTATCAAGTGGCTGAGGAAAGCGGAGCCAAGGCCCGCACTCAAGATGCCGGTTTGGCTGGCGCTGTGGCTAAGGCTGCGGCTATACCTGCGCATGCCGATGATCGGCCTCCCACGACTTCTGTCAGCCTTCGCGATCTGGTAGATCGCCGATAAAACAGAAGCGCAATTTTAAGATACTAAAAACAGACCAAGAACACCGGAGGATACACTGTGAGAGAGATTCTGAGCATTCACGTCGGCCAATGTGGCAACCAAATCGCAGACCGCTTCTGGCGTCTCATTCTGAGCGAGCACGGCCTTAATGAGCAAGGCATGCCCAAGGAAGGCAGTCATGCCTCTTCGAACACCAACATGGAAGTCTTCTTCCATAAGATCCGTGATGGGAAATTCGTTCCTCGCGCTGTCTTGGTCGATCTTGAGCCTGGAGTTATTGCCCGTATCGAAGGTGGTGACATGTCTCAACTATTCGATGAAAGCTGTATCGTTCGTAAAATCCCTGGAGCTGCCAATAACTGGGCTCGTGGCTACAATGTCGAAGGGGAGCGCGTGATCGATCAGATCATGAACGTCATCGATAGCGCTGTCGAAAAAACCAAGGGATTACAGGGCTTTCTACTCACTCACAGTATCGGTGGTGGCTCAGGCTCGGGTCTTGGCTCATTGATCCTGGAGCGTCTCCGTCAGGCATACCCGAAAAAGAAGATCTTTACCTTCTCAGTGGCTCCATCACCACTGGTTTCTGATTCAGCCGTAGAGCCCTATAACGCGATTTTAACACTTCAACGTATTCTTGAAAATGCTGATGCAGCAGTGCTTCTGGATAACGAGGCTCTATTTCGTATTGCCAAGGCCAAACTGAATCGCAGTCCTAATTACATGGATCTCAATCACATCATCGCTCTCATCATGAGTTCGGTGACGGCTTCTCTGCGGTTTCCTGGCAAGCTGAACACCGATTTGAATGAGTTTGTGACGAATCTGGTTCCCTTCCCAGGCAATCACTTCTTTACCGCAAGTTTTGCGCCGATGCGTGCTCTGGGTCAGGAAGGTCAGGTCCGCACCACTTTTCCAGACCTAGCCCGCGAGACCTTTGCTCAGGATAATTTCACTGCAGCTATTGATTGGCAACATGGTGTCTATCTTGCGGCAAGTGCCTTGTTCCGTGGTGATGTGAAGCAGAAGGAAATAGATGAAAATATGGCGACAATTCGCCAGTCGCTGAACTATGCCAGCTACATGCCGAAGAATGGTGGTCTGAAGATTGGTGCTGCAGAAACAGCTCCAGAGGGTTTTGCTTCTAGTGGTCTCGCCCTTGTGAATCACACAGGCATTGCTGCTGTCTTTGAGCGCTTGATTGCCCAGTTTGACATCATGTTTGACAACCATGCTTATACCCATTGGTATGAGGCAGCTGGAGTCTCCCGTGACATGATGGCTCAATCACGCAACAGCATAGCAAATCTTGCCCAATCCTATCGAGACGCCAGTTAAGGCTGCTCACCTCGCTTGACCCAACCCAGTTGTGGATGCCAACCTAGAACGCCAAATTTTATCCGCCTCGCGCAGTGTCGAGGAGGCGAGAAGACTTGCTTACCATGACGCCTCTAGGCTGGGAGCTTTAGTTGAGCAGATCAGCGTTTTAGCAGACTTACGCCAAAAAGACGGAGATTTTCGCAAAGCGGAGTCCCTCTATCGAGAGTCTCTGTATCGTGCTGAAGAGCTAAAAAAGCCGGACCCTGATTTAATTTGCGGAATTCTTTCACTGATTGCTCATTTATATGATCGGTGGGGTCGGATAGATCAGGCGTCTGAATATTATCAGAAAGCTTTGAAAATTGCTGACCAAGGCAACTTTCAAAACAATGATAAAGTAGCCACCATCAAAAATAATCTTGCCATGATCTTCAAGCAGATGCGGGACTTTAAAAAGGCCGAGCATTACTATGAAGAAGCTCTGGCCAGCTTCCAATTCATTGATGGTGAACAGAGTGCACGTGCGGCCAGCGTTCTCAATAACCTTGGGGTGCTCCATTATACCAATATGGATGTAGAGCGCGCTCTGCAAACGCATGAACGCGCTTTAAGCATTCGTCAGAGCCTGTCCAATGATCAGATGGATCCTTCGGACCTCTCACAGACTTACATCAACCTCGGAGCGGTTTATAAAGCAACGGGTGACTTTCAAAAAGCAGAAGCCTGCGTTGAGAAGGCAAAGAAACTGCGTGCTGGCGTCAATGGCTATCACCCGTCGCCACGCCGCGCGGCCTCCCTGTTAATCGACAAAACATTATGATGAGTGCGGAATTACTCACGTTAAAGGTTTTGCTCAATCGGCGACTGGAACTGATTGCGGACCACACATTTCGCGACATGGACCGTAGCGGTCATCTTGCCGCACTTCAGCAGGTATCAGAGTTGATTCAAGATGAACATTTACGTTTGAAACCGGCCTTACCGCCGCGCTTGAACCACTTTCTACAGCAAGCCAGTTTTTCAAAAGCGCTGGACTACCTCTCTGAAAATCAGCTGAGTAGCTACGCAAGCGAAGATTGACAAATAAAGCTCACGAGTGAATTTTCACAAGTGAACCGTATAGACATTCCCAGGAAGTCAATCTATCGACTTTCGATTTATCAGCGTTGCCTGAGTAAGCTGCGTGAAAATGACGTGGATACCGTGTCCTCCGAAGCTTTGGCTAAGGCCGCTGGCGTAAAATCCACACAGCTACGAAAAGATCTAACTTATTTTGGACAATTCGGCACTCGCGGTCTTGGTTACAATGTCGATGCTTTAGCGAAAACAATCTCAGAAGTATTGGGCCAGAACCATCTCCAACCAGTCATTCTCATTGGGGTCGGAAATCTGGGCTCGGCACTTTTGCGCTACGGGGGATTCCGCAAAGAAGGCTTCGACGTGATCGCAGCTTTTGACATCGCCCCTAAACCGCAACCAGGATTAGCTATTCCCGTTTTAGAGATGGAGACTATGCCTGAATTCATTCTGAAAAACCAAGTCAAGATGGCGATCCTCACCGTGCCTGCCAATAGCGCACAAGGCGTGGCCAATCAAATCGTGGAAGCTGGTATTCAAGCCATTTTAAATTTCTCACCCTGTGTGCTCGACGTGCCTGACCACGTCGTCGTTAACAGCGTAGATCTTGCAGTCGAACTAGAGAATCTCAGCTACTTCATCCATTAAGACCGTGACTTGGATCGACTGTGACATTGACCAGCTTGAGGCGATCCGCGCCATCTTTAATGAAGCGATCGAAACCTCCACGGCACTTTACGATTATCATCCGCGTAGTCACGAAACCATGCGAGACTGGTGGGCTGCGAAACAGGCCGGAGGCTATCCAGTCATTGGCGTTCAAAGTGAGTCAGGTGATCTCATGGGCTTTGCCAGTTATGGGCCGTTCCGAAACTTTCCAGCCTACAAGTACACCGTCGAGCATTCGGTTTACGTGGATAAACGTTATCGTGGTCGTGGACTAGGCCGGCAACTTTTGGAGCGTGCTATTTCAATCGCAGAGACGCAGGAATACCATGCGATGATCGGCGTGATTGATGCTGAGAATCAAGCCAGCATTTCACTCCACGAGAGTCTAGACTTTCAGTCCTGTGGTGAAATGCGAGAGGTAGGCTTCAAATTTGGCCGTTGGCTGAATCTAGTGATTTACCAAAAGCTACTGAAAGGACCACCTTCACCCGAGGATGGATGATTCATCAGTCCGCTATCCAACGCATCCCATCAATCACGACGTATCCGTCTGTTCCTTCATTGGTGACCGAGACGACAGCATCAGTATCGAACTCATAGGAGCCTAGATTTAACCAAAAAAGACCATCGGCTGGTTTGGGTTCCTTTAAATTCACCTTCAATTTCGTGATACCCTCTTTGTGATGAATTTCAAATGGGGCATTAGTGGCGCGGTTACCGCTCGGGGCTGCTGACAGCATGATGCGGTATTTGCCTGCTTTCGGCAGCTTCGTTTCAAAGCGTGCACTGCACTGGCCATCCTTAGCATTGCCATCGTGGATGTAGTCGTCACCCAAAAAAGACTTAGCCGCGCTGCTGTGTACCCAATGTCCGGCGAGCTTAGCTGCGGTATCATCGAGAATGATGCCCTGCAGTTTTTGGGGATCAACACTGCGTGGATTTTTTGGGCTGATGTATTGCAAAATTTGACCATCTTTAAGCAACCGCTCACGTAGCTGCTGGTAAGGCACATTTTGTACAGACAACTTACCATCAATCGCCATGGCGGCAGCGGTAGCGGCACTTTGGCCGAGAATCATGAAAACAGGTTCCATTCGGATGCTACCGTAGGCGATGTGGCTGGCAGACATAGCGACTGGAACCAACAGATTGGATCCTTGACCGATTTTGGGAACCAGCGATCCGTAAGCGATCTCATAGGGGCCATTAGTACTCACGCCGATGTCACCTTCATTTTGAACTGCACCCTCCGCTGTGATGTAACGCTGGACATTGTGGCTGTCGATCGTGTAGCTGCCCATGCCTACAGAATCTGGTGTCGGTTTCTTTTTACGCAGTTCGTTTTCCGTCATGACAAAATTCCCGACCATGCGACGCGCCTCACGGATATAGAGCTGGTGACTCCAGTTGCCATTGTCAGTAAACTCATCCTTTGGCAGCCCCCAGTTTTTCAGCTCTTCTTGCACTTTTCGGGGCACTCGCGGATCATTGGCCACGAACCAAAGAAGGCCCTGCTGATAAAGACGGTGTTCCGCAATGATTTCTCGGCGGCGTTCATAGTTGGCCTCGGGGTAATCGTAATTGTAGCCGATGTTGTCAAAACTGAATGGGCCATGATTGTTGGTATCCGTTTTAAAGTTCGGAATCGGATCAAATTTTTCAAAGAATTGAGGCCAAGCCGTATTCAGCACACGCAATAGCAGTTCGTATTGGCTGGCATCATATCCTTCGGGCTTTGGGAAAGGGATACGGTTGCTAGGATCCGTCGTATAGCAGGCGCGGAAACAGTAAGCCTGAACACGCTTGTCGCCTGCGCCAAATTCTCCGGCAGGCTCATTGCTAATGCGTGGCAGGACACCGCTTGTCGGATCACCTGGGATCTTGTAAGCGCTGATCGGTTCTTTAACCGCTGCAAAGTGGTGACCGTGATGCAGGACACCCACTTGAATGCCATTGTGTTCTTCGCCATAAACGCTGTTGGCCTCACGTCCGACATGGTAATCAACTCCGGCTGCGGCCATGAGGTCGCCCTCATAAGTGGCGTCGATAAACATTTTCCCCACATAGACCTGACCACTGAGGGTGGTAATGGAAGTGATTTTGTCGCCTTCTTTGGTCACCCCCTTAACTCGGTCGAGCCACTCATCGCGCACGACTTCGATTCCGAACTGCTTCACATAGTCCTCAAAAACCTGCTCGGCGGCATGTGGTTCAAAGATCCACATGGTCCGGTTTTCACCATCCATGGCCGGCGTGCCTTGGCCCTTATTTCCATACTCAGACTGCTTTTGCTGAACCCAAGAAATTGGCTTCTGATAATGCAGGTAAATGCGATGATAAAAATCACGTGCCAGTCCGCCAATCACCGCCTTGTTCCCCGTGTCAGTAAATCCCAGTCCACCACTGCTCAGCCCTCCCAAGTGTTTATCAGGTGAAACGATGATCACACTTTTTCCCAACCGCTTAGCCTGAACGGCTGACGTAATCGCTGCGCAGGTGCCGCCATAGATGACAATGTCGTGGTCTGCTGCTTGTACGGTCAGCGTGAGTGCTATGGAGGCAAGAAAGGTGCGCGAAATCATGGAAAGCTAAAACGTTGGGCGAAAGACTGGACTCTCATACTCTTTTCACTATTGGTTCCATGATTCCGAATCATCGGCACTTGTGAGTTGGCGTGAATGATGCCAATATCTGTTCATGCCTATCGCCATTTATCACATTGCTCACATCATCGGACTGATCTTCGTTTTCGTCGGTTTCGGTGCCTTGCTTTCCTCCGAGACCTCTCGCAGTGCCATGAAGTGGCATGGCATTGGCTTGGTGATCAGCCTAGTTTCGGGATTTGGTCTCCTTGCTAAATTGCAAATTTTTGCCACCATGCCGACTTGGGTTTGGATCAAGATTGCTCTTTGGCTCGTCCTCGGCGGCCTGCCTATGCTTGCGCGTCGTAAAGTGCTTTCACCAACCATGGTGATGCTTCTTGCCGTCGCCGTCGCCGGATTCATGGGCTATCTTGGCTACCTGAAGCCTGCACTGTAAAAAAAAGATCTGCTCTTAACTCTCCAACTTGGAGAGCTGGTCTATTCGCTTTTCCAGTTCCTTGATGCGTTTGATGGCATCTGGCAATTGAGCCATGGCAATCCATTGGCGCTTGGCCTGCTTGTCGGGCGTGGCAGGATAACCAAGCACGGTTTCACCGGCTGGGATATCCCGCATGACGCCGGACTTGGCTCCGACGGTCGCTTGTGGTCCCAACTTCAAATGGCCAGCGATGCCTGATTGGGACGCAATCACGACATAGTCAGAAAGCTGAGTGCTGCCGGCAAATCCGACTTGGCCCATGATCAGACAGTGACGCCCCATGACGACGTTATGGGCCACATGGACCAAATTGTCGATCTTCGTGCCATTACCAATGATCGTGGCACCGAGTGCTCCACGGTCGATGCTGGTATTTGAGCCGATTTCTACATCATCATGGATGATCACATGACCGACTTGTAGCATTTTACGATGCTGCCCTTGATCAAAGACATAACCATAACCATCTGCACCGATGATGGTGCCGGAGTGGATGCAGACTCGATTGCCTATCTGTGTGCGTGAGTAAATCACCACGTTGGGATGAAGTCTGACATCCTGGCCAATCTTGCTGCCGCGACCGATGTGGTTGCCGCCGATGAGAGCGCTGCGTTCGCCAATCATAACCTCGGCACCGATGACGCAATGAGGGCCAATGTGCGCAGTGGGATGAATGACTGCCGAGGAGTCCACGACTGCACTTGGGTGAACGCCTGCTGAAAACGTTTCCTCGGGGAAGAACAGTGGCAGAACTTTGGCCATGGCTATGCGCGGGTCTTTGACGCGTATAAGGATCTTGGAAGCCGATTCAAAACCCATCGGCACTAAGACAGCACTAGCGGCACTTGTTTCTGCAGCTTCTAAGTAACCAGCTTTTTCGGCAAAAGTGAGATGTCCAATTTGTGCTTGATCGGCCGGTGAGACACCCGTGATGATGGTGGTGCCGTCACCGATGACTTCACCTCCGAGCTTTTCTGCTAAACTGGTAACCGTAAACATAGACCACCACAGAAAGACCCGATGAATTCGATGGCAAGAGCTTAATTCAAGCCAACCATACGCTGCTGCTCGACATCCCAAACTTTTAGACGCAGACAGCGGATGACCTCCATCGGACTCAACGTCGTAATTTTGGGCTGTTGGAGTTCAGGCAGAGCCTCAAGCACCTCCGGGAGACGATAGAAAGGAATGCGCGCGTTTAGATGATGAATGTGGTGGTAGCCGATATTAGCCGTAAACCAGGCCATCAGCTTGCTTGTTTTCATATAGCTAGAGGATTCCAAAGCGGCGCGCTCATAGGTCCAACCTCCTTTATCATAAAAAGAAACTCCTGGAAAATTATGCTGGGCATAAAAAAGGTAGGATCCCAAGCCGAAAGTAATGAGATGAGGGATGGTCTGTGTAAGCAAGAGGCCCATCCAACCCACATAATGCACCAGCGCAACAGAGATGGCGAAGTGAACAATGAGAGCTACGAGGCAATCAAAATGTTCTTTTGGCTTCCGAATAAATGGCAACAAGCACATGCCTTGAAGGAAAACAAAAACATAACCTAGAGCAATCGTCGCGGGATGACGAGTGAAGAGATACAGGAAGCGGGCAGATTTGCTGGCCTTCATGTAATGCTCTTTGGTCATGATCGGAAACGAGCCGATGTGTGAGCCTTTGATCTTTGAGTTGTGATTATGGTGATGATTGTGTGAGCTACGCCAGACACTGCTCGGACTCAGGGCATAGAGTCCAAAGACGCGCATCATGTATTCAGCCAGCTTTGAGCGGGGCAGGATCGCGTGATGCTGCTGATCATGATAAATGACAAACAATCTCAATGCTAAAAGACCCGAAAGTAGACTACAGACGAAACGCCCGATCAGATGAAAATTCCAAATCGTGCCCAGCACTGCTGCAATAAGTAAAACAGCTGTCGATAAAAAGCACCACCAGCTTTTAGCTGTACTATCAACGGTATAGGGCTTGGTTGCCAAAATCAGCTCGGGGCCAGTTCTGGTTCGGTCACTAGTGAGTTTAGTTTCGGTTGGTTCTAGGACACAAGTCATGTAAGTCCATCCAGCCCTATGTTTAACTTGATAGCAAGCTCAGAATACAGGTGATTTTTACAGATTTCAGGAAGGTCAAAAGACTGTCACTTGTATGACAACTGGTTCTGCCTCATAAGCGTAACCGGCATGTCTGCACCCATTCCAGTTATTCTTAACCCAGCAGCGAGGAGCACCCAGGCGGCCGCTCGTGAAAAAGTCATTCGGGCTCTTTCTCCAGCTCCTGAACTCATTCTCACCTCCGCCCCAGGTGACGCTACCGAGATCGCTTCTAGGCTGGCGAGCGAAGGTCATCCACTGATTGTTGCAGCTGGTGGCGACGGCACCATGAATGAGGTTTTGCAGGGAATTTGTCAGGTAAACGCCAATCGCGCGCCAGGGGAAAAACATACTGCTCTAGGCGTATTGCCAGTAGGCACGATGAATGTCTTTTCTCTCGAAATGGGGCTGCCTTCGTCAGACATCTCTCGATGCTGGCAGAAAATCTCCAGTGGAAGTCTGCGCGAAATTGACCTTTGGCTGGCCAATGAACAGTATTTTGTGCAGCTGGCGGGAGTGGGTTTTGATGCCGAAGTGATTCAGGAGACGCCTTGGGAGATGAAAAAGAAATTTGGGCCACTCAGCTATGTCATGTCTGCCGTTCAAGTGCTGATGAGAAAGCCACCTGCTGTTCGATTGCAGATTTCCGGGCGGCCGGATATGCATGGCTCAGTTGTTTTGATCGGTGCTGGCAAGCATTACGGTGGTCCCGTTCCCGTGTTTCCGAAGTCGAACAATCAGGATGGTCTGCTGGATGTGATCATCTTCAAAGCCATTGGCGGGTGGGAGTTTGCTCAAATGGTCCGTTCCATCTTGGAACGTGGTTATGAGTCAGCTTTGGACATTGATTACCTGCAGGTTCGTGAGTTCACTGTTATTGCAGCACCTGACGCTCCCTTTGAGGTGGATGGTGAGTTAGCGATGGGAGTGACGCCAGTACATTTCCGCGCGGCTGATTTTAAAATTCAGATTGCTGTTTAACCCCTTAATAACTGGGGGTTGAAGTTACTCCACAGCAAGAATTGGGTTACCATGCAAAAGCCAGCTTGGCAGGCACCTCTGCCTCATTGATCAAGCACGACGGCGGGGTCCGGAACTGCGTTTGCTGGCGGGCCGTTTGCCTTCAGCACGTGCGGAACTGCTGCGGGGCCCGGGGCGAGAAGGGGAGGAATCACGCGATGAGGAACGAGATTTTTCAAAGTTTCGGCCACGCCTTGGTGGGCCTGCGCTCTCTTCACTGCGATCCTCGCGGGCTGGGCGTGTGCGACCTTCTGGGCGGTCACGGCTTGGGGTGGCCTTGGAATCTGCACGACGATCTCGAGAGAAAGTGATGCCTGCGCGAGCGGGACGATCCGTCGTTGCTGGACGGTCCTTGCTTTTGCCAAAGGGACGGCCATCTCGAGGTGCACGGCCTTTACTGGTGCGTTCTTTGCGTCCCGTAGAGCGGCCGCGAACTTCAGGCCGCACTTCGGGTTCAGGCACCTCTTCACGGCTGGTGCGGAATTTCCCGGTTGCACGTTTTTTGCCAAAAGAGCGCTCCTCGCGCGCTGGGCGCTCGATGGTTTTGGCTGGACGGATCACTTCATCATGCTCGTCGGAGTCAGTAGCTGCCACTTTTGGTTTATCCAAGCGCGGTGGACGACCTGTTGTGCCTTCTTTGGAAAAAAAGCGCTCAACTTCAGTCGATGAGAGCTGTTTCCATCCGCCGCGTTGCAGACCTTTGAGCTCTAACCATCCGATACGGACACGGACGAGACGCACGACTTCAAAGCCGAGCTGGTAAAACATAAGACGGATCTGACGCTTCAAGCCCTGCTTAAGGACGACATGGCAGCGGTATTCACTGTCCATCCAAGCGCGCTCGGATTTAGCGTAGCCTTCTTCGGTGATCATGCCCTTCACCAGTCTGGCCATGACAGCCTGATCCAGAGGCTTATCCACGATCACTTCGTATTCTTTTTCAGCGCCTTTGCTGGGATGAATCAGGTGGTGCGAGAGATCTCCGCGATTCGTGAGCAACAGTAGTCCTTCACTGTCTTTGTCTAAACGGCCCACATGATGCAGGGTTTGCAGTGGCTTTGGAAGCAACGCATAGATCGTCATGCGATCTTTTTCATCACTGCGACTGCAAATGTAGCCACGTGGCTTATTTAGAGCAATCACGATACCTGTCTCAGGCCGAGCAGGCTTGCCATCAACCGTAACCTGATCTTCGTCACCGACATTGGTGGCTAGATCCTTGATGAGCTTACCATTGATGGCTACACGACCTTCGAGCACGAGAAGCTCGCTGCTACGGCGTGAACCCAGGCCACATTGGCTGAGAAATCGGTTGAGTCGCACGGTCGGGGGCGGGCAGGAGTGTTCCTACCCAGTTTTTCAGGTTATTCAGGCTTAGTCTTTGGCAGGCTAGTCGGCAAGCGACCTTCCTTCCACAGACCACGAGATTTGAGGAGCTTGACACGTTCGCCACGCTTGAGGACGCTACGCTTGGTACCGACTGAACCGCCGGAAGATTTGAGGCTGCGATGTTGCGACATAACTGGGTAAGGGCTTGATTGCTAAAAATGGGGGGCGGAGACTAGCCGCAGCCCTCAGAAGCGCAACAAGTTTATTATTCTTCAACAACTGATCGATCAAAGATCCCTTCAATCTTGGCAAATAAAAGGGTTTAAGACCAGATTTTGACGAAACTCTTGCACTAAGGGCTTCGTTACGCTTTGGACAGAGACCGCATGTGGGAGTTCCTATCAGATCATTGGCGCGATGGCGTGGAAATCATTATCCTCGCTGCGCTGGCTTATCATGGGTATCTGTTCTTTCGGGCCACTCGTGGTGCGCGCATTTTGACCGGTTTGCTGGTATTGCTGCTTAGTTTGGCGCTGATCTCTCAGCTTTTAGAGCTGGAGGTGATCAATTGGCTGCTTCAGCGTATCTCCGTTTTCCTGGCAGTGGCGCTGGTGGTTCTGTTCCAGCCAGAACTCCGCCGTGTGCTGGCAGAGTTAGGCAGTCATCGTGTGTTTTCATTCAATCGCCCCGATCCAGAGTCTCTCGATGTATTGATGGAAGCGATGCAGCAGCTTTCAGCCCGCCGCTGTGGTGCTTTGTTTGCTTTGAAGCGTGGGATTGATCTCCGGCAGTATGTGGAAACAGGCGTCGAAGTGGACGCCACCATCAGCACCGAATTACTTACGACCATTTTTCATCCTAAAACGACCCTGCATGACGGTGGTGTGATCATGGACCAGGGCCGTATCATGGCGGCGGGGTGTGTGTTTCCGGTCAGCCAGAAAGAGGTGCGGGATCGCGCCATCGGGCTGCGCCACCGCGCTGGCATGGGAGTCACCGAGGAGACAGACGCCATCGCTCTCATCGTGAGTGAAGAAAGTGGGGCCTTATCGATCGCTTTCCGCGGCAAGTTAGAGCATGATCTTGAGCCTGAAGAGCTACGCAATCGTCTGAACGAGCTGCTGACTTTTGGTACACCTAAAAAAGAAACCACACAGGAGGACGGCACGCGTGAGCTGGGGACACCTTAAGAACATCTTTGTCCGCAATTGGAAAGAAAAGCTGCTGGCGGTGGTGGTGGCGTTTCTTTTTTGGTACATGATCAAGGCCCAGGCCGTGAGATCATCCATGCCTTACGGCTATGGTCCGGATCGGATGCCGACAAAGGCCACGCGGTTTTGAGACAGGAAGCTCAGTTGCTCATAGAGTTCGGCGACCTGTGGCATGACCAGCCGCGCCTCTTCGGCTTGACGGAGAGGCTCTCCCCAGATGGGTTCAAGCTCGACTTCGCGGCCTTCCTGATAATCGATCAATGAAGAAGGACGGTATCGAGCCATCGTTCGGGTGCGCTCGATCATGTCGGTGATCAGGTCAAACGGTATGCTGTGGCCCAAAGCTTGGGCCGTGGCAATGATCTCGGTCATGAGGTCGCGTACTCGTCGCTCGATTCTGGGATCTCCCAAAATAGCGGCAGTGTCAATGCCGCCCTCCGCGATGGAGAGGCCATTGAAGGGGATGTTCCAGACAAGCTTTTTCCAGCGTGCTGCGGAAAGGCTAGGTTCGATGACACAGTCGATCCCTGATTGATTCAAAACAGCAGCAAGTGCGTGCGTTCTAAGCTGTGGCGAACGAGTATGCTCGCCAAGATAGATGCGGCCCTGGGCCATGTGATGGATGACGCCCGCTGCTGTGCGATTGATACAGACAAAGCAAAGTCCACCAAGCACACGATGTGCACCAAAGTGATGAGCGAGAAATTCTTCATTACCAAGACCATTTTGCAGTGTTAGTAGCAAGGTTCCCTCATGCAGAAGCGGCGGAATCAGTTCGATTAGCGCCACATTCGACGTGGCTTTCAGCGCGATGATGACCAAGTCACAGGGACCGATAGCGGTGGCGCTCTGATACGCATTCACTCGGAGATTTGCATCGCCCAAGGAACTGGTGATATGCAGGCCATCACGCATGACGACCTCATAATCTGAGCGCATCAAAAAATGCACGTCTTGCCCGTGCTGGGCCAATCTGCCGCCATAATAGCAACCGACGGCACCCGCGCCGACAATGGCGATCTTGCCGACGGTATCCATCTAAGCGAGGAGTGGACCGACGATCGGTAACTTCAAAGCTTCTATCACGGCAGAAACCAAGGCATCAGCCGCGATGAGGCTTTGCTCACGGCTGACGAGATTCTTTATCTGCACTTCAGGATATTCGGCTCCGAAGACAATGGCAAAACGAGCTTTTTGGTTTTCTGCGGCTTGGAATTGCTTGCCGACTTTTTGCGGTGCCATGCTGTAGTCTAGGCGAATACCAGCCACGCGCAAAGCCTGCACCGCAGCCAGTGCATGTGGACGCTGGGCTTCATCGGCAACGACGACGTAAGCATCCACGCCTTGCTGGGCATTGAGATATTCAGTGATGGCCAATTGCGCGCTGGGTGTCTTTGATAGCAAGATGCCGAGCACGACATCTCCCATGGCAAAACCGGCTGCGGGCATATCCACACTACCGTCACTCATCAGCGCACAGAGTTTGTCATAGCGTCCGCCACCCGCCACAGCACGCAGCCCGTGTTTCAGGTCAAAGACCTCAAATACAGTGCCGGTGTAGTAGGCCAGACCACGAACGATGCTGGCATCGATCCGGACAAACTTCCATAGACCGCGCGCAGTCAGGTCGGCACGCAGGGCAGCAAAGGCAGGGTGATTTTCATCGGCAGCAACCATGAAAGCTCGCACGTTTTCCAGAGTGAGTCCGATAGCGGCGAGCTTGGTTGCAGTTTCTTCAGGCTTCGCGCGCTCGATCTTATCGACGATCTGCAAAAAGGTCGCCGTGTGCTCAGCAGGAACTTTTTGATCCTCTAAATACTGCGTCCAGAGTTGGCGATTGCTGAGTCGGATGACAAAATCTTCACCTTGGATTCCAAAGGCCAGCATGACGTCGATGGATAGTGCGATGAGCTCTGCATCGGTGCCAGAGCTAGCATCTCCGAGGATGTCAGCATTGAACTGGATGAACTCACGCGTGCGGCCTTCCTGCGGCTCCTCATAGCGGAAGCAGGAACCGATTTGGAACCACTTCATGGGCTTTTTGAAGTCGCGATGCCGAGTTGTGGCCATGCGGGCCAGTGAAGGTGTGACCTCGGGGCGAAGAGAGATTTCACGATCCGCTTTATCTTTAAAACAGAAGAGCTGGCTGGTGATTTCGTCGCCACTTTTTTTGCGGTAAAGATCGGTGGTTTCCACGACGGGAGCTTCGTATTCCACGAAGCCATAACGGCGCGCGATAGAGCGCCAAGTGTCGAAGATATAATTGCGCATCGCGCACTCCTCGGGGAAGAAGTCGCGAAAGCCTTTGACGGTACGGAGTGAGGCCATTAGTAGGAACGACTCATGCCGCCCAGGCTTCTGAATTCAACTGAAAACAGACATGCTGCCGCTGCATGTCGCCCCAATGCTCACCGATTTGCTGCTCAGAGACTTCCGCTGCTTTCAGGAATGCCGCATCGCGCTGCACCCTGAGACGACGATTCTCATTGGTCGGAATGCCCAGGGAAAGACCTCTTTGATGGAGGCAGCCTGTGTGCTTTTGCGCCTGCAATCCCCGCGCACGTCGAACCGTCCAGAGATGATCCGGCTAGGTGGCAGCACTTTCATGATCGAAGGCAGTTTAAGTGAAAAACGCCTGCGCTGTGCCCAATCTGCCACAGCGCGCCGCTTGGCCCTGGATGGCCGCGTTTGCTCGCGCTCTGCAGAGTATCTAGAGTCCAGCGGCCTCGTCGTGTGGATGGATCATCGAGACATGAATCTGCTGCGTGGCGGAGGTGAGCACCGTCGGCGTTACCTGGACTTTGCGGCCAGTCAGATGTTCCCTGATTATTTAAAAGCCCTGCGCGGTTATGAGCGAGCCGTGCGCGGACGCAATCATGTGCTGAAGCGGGACGCCGTGATCCAATGGCGACAGGCAGATGCCTTTGCCAAAGTAATGGACGATTTTGCTGAAGTTTTGAAAGCTCGTCGCTTTGAGTTAATCACAGCCTTGCAGCCTGAGGTAGCGCGCGTTCATGCCGATCTTAGCGCGGCTGCCGAGACCCTTGTTTTAGCCTATGAACCAGGTTTTCATCAGGGCCATTTGTCGGATACGTTGTTCAGTCTGCGTGAGGAGGAAGCCCGCACCCGAGTCACCGGCGCAGGTCCTCACCGCGATGATCTAAGACTCACGCTCAATGGCCTGGATGCCATGACCTTTGCCTCAGAAGGTCAGCAGCGCAGTGTCGCCTTATCACTCAAAATCGCCCAAGCCTGTGCGCTTGAATCGGCCTTTGGTAAACCGCCGCTCCTGCTGTTGGATGACGTTTTCGGCGAGCTAGATTCCATGCGTCGCCGCTCCCTCCTGCGACTACTACCCGCAGGCAGCCAAAAGATCATCACCACGACAACGCTAGACTGGGCGCGTGACGAGCCACTGATGGGCCTGATTTATGAGGTGGAAGCAGCGACTGTTTCAGCGCGCTAAGGGCTGAGATAGAAAATAAATGGCTATGTTCTTTACAAGGATGACTGCTTTTCGCACGAAATGTTCAGGACAAAAACAGAGGCTCTAACGATGTGGGGGCAAGATTATGGTCGTATCAATGATGCCTTGTGCTTTCAAAATCACCCGCTTCTTTCATCATCATTGCGCTCACTAGGCCAGCGCATTGATGCTTGGGAAAAATTTACCTATGATCATGAATTCGACTATCATGTTAAAAGTGGCAATGCCGATCGTCTTCCTTTTGATGGCAGCATTTTTCGTTTTGATCGCTCTAAAAACGCTTATTGGACGCCGCCCCTTAGTTCTTTCCTCCCGATGGATGTTCGCTTTTACGTGTTTGGGTATTCTTCCCAGTATCGCCAATTCTGTGAGTTTAGGATTCTCATCAGCCAAGGTGCTCAACATGATTACGTGGGCGAATCCGTTGATGTTCGCAGTACTGCTGATTTTTTTCTGGAAACAGATGAAGGGATACATGGTATTCGCCATTTCGGATTCATATTTTCGAGATGCATTATTGGCTTCAGCAAGTGCTCTTGGATTCTCAATCGAGGAGACGATGTCACGGCTAAAGATCAAAGAGACCGGCCAAGAAATCCAAGTAGCCATTCAGGACTGGATCGGAACCGCCCAAATTAAATCTACAGGCAAAGAATCCGAGACCGTGGTGAAGCAAATCGCCGAAGGAATGGCGGAGTATTTCCAGGGTAATCCAGGAAAAATAAATTTCGCTACTTCCTACTTTTACTTGGCCATGGGAGTATTCATGATTGCGATGTCAGTCTGGATGATCACCTTGAAAATATGATTGGTGATTATATTGAAGATGAATGGCTGCAAAGAACGAACGACAGAACCACTCGCAGGATTGAACTCTTCTTTACCGCGCTGAGCATTATCACCAGAGAAACCATCCTGCAGAACTTGCGCAGCAGTATGCACCTACTGCATACGATAAGACCTTTCCCACCGCTATTGAGAATCTGATGCACGCTAGCCTAAGGACTGGTAGAAATCCTGAAGCTGATCACGGATGACGGAGAAGCACATTTTTTCTTTGGCCAAAGCTAGCGCTTGTTCCATCTGCGCTTGTCTGAAAGAACTATCGGTCAGCAGTCGCCGGGTCAGATCCATGATCTCTCCAGTGCTGCGCCCATGCCCGCAGAGATCGGGATAAACCAGTCGCTCCGCCGTGCCATTACCACCGACGCAGGGGATGCGGCAAAGCAAAGCATCACCTGCTACCTGACCGGGGACGGCACTGGTATCGAGTTGAAAGACGAAC
>Ga0164295_10000817_pt1 | contig 25836 bp, 23 predicted proteins | sample GEODES006metaG_FD_111798 | JGI IMG/M metagenome (GOLD analysis project Ga0164295, IMG submission 111798) | Oligotrophic lake water microbial communities from Sparkling Lake, Wisconsin, USA - GEODES006 metaG | ecosystem: Environmental > Aquatic > Freshwater > Lake | place: USA: Sparkling Lake... | reverse complement strand
TTTTGATAATCTTTAGCTGCTGCGTCTTGGTTAATCATAACACCATCAAGATAAATCTCGAAAATACCGGGTTTAATTCCACGAACAATTTTATATTGTGCAGTGCCAATTTCAAACTCAATAGTAACTACACAACCTTTACCATTAATCGAGTTTATCAATTGTGGTTTGTTGATGTTACGGAATGGTTTACCAAACAGCGCAAACGTTAATGCGTCTAACATCGTAGACTTACCTTCGCCATTCTTGCCAATGACTAAAGTACTTGCAGATTTGTTGAGGATGATTGTGTTTGCCGAATTACCTGTTGATAGAAAGTTTTGCCAAGTCAACGTTTTAAAAATCAGCATTAGACAACATCCTTATTAAGTGCTTCAGTGTATAAAGCTTTCATAAAATTCTTCACCTTATCTTTGTCGACGTCAGTTTCAACAGAGTCGATATAATCAGACAATACACTCGACGTATCTTCTAAGTTGATGTTCTCATCAACCTGACCGTCGCTAAACTCTGAGAAATTTTCAATGATCTTTACTTCGAGTGGATTACGAAGATAAACTCGATTGATAAACTTATCAAATTTATAGAAGTCAGTCTTATTAATAACAACTATCTTTACATACTTATCAGTTACAAAGCTTGTATCAACTCCGTCTGGATCTTCTTTAGTATCATCATATTCATAGCGTTCAAATAGACTATATGGATTCTGAATGAATTCCAATTTACGAGTATCAAGATCAAAGAGATGGAAACCTCGAGGATCTTTATAGTCCTGCCATGTTAATTCATACGGGTTGCCAAGATAAAACACATGGCCGTCGTCAGAACGATGATGATAGTGTCCGGAAAAAACCATATCAAACTTATTAAACGACTCTTTAGATAATCCGTCATGAGATTCTACTCCTCTATACATTGCAAAACCTGAGATCTCAAGGTGACCCATACAAATCTCAGCTGTAGTGTTCTTAATTTCATTCATTGAATCTGCATAGTTATCTGCACAGATCCAAGGGAGAAAACAAACAGGTGTTCCAAAAACATTAACGGTTTCTGGTCTTGTAACAATGACAATGTTACTGTACTCTTTTAATGTTAGTTCAGGACTATTGACTTCGTTGGTGTTCTTAAAATACGTATCATGATTTCCAGCAATCATAGTGATTAGGATACCAGCTTCGAAAGCCTTATCGAAGAACATCTTCTTAGTGCGAGAAAGTGTATTAAAGTTTATAAATTTACGACGATCAAAAGTATCGCCAAGAATAAGCATTGTAGTAATGTTTTCTTCCTTTAATTTAGGAAAGAAAACATTTGCATAAAAATTCTCATAGTAATCTAGACACTGTATACTATCGCCACGAGCGCCAAAGTGTTGATCTGTTATGATTGCTACTCTCATCGTTTCTTTACCTCTAAGACCTTATCATACCCATATGCATAAAATAAAAATTCAATAAACTTATCAATCTCTGCTTCATTAGTATTTGGCAACTCACAATAAACGGATGCTGCTAATGCTACTTTATCTAACCAATCTTTATCGGCCATGTGAAATTTCATCACTAAAGAAAGGATTGTTATCTTCGTTTGGAATTATCTTTGTGTCATCAATAAAATTAGCAAGTGACTGTTCAAGTTTTTCTTTCTTTTTCTTTTCTTTATTTTTTATAAACGAATCGTCGAAGTTGGAGTTAGCTTGAATAAATGCAGTGTAAGCATTCTTAAAATCTACGTCATCATCATGTCCTTGTAAATCAAAGGAGTCAAAAGCCATGTCTTGAATAAGTTTACCCTTGATGTACGATTGCTTTTTTTCCTTAGCAATGCGACGAAGAAAAGCAAAATAGATTACTTGTGTAAAGTAGGAGAATGGATTTGAGGATTTCTCTGGATCGAAGGAGTGCATGCATTGGATGCAGTTTTCAATTCCATCTAGAATCATATCGTCTTTATACGAGTAGTTGATAAAGTTCGACTTCCTACTTAGACCAGTAGCGATCTTTAGAATACATTCGCCAAGGTATTCTGGAATACGAGGGATATCAGTCGAGTTAGCTCTAGCAGCTAACAGTTTTTCCCGGTAATCCTTGATGAACTCAAGCATCTGGGCGTTGTTGACGTAGTGGGTTGCCATTAGGACTCCATTGTGGTTTTCTCTATTATACACTAGAGAATAAACATTGTACAATAGTGTTTAGACGCATTTAGATTGTACAACTGCGCAAAGCAGTGGTATAATAAATCTATGGATTTCAAGATTAATGAAGAATTCTATCGCTAGGTATATTAACTGGTTCTTCTTTGGCTGGTTGGATATTATCTTCCGATTCCATCAACTTTATAATACGAGCATAGTACTGTATCATATTAGGATCTAGCTTCTTCTTGTAGATTAGATTCTTATAGCTAAAAGCAAATACATTGTCTTCTGCAAACTGACAGAACCGTGATGTAACAGCTTGTTCAACATGTTCTCCATCTCGAACAATATGTACCATCTTTACAATTATAGGATCTAGTACAACGATTCCTTCGCTAATATCATTCAGCAGAACACCAATCATTTGTTCTCCCGATATTAGTTTAAATACTACATATTCATTCAACTGGTACCTCGACAATCTTATAGACAAACTTTTCTTCAGAATAAGTCTTTAGTCTTTCTGCTAAGTGACCAAGAGTATGATTCTTATAAGACTTCCAATGTAGATCATCGCTAATGTCATATAGATTGCAATGAGTCTTACCTTCTTTCAGTCTTAATCCTCTACCAATAGATTGCAGATTACGAATCTTAGACTTACTCGGTGAAGCAAAGATAACATTTTCTATTGATGGAATATTTATACCTGTTGAGAATACACCGAATGAAGCAATACAGATAGCATCAGTTTCATTCTCCATAAGCTTACGAGCTTCTTCTCTAGCATCTGTATCAGTTCCGCCATAGATAAAGAATACTTTTCTTTTATCACCAGCTTTAGCAGCAATCATTTCATGTAAAATCTTACCATGCTTAGCAACCATTTGAAATAGCACCAAAGTGTTGCCTTCACAATTTAGCGTGAGATTACGAATAAAACGATTACGCTTTTCATGCCCAATGATAAAGTTAATCTCATCTGGATACTGAGCTCTATTCATTATTTTACAAGATGTATCGTCGTATTTTAGTACGATACAAGTAATCTTTAGATTTGCAACTCTATTTGAATCCATCAACTCACGAGTAGAAATAACTTTATGAATTGGTCCAAAGATTCCTTCTAGAACAAGTTTATGTACCTTCTTATCATCGAGTGTACCAGTAGTACCTATACGATATTGTACATTAACCATCTTATCCATGACTGAAGTAAGAGATTTTGCTTTAAAGTTGTGAGCCTCATCGCCAAAGATAACATCAAACTGGTTAAACCAAGCAGAGGGTTGCTTATAGATTGATTGCCATGTAGTGATTAGTACATCTGCTTGCACATCCTTAGTAAATCCACTATATAGTTTCTGACAGTGTCTATCGGTCTTCCACCCATTAACGGAAGAGTAATCTGCAAAGTCTGCGTACAATTGTTCGACCAATGATGTGGTTGGAACGATAACAATACACTTCCTCTTATTTTCAAGGTGCCATCTCATCGTAGTGTAAATGATAAATGATTTACCAGATGCAGTAGGTGATAGCAATAATGTACGCTCATCTGTTAGAGCCTTATATACTGCGTCTACTTGATAGTCATAGATCTCAATCGGCACTCCGCGAGAACTAGGGTTAAGCCACTTAGCATACTCTACAATCTCTTCTCGAGTAATAGTACTTACTGGTAGTACTTCATTAGTGTACTTAATTTCGTATTGATTACGTTCTGCAAATCCAATAACATATTTTAGAAGACCAACGTATAGTGTCTTACGGTACATATCATACATGCGTATCTTCCCATCCCACTGTCCACTTCTATAAGCAGGCGTAAACTTATAACCCTCTACTTGAAAAGTAAAGAATTCCGACAGTTCTTGTGTGATTGAAGGATCAGAATAGATCCGTAAGTGAACGTTGTTTATCTTCTCAATTGTAATCATTATGCACCAGCAACGAATTGTTTCCAAGTAATGGCATTTCTAATTTGCCAATCACGGGATTTTATTTGACCAAGGATAGACTCTAATGCTTCTACCATTCCTTTTATATATGCGCTCTTTATGTTGATCCTATTCAGATCAGAGTCGCCTTCAAGGAATTCATCCATTTCGTTCTTTAGTGGTTTAACACCTTGCCATTGATTCCAATTAAGTTCAATGAGTTCGTCTTTACCCATTTCGCCACGATAGTAACGAAATTTCTTTTGCCGAAGTGTATTGTATTCTGCTGTAAGCGCAGATAGCTTCATCTTATGTTGAATAAGAAAGCGTAAATATTTTGCGTGAAGTTGTGGGCTTTTAACTGACTCACGATCAAGATGATCGCTGTTGATATTGCAATCAACGTCCCAGAGGTCATGAAGTTCTTCAATGTTCATAATGTATTTCAGTGATAGCCTTTCGGCCAATAATTAAACGAATTTATAATAAGAATAAGAAAAGTTTGCGCTTCCAATTAAATATGTCACATCTTGACTCGTGGATGTAAACGTTATGCTCTCTAAACTTTGCGGAATACAATCTGCAAATTGAATAGTTTGAATGATGTTATTGTCATTACCTAATATAACTAATGTAGCATCTGAAGAGGATTGTGCTACTTCACTTAAAGATGCTGGTACTGCACCTCCAATGGTAGTAGTATATTGTGCATAATCTTCTGGAAATCCTAATCCTATAATCCAATTGTGAATTGCTTTATAGTTTTCCATCTTAGAGTCAATTAAGAACTGTATTCTAAGAGGTTCGAAGTCAATCTGATCACCAGATAATGGTACTCTAGAAAATGGAGTTACTTGCATAGCTTCAGGAAGAGTGATAGCCGGTATAGAAACTTCTTGACAAAAGTAACTCAATGTTGATAATCTTTGAAGCGAAAACAAGTATCCATTAGGTGATAATGGGTTAATGTTTTCTGGAATTTGTGTAGCCATATTGTTATTTATACGAAAAAAGGGAGACCGAAGCCTCCCTTTTAAAATGTCTATCTTACGTAGACTTAACTCGATTACATCAAGTTGGTAACTGCTACCTTGCGATAGTAGATGTTTTGTCCAGAAGACAAGCTAGTGAACGGATTTGCTACCATACCATAACGGGTTTTGAAACCAATTTTTGGTTGGAATGTAGCTGGATCGATAGCACGAACTTTTTCTAGTGGCACGTATGGGCAATAGAAAAGACCAGCGTCGAATGCGGAAGTACCTTTGTAACCAGCAACGAAGAACTGAGTAGCAGCTTGGTTAGCAGAGTATGGATCAACATACACTTTATACTTACCATTTAGAACACCAGCGAAAGTGGTGCTTGCTTCGTCAACGTTTAGACCAGTAGACAATGCAGGAGCATAGTCAAGAACACCAGCCATTGCTAGAGCACTTGCAACATCTGAAGAACAGATGATGAAGTTACCACGACCACGACGAGTTTGTTGAGCAATTGCATTAGCTTCACGTTCGATTTGGAACATTAGACCCTTGAATTTTTCAACAGACCAACGGCCGTTAGCATCAACGTCCAAGTCGAAAGTACCAGCAGTTGCTGTACCAACTTGAGCACCAACCTTAGCACCAACGTATACTGTACGTAGAACTTCACGGTTGATTTCGTTCAAGATTTCGCTTGAAAGAATGTTGCTTAACTCGCCTTCAGCGTCAAGACCGTGAACTGCTTTCAAGTCTTGTGCTAATTCAACAGTATATTCTGCCTTCAATGCACGAGTTTGAGCGGTTACAGTAGTCTTTTCGATGCTGAATGCCATCTGACCAAATGCAGTAGTATCACCAAGACCTTCAGCGGTTGCTGTAGTCATAGCAGTACCAGTTGTATATGTACCGCTTAGTGGGTTAGAACCAGCGTGAGCAGGAGATGCTGCACCAGAGAAGTCAGTATCTGCTTCGTTGAAAAGTGCTTCAGTACCACCTTGAGTAGCGTACTTGCTTTTCATAGCAAAGATCAAACCTGTAGGTTGAGTCATTGGTTGTACACCAGCGATGTCATAAGCGATCATCTGTGGAGCTGCACGACGTACTAGGGAAATAAGAACTGGATCATAACCAGCCATATTTGCATTGGTACCAGCGCCACCTAGAGAAACACCATCACCACCAGCGTTAGCAGGAGTTGCTTCGTTAAGAGCTTGATAGGTCTCAGACATTGCGCGTTCTTGGTTTTCTAGAAGAACCGCAGTTACTTCTTTACGATAGCTAGACTGAATAGGTGTAGCTTCTGTAGCTTCCAAAATTGGAGACCACTTTTTGATTAATTCTTGACGGGTTGCCATTTTATTTTTCCTTTTAATGGATGTTTATTTTTTACCAAGTGCACGAAGAGTAGCAGCCATTCTAGGACTGATAGTTTCTTCAGAAAGTTGCACTGGCTCATCTGTCACGACTGAACTAACAGTCTTACTTACCTTCTTACCAAAATAATTTTCCTTAATGGTTTGAAGTTTCGTCTTAAAGGTATCAGCATCTTCGAAGGCAAGTTCTTCAGCTAGGCCGCTGAACTTATCTACGTCGGTATCAACCATTCCAGCTGCAGATTCTGCAATCGCAGCAACTTTCTTCATTTCATTTACTTGTTTAGTCAATTCAACGTTATTTGCTAATTGTTCGTCAAGTTTAGCCTTTACAGAACTAATCTCTTCTTGCATTTCGCCTAGAACATCAAACTTTTCTTCAGGTACATCAATGTAGTGTTGTTCGAAAAGACCTTTCATACCGGTGATGAAGCTCTCCATGATATCACTCTTCATACCATTCTCAAGGGCAAGCTCATTATCTGTCATCCACTGCTCAACTACGTAGTTGAGATATCCATCAACTTTTTCAACAAGACCCTCTTTGATTTCTTCAACTTGTTCAGCAAGTGAAGTCTCAAACTGTTCATCAAGCTTAGCAATTTCTTGCTTAACTCGAGTTACTACAGCTGCTTCAAAAATTGTAGCAGCTTTAGTTTTAAATTCTTCTGATAGTTCTTCGCCGTTAATTAGAGCGGCAACGTCTTCAGATACGTCGATTGTAAGTTCTTCAGAATCAGCTTCTTCAATAGCAGCTTCTGCGTTTTCTTCAACTTGTTCATCTTGCAACTTCTTTGATTCTTCAAGAAGGTCAGCAATTTTTTGTTCGATAGACATTTGTTTATTCTCCTAAACTAGATTATTTATTTATTACTTTAGATTATTCAGAAAATTCTGAAATGCTTGTACGGAAACTTCGTTCAATCGCTTAGATGGAACATTCTGAATAAGTTTCTTAGTTTGTTCAATATGCTTTTGTTCAAAGCGTCCATCAACAAAAACCCACTCTGCCGACTCCATGATACCTCTTACGAAAGCATCTGGTGCTGAAGGATCTGCAACGATGTCTGCTGCTGTTGACAGCATGAAATCGTCTTGAACAACTTGAATACCTTCTTTATTCATACGAAGGGAACCAAGTGCTCTACTGGAAACACCGAGATTTGCTCCGCCTTCAAGAAGGCTTCGTGCAATATTGCCCATTGGCGTTTCCATGATCTTTGCTTTACCAATATAATTAGTACCTTCTTTACGAAGGTCGACGATCATATGTGATACTCTATCTAAATTGATAGATGGAGAATCTGGATGACCAAGTTCTCCATAGGCAGTATTCTTATTTACTTTTTCAAGCATATAACGTGCAACTTCTTTATCCATTGTAGATTCTGGATACATGCGACCGTTACGATTCTTTACTTCTGATTGAAGGAATACACCTTCAATAAAATATTCTTTACCTTTACCGAGTTTGTTTTCGGTAATAAGGTTAACTGTTTCTACAACTTCTTTAATTAGATACATGATTAGCTTCCTACTGCTGAGGTGTTATCATATACACTGAACTGTGCAGTTTCAATTTTGCTTGAGTAGCCAGTTACTTTTTGTAAACGTATCATTAGTTCAGCTTGACCACCACTAATTGTTACAACGATATCAGATGTTGCTTCTGTGTTATCTGCAACACAGAATTGACCGCTAAGATCTAATTGACCAGATGCTGCACTAAGAAGGGTAAATACAGTCACGCCGTTTCTAACAATTGTAATTACACCAGCAGCTGAGCCACTCCAAGTCAACGTAGTAATTACTACTGTTGGAGTACCTCCTGCAGTAAGTGCTTCAGTTGAACGAAGCAAATCAGTTGCTAAACTAATAGTAGAAGAAGCAGCAGTACCTGCAACTTTAACTACACAATCTGTTTCTGTTAATTTTAAAAAGCTTTTTACGACCGCCATATTAGTTCCTTATTGATTATATTTATCATCAAATAGAGATTAGATTTATTCTGAATCTTCGACCGCTACGGTAGGGTTAAACATAGATTGTGCTACTTGAACTCTATACGCATCTAAACTAGACGATAGCTTTTCAGCCATGGTAGCATCAAAGGCGTGTTCAATATCAATTGAATCGCCGGAAATTAAAGCATCTACTAAATCACGTGTATTCATTTTTCATCTCCAGTGTCTTTCATTTTACTGATATCAGCTTGGGCTTGACCTTTTACCATCATATCATTTACTTCAGTTGCTTGTTTAGCAGCGTTATGTGTTTCATTCTCTGCGTCGATCTCTTCAATCTGTTCATCATTAAGCATAAGAATATTACGTTTAATGTATGTTGGAGAATAATATTTTCCAACGAATGGATCTAGAGAAGTCAATAGATTAATTCTACCTTGCATGATTTCATTTTCTTTAATCTCGGCAAAGTGATTATCCTTCATATAATCAAACCGAATAGTCTGAGACATATCTTCCCAGTCATCAATATTAATTATTCCTTTTAGCACTAACTGAATCTTTAGTGCATCTAAAAATAAATTTGAAAACTTTTTGCGTATACGTGAAACAAACTTAGTAAACTTAATCTCATCGCGAGTAATCTCAGATGAACGCCCCATGTTGAATCCGCCATCGCCTTTTAGACGACTCATTGGAACATTCAATGCTTGATATAGTTTATTCTGAAAGAACTGAATGTCTTCAATTTGACCAAGAGTTTGTCCACCCGGAAGTGTAGTAATCTCTGTGCCTTTACCACCTTCACGACGTGGCATCCAGAAGTCTTCCATCATAGACATGTGTTTACGATCATCACGGACTTCGCCGGTAGTTGCATCGTAAACAACCTTGTTGCGGAACTTATTCATCAAATCATTGACGTATTGTTCAGCTTTTTGTTTTGGTAGATTACCAACGTCAACATAGAAAATTCTACGTTCTGGTGCTCTACTAATACGATAGATGACTAAAGAGTCTTCCATCATTTTAAGTTGATTCACTAACTTAATGGCCTTATGCAAATATGATAGCATAAGACCTGTATTTTGGTCTACTACTCCTGATGGAGTATAGAGAATAGAATCCATAGGAAGTTTAATTCCTTGACTTGTGGATTCTGTAATACCCTTATCGTTATAAAGATAGTACTCTTCTATTTTCTTAATAATGTCCACGCCTTGTGGATTCTTTTGTTTTTGTACATTCTTAATCTTGCGAATCTTACGGCAATCAACTGGTCTTAGTTCAGCGATACCATTTTTAGGATTTGCTTCATCTACTAAAATCTGATAGTATAGTCTACCATCAATGTACCAATTACGAAAGATGTCATGACCTTTTTGATCGAATTTCAAAAGAGCCATGACGTTCTTAAACTCGTCAGTGATCTTGGTTTTAATTCCAGCTGAAACTTTTAGATCATCTAGAACAATTTCAACTGGTGCATGATCTTCTTCTGCAATAATAGCTTCATTAGTGATATCATCAATAGCACTATCGCAGTCTGGATATTGTGATACTTCGCGGTATCTACGAATAAGGTCGTTTTCACCTTTAATCGTATCATCCATGTTCATCACATGAGCATAATAACCAGCTGTCGACGTTACAACAGTTGAACCATCATCTTGTGATGGAGCAACTATCGATAATGGTTCAGGTTGTTTCTTACGCTGAATTTCAAAACCAAAAACTTTCATTATATATCGTTTCTAATTAGATTGGGAATGAACCTATTGGAGTGTCAATAGAAACATTAACACCAACACCACCATTAGTTGATGTATTAGAAGTCCAGTAGTTATATGTAAACGTAACGTCGAATATTTCAACTGCATTTGATGTGTCAAAGTCAAGAGCAATTGCACCAATTTCAGTTGGATATGCATCGATGAATGTGTAAGTCTTAACAATAGCACCATTACGATCTAATTGGTGTACGTTTAAGTCTACTTGATAATCACGTGGATTTACACGACCATTGCTAGTTGTATAATTCTGTACGCCATTAGACCATTGTTCCATTGAATTACGAATAGCAAAATCTGTATCGTTATATACTGAGATAGTCCATGGTGCAAATGTACGCTCACCAGCAATGTTAACAGCACGTCCACGATATTGAAGTGGAACGTTGTCAATAGTTGAACCTGGTAATTGAGCTGACTTGCATAAGAACTGAGTCTTCAAGCCAACAATAGGACCTGCTGATACATATGAAGGGAATGCTAACTCTACTCGGAACTGATTAGCGCGAGCGCCACCACCGGTAAGTTGTGCTTTAAAATCTGAAATGTTAGCCATTAGTGTGACTCCTTATTACTCTTATTTATAGGAATTGGCGGGATTCCCGCCAATTTAATTAGGCACCAATTTCTTCGAAGCTTACACTAGAGCGTGCTGCAATGAAGTTTAGCGTGATGTAGTTGATAGAACGGTTAGGTTTGATAAAGATATCAGCAACAAATTCGTTACGGTCAATAACTTCTCCAGTATTATTAGCTTCATCGCACTTAACACGGAAGTCAGTAACACCACGGCGACCTTGTACATCTCTTAGAAATGGTTCAACTAGATTCTTAAACTGTGCACGAGTAAAACCATCATTGAATTCAAACATCTGAAACTTAGCAGCTACAGCGATTGATTTTTCAAGAACAATAAACAAGCGACGAACATTGATACGATCAAATGCACTTGGCTTAGTCAACATAGTCTTATCACCATAAAGGATAGTGCCTTGACCTGGGAATGTAACAACTGGATTAATACCAGCTGAGTACAATACATCACGATCTGTTTGACTTGGATTGAATGCTAGTTTAACTACGTTCTTAATTTGACCACGATTGAAACCACCTGGAGAGAACCAAGGGTCTGCAGAGTAATCAGTGCGAGCGCATAGACCAGCAATGTCGCCATTTAATGGAACATAACGATATGAATCATTGTAACGATCATATTGATATTTAAAACCAGAATCCATTACAGCATATGAACTATTAATGTTGGTAGCATCATGATAAGCAATCAATGCTGCTGTTGCAGTTGAACCTGTTGATGTGATAGGAGTACCATCTACATTACGTGGAGAGATAAACAATACACAATCTTTGCGTCCGATGACACCGGTAGAACCTTCAACAACGTTGTCTAAGATATATTTCGCTGTAGCAGGTGAAACGTTACCAGCTGGAATTAGTGAGATGTCATATTGATCTGCATTTGCGTAGACAGAGTACGCAGTTTGTACATCACTATCTGCAGCATCAAAATCATCGACACCACCGATTAGAGAAATATCAAATAGACGCGCTAGCACACCTAGTTCATCGGATCCAAGAGAATTTTTTACTCCAATAGTGCTCGACCCCCAACCAGGTTTAGAAATAGATACTACGCTAGCAGTAGCAGCTGTTTCTGCAACAACTACTGTAGATGTTACTGCGATTACATAACTAGTCACAGCAGGTGGTGTAGCAGTATTATAAACTGGAGTAATGCTGGTTACTGTGTATACATTATTATTTGAACTTGTACCAGTTACATTAATCTGACGTACACTCTTATCAGGAGCTGCATCATAGAAAGTTTTATACGCAGCAATTTGTGCAAATTGAGTAGTATCAGATGTAGTGATTTTAGCTGGAACAGCAGCTGTTTGACCAGATGCAGCAACATAAGGACTGAATACTGTAGCACCAAGTGTAACAATAGCATTACTTAGTGGATCAGACAAATAAGTATTAGGATGTGCTAGCAACCAAATATATTTTGACTGTGAATTAATTACACTCTTATAATAATTGTTAGAACCATCACTTCTTTTTGCATCTGATATTTTAGATAAGAAAGAATATTTTTCTAAAATAGTACCAGGAGTTCCACTAAATGTACCAGTTGCGTCATATACTGCGATATGAAGTTCATCGTTCGCAGTAGTGATATTTAGATTGCCAGTCTGTGCAGCCCATGCACTAGTTCCAGGAGCACCATTAAATGCTTGTTTAACAGTATCTGGTGCTAAAGCCCAATTACCAGCATCTAATACTATTACACGGAGACCGTTTCCTCTAGATCCAGGAAATTTAGCAGCAAATGCACCATAGATTCCAGAATTAACGCTTGCAGAATATGAATTTATATAGTCAGTAGCATTTTTAATCTTTGTAGCAACAAGTGGAAATGTTGTTATTTGCGCTGTAGCAGCAGTTCCTGTAGCACCTGCACTAATGGTGATAGTAGGAGCACTTGTATAACCAGAACCTGCGTTTGTAACAGTAATACCTGTGATAGTTCTAGCAGTAGAAACAACAGTAGAATTCACAGTACCCGTAGCTCTAACGCCTCCGGCCAATTGTGGTGCACTAAATGTTACAATAGGTGTATCACTACTAGCATATCCAGAACCTGCGCTTGTAAGAACAACATTTGCTTGTAAAACAGTACCAGACATGGTTTCTACTGCATTTTTAAGATTTGGCGCGTTTGTTCTAGAAACTAAAAGGTTATTAGTATACGCTAAGAAATTAGCTGCTGTGAAAAATGATGAATAGTTTGCATCGGTTGGTGCTCCAAAACGCGATACTAGATCGGTTTCAGATGAAACTCTAACTGGATCTTCTACTGGGCCCCAAGCAAATGGTCCAGCGAAGGCTCCAGCCGAAGAAGATACTGCTGGCACGATTGAAGAAAAATCTTTTTCTACAACGGCTACTCCTGGGCTTAGTTGAAAAGGCATGTTTAAACTCCTGTTATTATGCAATGAAACATCTGTTGATGTCTATCTTTATTTATATATACTCTATTTTAGAAGTTAGCCATAAGGCCATCTTCCGTACGCTGTCCATCATCTAGGAAACCAAACGGAGTTAAATCCATCTCGATCTGTTTCATTTGATTCTCATACATCACTTGTCTAATATTGTGATTACTTAAGTCTTTAAAATATTGACTAGTGGTAGCCCACGAAAACAATACTAAAGGCATTACTAGATCATCATGATAACCCTCATCTGCTTCATAACTATTCTTTATTTGAATAAAGGTAGAAATCTCAGATATAACATCAGCATCAGGAATCAACAATCGTTTTTCCTCAACTAATGATTTAAAGTTTGAACATCCAATACGTTTGACTTTCTTATCGGTGATAACTCCTAATTGAGTCTTACCGCCACCAAAACCACCCGATATTGTCTGACCATCACCACTTCTATTTACCATTACAACATTATCATATTCGTATTCACTATATAAAATATCTGCAACTTGTTCTGAAGAATTAATTTCTATTAGAACATACGCAGTATTATATTCTCTGCCTACTTTATTTATAACAGCAGGATATAGCATAGGACTAATTCTATTGTCTCTGTATTTTGCAACTAGTTTATATGGTAACTCTGTCATATCAATTACAACAAATGCAGAATAGTCACCACCAACTCCTTTTGCAGTATCTGCAGTTAGTGTATATACATGTTCAGCAATTGGCTTTTCATATACATCAAATCCATCCTTACTATATATTATAGATCCAGGAGACATTTGAGAAATCGTATTAGAATTAATTAGTGTTAAACTCGAACCAAGAAAAGTACACAATACTTCTTGATTAAATTTAATATCACCGAGTAGTCTATGTTGTTCATTTGCCCATGCTGCATCTCTTCCTGGAATTTCTGTGTATGGAATAAACAATGGAACGAATCCATTACGATCATTCTCAGCATCATTCCAAAATTTCCAGAAATGATTATATCCTAAAGGAGTTGAACTTAAAAGAATCTTAGTAGTTTCACCGGCAGAAATTGTTGGATAAACTGAAGCAAAGAATTGTTCTGCAACTGTGTTTGGGATAATTGCGGTTTCATCAACATACAACATATTGACAGACTTACCACGAATACCCGATGCTGATGTTGCAGCGGTGAATACCTTTGATAAATTCTCTAATTCAATATCGCCTTTATTCCAAGTTGTAACACCTTGCTGCATCCATAGTGGAAGATTCTCATACATTAATTGGTAACGATACAACACTTCTCTAGCTGCAGTTGCCTTATTAGCAAGAATAGCAACTGTCTTACTCGGTTGAAATATTGTGTACCAAAGAATGTAAGCAGCAGATGATGTGGTCTTACCTTGCTGACGACCTTCCATTAGAATAACCTTACGGTTATTGTGGATGACGTTGATCTTATTTACTTGACATGGATATAACTTGAAAGGTATTAAACCCTGATCAAGTGAAACAATCATACAATAATTGTTTATAAAATAGATAGGATCTTCAGCACACTTTAAATATTCTTCAAGTTGTTCTTTTGTGAAACCTATAACTTGGCCAGCAGCTTTAAGACCACTATTAGAATTATAAGATTTTAAACTATCACTCATGTATTATATATTTTCAGTCCAACTATCAGTGCTAGTAGTAGTTGTAACATTTCCAATTCCAGTATTAATAGCATTATCTATGTTACTATCTATTATATCGTTTATAGACACTGTAGTCTTATTAATAATCTTACCATCAGTTACAGGTCCATAGAAATTACATTTAAGTGTAAAGTTAATTGTATATGTTACAAATCTTCTGGTTTGAAAATCACCATCATAATCATCTTGCACTGATATATTTTCAAGAATAATAGGAACATCCATAATAATATCATTATTAGGAATAGGCTTTAATGATAGAGTATATTCCGGAGTAAAATAAGGTAATATCTGTTCAATGATTTGCAATCCATCTTCTTGAGTTTTAGTTAAAGCATATAGTGATATATCGATATTATATGGTACCGGTGCGTATATTTTATTATGTGCACTAGTTGCATCATTAATAGTAATGTAATTCATTCTATTTGTTTTGCGGGATGCATCGTAAGTTAGACTGGTGATCTCAAATGATAGTCTAGGCAATGTTGTATATACGTGATTCTCCAGCATTGGATCTTGCTCAATACGAACTAACCACTTTTCCTTCGGTGCATATGATATTGGGATTGCAAGAGTCTGAGCGGTCACTCCATTGTTCTTACGTTCAATGCGAATACTACTGAATAGACTTCCAAATGCAATAATTACTTTGCGTGTTATACCATGATAAAAAATATTATTGTTTAGCATGTTATTCACCAAAAGGATTATTTGTGTCAAACACTATCGGAATAGATTGACTTTTAAACTTAGTGTTGTCACCATATGAATCAACTACATCAATGTTTGTTTGCAACGTAGTATCATATGTCTTAAGTGTTTGAAACACGTCAATATCAGGAATTCCAGTTTCCATTTTCTCAGATGCATATTGGAATAGTTCTACTTGAATTTTATAGACGTATAGCTTTCTCAATTGATAAAATGGATCTTGATGATCCACAAACTTAATTTCAAATAAACCTTTAGTCAGTGGAAAATATAATAAATCGCCTTCGCATGGACGATTAGGTAGAACAGTTGTTCCGTGTTTACCAACAACTCGTTCCCAAGTACGACGAGCGCATGTTAGCGTTGCAGACTGCTCCATCATCAAACCAAACTTTTGAATAAAAGCGCCTTGTCCCTCAAATCCATCAACTGATTCTAAGTACATATCAATTGGATATGCATCTTTAAATTTAGACAGACGGTCTTCGCCGAGAATCTCGTCCTTAGCAACTAGTGTTCTAGGAATGTAGTAGAATTGTTGTCCCCAGATAGAGATAGACTCTACGATCAAATCTTCAAGAAGATATTGTTCGTTTCTAGTGCCATGTGAAAAATATACATTAGGCATAATTAACCAAGGAAAAAATCAAGAGGTGCGGACTTATTCATTATCTCGTCTTCAAGCTCTTTAATCTCTGATACTGCTTCAGAATACAATGCTGGACCATCAACTGATACTCCACCGGGCAATTGCAGACCAGAGAATTTCTTAAGATTAACAGCCCATTGTTTCTTGATTAACGCAGTCGTATAGTGCTTAATCCAAGTCTCGTTGTACATGCGCGGAGCATCTGCAGGATCCAACGCGCGATAACACTCCACTAAAATATAACTACCAACTTCCATCTTCTCTTGCCACATTGTATCGATGTAGAGTCTATTGTTTAAACGATTGAATCTATAAAGTGGATGACCATTAAGAGTTAAGTCTAGTAATGCGAGATGGCTCATTACCTGAGTGTAGTACATCACAGACGTACTGGTTAGATCATAGAGATCGTTAAGTCGAAGTTGATACTGTAAGTCAAAGATTGACTTAGAGGTTGAAGTACCAGATGCTATCGGATAAACTTTAGTGATACCATAGATTAAGTCAGGCACGACGATATACTTATCGGTGATATTTTGCTGAGTGATAGCATGCTTCAGGTATACTTTTTCAATACCATCAAAGTGATATTGGCGAAAGTATTCAATAGCTTCATCAACACGATCTTCAACTTGTTGTTCATCAATATTGATTTCAACAACAGGTTCACCTAGTGCTCTTAAACAATATTCTATTAATTCTATTCTAGATGTTACGGCCATGCTTAATCCTTTTTGTATTTATAAATTTTGAAAGAATAGCAATAAAGAACTATTTCCTCCTGCAAACCCGCCAATGCCAGAATTATTTCCAGAATTAAATGAATTGCTTATAGTTAGATATGTAGCTGGCGTAAAGTTTATATCTTTAATATTCATATATTCTTGAAATATGCGCGATGATCCAGTATATGCTAAAGTTGCTTGTATACCATCAGTGCTAGACTTTAATATATTAAGATTACCGCTAACTCCACTTAGAGAGAAACTTTCTACTGTAGTAGTACCAGAAGAAGGTAGTGCTATAGTATTACCATTTATACTTCTTTGTAGTTTAGTAAAATTATTATTACCAGTGATAGTTAATACTCCAACACCACCTTGATCTAATATCGGCCAATAACTACCACCACCAGCAAAAGTCTTAGCAGATGCAGATGTCATACTAATAGTTGCAATATATTGATTTGACGATGTATTTAACTGAGTAGATGTTGCAGTATTCCAAGCAGTTCCACTTCCAGTTATAGTCCATTGACTTGCACCAAAAGCTATCGATCGTGTATTTGAGTTTGAAGAACTAAATAAACCTGTTGTTACATCAAAACTATTACTATCAAATGTTCCACTAGTTAGCGTCAGTGTTCTAGTACTTTCAAGAGTCAATGCGCTAGATAATTGAAATGTGCCATTCACTCCGCTTAATGTTACTGGAAAGTCTATTGTAATACCATTAGTCGATATTGTCTTTGTTCCAGACGTTGCTCCAAATGTTAGAGTAGTTGTACTTGCAACAGTTGTCATCGTTGCTGGCATAGTTAAGTTGCCGTAAATGATAGGACTATTCGCAGTAGTCATAGATCCAGTGAAACTACTGAATGTTAAATTATTGTATGCTCCGGAAGTTCCTCTTATAGTAATGGCATCAGAACCACCAGTTATAGTTAAACTAATTGCGGAAGATTCTCCAACGGCCGGCATGTAAACAGTTCGACCTACTGTCGTAGCAGTTTGGCTTAATGTAATGAGTGGTGCAGTACCAGTCACAGTTAAGTTCGTAGAAGTATTAAAATTGACAGTAGTACCAGTAATATCAGTGCATGTAATAGATCCTGTAGTACCAAATGCTAGCGTGCGCACATTGCTATTACTACTAGCAATAGTTTCGCAAGTAAGATTAAATCCATTAAGATTTAATGTACCTAATGTTAGCGTAACACCACACAATGTTCCGCATGTCAATGCTGCAGATAACTGATATGTAGCACCGCCATCAAATGTCAGAGCGCCTATATCTATAAGGTTAGCTCCAGACGCTATAGTCTTAGTACCTGAAGTTCCACTGAAAGTTAGTGTATATGAAGTGCCATTCATAGTTCCTGCAGCACTTGGAATAGTCAAACTACCATATAGTTTAGTATCAGCCGCTAAAGTAAATGCTCCACTATACCCAGTAAAGTTTAAATTATTCCATGCAGGATTTGTTCCGCCAAGGAGGATATAAGTTCCAGTACCAGCAGCTGATGAGATCGATGGTGCATTACCTTCTACAAAAGCACCTGAAAGTAATGATCTAACACCAGACGATATCGTGGCAGATGGTTTAAATGTTATGTTACTACTTAGAGTTAAATTTGTAGGATCGCTAAAATCAAGTAACACACCATCATATGGCGAAGTCGGAGTTCCTGTAAGTGATATTGTTGTAGCAACGTTTGTTGTAATGCTTCTAGTTATAATGCCAGTTGATGAGATATCTCTAATCGTCATTGCGAAACCATTTAGGTTAATGGTTCCGCCAGATAAAATTACTGATCCGCTATAACTGCTAGAACTATTATTGATATATGCATCTTGCATAGTCCACGAACCTAAACCTGCATCACTTTCAAAGTACCACGCACCTAAATGAGTATTACCACCATTTGTTATAGTTCTAGCAGAGTTGGACCTAAGATATAAAGCACTACCCGCTTGTGTTGCCTGAGCACCACTCCCCATTGTCAAATTTCCAAGTATTTTTAATGGAAAACTACCCCAAGCTCTTTTATCGGCACCAATGGTTACATTTTTGTAATGGCCACCATACGCATTATATGTGTTAGTATTTAGGTTTAAGTCAAAAGATAATGCTGCAAAATCATCGATTGTCGTATAATCTGAGTTACTAGTATTAAAATTTAATCCACCATATGATGTAAGGGTGCCACCGTTAAAAAATAAAAATGAACTCTGCGAATAAGTTCCAGTAATAGTCAAACCTTTAGTGGTGCCAATATCTATACTGACACTTGCCCAAGATACTGTAGTTGTAATTGTTCCAGTAGTTCCGAACGATAATGTACGAGTAAGATTTGAGCTAGAACTGAAGAAATAACACGTTAACCCAGAACTAACATCAAGCGTTCCACCAGTATGATAAATGTATGAATTTACAATCGATGTATTCGCAACTATATTATAAGATCCTAATCCACGAAGATATAATATAAGTTCACCAGGAGAATAAGGTGTTGTAGGATTAATTGAAATAGTTTGTGCAACAGTACCATCGAAATTAAATTCTGTAGGGTCAGTTCCATGTTGAATCATTCCACCGGTAATACTTAGATTTCCTAGAATAAATAAACCATTACTACCAAAATATCCAATCTCCCAAGTTGCAGTTTTTGTAAACGTTACGTTATTTATAAAATAATCGCCATTATAGATACGCCAACCTATATTGGTCCAAGTTCCATTCTCCGGAATTCCCATGGCGCTGTTGTTATCTATAACTATAGAGTCTTGTGCTAATGGAAAATTTGCAGCGCTTGGAGTTCCTCCAGAAGTAAGTGCCCAATGAGGAGAACTGCTACCGCCACCAAATCCATCGGCGTCAGTAGTGCTATTATTAAAAAAAACAGTTCTTCCAGCTCTAAACGTTATATTTGTGTTTCCACCGGCATCTCCAATATTAATACCACTACTTCCAGGCCAAGGGGCTGAAACTCCAGCTGCAGTTATATCTTGAAAATCTATATTCGATAGAGTTGTTGCATCAATTGCTGCAGCAGTAATAGTTCGAGCAACTCCTCTTACGCTAGACTTAAATTGATATCTATAATTGCCGCTGGTAGCTGTACTCTTTGGAAAACTTAGAGTTCCGGTGATAACTTGGTTAGAGTATAATACAATCAAATCCGTGGAAGAACTTGAATTATTACTTATGATATTAAGGTTATTAAATGTATTAGCTCCTGTGATGTCAATGTGGCTGCCTTTAGGATCAAGTGTTACATTTCCATATGTTTGGCTACCTCCTAAGAAGTCTCCAGAAGTAATATAAATAGTGGAACTTGCGCCACTAAATGTTAATCCAGTAGTACTAGACAAATCCCATGAGTAATAACCTGTTATTGTGCTAGTGCCTAATATTAGACTTCTAGTTGCAGTTCCTGGACTTTTAAGTATTGTTCTTGACGTCGTTACATTGTAATTATTAGTATTAAATGTACCACTATTTAAAGTTACACCAGCTGTTGCGCTAGTAGTTCCTTGTAAAAGTGACCCTACAAGTTGCAATCCTCCAGAACCAATGCCATTGATATATAAGCGAGCATTAAAACTAATTCCATTTGTCGTTAAAGTTTGTATTGATGAAGACGCAAATATTATATCACATGCAAGGCCAGTGCCAGATGTAGAATTTCCAGAAGCTATAAAAAAATCACCGGAAACAGTCAAAGTGTATGTAGAACTATTAGCTAATGACCAGCCAGTTGTAGTAATGCTAAAGTTTAGACAGGTAAGAGTTGCTCCACTCATAACAAGAGATTTAGTCGATCCACTATTAGCATCGATTATTACATTATCAGATGCAGTTGGCACAGACGCGCCACCAGCCTGCCCTGATGCGGTAGACCAGTTTGTTGTAGATGTAGCGTTCCACGTACCGCTGCCGCCGACCCAATATCTATCTGCCATATTATCTTCTTATGTTTATTCTACAATTGGTTGTTCTTCAACTGGAGGTGCGTTAATAATCGCAAGCCAGTTATCAAATCGACCTTGCTTCATAGTAGCAATCTCTTCTGCGCTTAATTCATCATATTGTTCTTGAGGCATTACTATCGCATCACGATATGTGTGACCATCTTGAGTAATCTCAAAAATATGCTGAATGTATCCATTGTCTAGTGTGTTAATTACGTCTTGCATTATATTCTCCATTATTCTTGAACTACACCAAGCACCTGCCAAACAGCAGCTACACTATTATATATGCACATCATATATAATACTTTATTTGCAGTAGTATTAGCAGGTAATATGGCGCCACCGACTCCAATAAACGAAGTACCAAATGTTATAGTTCGCACTGTTCCGTTATCTTTAATTCTATATATGAGAGTCTGACCATCATATGGAGTACCAGTTGGATTTGCTATAGTAAGATTAGCAGCCTGTGCCGTTATAAAATATCTATCAGTTGTATCAGAGTTAACTGCGATAGACGCAATTGATGCGATAGATATCAGCGAACCAACGTTTTTAGATAATCCTGGTAGTCTTAATCTGGTAACACTCGTGTTGCCAAGTGTAATCTCATTGGTTGCTGTAGCAGAAGATGCTGCGGCAGATGCACCAATTACTGTTAGATTACTTCCCGATGTTATAGCAGTACCAGATGAATAACCAATAGCTGTATTATTGGCTCCGAGTGTATTGCCTGTAAGTGAAGAACCACCAAGCTGAATGTTAGTAGTTATACCACCACCACCGTGACTTACGACTGTGGTGCCTGAAATTTTTAATGCCATCTTCGCTCTCCTTTTTAATTTGAACTCGGCTATGGTTTATTTATATCGAAATGTATTGACTTAGAAAAAGCTTAGGAATTCTCCAAGCGTCGTAGTTACTCCGGTTACATTTGTTCCAATAATTGAATTTGGTTTAGCGTGGAACAAACTATTGACTGTAGATACGCCGATGTCTTGTAATGATATGTAATCTTGAGATATTCGTAAACCATTTGATAGTGCAAGTGTAGCTTGAGTTCCTGATGTACTAGCGTTAAGCACACTTAAGTTACCACTTACACCTTGTGATATTACATTGTTTAATATAGTAGTAGTTCCACTCGAAGGAAGTTTTAGTGTTGCTCCTGCAGTAATACTAAATCCATTAAACTGATTATTATCTGAAACTGTAGTAGTTCCACCAGCATAAAGGTATGGGTAATTATAACCACCACCAGCAAAAGTAAAGGGTCCTGAACCCGATGTCTGTATTCCACCTTGACTGACACTTGCGTTTAGAGTTGTGGTAAAGTTTGTTCCGCTAACAGTCCAAGAACCCAAAAAAAGTGCAGAACCAGCATTGGCCCAACTTAATGTTCTTGTCCCAGTACCAGTCGAACTAAAGTTTAATCCTAATGTTGCAGTCATTCCATTTAAGTTTAATGTTCCATTTGTTAGAGTTGTTGTACGAGTTGACCCAATAGTCAAAGCATCTTGAAGTTGCCAAGTTCCTCCAACACCATCAAATGTTATTGGCATATCGATTGTTTTACCATTGCTAGTAATAGTTTTTGTGCCAGATGTTGCAGCAAAATATAGAATGTTGTTGTCGGCTGGAACATTCGAACCTGTTGCAGAAAGAACTAAATTTCCATAAAGATACTGTGTTCCATTAAATTGTGGAATTCCAGAAAATCCTGTAAAATCTACTGTTTTATATTTTCTTCCAGCACCTTGAATAACAACAGTATCCGAGCCTCCAGTAACATAAATGTTTGGTGAATTAGCCTCGGTGCCGTTAGTTATTCCATGATAAATATTTCTAGTCGTGCCACTACCACCATTGGGAAAATCAAATCTACCGGTTCCCGTGTATGTATAACCAGTGGCATCATCAATATTATAGATTGTTCCTGAAGTATTTGCTATGACTATTTTACCAGTGCCAAATGTAATTGCTCGAGTGCTGGTTCCAGACGAAGACCAGTTTCCAGTTGTTAATGTATTATTATTTAAATCTATTGTACCAGCAGTTGCTGTTGTTACGCGAGTTGAACCATTGGTTAAATTGCCTATAAGTTGCCAAGTGCCGCCAACACCAATAAATCCCATTGTAACATCAAAAGCTATTCCATTTGAAGTGATTGTCTTGGTGCCTGATGTTGAAGCAAAGTTAAGACTAGTACCAGCAAACGCATTGGTCTGTACGTTAGTTCCTAGTGTAAGGTTGCCATAAACACGCGGACTATTTGCTGTTGTAATTGTTCCATTAAAGTTTGTAAAATCAATATTTCTATATGCACCAGTAGTTCCCTGAATAACAACAGTATCGGTAGCATTATTTAAAAACTCAACGCTAATGGACTGAGACTCTGTTAATCCAGACATAGTAATATTTCTTGAACCCGTACCTCCAGAATAAGTAAATTGAACTAATGGTGAAGTTCCTGTTACAGATAAACCAGTATCAGTTGCCGATGAATATACAGTACCACCATTACCAAATAGCACTATCTTTCCAGTTGTTCCAAAGGCAAGTGTTCTTGTATTACTGTTACTATTTCCAAAAGCATTAGCTGTAATTATAAAATTATTTAAGTCTAATGTACCGCCTGTTAAAGTAAAATTTGCAGATGTTGCACCTGATGGTACTGCACTAGTATATGAATCTAATAGTTTAACAGTACCGCCTGGTGAATTGACAATAAAATTAGTAAAAGTCATCGTCTTACCAGCTGTGGTTATATTCTGAGTAACACCTTGCCCAGAAAAAGTCCATGTAGGGCTAGTCAATACTGTAAAACTTATTCCAGAGCTTAAAGTAAAATCTCCATACACAACAGGATCGTTATTACCTTGACTTAAGCTATACGCACTTGTTCTTGTAGATAGAAAAGTTCCTATATTCCAACCGGCGCTAAGTGTTATAATACCATCTGTTCTTAAACCATCGCCAGTTGTTGCACCTGCATTATCAATAATGATAGTATCTTGTGCTAAAGGAAAATTGTTTATACTAAAATCAGAACCTCCTGAGCTAGTTGCCCACACTGCTCCTGTCCAACTAGCACTTGCGCCTGCCGAAGATGAATAATATACAGTTTTAGCAGTAGTAAAAGTGATATTGCTATTATTTTTACAATTACCCAAGCGAGTACCTGTCCAAGGAGAAGCAGCAGATGCACCTGCTGCAACAATATCGCTAAAGTCTATATCTGATAATGCTGCTATTGTAGCTACAGTTAATGTTCTTTGGGTCCCTATAATATCGCTTTGAACAAAAAATCTATTATTGCCGGCGTTTGCAGTACCTAAAGTTAGCGTGCCTGTTATAGTCTGATTTGCTCCAAATATGATATTTCCAAGACCAGCTGCAGCTTTACTAGTAAATGCAAGAGTTGTAAATGTATGTGCTCCTGATATTGTTGCATTAGCAATTGCCGTACTTGTCAAGTTAACTGTTCTAAAAGTGAAACTTCCACCTGTAAATGTAGGACTTGCGCCACTACAATTAACTGTAGATGTACCGGCGTCGAATGTTAAATTAGTTGCGATTGTAAAATTAAATACGTTTGTGCCAGACAAGTTAACTGTTGAACTTCCAAGTGTTAATGACCTAACACCTGTGCCAGTACTAAGAAACCCTGAGCCAGTAAACTGAAAGTTTCCTGTACTAAACGAACCTGCTGTTATCGTAGTTCCACTAGTAGCTACAGTGAAAGCACTTCCCAGTGTCCAACCACCTCCGACACCATTAAAGAAAACTCCCATAGTGCCAAGACTAATATTATTAGTAGTAATCGTTTTACCAGTAGTAGTTGCTAAAAAATTAAGTACAGCCCCATTTGTTGTTGAAAATGCAACACCTGTAGCAGCACTAGTCCAAGAACCATATACATTAAGAACTGCTGTTGCTGCTGAAGAGAATGTAACGGTACCACCGGTTGCACCTACTGCAGTAAAATCTAAACAGTTAGGTGCAACAGCAGTCAAGCCAATAGTTACTGTATAAGCTGCACCGCTGGATGTAGTTCCAAAGAACACACTATCTACTGAAGTAGGAGCAGATGCACCTATTGTTGCTGCTGTCATACTTTGAGATGCATATGTGCCGCCAATTGTGACAGTCCAAGTATTTGCAGAACCGCTACTAATTGTTCCAAGACTTACGTTAGTAGATGATCGCACAGTCATCCCAACAACAAGTGCGGGAGAACCTGTTGTCGTTAGTGTAGTGCCTGAACATGATGTAGTAGCTAATGCTAGTGGAAGTGCAGAGCTCCAGTTTGCAGTTGCGCTATTGTCCCAAGTGCCTGTTCCTCCGGCCCAATATCTATTAGCCATTTATTACGCCTCTCTAGCAACAGCAGTTACATCCCATTTAGTATCTGCTGCATTGTATACACAACCAACATAAAGCAGTTTACTCAACACGGTTAAGGTTGGAAGTACAGTTCCTATAACTCTATAGATTGCATTCCAAGAAAGCGTCTGTGCTGTTATACCATCGTCTTTAATTCTAAGTGTAAGTCTATCACCGTCTAAAGGTGTTCCAATAGGTGCGTTAATAGTTAAAGCAGCAGTAAGTGCTGTGTAAGAGTATTGATTATAAGCAGAAACATCTGGTGTTACTGAGGCTGCACTAGCGGCTGCAATAGACTTTGTGGTATATCTAGCAGATATAGATCCGGTAATAGTAACTACTCCACTAGCGTCAATACGCATACGTTCTGTGTTGTTAGTACCAAACGTCATTGGCCCATTCATCGCATTGAGCAAGTCCATTGCAGACGTTGAAGCCCGATTCACAACATAACAATTACCCGCGCTGGATTGGATTCGAAAAGCTGGGTCGCCA
>Ga0164295_10000814_pt1 | contig 25862 bp, 23 predicted proteins | sample GEODES006metaG_FD_111798 | JGI IMG/M metagenome (GOLD analysis project Ga0164295, IMG submission 111798) | Oligotrophic lake water microbial communities from Sparkling Lake, Wisconsin, USA - GEODES006 metaG | ecosystem: Environmental > Aquatic > Freshwater > Lake | place: USA: Sparkling Lake... | reverse complement strand
GGCGGTGTTTAATCCTGCCACCGGCACAGCGATAGCAGAAGTCGGTTTGGGTAGCGTTGAGGAAGTGAATGCTGCAGTAGCTTCGGCCAAGTTAGCCGCGCCAGCATGGGCCGATACAGCGCCATTAAAACGTGCGCGTGTTTTATTTAAATTCAAAGAGCTTATCGAAAAGCATCACGATGATCTAGCTGCAACCATTACTAGAGAACACGGAAAAGTTTTCAGTGATGCCAAAGGTGAAGTAGTGCGCGGATTAGAGATTGTTGAGTTTGCGTGCGGGATTCCCCAGCTGCTCAAAACCGAGTTCACCGACAACATTGGTGGCGGTATCGATAACTGGCAGTTGCGTCAGCCCTTGGGTGTTACGGCCGGTATTACGCCGTTTAATTTCCCAGTGATGGTGCCATTGTGGATGGCGCCTATGGCTATTGCTTGCGGTAACAGCTTTGTTTTAAAACCGTCGGAGCGTGATCCTTCTGCATCGTTGATGTTGGCGGACTTGTTTAAGCAAGCCGGCTTGCCGGATGGTGTGTTTAATGTCGTGCAAGGCGACAAAGTTGCGGTTGATGCGCTGATACAGCACCCCGACATTAAAGCGCTTTCTTTTGTTGGCTCTACTCCGATTGCTGAGTACATTTATTCAGAAGGAAATAGTCGCAAAGGTCCTTACCCATTACGCGTACAAGCCTTAGGTGGTGCGAAGAATCATTTAGTGGTAATGCCTGATGCGCATCTTGATCAAGCGGGTGATGCCTTAATTGGTGCAGCTTACGGCTCGGCAGGCGAGCGCTGCATGGCTATTTCGGTTGCGGTTGCGGTCGGTAGTGTGGCGGACAAATTAGTTGAGGCACTTATCCCGCGAGTAAGGGCACTAAAAATTAAAAACGGCATGGAAGCCGATGCAGAAATGGGTCCAGTCGTAACAGCGGCGCACAAAGAAAAAATTGAGTCGTATATCGACCAAGGCGTTAAAGCCGGTGCTCGTTTGTTAGTTGATGGCCGCGGCTTGTCTGTTGCAGGGCATGAAAAAGGTTTCTTCTTGGGTGGATCTTTGTTTGATCACACCACACCCGATATGACGATCTATAAAGAAGAAATTTTTGGACCGGTGCTATGTGTGGTTCGAGTACCCGACATGGCCGCTGCAATTGAATTAATTAATGCTCACGAATTTGGTAATGGCGTCTCACTTTTTACATCGGATGGCAATACTGCGCGTGAATTTTCTCGCCGCATAGAAGTCGGTATGGTTGGTGTGAATGTGCCTATCCCAGTACCTATGGCCTGGCATTCATTCGGTGGTTGGAAACGATCCTTGTTTGGCGACACCCATATTTATGGCGAAGAGGGGATACGTTTTTACACTCGCTACAAATCCATCATGCAGCGTTGGCCTGAATCTATTTCTAAGGGCGCGGAGTTCACCATGCCTGTCGCCAAATAAATCGCGTTGGAGACAAGCATGTTGGCTTCAACAAGAGAATCTGCGGGTAGCTACGATTACATCATCATTGGTGCAGGCACTGCAGGATGCGTGCTTGCCAATCGCTTGACCCAAGATCGTAATGTGTCTGTGCTTTTAATAGAGGCGGGCGGTAAAGATGACTATATGTGGATACATATACCTGTTGGATATTTGTATTGCATAGACAATCCTCGAACCGATTGGCGTTTTCGTACTGAGAAAGAAGCGGGACTCAATGATCGAAGTTTGATTTACCCGCGCGGAAAAGTTTTGGGCGGTTGCTCCTCAATCAACGGCATGATTTACATGCGCGGCCAAGAGGGCGATTACGAGACTTGGGCCAATGAAACTGGCGATGATCGTTGGCGCTGGCAGCAAGTGCTTCCTGTGTTTCGTCAAAGTGAAGATCACCATGCAGGAGCGAATAATTTTCATGGTTCCGGCGGTGAGTGGCGTGTTGAAAAGCAGCGACTGAGTTGGGAAATTCTTGATGCATTTAGAAATGCAGCAGAACAAACGGGCATTCCTAAAACAGATGATTTCAATCGCGGTGATAACGAGGGGTGTGGTTATTTCGACGTTAATCAACGCAATGGCATACGTTGGAATACATCAAAAGCATTTCTTAAATCAGTAAAAAATCGTCATGGCAATTTAGAGATCATGACTGGCTGTCATGTTCAGAAATTATTGATAGAGACCACTCCGCAAGGCAAGGTGTGTCGTGGCATTGAGTTTACCGGTGGGGGGCAATCGTGGGTTGCGCATGCCACGCGCGAAACCTTGCTATGTGCTGGTGCGATTGGTTCGCCTCAACTATTGCAGTTATCAGGTATAGGTCAGCCTAAGCTGCTGCAAGAACATCAACTACCTGTCGTCGCCGAATTACCAGGCGTGGGTGAAAATTTACAAGACCACTTGCAGTTGCGTATGGCATTCAAGGTGAGTGGCGTAAAAACGCTTAATACCATGGCGAATAGTTGGTTGGGTAAATTAAAGATTGGTTTGGAATACGCATTGAATCGCAGTGGCCCAATGTCGATGGCGCCATCACAACTCGGCTTGTTCACACGGTCCGATCCCTCGCAAAAGTCAGCCAATATTCAATATCACGTGCAACCCTTATCGCTGAATAAATTTGGCGAACCCCTGCATCCATTCCCGGCGTTTACCGCTAGCGTTTGTAATTTACGACCGAGCTCGCGTGGCCATGTTCGGATTGCCTCTGCAAAGTCCACCGATGCACCAAAAATTGCGCCTAACTATTTAAGTACGCCCGAAGACCGTCAGGTGGCCGCTGACTCATTAGCGCTAACGCGCCGCATTGTATCTGCCCCCGCATTACAGAAATATGGTCCTAAGGAATTTTTACCCGGCACAAGCTTTCAGACTGATGAAGAACTCGCTTTCGCTGCCGGCAATATAGGTACGACGATTTTCCATCCCGTCGGTACGTGCAAGATGGGGCGGGCGACCGACCCTATGGCGGTGGTCGATTCCGAGTTGCGCGTCAAGGGTATTGGTGGTTTGCGGGTGGTTGATGGCTCGGTTATGCCGCAGATCACGTCTGGCAACCCCAACTCACCCATTATCATGATCGGGGAACGCGCTGCGTCGCTGATACGTGGTCAGCGTTAATTGCCCATATAAGCATAGCGTTTGTTGGTAGTTACTACTAACACGTGAGCAATTTGCATCGAGGCCTACGCTGGTTTTGGACATACTATTTACTGACTACTTGCTGTTGGGATTGGCCGCTGTTCTTGCCGGCTTGATCGATGCCGTTGTCGGTGGCGGTGGGCTAATACAGGTTCCTGCACTATTCAGCGTCTTCCCTCAAAGTATACCGGCCACCTTGTTTGGCACAAACAAACTCGCTTCCGTCTGGGGAACGACATTTGCTGCTCGCAGTTATGCCATGCGGATACGCCTTGATTGGAGCATCGCCATTCCCGCCGCGCTTGCCGCACTGGTGTTTGCATTTCTGGGTGCGCGAGTAGTCTCAGCATTTCCCCCCGATCTATTGCGCAAAGCTTTGCCGTTCATTTTGTTGGCGGTTGCTGCCTATGTTTTTAAGCGCAAGGACTTTGGTGCCCAGACAGATGCGCATCCCGATATGACTCTAAGTCGGAAGAGGGTACTGGCATTATTAATCGGCAGCACCATTGGATTCTACGACGGCTTTTTTGGTCCGGGCACAGGCAGTTTTCTAATCTTTTTGTTTGTACGGGTGTTTTATCTAGACTTCCTTCAGGCATCAGCCGTAGCGAAGGTCGTTAATGTGGCTTGTAATCTGGCGGCTTTGGCGTGGTTCGGAGCCGCAGGCTATGTGATCTGGCAGTTAGGGTTGATTATGGCCGTATGCAATATAGGCGGCGCCCTTGTTGGCACGCGACTGGCTATGTGGGGCGGAACCGGCTTTGTCCGCAAACTTTTCCTGGTGGTGGTTGGCCTATTAATCATCAAGACAGGGATCAACGCGTTTTGATCGCTGACTGTTTCACGTGAAACAGTATCGAATGACCGATAGATTTATGCGAAGGTTTCACGTGAAACAGTCCGACGTCCCATCAAACCCTTTATAATTCGTGCCTCTCACGCTTCTTGGGCAGCTAATTTTCATGGATTTCCCTTCAGAATTTGACGTTATTGTTGTTGGCGGCGGCCATGCCGGCACCGAAGCTGCGCTAGCGGCTGCTCGCATGGGCCAAAAGACGCTTTTGCTGACTCACAACATAGAAACCCTAGGTCAAATGTCGTGCAATCCCTCGATTGGCGGCATAGGGAAGGGCCATTTGGTTCGTGAGCTTGACGCCATGGGTGGCGCAATGGCTATCGCTACCGATGAGGCCGGCATACAGTTTCGTATACTGAACTCCTCTAAGGGCCCGGCGGTTAGGGCGACGCGAGCTCAGGCGGATCGCCTTTTATACAAGCAGGCCATACGTTCACGCCTTGAAAATCAGCCAAATCTCTGGCTTTTTCAGCAGGCAGTCGATGATTTAATCATTTCCGGCGATCGGGTTGTCGGCGCCGTGACCCAAATCGGCATCCGTTTTCACGCGCGCGCCGTGGTGCTAACGGCCGGGACTTTTCTAGACGGCAAAATCCATGTCGGCCTCAACAATTATTCCGCTGGAAGAGCAGGGGATCCGCCATCGATTAGCTTGTCGGCGCGACTGAAAGAACTCAAGTTGCCGCAAGGCCGATTAAAAACCGGAACGCCGCCTCGTATCGATGGCCGCAGTATGGATTTGTCCGTAATGACTGAGCAACCTGGCGACAGTGATCCGGTTCCGGTTTTTTCAGTGATGGGCCGTGCGGACATGCATCCACGGCAATTGTCATGCTGGATTACCCATACAAACCAGCAAACACACGACATTATTCGGAATGCCTTAGATAGAAGCCCCATGTTTACTGGGGTAATCGAGGGCGTGGGGCCACGCTATTGCCCGTCGATAGAAGACAAAATTCACCGCTTTGCCGACAAAGACTCTCACCAGATCTTCCTCGAGCCCGAAGGTCTCACCACCCATGAGTTCTATCCGAACGGTATCTCAACCAGCCTACCGTTTGATGCGCAATTAGCCCTGGTGCGAACTATGCGTGGATTAGAAAATGCCCATATCTTGCGCCCCGGCTATGCCATTGAGTATGACTACTTTGATCCGCGCGGCCTCAAAGCTTCACTCGAAACTCGTGCTATCAAGGGTTTGTATTTTGCCGGCCAAATTAATGGCACGACCGGCTATGAAGAAGCCGCTGCACAAGGCATGTTGGCTGGCTTAAATGCGGCTCTGCAAACCCAAGAAAAAGCACCATGGGTTCCTCGTCGAGATGAAGCCTATCTTGGTGTGTTGGTCGATGATTTGGTGACGCAAGGTGTGCAAGAGCCCTATCGTATGTTTACCAGTCGCGCAGAGTTTCGCTTGAGTTTGCGCGAAGACAACGCTGATCTCAGGCTGACAGAAGTGGGTCGCAAACTGGGCTGTGTCTCGGATGCTCAGTGGGAACAATTCGAGCGTCGGCGCGAAGCCATCGCCCGTGAGCTGGAAAGACTCAAATCCACCTGGGTGAATCCGCGCATGGTTTCGGAGGCCGAAGCAGAGCGTGTTTTAGGCAAACCCATAGAGCGAGAGTATGCACTCACTGATCTTCTGCGCCGCCCCAACGTTAGCTATAAACAGCTGATGACTTTAACCAGTCTAGATGGTCGCCGCTTTGATCAACCTGAGCTAGATGTGGCTGTCGCTGATCAGGTTGAGATTCAAGTCAAGTACGCCGGCTATATAGATCGCCAGGCCAAAGAAGTTGAGCGCCATGAGCATTACGAAAATCTAGCGTTGCCAGACGACATTGACTACATGAGCGTGCGCGCCTTGTCGATGGAGGTTCGCCAGAAACTGACGCGCCATCGCCCAGAAACCTTGGGTCAGGCATCACGCATTGCGGGTGTGACACCGGCTGCGATTTCTTTGTTGCTGGTGCATTTAAAGAAGGGCGGACTCAAACAATTAGCGGCCACCAACGATAGTTCGGACGCTGCTTGAATGTCATCCGATCGTCTCGTGCTGCGTGAGCAATTAGTTCAGGGTGCGCAAGAGTTAGCGATAGATTTACCTGAGCGGCAGATCACGAATTTACTCGACTACCTGAGCCTGCTTGCAAAGTGGAATTCGGTTTACAACCTCACCGCCGTGCGTGATCCGGCGCAGATGTTGACGCAGCATTTGTTGGATTGTTTGACCGCATTACCTGCTTTCCACAATGCTTCGCGCGTATTAGATGTGGGCTCGGGCGGTGGTTTGCCTGGCGTGGTGTTGGCCATATGGGCGCAGCATGCACAGCCGCAAATGCAGGTAAACATGATTGATACCGTGAACAAAAAAACGGCGTTTCTAACTCAAGTGAAAGCCGAGTTGGGATTGACCAATATGGTGGTGCACACGGGTCGGGTAGAGCAGTTCAAAGATGAAAAAAAATTCGATGTCATTACTTCGCGCGCATTCGCCGAGCTAAAAGATTTTGTCGAATGGTCAGGCCATTTATTAAGTGACGGCGGCAAAATGATCGCGCTTAAAGGGCAAGCCCAAGCGAATGAATTAAGTGGTTTGCCAGCGGGTTGGGAAATCACAAAACTGGAACGCATACAGGTGCCCGGATTGGTAGCCGAGCGGCATTTGGTGCACATAGCAAGAACCACGATTACGTAGTACGTGTTTATTAAGTACATTTAGCACACGCAAACTGAAGACCAATCATCTTCAATACAACACTAGTTCATCTGACGAGACAAGCACATGGCAAAGATCTTCTGCATAGCAAACCAGAAAGGTGGCGTTGGTAAAACCACGACGGCGGTTAATCTCGCGGCCGGCTTAGCCAATTTAAAAAAACGTGTTTTGTTAGTTGACCTTGATCCTCAAGGGAATGCCACCATGGGCGCGGGCATTAACAAAGGCGAATTAAAAAGTTCGGTCTACGAAGTGCTACTTGGCATGGGCGATTTAAAAAATGCTCGTACTCATTCTGAGACCGGTCATTTTGATGTCTTGCCATCGAACCGCGAATTAGCCGGCGCCGAAGTAGAAATGGTTCAACTTGATCAGCGCGAGCAGCGTCTCAAAATCGCATTAAGCAGCGTGAAGGACGAGTACGACTTCATCTTGATTGATTGCCCTCCAGCGCTCTCCATGCTCACCTTAAATGGTTTATGTGCAGCGCACGGAGTAATTATTCCTATGCAGTGCGAATACTACGCACTCGAGGGTTTGTCTGATCTGGTGAACACCATCAAAATTGTTCACGCAAAAATGAATCCTGACCTGCAAGTCATTGGACTATTACGCGTGATGTTTGATCCGCGCATGATGTTGTCGCAGCAGGTGTCAAGCCAACTCGAAAAACATTTTGGCGACAAAGTATTTAAAACCATCATCCCCAGAAATGTACGACTGGCAGAAGCGCCATCGTATGGCGTACCCGGCGTGATTTTTGATGCCGGCGCAAAGGGCGCACAAGCGTATGTCGCGTTCGGCGAAGAGTTGGTAGCGCGATTAGAAAAGCAGTAAAAACTTCGCTACGAAAAAACGTAACGAGCACAACACCGAATTTATTCAAGAAAGATTTTAAGCGCATGATCACCAAAAAACCCAAAGGCCTGGGACGCGGCCTCGAAGCGCTGTTGGGAGATACCACGACCGACTTCGGTACCGAGGCAACGCGAGTAACCAACGCCACGGCAACGCTGCCCGTCAAAGCACTCCAAGCCGGTAAGTATCAACCGCGAACTCGCATGGATGAAGGCCCATTAAATGAATTGGCCGATTCGATACGCGAGCAAGGTTTATTACAAGCGATCTTAGTGCGACCAATTAGCGACGGTAAGTCGGGTGTAACGCATGAAATCATCGCCGGCGAGCGGAGGTTTCGTGCGGCGCAATTAGTAGGGCTGACCGAAGTCCCTGTCTTAATTAAAGAAGTCGACGACAAAGCTGCGGCAGCGATGGCGTTGATTGAAAACATGCAGCGAGAAGACCTGAACCCTCTCGAAGAGGCTCAGGGCATACAGCGTTTGATCAACGAGTTTAATTTCACCCACGAACAAGCCGCTGGTTCGGTGGGGCGCTCACGAAGTGCGGTTTCAAACTTGCTAAGACTGTTAAATCTCGCCAAGCCCGTTCAAGGCATGCTGATGGCGGGTGATATAGACATGGGCCATGCCCGCGCCTTGCTAGCAGTGGATTCCGCGACCCAGATTACCTTGGCTAATCAAATCGTCGGTCGCCGTTTATCCGTGCGCGAAGCCGAAAAGTTGGTGGTACGAAGCACCACGGGCCAAGACGCATCCAAGGGCGGCAAAACCAAAGAAAAATCACGCGATCTCGAGCGCTTAGAAGAAGAACTGTCCGATGCACTGGCAACTACCGTCAGCATCAAGGTTGGCGCGCGTAACAAGGGCGAGATGGTGATTGCATTTTCCGGTCTAGATCAGCTAGATGGCATCATCGCGCGGCTGCGCGGAAAGTGAATGCCAAAAATGCTAAAAAAACAAGGCCCTGGGCCGTATTCCGGGCGGGCAAGAATTTGACGCTCTGCATCAACTTCCCTTATAATCGCTGGGTTTTGCAGAGCAAGTCCCGCTCCCTGTCTTTCGCAAACGTGATTTACGAAGGCACATCAGAGTTCTCCGGCCAGACCAAAAAGTCATCATGCTGAGCTTGGTTTTAATCCAGCTGGCGACGACTTTTTTTGCTGCCGTAGTCGCGGGCTTGGTGGCGGGAATCCACGGATTCATTTCTGCGCTGCTGGGCGGCTTATGTTGTGTGGTGCCTAACGGCGTTTTTGCTTTGCGCTTGTACATAGGAACCAAGAAACCTGGAACTATAAGTCCGATGACTTTTTTCTTCGGCGAGTTCACTAAGATTGCATTTACGATCGCGCTACTTGCAGCGGTCGTCGTTGGATACCGTGACCTGAATTGGCTGGCGCTTATCGCTGCTTTCATCGTCGCTCTAAAAAGTTACATCATCTTATTGTTTAGGCACTGACATGGCAGCAGAAACGGCAGTAGAAGGAGCGGCGCATGCGCCTACCGCTTCCGAGTACATCGTTCACCACCTGGGTCATCTCTCCACGCAGCACCAGGAAAAAATAATTGACTTCAGCATCATTAATCTCGACACAGTTTTCTGGTCGGTGTTAATGGGTGTCGTTGGTTTGACGTTCATGGTCGTCGCAGCGCGTCGCGCCACCTCGGGCGTACCGGGGCGCTTTCAGGCGTTCATAGAAATGGTCGTTGAAATGGTGAACGACCAAGCCAAGAACATCATTCATGGCGATCGTACATTTATCGCTCCGCTTGCACTTACCGTGTTCGTTTGGGTGTTCCTGATGAACTCACTGGACTTCTTGCCAGTCGATTTGTTCTCTGGAATTTTCCGTTTGTTCGACATGGAGCCACATTTCCGCATCGTTCCTACCGCCGATTTAAATGGCACCTTAGGTATGTCGATTGGTGTGTTGGCGCTTATGCTTTACTACAACGTCAAGATCAAAGGTCTAGGCGGATTCATTCATGAACTTTTCTGCGCACCGTTTGGTGCTCACCCAGCCCTGTGGCTTCCTAACCTCGGCCTGAACATCATCGAATTCGTTGCGAAAACCGTTTCACTCGGTATGCGACTGTTCGGGAACATGTATGCCGGTGAGTTGGTCTTCTTATTGATCGCTCTACTGGGCTCGACCGCAACTTGGTGGGGCTTTGGCATGCAAGTAATCGCAGGCTCCATCTGGGCCATTTTCCACATTCTTATCGTTTTGTTGCAGGCCTTTATTTTCATGATGCTGACGCTGGTGTACATCGGTCAGGCACACGAAGGCCATTAATCGTTTTTGCTGTATTCGGGTTTTGTTTTTGACTTTTGATTATCTAAGGAGTTTTCATGACTAACGTCGCTTTCGTAGCACTCGCTTGTGGTTTGATCATCGGCCTCGGCGCTATCGGTGCATGTATCGGTATTGGCATCATGGGTGGTAAATTCATCGAAGCCTCAGCGCGTCAGCCAGAATTGATGAACGCACTGCAAACCAAAATGTTTTTGTTGGCTGGTCTGATTGATGCTGCGTTCCTGATCGGTGTTGGTATCGCGATGATGTTCGCGTTCGCTAATCCGTTCGCAGGTTAATTCCTGAATTCTCAACCTGCCGGGGTTTTGCCCCGGAGCCTGTTTATTTGAGAAGGAAATAACCGTGAACTTGAACGCAACTCTGTTTGCGCAGTTCGTCGTCTTCTTTATCCTTGCGTTGTTCACGATGAAGTTCGTGTGGCCGCCGCTGATGAAGACACTCGACGATCGTGCGAAACGTATATCGGAAGGCCTTGCAGCTGCCGATCGTGGCAAGCACGAGCTGGCAGTGGCCGAAAAGCGCGTGCAGGTCGAACTCGCCCAAGCACACGAAGAAACACAAAAGCGTGTGGTTGATGCTGAACGTCGTGCAGCTGAAATCATCGAAGAAGCTAAAAAGCATGCGTTAGTAGAAGCGGCAGGAATCGTTGAAGCAGCGCGTCATGAGGCAGCTTCAGAAGCAATTCGTTTGCGCGATCTATTGCGTAATGATGTCGCAGGCCTCGCTGTTAAAGGCGCTGAACAGATTCTTAAGCGCGAAGTCAATGCTGCCGCTCATGCTGATCTGTTGACTCAACTGAAAGCAGAGCTGTAATCATGGCTGAATTCGCAACGATCGCTCGCCCTTACGCTGAGGCTGTATTTCGTGTCGCGGTGCCGGCCAAGCTGAATGCTTGGGCTGAAACACTTTCTGAGATGGCGCAAGTTGCTGCCGTTCCGGAATTTCAGGCCATGGCGCATGACCCACGCATTGCACACGCCGATGTCGCAGCAACGTTTTTGTCTGCGCTGAAAGTCACCATTGACGAGCAGATTAAAAACTTCGTCGGTGAATTAGTCGACAACGGCCGTTTGTCAGTCTTGGCAGAAATTGAGCATCAATTTTGCGAGCTGAAAAATGCGTATGAAAGCACAGCCGACGCAAAGATAGTCAGTGCCTTCACTATGGATGGCGGACAAATCAGCGATTTGGTAAGTGCTCTCGAAAAGAAATTCGGCCGCAAGCTGAACGCAACCGTTACCGTCGATCAGGCGTTGATCGGTGGTGTGCGCGTAACCGTCGGCGATGAAGTTTTGGATTTCTCTGTAAGCGCTCGACTAGAGCGCATGCATACCGCCTTGGTGGCGTGATACGCGGCGACAAAAAATTTTGACATTGCGAGTCGGGGCAACAGCTCTGACTCAACCAATCAGGAGCTAACATGCAACTCAACCCGTCTGAAATCAGCGAGCTGATCAAGAGCCGGATACAGGGCCTCGGCGCGGGTGCCGAGCTTCGTAATCAAGGTACTGTGATCTCCGTCACTGACGGTATCTGCCGCATCCACGGTCTGTCCGACGCGATGCAGGGCGAGATGCTTGAATTCCCCGGCAACACCTTTGGCTTAGCGCTGAACTTAGAGCGTGATTCAGTTGGCGCCGTTATTTTGGGCGCGTACGAGCACATCTCTGAAGGCGACACCGTTAAATGTACCGGTCGTATTCTTGAAGTGCCTATCGGCCCAGAGCTACGCGGTCGTGTTGTTAATGCACTCGGTCAGCCTATCGATGGCAAAGGCCCAGTCAATGCAAAACTGCAAGCGCCGATCGAAAAGATTGCGCCCGGCGTTATTGCTCGTCAGTCCGTTTCGCAGCCACTGCAAACCGGTCTGAAAGCGATTGACTCCATGGTGCCTATCGGCCGTGGTCAGCGTGAGTTGATCATTGGCGATCGTCAAACAGGTAAAACAGCTGTTGCGATCGACACCATCATTAATCAAAAAGGTCAGGGCGTAACGTGTATCTACGTTGCGATCGGCCAAAAAGCGTCATCGATCAAAAACGTTGTGCGTGCGCTCGATGAGCATGGCGCACTCGACTACACCATCATCGTTGCAGCGTCGGCTTCTGAGTCGGCAGCGATGCAATTCGTGTCAGCCTATTCGGGTTGTGCGATGGGTGAATATTTCCGTGATCGCGGCGAAGATGCTTTGATCATTTATGACGATTTGTCGAAACAAGCGGTTGCCTATCGTCAGGTGTCCTTGCTGCTGCGTCGTCCACCGGGCCGTGAAGCGTTCCCTGGCGACGTGTTCTATCTCCACTCGCGTTTGCTCGAGCGTGCAGCACGCGTCAATCCTGATTACGTTGAAGCGTTCACCAAAGGCGAAGTCAAAGGCAAGACCGGTTCATTGACCGCATTGCCAATTATCGAAACCCAAGCGGGTGACGTTTCGGCGTTCGTTCCGACCAACGTGATTTCGATTACTGATGGCCAGATCTTTTTGGAGACCTCACTGTTTAATGCCGGTATTCGTCCTGCGATTAACGCCGGTATTTCGGTGTCGCGTGTGGGTGGTGCTGCTCAAACTAAAGTCATCAAAGGCTTGTCTGGTGGTATTCGTACCGACTTGGCGCAGTATCGTGAATTGGCAGCGTTTGCGCAGTTCGCTTCCGATCTGGACGAAGCAACCCGTAAGCAGCTCGATCGCGGTGCACGTGTAACTGAATTGCTCAAGCAAGCTCAGTACGCACCATTGACAGTTTCGTTGATGGCAGTGAGTTTGTTTGCCGTAAACAAAGGCTACCTAGACGATATCGAAGTTCGCGAAGTACTCGGCTTTGAACATGATCTGCATAAATTCCTGCAGACCAGCAACGCTGAATTACTCAAGCGTATCGAAGATACGAAACAACTCTCGAAGGAAGACGAGGCCGTGTTGACATCGGCAATCGAAAACTTCAAGAAATCGTTCTGATCTCAAACCGGGAGCATAGCAATGGCTGCAGGTAAAGAGATACGCGGCAAGATTAAGAGCGTCGAGAACACCAAAAAAATCACCAAGGCGATGGAGATGGTCGCCGCATCCAAAATGCGCAAAGCGCAGGAGCGGATGCGTTCGGCCCGTCCCTACAGCGAAAAAATCCGTACCGTGTCGGCGCATCTCGCGCAGGCGAATCCGGAGTACACGCATCCGTTTTTGGTGAAGCACGAAAAGAGCAAAAAGATTGGCATCATCGTCATCACAACGGACAAAGGTTTGTGCGGTGGATTAAACACCAACGTCCTGCGTCAAGTGACGAATCGGATGAAAGAATTCGAAGCAGCAGGTAACAAAGTCGAACTCGTCACAATGGGTAACAAAGGTTTTGGTTTCATGAATCGCATTGGCGCCAAAGTGGTTGCACATTACGTCAACATGGGTGACAGACCACACCTTGAGCATCTGATTGGGCCGGTCAAAGTTTTGCTCGACTCATACGATGATGAGCAACTCGATGCGGTTTACATCTGCTACACGCGCTTCATTAACACCATGAAGCAAGAGCCTGTGTTTGAGCAATTGTTGCCGCTGACAGCCGACAAGATGGAACCCGTGAATAGTTATTCTTGGGATTACTTGTACGAGCCCGATGCAAAATCAGTGATTGATGAATTGTTGCTGCGTTACGCAGAAGCGCTGGTGTATCAAGCCGTGGTTGAAAACATGGCGTCAGAGCAGGCAGCGCGCATGGTTGCGATGAAAGCAGCCACCGATAACGCTGGTAGCGTCATTGGTGAGCTTAAGCTGATCTACAACAAGACGCGTCAGGCAGCAATTACTAAAGAACTCTCTGAGATCGTTGCCGGTGCGGCTGCGGTTTAAGACACTACAACGAATTTCTATTTTTATTTAAAGGAACGAAAATGGCTGATGGCAAAATCGTTCAGTGTATCGGTGCTGTGGTCGACGTTGAATTCCCGCGTAACGCCATGCCCAAGATTTACGATGCGCTGAAAATGGAAGGTTCTGCGCTCACCCTCGAAGTGCAGCAGCAGCTCGGCGACGGCATAGTCCGCACCATTGCGCTCGGTTCTTCAGACGGTCTGCGTCGTGGCATGATCATCCAAAATACAGGCAAGCCAATCATGGTGCCCGTCGGTACAGGCACACTCGGTCGCATTATGGACGTGTTGGGTAATCCGATTGATGAAGTGGGTCCCGTCATATCAGACAAACTCGCATCGATTCACCGTGCCGCTCCAGCCTACGATGAACTCTCGCCTTCGCAAGAATTGCTCGAAACCGGCATTAAAGTTATTGACCTGGTCTGCCCATTTGCTAAGGGCGGTAAAGTCGGTCTGTTCGGTGGTGCGGGTGTAGGCAAGACCGTGAACATGATGGAACTGATCAACAACATCGCAAAAGCTCACTCAGGCTTGTCCGTGTTTGCTGGTGTAGGCGAGCGTACTCGTGAGGGTAACGACTTCTATCACGAGATGATCGAAGCCGGCGTTGTGAACACCGATGACTTCACCAAATCAAAAGTAGCGATGGTGTACGGTCAGATGAATGAACCACCAGGTAACCGTTTGCGTGTTGCGTTGACTGGCTTGACGATCGCTGAATCGTTCCGTGATGAAGGTCGTGACGTTCTGTTCTTCGTCGATAATATTTATCGTTACACATTGGCCGGTACCGAAGTATCTGCGCTGCTGGGTCGTATGCCTTCAGCGGTGGGTTATCAGCCGACACTAGCCGAAGAAATGGGCCGTCTGCAAGAGCGTATTACGTCAACAAAAACCGGTTCGATTACATCGATTCAGGCCGTGTACGTTCCAGCCGATGACTTGACCGATCCATCACCAGCAACCACCTTTGCTCACTTGGATTCCACCGTCGTTTTGTCGCGTGACATCGCTGCCTTGGGTATTTATCCAGCGGTTGATCCACTCGATTCAACCTCACGTCAGCTCGATCCAAACGTCGTTGGTCCTGACCACTACGACACAGCACGTGCCGTACAAGGCACGCTGCAGCGCTACAAAGAATTGCGCGACATTATCGCGATTCTGGGTATGGACGAATTGGCGCCCGAAGATAAATTGTTGGTGGCTCGCGCTCGTAAGATGCAGCGTTTTCTCTCGCAGCCTTTCCACGTCGCCGAAGTGTTTACCGGTTCGCCAGGCAAATACGTTTCATTGAAAGACACGATCAAGGGCTTCAAGATGATCGCATCCGGTGAACTCGATCATTTGCCAGAGCAAGCGTTCTACATGGTTGGCACGATTGATGAAGCCATCGAAAAAGCTAAGAAGATTCAATAAGCGATAAAGCGTAGCGGCATGGTGACATGCCGCTTACTTTGTATTTCTCGCTTAATCAAAAAGGGTTTTTATGTCCAACACCATTCAGGTTGATGTGGTTTCAGCAGAAGAGCAGATTTATTCTGGTCCGGCTGAATTTGTCACACTGCCCGGTGAAGTCGGTGAATTGGGAATTTATCCAAGACATACACCACTCATCACACGTATCAAGCCCGGCGCAGTTCGTATCAAAGTGCCTGGCGCGGCAGAAGAAGAATTTGTGTTCGTCGCAGGCGGCATACTCGAAGTACAACCACATGGTGTAACCGTTATGGCCGACACCGCAATACGTGGCAAAGACCTCGACGAAGCCAAGGCGAACCAAGTCAAAAAAATGGCAGAAGAAGCGATGGTTAATCGTGAATCAGATATCGATTACGCAGTTGCTCAAACTGAGCTAACGATTGCACTCGCACAGCTAGCAGCGATTCAACGTTTGCGTCATAAGCGTTAAAAATAAATGCTCAGTAAAAAAGGCAGCTAAGGCTGCCTTTTTTATTAGTAAGAAGGTTGTGTAGCCAACGAGATTTGAATATCGCAATCAAAAATCGAGCCTAATTAAAACTCACGCTGCAGACCATTTCATCGAACGTTGTATCGCTTCATCCCACACCCCCAAATGATGGGCGCGTTTGTCGGCTGACATATTTGGCTCAAAGCGTCGTTCAACATGCCACTGTTCAGCAATCTCTTCTTGCGTAGCCCAAAATCCTACGCCCAGTCCGGCCAGGTAACCAGCACCTAGTGCGGTAGTTTCCGTCACTTCTGGCCGCACCACAGGTACATTTAAAATATCCGCTTGAAATTGCATCAGCAAATTATTACTCGCCGCACCACCATCAACGCGTAGTTCTTTAATGCCTGTACCCGCATCTTTTTCCATGGCTTGTAAAACATCCGCAGTTTGGAAAGCAATACCTTCCAGTGCGGCGCGTGCGATATGCCCCGCTTGCGTTCCGCGTGTAATGCCTAGCAGCGTGCCGCGTGCATACGCATCCCAGTGCGGTGCTCCCAAGCCAGAGAAAGCTGGAACAAAGGTTAAGCCATCGCTATCAGGAACGGTTTGAGCTAAAGTTTCAACATCGCTTGATTGTTTAATAATCCCTAAACCATCGCGCAGCCACTGCACCGTAGCGCCACCCATAAACACACCACCTTCAAACATGTAATCCGTTTTGTGAGGTGTTGTATGACCCGTGGTCCAGCCTACAGTCGTGAGTAAACGATTGTGTGAATCAACCGCTGCACCCGTATTCATTAAAATAAAACAGCCCGTGCCATACGTGCTTTTCACCATGCCGGGTTTAAAGCAGGCTTGTCCATACGTCGCTGCTTGTTGATCACCGGCGATGCCAGCAATCGGTAAAGGCGCTCCAAAAAATTTTGCATCAGTCGTCGCAGCGATACCGCTACTCGGAACAACCTTAGGCAAAATAGCGCGTGGAATTTTGAGAATGGAGAGTAATTCATCATCCCAATCTAAGGTATGAATATTAAACATCAGCGTACGTGATGCATTACTCGTGTCGGTCAGATGAGCGCCGGATAATTTATAGATAAGCCATGAATCAACCGTACCAAAAGCTAGCTCACCTTTTTCAGCGCGCGATCGCGCATTCGGCACATTGTCGAGCAGCCAGCGCAATTTAGTCCCTGAAAAATAGGCATCAATCACCAAGCCCGTTTTCTTTTGAAACAATTCACTCTTACCTTCTTCGCGTAGCGTGTCGCACAAACTCGCAGCGCGACGATCTTGCCAAACAATCGCATGCGCCACCGGCTCGCCAGTGTTTCTATCCCACAGTACCGATGTTTCACGTTGGTTCGTAATGCCGATCGCAGCAATATCTTTGGCCGTGAGGTGATGCTCACGCAAGACCTGTTGAGTCACCGCTAGCTGCGATGTCCAAATTTCATTGGCATCATGCTCAACCCAACCGGGGTTAGGAAAAAATTGTGTGAACTCTTGTTGCGCCATGCCGTGAATTCGGCCGCTGCGATTAAACAAGATGGCACGTGAGCTCGTTGTGCCCTGATCAATTGCGAGAATGTACTGGTCAGCCATGCGAACCTCGAGGATGAAAAAAAGCGCGGAGAGCCGCGCTTTTCAGTGAAGCGTGAAAATAACTAAATCTTCACGCAACCAATCTGTTTGAACGAATCCCAGCCTTATGAGCGGAGATTCGTTCGTGCGCAAAATTATTTTACGCGACCTTCTTTCCAAGCTTGGAGAAGTTTGTCATAGGCGATTGTTTCACCCTTTGGCTTCTCGTTCGCCAGTTTCTTCCATGGTGCAGACGTGTCCGACAGATACTTGTTTGGATCGCCTTTTTCGTTCAGCTTAGGTGCGCAATTCTGCATACCTGCGCGCTGCAGACGCTCCATCACTTTGTCCATCTCATCAGCTAAATTGTCCATGGCTGCTTGTGGAGTCTTCTCGCCAGTGACAGCGGTCGCAACGTTTTTCCACCAGAGCTGAGCCAGCTTAGGATAATCAGGAACGTTGGTACCGGTTGGAGTCCAAGCTACACGTGCTGGGCTGCGATAGAACTCAATCAGACCGCCGTATTTAGCAGCGTTCTTCGTGAAGTACTCATGACGAATGTCGGAGTCACGAACGAACGTCAGACCTTCGATCGATTTCTTCAGCGAAGTCGATTTCGCATTAACGAACTGAGCGTACAACCAAGCGGCTGATTTGCGCTCATCCGGTGTCGATTTGAAGAACGTCCAGGAACCCACGTCCTGATAACCATTCTGCATACCGTCTTTCCAGTAAGGACCGTGTGGGCCAGGAGCCATACGCCATTTGGGTGAGCCATCCGCGTTGTTAACGGCCGGTGCTTTGCTCATGCCCGCTGTAAATGCGGTGTACCAGAAGATCTGCTGAGCGATCTGACCTTGGCCAGGTACAGGACCCGCTTCAGAGAACGTCATGCCCATCGCTTCTTTAGGTGAGTACAGCTTCATCCAGTCGATGTACTTCGTCAGAGCGTAAACCGCGGCTGGCGAGTTCGTCGCACCACCACGTGACACGGACGCACCTACGGGTGTGCACTTGTCAGCGGCAACACGAATACCCCATTCATCGACAGGCAGACCATTAGGAATACCTTTGTCGGCGGTACCAGCCATCGACAACCAAGCATCGGTGAAGCGCCAGCCTAGTGATGGATCCTTCTTGCCGTAGTCCATGTGACCAAAGACTTTTTTGCCATCGAGTTCTTTCACGTCGTTCGTAAAGAAGTTAGCGATGTCTTCATACGCGGACCAGTTTTGTGGCACGCCCAGGTCGTAGCCATATTTCGCTTTAAACTTGTCTTGCAAGTCTTTGCGAGCAAACCAGTCAGCGCGGAACCAGTACAGGTTAGCGAACTGTTGGTCAGGCAATTGATAAATTTTCTTGTCAGGACCGGTAACGAAGCTAATACCAATGAAATCCTTCAAATCCAAACCAGGGTTAGTAAATTCTTTACCAGCACCGGCCATGAAATCGGACAAAGGAATCACAGCGCCATAACGGAAGTGGGTACCGATCAAATCGGAATCCGAAATCCAGCCGTCATAGATGCTCTTACCGGATTGCATCGATGTCTGCAGCTTCTCGACTACGTCACCTTCTTGGATCAAGTCGTGTTTGACTTTGATGCCGGTGATTTCTTCAAAGGCCTTAGCCATTACCTTGGACTCGTAAACGTGCGTGTCGATAGTCTCTGACACAACGTTAATTTCTTTTACGCCTTTGGCTTTGAGCTTTTCAGCCGCATCGATAAACCATTTCATTTCATCGAGTTGCTGTTTGCGGCTCAACGTCGATGGCTGGAACTCTTTGTCCACCCATTTCTCTGCGGCTTTCATGTCAGCCCAGGACGCGCCTGAGGCTAGCATTGCTGCAATAGCAATAGCACTAAGTTTAAGTTTCATCTTGTCTCCTCTTCGCACCTTCCCGGACAGAACAACCGACACCGGTGGGAAGAAACCCGGTGCCAGCATGAGTCGAGGCTGACTCAAAACTAGTAGCTTGCTAACCCCAACGCATCATTACTAACAAAACTACAAAACCTAATACTGCCGCAACCCATTGCGTTAAATCAGTCAGTCCTGCCCACGCCAGATTCACATACGCAGCAGACAACAAGCCGATAAATAAACGATCACCACGCGTGGTGGAGATAGGTAGAAATCCTTTGCGCTCAATACTCGGCGAGCGTACCTGCCAGATCGTCATGCCGATCAACATCAACACCACGCTAATAAAAAACACAGCGACTTCTAAGGTCCAAGCCATCCATGAAAAGGCGTTAACCATGTCACACCCTCCCCATAGCAAAACCTTTGGCGATGTAATGCCGTACAAACCAAATCACTAAGGCGCCCGGCACAATCGTTAGCGTGCCAGCCGCTGCGAGTACACCCCAATCCATGCCGGCGGCTGAGACGGTGCGCGTCATCGTTGCAGCGATCGGCTTAGCGTTCACAGACGTTAAGGTGCGTGCCAAAAGAAGTTCGACCCAGCTAAACATGAAACAGAAAAACGCCGTTACACCAATGCCTGATTTAATCAGTGGCAAAAAGATTTTGGCGAAAAAAGCAGGAAAGCTGTATCCGTCGATATATGCGGTCTCGTCGATCTCTTTCGGTATGCCCGACATGAAGCCTTCTAAAATCCATACAGCTAGCGGCACATTAAAAAGCAAGTGAGCTAATGCCACCGCGATATGCGTATCCATCATGCCGAAGGTGGAATACAGCTGGAAGAAAGGCAGCAGAAAAACAGCCGGCGGCGTCATGCGGTTAGTGAGCAACCAAAAAAACAAATGCTTGTCACCCAAAAACGAATAGCGGGAGAAAGCATAGGCAGCAGGCAGTGCAAGTAGCACCGACATCACCATGTTCATCGCCACATAAATAATCGAATTAATGTAACCGCCGTACCATGCCTCATCCGTAAAGATAGTGCGGTAATTATCAAAGGTCAGATGCGATGGCCAGAGAGTCATCACACCGACGATTTCTTCATTCGTCTTGAGTGACATGTTCAGCATCCAATAGATCGGCAATAGCGATAGCGCTAAAAAAGCGACCAGGAAGAAGCGTGAGAAATTTTGTAGGATCATGTTTTATCTCCCGTGCCCACGCGCTGCATCCAGTTGTAGAGCACAAACGAGAACAGCAAGATGATCAGGAAGTAAATTAGCGAGAACGCCGCTGCCGGACCCAGATCAAATTGACCCACTGCTTTTTGTGTCAGGTATTGCGAAAGGAAAGTCGTTGCATTTCCGGGGCCACCGCCAGTGAGTACAAACGGCTCGGTATAAATCATGAAGCTATCCATAAAACGCAGCAGCACCGCAATCATCAGCACGTTGCGCATTTTAGGCAGCTGAATAAAACGGAAAACCGCGAAGCGTGAAGCACCATCAATTTTTGCTGCTTGATAGTAGGCGTCAGGTATCGCGCGCAAACCGGCGTAGCACAGCAACACCACTAACGGCGTCCAATGCCACACATCCATTAGCAATACTGTTAACCAGGCATCCCATGAGTCGCCGGTGTAGTTGTAGGAGATGCCTGCATCATTAATCAGCTTGCCCATCAAACCAATATCGCCACGACCAAAAATTTGCCAGATCGTACCGACCACGTTCCATGGAATCAGCAAAGGTAAAGCGACGAGTACGAGCGATAACGAAGCGCGCCAACCTTGTGCCGGCATCGTAAGGGCTACGCCTATACCCAAAGGAATTTCGATAGAAAGTACCGCCAAAGAAAACCAGAGCTGACGCGCTAACGCGCCATGCAAATCTTCATCGCGCATCACCTCTCTAAACCATTCCATGCCAACGAACACAGATTGGTCTGGCCCGAGGATGTCTTGCACTGAGTAATTCACTACCGTCATCAGTGGCACGATCGCAGAAAACGCGACCGATAGAATCACCGGCAACACGAACCACCACGCTTTGTTGTTGTAGGTTTTCATGCGACGCGTCTCTCATTGACGTAATACAAAATGCGCTCGTCTGGCAGACGAACGCCCACTGCATCACCCGCTGCGACGGAATGCAGCGTGCGCTGTTTACACGCAACTCGATATTCACCGAGCTGGCAATCCACTAACCAATGCGTGCCCATGTTGCGTGCGCTGATGACGCGCGCTGGCAAACTGTCTGCCGTGCCTTGCGCTACGCACTCAACAAACTCTGGGCGTATGCCTAACTTCAAACTACCTTCACCCATACGCAAACCACGGCGTGGCGGTAAAAATTCGGAGACGCCCGCAATACGAACCCCATCAGCGCTATAACCACAGGGCAGTAGATTCATGCCGGGATTACCGATGAAGTAACCCACAAACGTATGCGCAGGCGCTTCGAATAATTCTTGCGCGGTACCAATTTGAACCACTTCACCATCCGTCATCACGACGACTTTGTCGGCAAAGGTTAGCGCTTCAATTTGATCGTGCGTGACATAGATGAGCGAGAGTTTGAGTTCGTGATGAATTTCTTTGAGCTTGCGACGTAGCAGCCATTTCAGATGGGGATCAATCACGGTTAGCGGCTCATCAAACAATACCGCTGCGACATCGGGCCGCACTAGGCCGCGGCCCAAAGAAATTTTTTGTTTAGCGTCTGCAGTAAGGCCGCTGGCGCGATTTTTTAAATCCGGCGTCAGCTCAAGAATCTCAGCAATATGCGCCACACGCTTATTAATATCGGCCGTTTTCCAGCCGCGATTTTTTAACGGAAAAGCGAGGTTTTCACCCACCGTCATCGTGTCGTAAATTACCGGGAACTGAAACACCTGCGCAATGTTGCGCGATTCCGTTGGTAAGTTAGTGATGTCTTTGCCGTCAAACAGAACCTTGCCTTGTGATGGCCGCACCAGCCCGGAAATAATATTTAGTAGCGTCGTCTTGCCACAACCCGAGGGGCCGAGTAAGGCGTATGCGCCACCATCGTTCCAGGTCATCTCCATTGGACGCAGTGCGTAGTCCGAAGGCTCCGAGGGATTTGCTTTGTAGCTGTGTGCCAGTCCGGCTAATTCTATGCGCGCCATCTCACACTCCTGTCGAGTCCGGAGCGCAGAGCAGGGCGCCACCGGTACTAAAAATAAACAAATCTTCAGGAAGGAAATACACCGTCGTCGTCGCACCTATATCTAGCGTGTGCACGCCGGTGAGTTGCGCAACCAATGACAGCTCACCGCGATGCAAGTGAACGTAGGTTTCTGAGCCGCTGATTTCAGACAGATCAACCGTGGCACCGACAGCGAAATCATTTCCTTGCGAACTCAGTCGTAAGCTGTGCGCACGCACTCCGAGCACCACTTGATTGTGGTTTGTAGCTTTAGCACGCTGGCGTTCCGACAAAGGCATAGATAAACCATGACCTAAATCTGCCACGCCCTGCGCGTTAATGTGCGCATTCATCAAATTGATCGGTGGATCACTAAAGGTGCGCGCTGCTTGCAATGATGAAGGCGCATTAAATACCGACAGCGTAGAACCATGCTGCAGCACGCGGCCTTCATGCATCAATAAGGTTTGTCCGCCTAATTGCAAAGCTTCGAGTGGCTCGGTGGTGGCATACACCACCGTTGTGCCGCCCGAGGCAAACAGATCCGTTAATTCGCGACGAAGTTCTTCGCGAAGTTTGTAATCCAGATTGACTAGCGGCTCATCAAGTAATAACAAGCCCGCATCTTTAATCAGCGCACGCGCTAGCGCAGTACGTTGTTGCTGGCCGCCAGAGAGTGCAGCGGGTGAACGATCGAGGTAGTTAGAGATATGCAGACGCTCGGCCATCTCATGGACTTTTTTTCGAATGTCACCTTCCGATAACTTGCCGGCAATTCGTAATGGCGAAGCGATGTTTTCAAAAACACTAAGCGAGGGGTAATTAATAAACTGCTGATAAACCATCGCTAGATGACGTTCACGTACTGGCACACCAGTCACATCCACACCGTCAGCAAAAATCTTGCCTTCGGTAGGGCGATCGAGTCCCGCCATCAAACGCATAAGCGTGGTCTTGCCGGCCAAGGTCGGGCCAAGCAGCACGTTGATGGCTCCCGCCATCAACGAGACCGAAGTCGGATACAGATGCGTATGAGCGCCAACGCGGGCGCTTACGCCTTGTAATTCGAGACGCAATTTATCTCCTCCGAATGTGTCGCGCCGACCTTAACCTGCTGCGACCATCAGTTTGTTATCGTTTTTATACTGCTGTGCTGCAAACCACTCATCAACTTTTTGTGCCGTCCCCTCTGGCACATGAAGCCCCAACTTAGTGCGACGCCACAGTATATCGATGCTGGACGAGGCCCATTCAAAATTCATCAGATACTCCAGCTCGGCTGGATATAAACCTTCTGCCAATGGCTCACCCATATCGTGCAATGTGTGACGATTGTTTAACAGCACATGAATACGCGTGCCATAGGTGCGCGCATAACGCGCGACCAATCTGGGTGCCAGCCAAGAAAATTTCTTTTGCAGTTCGTGCACATACGCATCGAACTCAAGTACCGAACGATTTTGTGGTTCGCTACCAAACAAGTCACCACCAGGAAGACAGGCATCGGCAGTCCACGCTGTACGATGATTGCCTAACTTGGGCGCAATCATATCGACCGCTTCTTCAGCTAGTTTGCGGAACGTCGTAATCTTGCCGCCGAACACACTCAGCATCGGCGCGCTATCGCCTTCAATGACTAAGTTGTAGTCGCGAGTAATTTCTGAGGCATTCGATGACGCATCTTCTAACAAAGGACGTACACCCGAATATGCCCACACCACATCCGCAGGTGTTAAAGGTTTTAAAAAATAGCGTTCAGTTAGTTTGCACAGATACTCGATTTCATCGTGATCAATCGCGACCTTATTCGTGTCGCCGTGATAGTCAATATCCGTGGTACCTATCAACGTGAAATCGTGTTCATAGTCGATAGCAAACACGATACGACCATCTGGATTTTGAAAAATGTACGCGAACGGATGATCAAATAATTTTTTAACGACGATATGACTGCCCTTAATTAAGCGCAGCGATTTTGTACTAGGGCGATGCAGTGCATCTTGCAAGAATGACGCCGCCCATGGGCCAGCGGCATTCACCAGTCCACGTGCATTCACAGTGAGTGGTTCGCCATTGCTAGTGCGCAGTACTGCCGACCATTTATCGCCAACGCGCTTAGCTGATTCGCATAGTGTGTGCGTGAGTACCGTTGCGCCTTTTTCTTTGGCATCCAAGGCATTCAAGATAACCAGTCGCGCGTCATCAACCCAACCATCGGAATAAATAAAACCTTTAGTGAATTCCGGTTTAAGTGGTTTGCCTGCGGCGTGTGTGCGCAAATCAAGGCTGCCGGACCCGGGCAAAATTTCGCGCTGTGCGAGATGGTCATACACCAGCATGCCCGCACGTATTATCCAAGCAGGACGTTGGCCTTTATCGTGCGGCATAACAAAGCGCATCGGCCACATGATGTGCGGCGCTGAGCGGAGTAAGACTTCGCGTTCAATCAGCGCTTTACGCACTAAGCCAAATTCGTAATGCTCGAGATAACGCAGACCACCGTGAATTAATTTTGTCGAGGCCGACGACGTGTGTGACGCTAAATCATCCTTCTCACACAACACCACTGATAAGCCGCGTCCCGCCGCATCGCGCGCAATGCCCGCGCCATTGACGCCGCCGCCGACAATCAGCAAATCGCAATCAAAGGTGGCAGGAGAGGGGCTCATTAGCGAACGTAGGCAAAAGGTCGAGTTTGGGGCACCGCTGAATTGATGGTTTGACGAAAGTAGCCTACTGCAGTCAATCAATCCGGCGCCAAGGTTGTCGACGCGCGGTTTGTTGTACTCAGGAGGCGTGGGTAACCTTTCCTGTTGGAATTGCCAAGCTTACGTAGACTGAAGATAATGCGATTCAAAGATAGTCGTTAAACGAACAAAAAGCAACACACTTGACAGCATTTGGGTTCGTTTGTTTTCATTATTTACTTTTTAACGAGGCCCGGCCTGGGGCGGGAGTATTGGTATGACCCTCAACCCGCGACAACGGCGTTTGCTCGAAGTGGTCCAGAGCCAAGTCACTATTTCGGTAGAAGACCTGGCCAATCAGCTAGACGTTACGCCGCAGACAGTCCGGCGCGACGTCAAATTAATGGAAGAGTCGCGCTTGCTTGCGCGTTATCACGGTGGGGTTGGGTTGCCGTCGTCGGTCGAAAACATCGATTACACCCAACGCCAGATACTCAATATAGAAGGCAAGCGCCGCATCGCTGCCGCTGTAGCTGAACGTGTACGTCCCGGCTCTTCGCTACTGATCAATATTGGAACGACCACAGAGGAAGTGGCGCGTGCGCTGATGCATCATCAGGGTTTGCACGTCGTAACCAATAATCTCAACGTGGCGGCCATATTGGCCAGTCAGCCCAGCTGCGAAGTCATTGTGGCCGGTGGAGTGGTGCGCGGCCGCGATCGCGCGATTGTGGGTGAGGCCACGGTCGACTTCATACGCCAATTCAAGGTCGATATCGGCATTATCGGTGTTTCGAGCATTGAGCCCGACGGCACGCTGCGTGATTTTGATCCGCGCGAAGTCAAGGTGGCTCAAGCCATTGTTGAGCAGTCGCGCGAGGTGTGGCTGGT